>Ga0224555_1000083_pt1 | contig 118726 bp, 105 predicted proteins | sample 714S23034metaG_FD_180687 | JGI IMG/M metagenome (GOLD analysis project Ga0224555, IMG submission 180687) | Peat soil microbial communities from Stordalen Mire, Sweden - 717 S2 30-34 | ecosystem: Environmental > Terrestrial > Soil > Wetlands > Peat | place: Sweden: Norrbotten County, Stordalen... | reverse complement strand
GTATCACTTCGGTCATCCTGCTGGTCGGGCTCGGCATTGGCTTCGGCATCGACCAGCGTGATCACCTAAGTTCCATCGGCACCGATATCGCCATCTGCTTTGGGGGCAAGACGGCCATGCCTTCCGGTGGTTACGCGGCCGGCGTGATCTTGCGCTCACCGGCGACGATGCGATCGCCATTCAGCAGGACGCGCCTCTGGTCAAGAACGTCTCGCCCGAACTAATCCATACGGTCAGCGAAGTCAGCCACTGGAATGCGGCCAGCCGTGCCGTTCGAGGGGTATGGCCGGAATACCAATACTTCCGCTCGCTCCATGTCGAGCAGGGACGACTGATGACGGCCGAGGACCAGAACAACGGTGCCCGTGTCGTGATCCTTGGTGCCGAATCTAACCACCAACTTTTTCCTGGCAAGCCGTCGATCGGCCAGGCGCTGATTGTCGCAGGCTATCCTTATACCGTAATCGGCGTACTTGCGAGTAAACAGCAGAACGGCAGTTATGGCTCCGGGCCCGACAACTCGCAACTCTTTGTTCCCTTCTCCGCAATGGAACGCGACTTCCCTCCCGATTCCAAGGGCTCATTCCGGGGTATCGTCAACGACATCGTCGTCCAGCCGGTGTCCTCTGCAGTACACGTTGCTGCGCTGCGCGAAGTGCGGAAGGTCCTCAGCGATCGTCACCACTTCGATCCCACTGATCTTGACGCAGTCTGGGTCTGGGACACGCTCGAGAGTGCACAGTTCACCGACAACATCTTTCACGCGATGACCGTCTTCTTCGCTGTGGTAGCGCTGCTGACGCTCGCGCTCGGCGGCATTGGAGTGATGAACATTATGCTGGTCGCCGTCTCCGAACGCACCCGCGAGATCGGAGTGCGGAAAGCCCTGGGAGCAACCGCCGTCGACATTCGGCGCCATTTTCTCGTTGAGTCAGCGATCATCACACTGGTAAGCGGAGCCCTGGGCCTGATCTGCGGCATCGGCATCATCGTTGCGCTGCGTCTGCTGCCGCTGCCGGAGTTCCTTCCGCATCCGGTAATCTCAGCGACTGCGATCATTGCCTCGCTGATTACGCTCGCAGCTATCACCGTCACGGCGGGGACATATCCTGCACTGCGCGCTGCCAACCTCACACCCATTGAGTGCCTGCGCACCGACTAACCACGGAGACCGTACGATGAACCTGGGCGAAGCTCTTACTGAATCCGTCGAATCGCTGCACCGCAACCGCCTGCGTTCCGGTCTGACGATGCTCGGAATTGTGTGGGGTCTGGTGACTGTCGTTTTGTTGCTCAGCTACGGTCGAGCGATAGGCGATGCCGTCATGGAGGGCTTCATGGGCTTCGGCCACAACGTCATCATGATCTGGGGAGGGCAGACCTCGATGCAGGCGGGTGGCGAGCGATCCGGCCAGAAGATCAAATTGAAGGATGGCGACATGGAGGCCATCCGTGACTCGCTTCCCTTCCTCAACGCCATCTCGCGAGAGACGGACGACGCCTTTAGCGTCAAATATGGACCTAAAGTCGTGCTCATTCAGTCCAAGGCGGTCGATCTTCCCTACGGTGGTATGCGCCGGCTCGACATTGAACAGGGGCAATACTTCGAAGCCGCCGACTTCAGCGACCATCGCCAGGTCATCATCTTCGGTGCACACGCCGCGCAAAAGCTATTTAACGGCTATCCACCCGTAGGCGAGGTAGTGCAGGTCGAAGGCCAGCCCTTTACCGTCATCGGAGTGCTCCGTAACAAGATTCAGGACTCATCCAATAACGGCCCCGATAACGAGAACGTCTTCGTGCCTTTCGACACCATGCGCACCCTGCGCCAACAGCGCGACCCCGACTCGATCGTTTTCCAACCGTCATCGCCAGAACTGCATCTGCGCGCTCTGCAGGCCGTGAGGACTGTACTCGCCCAACGACACCATTTCAATCCACGAGACGAAAAGGCGATCGGGTCATGGGACACTATCAATGACGGCAAGCAATTAGTTCAGTTCTCCTTTGCCCTACCGGTGCTGCTCGGCATCATTGGTGCAATGACACTCGCCGTTGGTGGGGTGGGCGTGATGAACATCATGCTTGTCTCTGTCACGGAACGCACACGAGAGATTGGACTGATGAAGGCCCTCGGAGCCCGCCCGCGGGACATCCTCGCACAGTTCTTGCTCGAGAGCTTTGTCCTGACCTTTCTGGCAGGTCTCGCGGGAGTGATCGTCGCTTTCGTAATCACATATCTTGTTCCGCCGATGCCGCTCTACTCGGCGATGTACAAGACAGCGAACCATGACGGCGATATTATCCTGCGCGCATCGAGTGGCATTGTGCTGGTCTCGTTCGTCATCCTTGCGCTGGTAGGCATGGTCTCCGGCCTTCTGCCCGCTATACGCGCTGCGAAAATGGATCCGGTCGTGGCTCTGCACCACGAGTAGCGCTTATCGAGTTAGTGGACTGCGTACACCTCACGATAAAGTTCGCGGTTGCGCAGAATCCCCTGTACATACTTTCGGGTCTCGGTATACGGAATCGACTCGACCCACTCCGCAATGTCCCTATAGTTGTTTGTTGACATCCACTGATGCACCGGCGAGTCGCCTGCGTTATATGCAGCCAGAGCGTACTCCAACTGGCCGTTGTAGCGGTCAATCGACTTGCGCAAATCCTGTGTGCCCAGCCGCAAGTTTGTCGAAGGGTCCAGCAGTTCGCTCGTTGTAAAATTCGGCTCGCCATCCTTCTTTGCCAAAGACTTGCCGACCGAAGGCAGCAACTGCATCAGTCCGTATGCATTCATTCGGCTCACGGCGTCGGGATTGAACTCTGATTCCTGCCGAATCAACGCCGCTACCAGGAATGGGTCGAGTCCATTGGCTCGTGAGTCGCTCTCAAGCTGCTGCCAATACGGCCGCGGAAAGACCAGCTTCCAGTAGGCCATGGGTACTTCATTCACCGGCAGCGCGAAGAATGGAATCTTGCTCCGCTTCATCGCCTGCAATGCACGCGAGTTTTCGCCAAAGCTCTCATAGATCTCCGCCTCTGCGAACGCTCCCCACTGGCCAGACGTCTCACTCAGCTGGATCTCCGGTCGTATGTACTCGTTCAACGCCGCATTTGCCAACAGCCTTGCCTTGATTAGGTGAGGGTCGTTCTCCGGCAGGACATCGGTCAGTTCCGGATTCTCGACTGCACGTACGGACGCCAGAGCTGGCGCCGGCGGCACTGCCGGACGCTGACCGATCACCGCAATTCTCTGCCGCGCAAGAATCGCATAGTAGCTGTTCACATAGGTTGCATTGAGCGTGTTGTAGTAGTTCAGCGCCTGGCTGAAGTTCTGTTCGACATCTTCGTACAGGCGGCCGCGCCAGTAGAGTGCTCCGGGGATCTCCGTGCCTGCTGGATAGTCCATGATCTGCTCATCCATCAGGCGTGCAGCATCCGGATATCGCCGCAGGCGGTAGCTGCCCCACGCCGCATGCCAATGCGAGCTCGGCGCATACGTGCTGCGTGGAAAGTGCTGTACCAGTGCGACGTATTCCTCCGTCGCCTTGGCAGCGTCCTGATGGATCAGATACATATTGCCGCCGGAGTAAAGCGCCTCTTCCAGCCAACGGCTCTGCGGATAGTGATCCATCAACTGTTGCACCAACGCATCATGCTCGTCGGTGTTGCCCATATTGCGCGCCAACTCCGACTGAAGATACATCTTCAGCGCTGCGCTGTCGTCTCCTGTCACCGGAAGATGCTCGACGTCGTCACGGCTCAGCTTCTTCAGCCGCAGATCGCATACCGCTGCATAAATATCGAGGGCGTCGCGATCGGACTGACTCAGATCGTTGCCCCCCTTCTGCAAGGCGCGATACTCCTCCTCGGCCTCCGTATATTGCGTCGCGTTGAACATCGCATCAGCGTGCCGCTTGCGTTCAGCAGCCGACAGCGGGATGTTCATCGCCGCCATCTGGGTCTTCGCACCCTTGGCTTCAGGACTGAGCGGATCGCCGAGATAGATCCCGCGATAAAGCGCGGCCGCCTGCTCTGCATTGCCGCTCACCTGGTAAGCCTTCGCTAGAACGAAGCGGAAGTCTACCTGATTGCCAATAGAGCCGTTCTGCAATGGCTGTAGCACGCGAAGAGCACCGGCCGCGTCCCCCGCTACAAGATACGCATTTGCCAGAAGAATCGGCGCGGAAGCATCGAACAGGCTCCCCGGATGTCGGTCGGCAAAATGATCCAGTAAAGGGATTGCGTCCTGCGCACGATTTCCTTGCACTGCAGCCTGCGCCTCAAGGTAATCAGCGTAATCATCCAGCGCCGCTCCATGGAGATTTGCCTGCCGGAACTCATCCTCCGCCTCGGTATAACGGTGGTCGAGCATATAGGCATGACCAACAGCTAGCTCGGCAGCAGCAGCTGCCTCTCCGGGATGTCCCGCGGCATAGGCAATGACTCCGGAGTATGCCGCAGCACTGCGCTCCATCACAAGCTGCTGCGCCATCGGGCGCAGCTGTGCCGAGGCGATGAACGCGATGCTCAGTCGGCGGCTCTCGGCTGTCGCCACGGGGAGAACGACACCGCGCAATGCAGCATGTGTGCGTGAATTCTCTCCATGACTTCTGGAACTGTCTACCGTCTGGCGGGATCTCTTACTCACCGACGCACGAGGTTTCGCCGTGACGGTTGCGTGGCCAGAAACCGTCATTTCTCTCCTGCTACCTTTTTTTCTGGTAAGCGTTGCATGCCCGGAAGCGCTTGCGGAAACAGTCGTATCTGAGTGTCTTCTTGACGCGCTTTGCGCACTAATCGTCACCAGTGACAGTGCACTACCGAGTGTTGCGACAAACATCCAACCCGAGCCCAATTTCTTCATCCGATATTCCACCTACTTTAACTCTAAGGCGATCCAGCCGCCCGCGCTTGCACATTCCCATGATCGGGGGAACCACTCAAGATAACTGTGGTTCGGTTTAGGTTGAGCTAAATCCGCTCCTGTAAACTAGAACCAACTATGGCAGTTCAGACCTCTCCCATCGCCGACGAACCTCTCGAGCCCGTCGAGGAAACCGTTGTGACCGAACCGCAGGCGGAGATCCATCCAGATGTGGCTCTGGTGGAGCGTGCCAAGGCAGGTGATACTGCAGCCTTCGAGCAGCTGGTTCGCCAGTACGAACGCCAGATTTTTCGTACCGCGCAACACATTACCCAGAATCGCGAAGACGCCGAGGACATCACCCAGGACGTCTTCTTCAAAGCTTTCCAGAAGCTCGATCAGTTTCAGGGTAACTCCAAGTTTTCGACCTGGTTGGTCCGCATCGCTGTCAACGAGAGCCTGATGCGGCTGCGTAAGCGCAAGACCTCGAAGACCGTTTCAATGGATCAGGATGTCGAGACCGACGAGGGCTCGATTCCCCGGGATTTCGCTGAGTGGCGCCCAAATCCCGAGCAGAATTACTCGCAATCCGAGCTCGCCGAGATTCTGCGCAAGACTATTGCAGGGCTTCCACCAGGTTTTCGAACCGTTTTCACTCTCCGCGACATCGAAAACTTGTCGACGGAAGAGACAGCCGCGGCGCTTGGACTGAGCGTACCGGCTGTCAAGTCTCGGTTGCTACGTGCGCGCCTGCAGTTACGCGAACGTCTCAGCCGTTACTTCCGGCAGAACAAAGAGGCCTCAAAGTGAACTGCACGGATTTTCTCGCCAAACTCACCGACTACTTCGATGGACAGATCGATCCCGCTTTACTTGCCGAGGTCAAAGCGCACCTGGGAACCTGTCACCATTGCGAGGTTGTTGTGGATACGACTCGAAAGACTATCGATGTCTATCGCGGAGCTGAGTCGTACGAGTTTCCCGAGGAACTCTCTAACCGCCTTCGCGCTGCCGTGATGGAACGCTGCCGAGCCTCAGGAAAGCTGCGGGACATTGCGGTCAAGTCTTCTTGTGAGCCGACTGGGAAATAACAAAGCTTTTGTTAATAGATATGTGGGAAGCACAACAATGGGCGGCCAGATGGTCGCCCATTGTTGTGCTAAATGCGATTGTTTGGGAGTTACTTGACCACAACTTGTTGGAACAGCGGGGAGGTCAACAGCCCTGCAAACTGGCTATCAGAGGAAGAATACGCCACGGTCAAGACCCCCGAGTTTGAATCGATGGTCGTATCGTCGACGGCAGTCTTTTCCAGCGGCGATCCAGAGGCCTTCTTCATGAGGGCAACACCCTTCATGAGAGTGGCTGCAGTGGCTGCGGTCAGCGTGTCCGACATATTCACGGTCATGCTGAACCGGACACCGTTGCTGAACTCCATCGAATAGCTGGCATTCTTCATGCGGTTCTTAACCGTGTCATAGTCAGCCAAGCCCGCCGCCTCACCAAGCACACTCTTCATCATTGTCTGTGTGCCCTTCTGGTCCAAAAGGCTCCAAACCGCCATTGAGTCTACAGCCGCCATTTCACTCATCATGTCGCCGTTCTGGAGGAAGTTCGGCTGCAGGCCATCGCGGGCGTCGAGCGCGGCTTTTACGGCCTCACGGTCCCCGAAGATCATGGTCGTCTGGTTAAGGAAAGCCACGCTCATGCCACCTGAACCCATCGGATAGATGGCGTTATTGCGCAGCATTGTCGGCTTCGTCTTGTCTTTGGCGAACTTCGCCAAGATGGCCTGTGTCTGAAACTGGCCCTGCGCAACGCCAAGAATGCGAGTTCCAGAGCCTGCACCTACTGATGTGTTAGCTCCCGCCGTCGTCCGGAAAGCGGCAAATGCAAGGGTGTCCGCATCCTGATCCACCCGCAGACCCGAGGTTTTGAGCGCCGTCTCCAGGTGCTTCAGCTCTGGCGGCAGAACCCGGTCCTTCAACTGCATCGCAGCCGGCGAGTTCTGCATCTGCCGATAATCCACAACAATGATTTGCTGCACGTCCTTCGGAATCGATGAGCGAGCGTCGCCGCTCAACTGTGCGGCCTGGGCCGCTATCGGCACCATAGCCAACGTCGCCAAAACCGCGATTGTTGTCCCGTGCTGCCAGTTCTTAGAGATATTCACGTCTTATACTCCCTGAGCGCTGCGCTTTCCTGCGCAACCTATATTCTTCCCTGATTCGGTGCATCTAGCAAGTCAATCCCAGTACGTTACGGCCAGTTCAGCGGATGTCGCAACCGCCGCTCCAAAATCTTCTCCTCTGGGTCGAACTGGAGTGTTTGACGCACCCAATCCGCATTTGGCTCATAGGCCTGTTCGGGAATTAAACCGATGACCTCGCCTTCGGCGATCTCCACTCCATGGCGCGCCGCGATCTCTGCTACGGCAGCGTGCAATCTAGTCATCGGCGTTTTATGGAAATCCGTAATATTCATACTCACTTGGGCGCGACCATTCGCCATCACGCCCATGGCCTTGACTCCGAATAAACCGCCGCCTGAGGCACGAATCTCCTTGGCGATCGAACGCGCCAGGCTAACAGCCTCGGCAGTGCCGCCGGATGCAAGGTAGATGTTATAGGCAATTAGGAACTTACGGGCGCCTACCGCGCTTGCACCAGCGGTCGCGTGGAGTTCTGGACCACCAACATCTGGCTGGCGCCGCGTATCGCGCACCGACTCCCGCTGCAGACCCTCGAACTGACCGCGACGCACATCCTCAAGGTTCACACGATCTGGCCTTGACGCTGCTGCCTCATAAAAGTAGACGGGAACGCCGAACCTGCGCCAGATCGCGAGCCCGGCCTGCCGCGCCAGCAGCACGCACTGCACCAGCGACACACCGCTGACCGGAACGAACGGAATCACGTCCGCAGCGCCGATTCGTGGATGTACCCCGCTCTGCCGGGTCAGGTCGATCAGTTCGGCGGCCTTGCCCGCGCCGCGCACGGCAGCCTCGACGACCGCTTCCGGTGAACCAGCTATCGTCACCACCGAACGATTGTGGTCGGCGTCGAGGGAGTAGTCCAGCAGATGTACCCCGTCGACACGCATCGCGCGCACAATCGCCTCGACCTTGTCGCGGTCCGCGCCCTCAGAGAAGTTAGGGACACACTCCACAATCTTCTCGGTGTTCCGATTTCCGTCCAAAGTCTCTTCGTTGCTCATCGCCCTACTTCCACCAGGTGTATCCAACCGATACTTGCAAACTCACATTAACCCCGGGATTCTTGTCTCCGAGACTTGCACTTGAAATATGGACCGCATTCGCGCTGAAGTCTACCGATCGTCGTGGTTTCAAGAAATAATGCGCACCGATACCGCCCTGCGGTGTAAAGTTCCAGACGCTCGTGTCGGCGGCAGGACCGGTCTGCGTCGGGTCCGCAGGATTAAGATCACCCACCGCCGGATACTTGTGGTTGGTCCAAACTACACCACCAGCGCCCTCCACCCAGGGCATAAACCGCTTGCCGTGCGTGAAGTTCCAACGCAGCATGATCGGCGTAATGCTAACGCCGGTGTAGGTTCCTCCGACCGTATAAGGTGCGCTGCATCCAACCTCGACGCCTGTACAGCTGATGCGCTGAAACTTCGGGGTATAGGACTGCCAGAACGGAAAGACCTCGACTGCGTACTCCATGTTGCCACGGAAGAGGCCGGTCCCGACCTGCGGCGTAAGCACCTTCCCCAGGTGACCGCCTGCCAGTAGAAAGCCGAAGTTCGTCCGCTGTTCGAGGCCTACTCCGCCCTGGAGGAGTGCGCCGTACTCCCATGGGCTTATGTTCGCAACCTCAGCGACGGGCGAGTCGGCATGCATCGTGACAGTCGGCGTCTGGGCGACCAGTAACCCGCTCATCGCCGTCGACATCAACACCACACTCCAGCAAACTACTCGTACCCGTACCCGCATCGCATCTCCCTCACAGTCGAAAGCCGCCCTCGAGTGGCGGCTTTCGCATCTCTCGGTTTTGAAACTCTTTGGTTAGGCCGGAACCGACTCTTCATCCATATCGAAGTTCGAGTAGACATTCTGGGTGTCGTCGAGGTCTTCCAGTACATCCAGCAGGCGCATCATCGCGCTCGCCGCTGTTCCCTCGAGCTTCGTGTAGGTCGAGGCGACCATCGTCACCTCGGCGACCTCTGTTGGGATGCCCGCGGCTTTGATCGCGTTTGAAACAGCTTCAAAGTCCTTGGGCGCGGTCGTAATCTCCCAGCTGTCTCCTTCGTCCGACAGGTCCTCTGCGCCGGCATCGAGGGCAATTTCTGTCAGCTTGTCTTCGTCGACAACCGACTTCTCAACGACGATGACGCCCTTCTTCGAGAACATATAGCCGACCGAGCCGGTCTCGCCTAGATTTCCGCCATTTTTCGCGAAGGCGTGCCGAATTTCCGAGACTGCGCGATTGCGGTTGTCGGTCATCGTTTCGACGATGACGGCGACACCGCCGGGGCCGTAGCCCTCGAAGGTGATCTCCTCGTAGGCGGCGCCCTCAAGCTCGCCTGTACCCTTCTGGATGGCACGCTTGATGTTGTCTGCCGGCATATTTTCTGCCTTGGCCGCAACAATGGCCCCACGCAGGCGGGGGTTGCCGTCCGGATCGCCGCCGCCGCCCCTGGCAGCGATGGTGATTTCCTTGATCAGGCGGGTGAAGATCTTGCCGCGCTTGGCGTCCAGCGCGCCCTTCTTATGCTTAATTGTCGCCCATTTAGAGTGGCCGGACATCCGCTTACCTCTGGTGCTATGAAATCGTATCCGTGCGAAAACAGGCCGTAACCATTAGACCGCCGCACATCTTCGTCGAACGAAATTGTAGCACGCAGAGGGTAGACCCCTGGGCGTGCGGGGAGCTTACAGGAGCTCGGCTGCGAGCAGATCGTCGAGCGTCTCGCGGCGGCGAATGAGACGCGGGTGGCCGGCCTCGATGAGCACCTCGGCGGGATGCACACGGGTGTTGTAGTGCGAGGCGAGCGACATTCCGTAGGCCCCGGCATCGAGCAGGACAGCGAGATCGCCGGAGCGCAACTCGGGTGTCAAGCGGTCGCGGGCGAAGAAGTCTCCCGTCTCGCACACCGGACCGACGATGTCGGCAGTCTGGCTTGGGCGGCCGTCGGCGATGACCGGGAGAATCTCGTGGTGAGCGTGATAGAGCGCGGGGCGGATGAGGTCGTTCATGGCCGCGTCGGTGATGACGAAGTGCTTGGTACCGTTCTGCTTGGTGTAGAGCACGCGAGTGAGTAGAGCTCCGGCCTGCGCGACGAGGAAGCGTCCGGGCTCAAGGAGTAGGTGTGCGTCGAGACCGTTGAGGACCATGCGGATGGCAGCGGCATACTCGGCGACGCGGGCTGCGGGGTCGAAGGCGGCGGTTCCGTACTCGATGCCAAATCCGCCTCCGCCGTCGACGAAGCGGATCTTGAGCCCGTCGGACCGCAGTTCCTCGACGAGTGAACGCACGCGCTTGAGGGACTCGGCAAAGGGTTCGACGGCGCGGATCTGGGAACCGATATGGACGCTGACGCCAGCGGGATCAATGCCGGGAAGCTGTACGGCGCGACGGTAGACCTCGCGGGCGCGCTCGATGGCGATGCCGAACTTGTGCTCGCGCAGGCCGGTTGAGATGTAAGGATGCGTCTCGGCAAAGACGTCGGGGTTGACGCGGAGAGCGATGCGCGCGGTCTTGCTCAGCGCCTGAGCGCGCGTGGCGAGCAGCTCGAGCTCGGCTTCGCTTTCGACGTTGAAGAGCAGGATGTCAGCGTTCAGAGCGGCGTCGATCTCCCATATCTGCTTGCCAACGCCGGAGAAGACCACGCGACTGAGAGCGGCGGGGTCGGCGCGGCGAACGCGCTCCAGCTCACCGCCAGAGACGATGTCAAAGCCGCAGCCGAGTTCGCCGAGCAGCTTGAGGATCGCCAGCGAGGAGTTGGCCTTGACCGCATAGCAGATGGTGTGTGGAACGGTTGAGAACTCGGTCTGCAGCATTGCGACGCGCTCGCGGATTGCGTCGGCAGAATAGACGTATAGCGGCGTTCCGAAGCGCTCAGCCAGCTCGGTCAGGTCGGCGCCGGAGCAGGTCAACCGCCCGTTGGCGTAGGTGAAGGGGCGTGGCGACGAGATGGCGTTTGGAGAGGGCGACGTGGACGGACTCACTCACCCATCGTACCTGCTCTAGACGGTTGGCTGGTTGTTGGGCGGAGCGGCAGGCTGTGCAACCGGCGGGGCCATCGGCTGCACGGGAAAGAAGTAGGGCTCGTTGGGCATTACGATCCATGCAACCAGGTACGCGAGGATCGGCGCTCCGCAGCCGAAGAGCACAGACACGCACAGGAGGATGCGCACCAGAACGACGTCCCAGCCATAGCGCTGCGCGAAGCCAGCACAGACGCCGGCGATCGCTCGCCCAGAGCGCGGCCGCATCAACCGCGGGTAGACCGGAATCACCGGCGGACCTACAACGGCTCGTCCACAGTTACTGCAGAATCTCGCAGTTGGGTTCATCTCGCTGCTGCATGCTGAACAGATCATTTCGTCCTCCGCCAAACTCACACTGTGTCTTACGGCGTTAATGGCTTCCGAGTTCCCGATATTCAGCGCAATTCAACCCTGTTTCGGGATGCAAATCGGGGGGTACAGCCATGTTTCGGGTTGCGCAATTCCGGCAGAGTGCCGGAATCACGCGGCATCCGGCGGATTGCTGCAGAAAATTTCCTACCCGGAAGAACACCTCGCTGGATCTTCGGCCTTGGCCGAGGACGATGCTGTCAAGCGAGCGGCGGAGAAGCTACTTGCCGGTGAAGGGGGTGTCGAGATATTTGTGCGCCGTTTCCGCCTGGGATTGGTCGCCGGGGGCGAATACCAACTGGTACATGTGGAGGGCCTGGCTGCGGTCGTGAAGGAGGTCGTACATCTCGCCGGCGTTGAGCTCGGCACGCTTGCGGAGCCAGTCGCTGGAGGAGGCTTGCGCGGCCGCCTGGGTGTAGCCATAGGCGGCGTCCTTGATCTCGTTGTAGCCGCGCTGGGTGTCGGCCATGCCGAACCAGGCGAGTTGGAGGCGGGGGTCGACGAAGTAGCTTGCCCCATGAACGTCCGGCTTCTGGGCGTCGGCGATGACCTGCTTGTAGGCGGCGATGGCTTCGAGGCCCTGGCCCTCGTCCTTGAGGAGGTTGGCGACCTCAAGGCGGTAGAGGTAGTTGTGGGGGAACTGCTCGGCGAGGCCACGCTGGACGGCGAGAGCCTCGGGGTAGCGGCCGTCGTGGCGGAGGAAGAGGGAGAGGGCGGTGCGGGACTCGACGGGAGTGACGACGCCGAGGGCGATGGCCTCCTTGAGGTTGTCGATGCCCTGCTGCTTGTTGCCGCCCACGCCCATGAAGCCGACGAGGATGCGGACCCAGCGGGGGAGGCTGGCAACAGCGAACTTCTGGATACCGATGGACATCTTGGCATCGGCGTACTGGGGATCGATCTGGAGGGCGGACTCGGAGTCGTTGCGGGAGGCATAACCCTGGCGGGCGGCAGCGGCGAAGGAGTGGTCGACAAGGGTGATGAAGACGGCATGCATGCCCTTGGCGTAGCCGCGGGCGAAGTAGGCGTTCGCGTCGTTGGGATTGGCCTTGATCCCGGCGTCGCAGAGATGGACGGCCTTGTTGGTGAGGTCTTCGATGCGGTTGCGGGTAGCCTGGGAGACTGGAACGTTGCGCTTGGCGGAGAGGAAGCTGTTGTGGGCGTAGTAGGTGGTATCGAGCAGGTCCTGATGGTAGAGCTCACGGAAGATGACGGTGGTGAGGATGTAGTTCCAGGCCATGGGGTCGTTCGGATGCTGCTGTGCGACCTGCTCGTCGATCTTGAGCGCGGCATCGAAGTCGAGATTGTAGAAGTCCTGCATCGCCTGCCGGACCTGGGGGTCGAGATTGAGGGGGTCGGTGTGCAGCGGGGGTGCGGGTTGCGCGGTTGCTCCCAGGGTGGCGAGGAAGACGAGGAGGGTCAGGAGCGAGACGCGGAACGTGAGAGAAGAGCGGCGCGTGCTGAAGTTCCGAAACGTTGGGGACAAAGCGATAAATCCTCCCGGCTGCAGTCGGCGGGGTGCCAACGCAGATAGACTATACCCTGGACGGGACGCACGCGAGAGTGTGGACGCGTAGCAGATTTGGGTAAAGTGTTTTTGGAGGCGTTATGGATTTGCAGACCGTACTTCCGGTGGTCATTCTGACAATTGGCTGCTTTGCATATATCTTTTGGCCGCAAGAGAGGATCATTGCTCCGATAGAGAAGACGCGGCTGGACTATCTGCGGGAGCGCAAGGAAGTGGTCTACGACAATCTGCGCGACCTGAATTTTGAGTTTCGCGCGGGCAAGTATCCCGCGGACGATTATGCGCGCCAGAGGGAGTCGCTGGAGGCAGAGGCGGCGAAGGTTGTGACGGAGATGGACACGCTGGGCGGTTGAAACCCGGGCGATTGAGACGCTGAGCGGTTGAGAAAAGGTGTGGCGACGGTGGAACGCTGCTTCTGATCGAAGCCGCTGGCTGATTCGATCTGGTCTACGTATTCCGATATATTTTTCCGGCGATAATCGCGGACGTTACTGGAATTCCGCATGGCTTTCTGAAGTATCCTTAGGCGTGCACGCATCCAAGAGAATTCTCCTCAGCCTCTCCGCCTCCCTGCTTTTTCTTCCTCTAGCCGCGCTAGCCGCAACGCCGATCACCGGCACGGTGACGAACCGCACGACGGATAAACCGTCGGTTGGCGATGATGTCACACTGCTCAACCTCGTGCAGGGAATGCAAGAGGTGGCGCAGGCCAAAACCGACTCCCATGGGGCCTTCTCGCTGGCCGCGGCGGACGCCGGACAGTATCTGGTGCGCGTGACGCACGATAAGGCGACCTACTACGAATCCGTTCCTGCAGGGTCGCAGACCGTGAATATCGATGTGTATAACTCGGGCGCGCACGTGGTGGGCGTGAGCACGGAGGTGTTGATGTTCCGCGCGCAGACCGATGCGAGCGGAGCCAACCTGAACGTGACGGAGGACTTCGTCGTCAAGAACGCCTCGAAGCCACCGATGACGCAGTTCTCGAAGGAGCCGTTCGACCTGTATCTTCCCGCGGGCGCGGTGGTAGAGGGAACGGCTGCCAAGGGACCCAAGGGTATGCCCACGGCGGAACAGCTGGAGCCGCTGTCGGAGAAGGGCCGCTATACGGTGATGTTTCCAATCCGGCCGGGCGAGACCCAGATCGAGATCGCGTATCACCTGCCGTATACCGGCAAGCTCAACCTGCAGCTCAAGATGGCGGGAACCACCGACATGTTCGCCGTCAGCCTGCCGAAGAGCATGACCTTTACGGGGGGCGCAGGTATGCAGTTCATCCCTGCGAATGGCGATACGAGCGCGCAGACCTATGTTGCACGCGGCGTAAAGCCGGGACAGTCATTGGACTTCCTGGTGGCGGGCAGCGGCGCGCTTCCGCGCGATACGCAGGCCGCGGACCAGAGCGGCCAGGGCCAGGCAGCCGCACCGGCAGGGATGGGCGGCGGCGGCGGAAATGGGACGGAGGCGACGACGGAGGACAATGCCCCGGGTAAGGGGCTGGGCGCACCGCTCGATCCGAATGGGACTCACGAGCCGTTGTCGACGAAGTACAAGTGGTGGATTCTGGGCGGGTTGGGCCTGGTGCTGGTTGCGGCTGCAGGCGTTCTGCTGAGCAAGCCGGGCACGCCGGTGGTTGCGGGTCCCCAGCCAGTCGTTGCGGTGTCGCCGGCGGGACAACAGGAGCAGGTTCTCCAGGTGCTGAAGGACGAGCTGTTTGCGCTCGAGACAAAGCGCTTGCAGGGACATATCGGCGAGGCGGATTATCTGCAGCAGAAGGCGGCAATCGAGCTGATTCTGCGGAGCACGCTGCAGCGGAGTGCTTCCGCTGGAAGCACTCCGCCGACAGGCTCAACCGTCTAATCGGCCACGGCCACAAAGATTACTGGGACTTCATGACCACTGCTCTTCGTATCGTTCGTTTGTACGCTCTGGCCATATGGGTTGGCGGGCTCGTCTTCTTCGGGTTCGTCGCCTCCATGGCGTTCAGGATGATGCCGGATGCTCATGAGGCCGGTCTCGTCGTGCGCGGATCTCTGATCTCGCTGCACCACATTGGGATGGCGGCAGGGCTGATCTATCTGCTGGTTACCCTGGCGCTGCTGGCAACACAGCACGATACGCACCCAATCCGAGCGGCGGAGTTGGTGTTGGTGCTCGCGATGCTGGTGCTGACGGGGTACTCGGAGTTTTCAGTGATACCGAGGATGGAGACGGACCAGATCTCGCTGGGCGGCGATATCACGAAGGCACCGGCGGACGCGCCTGCACGGAAGCACTTTGAGCGGTTGCATCATGTTTCGGTGAAGGTTGAGAGTGCGGTGCTGATCGAGGGCCTGCTGCTGCTGGCAATGGCCTCGATCCATGGGCGGGACGACTTCGATCGATTTGCGTAGGCGTACGGATGCAGCACTGGGCAAGGATCGAGCAGCGCTGCATCCTCGGCTCGCTTCAGAGGCCTGAAGGCCCCAGCTCCCTACGGAAGAAAAGACAAAGATTGCGATAAGAGCAGCGGCAAGGGATTCTTCGGCTTGAAGGCCGGGAACGGACTTGTGCGTCTTGTCGAGCAGAACGTTGACGTCCACCTGCCTTAGACCAGAGACGCGAGGCGTGGGTATCAGGAGAAATTTGGGGTTAAACACAATGGGCCGCCGGGGGGTGCCAGCGGACCCATTGTTTTCAAATCGCGCCTCCTATCAAGGGATGCGACCGGTGGGGGGTCGTCCCGACCAGAGGCGCTTCGTGATTATTACATAAACATCGGTTCAGAGGCTGTGAATGTGCATTTTTTACCGATAAATTGGATACTATAGCCTCAGGATTGAAAAACGCGCACGTTAGAACTTTGCATCTTACTGTCGTATTGAAACAGGATTCAGGAGCACTCCCATGCCAGAGATTCGCGGGCTCGCTACCCATGCTGCCGGTGCACAATTGCTGCCCTATAAGTATTCGGTTGAAGAGCTCGGCCCCCATGAGGTCGAGGTCAGGATCACCCACTGCGGCGTCTGTCATTCCGACCTACATCTGATCGACAACGACTGGGGAGTGAGCAAGTACCCGTTTATCCCCGGCCACGAGATTGTTGGGACGGTGACGGCTGTGGGTTCCGAGGTGGTTGACCGGCAGGCTGGCCAGCGCGTTGGGATCGGCTGGCAGGCGGATTCATGCGGGATCTGCGAGTGGTGCCGGCAGGGCGATGAACACCTGTGCGCCAAGTCGCAACCTACGTGCATTGGGCGAAATGGCGGATATGCGGACTCGATCCGGGTGAATGCACTCTTCGCGATTCCAATTCCGGAGGTGCTGGAGAGCGAGAATGTCGCTCCCCTGCTGTGCGGGGGCATTACGGTGTACAGCCCGCTGCGGAATCTATTGGCGCGGCCTTCATCGCGGGTGGGGGTGATCGGCATTGGTGGGCTGGGCCATCTGGCATTGCAGTTTGCGCGCGCCTTCGGGTGCGAGGTGACAGCGTTCTCGACCTCCCAGGACAAGGAGCAGGAGGCCCTGGAGCTGGGTGCGAACCACTTCGTGAATACGCGCGACAACGGAGGGTTGAAGAAGGCTGTGGGAAGCTTCGACCTGATTCTTTCGACAACGTCGGCTGATCAGGACTTTCAGGGCTTCGTCGCCGCGCTGCGACCGAAGGGAACGCTGGTGATCCTGGGGGTTGCGCCTTCGCCTCTGCAGATTGGAGGCCATAGCTTGATCTCAGGTCAGAAAGCCATCGCGGGAAGCCCGACGGGAAGCCCGCGCGACCTGCGCGAGATGCTCGACGTAGCCGCGCGGCACAAGGTGAAGGCCATCACCGAGCACTTTGCGATGAAGGATGCGAATAAGGCCGTCGAACGGGTGAAAAAAAATCAGGTGCGGTATCGGGCTGTGTTGGCGAACTAGACCAACAGGTACGATAGCTTTGAATGCGCTTCGAACTCTTCATCGCCGCCCGCTATCTTCGAGCCCGTCGCCGGCAAGCTGTTGTGGGCCTGATTACGGTCATCTCCGTGGTGGGTGTTGCGGCAGGCGTGGCGTCGCTAATTATCGCGCTGGCCATCACGAACGGGATGCGCCGCGATCTGCAGGAGCGGCTCGTGGGCTCGACCTCCCATGTTGACCTGATGCGGACAGCCGGCGACGGCATCCGTGACTGGCGGCCGCTGATGGAGAGGCTGGCGCAGGTGCCGCATGTGGTTGCCGTCGCTCCGGGGCTGTATGGGCAGGTGCTGATCTCGCGTGGTGCGCGGTCCGGTGGAGCGCTGATCAAGGGAATTATTCCAGCGGATGAGTTGAAGGTTGGGAATCTGCTGCAGGCGGTGAATCAGGGCTCGGCGGATGAGCTTGCGCCCACTGCGAATCCGACGGCACCGAGCAGCGAGCTAGCGCCGCCGATTGTGATCGGAAATGAGCTTGCGATCAGTCTGGGAGCAGGCGTTGGGGATACGCTGCTGGTGACCTCGCCACAGGGTGAGTTGACGCCTCTGGGGCTGGTGCCGCGATATCAGCGATTTCGGGTTGTGGGGATCTTCGCTTCAGGCTTTTACCAGTACGACGACAGCTATGCGTTCATGCGGCTGGCCGATGCGCAGCGGCTGTTCTCGGAGCCGGACCTGGTGAGCGTGGTCAGCTTCCGTATTGATGATTTGTACAAGGCGCCGGAGGTAGGCAAGGCGCTCGAGCAGGCCGCTGTGAGTTTCAGTGGGCCGGGCTTCCAGACGACCAACTGGATGCAGCAGAATCGCGAGCTGTTTCGCGCCCTGAAGCTGGAGCAGGTGGTGACGTTCATTGTGCTGGCGCTGATTGTGGTGGTGGCGGCGCTGAATATTCTGATCGCGCTGACCATGATGGTGATGGAGAAGACGCGCGATATCGCCGTGATGATGAGCTTCGGCGTGACGGCCGAGCAGGTGCGCAAGATCTTTCTGCTGCAGGGGCTGCTGATCTCGTCGGTTGGGACGGTGCTGGGGCTGGTGCTCGGGTACACGGCGAGCCTGGTGGGTTCGCACTACCGGTTTATCCACCTGGATGCGAGTGTGTACTCGATCGACTATCTGCCGTTTGCGCCGCGTTTTACGGATGCGTTGATTGTGGCGGCGGTGTCGCTGGGGATGAGTTTGCTGGCGACGCTATATCCGTCGGGGTCGGCGGCGAGCGTGCTGCCGGCGGAGGCGCTGCGATATGAGTAGGCTGGTTAGAATTTGCGCGGAGGAATTGGTATGGCTATGAGACTTCGGTATCCACAACTCGCTCCTGATGGTTACACTGCGCTCTCCTCGCTGGGGCATTACATCAAGACGGGCACAGCGCTGGAGCCGGTGCTGCTGAGCCTTGTCTATCTGCGGGCATCGGAACTCAATAGTTGTGATTTCTGCATTGGGATGCATACGGCCGAGTTGCACAAACATAACGAGCCGCAGAGCCGCATCGATGCCGTCGCTGACTGGAGGAGCTCGGACGCGTTCACGGCTCGCGAGCGTGCTGCGCTGGCCTGGACCGAGGCCGTCACCGAATTGCACGGTTCGCATGTCTCGGACACTGACTATGCCGCAGTGAGCGAGTTCTTCCACGACAAGGACCTCGTCGACCTCACGTTTGCCATCGCGAACATCAACGCGTGGAACCGTCTCGGCGTGGCCTTCCGTGCTGAGTGGAATCCGCGGAAAGAAGCGGCGAATGAGGAGACGATGGCACGATGAGCACCTCCCTTCCTGTGGCCGCAGCACCGGTGCTGCGCGCTACTCCGGTGCTGCGCGCGCTTGCGCTGGAGAAGACCTACGCGCCGCTGGTGGCGGGTGGGAGTGGGCTGCGGCTGTTCCGGGATCTGTCGCTGGAGGTGGCCGCTGGGGAGATGGTTGCGGTGGTGGGCGAGAGTGGCGCGGGCAAGAGCTCGCTGCTGCATCTGCTGGCGGCGCTGGACCGGCCGACCGCGGGTGAGGTGTGGTGCGGTGCGACGCATGTGGCTGGACCCGGATGGACGCTGAGCGCGCGGCAGGCGGCGGCGTATCGCAATCGCGAGATCGGGTATGTGTGGCAGTTTCACTACCTGCTGCCGGAGTTTACGGCGCTGGAGAATGTCGCAATGCCGCTGCTGGCGCGCGGGATGCGTCGCGGGGCTGCGCTGGCCGAGGCAAAGGGCTGGCTGGAACGCGTGGGGCTGGGCGATCGCGGAGAGCACCGCTCGGGTGAGTTGTCGGGGGGCGAGCAGCAGCGGCTGTCGATTGCGCGGGCGCTGATTACAAAGCCGAAGCTGTTGCTGGCAGACGAGCCGACAGGGAATCTCGACGGCGTGACGGCGGAGCGGGTGTTCGCAATGCTGCAGGAGCTGCACCGGGAACATGCGCTGGCGAGTGTGCTGGTGACGCATAACCTGGAGCTTGCGGGACGGTGCGATCGCGTGCTGCGGCTGCGGGATGGTCGGCTGGCGGCTGCGTAGGGATCGGGTCCAGGGCCTTGCGATCCGATTCAGGTGTCTGAAGGCCCCTATGGATTTGCGACTAATTTCCCACAGCCGACATCCAATCTATGATTTCGGGAATCAAGTTAGGGTTTCACTTCGAAGCCCGGGACGGATACACTAGGAGTAACTCACTGGTTGCCGCAAGACAATCGGTCCTCTCCGTCGCAATCGAACGCGGCGGTGACCACGTAATCGTCATTCGCAGACCGCGCCCTCAGAAGCTGCGCGGGGGCGGCGGTTCGAAGGAGGAGTATGTTCGAACGCTATACGGAAAAGGCGAGACGCGTGATTTTCTTCGCGCGCTACGAGGCGAGCCAGTTTGGATCGCCTTATATCGAAACCGAACATCTCCTGCTGGGCCTGCTGCGCGAAGACAAGGCACTCACGAATCGTTTTCTGCGCTCGCACGCTTCAGTGGAATCTATCCGCAAACAGATTGAGCAGCGCACCATCGTGCGCGAGAAGGTGTCGACTTCGGTCGATCTTCCGCTATCGAATGAGTGCAAACGCGTCTTGGCCTATGCGGCTGAAGAGGCCGAGCGGCTGAGCCACAAACACATTGGAACGGAGCACCTGCTGCTCGGATTGCTGCGCGAGGAGAAGTGCTTCGCAGCGGAGATTTTGACCGAGCGTGGATTGAGGCTGGCGGCGATCCGCGAGGAGCTGCAGCGTACGACGCAAGAAAAACCCGCGGCGCAGACCGGCGGCGGCAAGCAGCGCGGCAACCCGCAGGAGCAGTCCATGCTGGCGGAGTTCTCGCGCGACCTGACGCAGGCCGCTACCGATCAGCAGCTCGATCCGCTGGTGGGACGCGACTTTGAAGTTGAGCGCGTCATCCAGATCCTCTGCCGCAGGACGAAGAATAATCCAGTGCTGATCGGTGAGCCGGGCGTTGGCAAGACGGCGATCGTCGAAGGGCTGGCGCAGAAGATCGCCGACGGCGAGGTTCCGAGCTTCCTCGCGGAGAAGCGCGTGCTTTCGCTCGATCTCTCGCTGATCGTTGCGGGAACGAAGTATCGCGGGCAGTTTGAAGAACGGCTCAAGACCATCATGAAGGAGTTGATGGAGAACCAGAACTGCATCGTCTTCATCGACGAACTGCATACGCTGGTGGGTGCAGGGTCGGCGGAGGGTTCTCTGGATGCAGCGAACATTCTGAAGCCGGCGCTGAGCCGCGGCGAGATCCAGTGCATCGGGGCGACGACGCCTGCGGAGTATCGGAAGTCGATCGAGAAGGACCGCTCGCTGGAGCGGCGCTTCCAGTCCGTGAAGGTTCCGCCACCGAATGAAGAAGATGCCATAAAGGTCCTCATGGGCATCCGCGAGAAGTATGAGAAGTTCCACGCCGTCAGCTATACCGACGACGCGATCACCTTCGCGGTCTCGCATTCCAGCCGGTATATTCCCGACCGTTTCCTTCCGGATAAGGCGATCGATCTGATTGACGAGGCTGGTGCGCGGGTGAAGTTGCGCCAGACGACTCTGCCAGAGGAGCTGACCGAGGTTCAGAAGCGCATCAAGTTCATCGTGCACCGCATGGAGAATGCGATTGCGAATCATGAGTTCGAGAAGGCGAGATTCTACTCGGATGAGGAACGCAAGGAGCGCGAGAATCTACGCGCGCTGCGCGACAAGTATCACCTCGATGAATCGAGTTCGGGCATTGTGACGCGCGAGGATATTGAGGACGTGGTCTCGCGCTGGACGGGCGTTCCGATTACGTCGATCAAGGAAGAAGAGACGCAGAAGCTGCTGCGCGTCGAAGAAGAGCTGCACAAGCGGGTGATCGCGCAGGACAAGGCGATCTCGGCGCTGGCGCGGGCGATTCGGCGGTCGAGGGCTGGGTTGAAGAACCCGGCGCGGCCAATCGGCAGCTTCCTGTTCCTGGGACCGACGGGCGTGGGCAAGACGGAGATGGCGCGCACGCTGGCGCAGTTCCTGTTCGGCTCGGAGAAGGCGCTGATCCGCTTCGATATGTCGGAGTTCATGGAGAAGCACTCGGTGTCGAAGCTGATCGGCTCGCCTCCGGGCTATGTCGGATACGAGGAGGGCGGCCAGTTGACGGAGCGCGTGAAGCGTTCGCCGTACTCGGTCGTGCTGCTCGACGAAGTGGAGAAGGCGCATCCGGATGTCTTCAACCTGCTGCTGCAGGTGTTTGAAGACGGCCAGTTGACCGATGGTCTCGGCAATACGGTCGACTTCAAGAACACCATCATCATCATGACCTCGAATATCGGGGCCAAGCACCTGATGAAACGCGAGGGGCTGGGCTTCCAGTCGAGCAAGGACGAGGTGGTGCTCGAGAAGATGCAGGAGATGGTGATGAGCGAGGTGAAGAGAACCTTCAACCCCGAGTTCCTCAATCGTCTCGACGAGGTGATCGTGTTCACATCGCTGTCGGATGCGGACCTGATGCAGATCATGGACCTCCTCGTGCAGGGCCTGAATACGAACCTGGTGCACAAGTCCATTACGCTCACGGTGCGCGACGATGCGCAGCGGTGGATCCTGGACAAGACGCTGGTGGATCGCAGCTACGGTGCAAGACCGTTGCGCCGCGCGCTGCAGCGGTTCGTCGAAGATCCGCTCTCGGAGGCGCTGATCGCCGGTCAGATCGCCGAGCGGCCTGCGTTCCTCGAGATCTACCTCGACAACAACCAGCTTCACTATCGGCCGGTCGCGACTGAGGGCGAAGAGAAGGCTGCTGGCCTCGCACTAACTACGGTGTAATTGCAAGAGATGCACAATACGCCCCGGCTGCAGCCGGGGCGTATTGTTTTACCGGAGGCTTTCCTGATGGACCGTCGTGAATTTGCCAGCTTTCTGCCCGCACTACTTGCCGCCACTGCCCTGCTTCCTGAAACCGTCTCTGCCCAGCAGCTGGGCACCATGGACAGCTAAGCCCTGTGGCCAGAGGCCACAAGCAGAAGGCCCGCAGCAATACTGCCGCGGGCCTTGCTGTTTAAAATATCGAAGAATCTACACCATTTTGGTAACAGCCTTAGCCGCCCTATTGGCCGATCTCACCACGTCGCTGGCAGCGCCGCTGGCAGCGTCAATGGCATCGTCGAACTGATCCTTGCTGGCATCGATCAGCTTCTGAGCCTCTTTGCCGAGGCGTTCCGCCTGGTCCTTGAGGTATTCGCCGGCCTCTTCGAGTGTGTCGCCGAGATCCTCGAGTCCGCGCTTCAACTTCTTGCGAGTTGCAGTCCCTGTCTGCGGAGCATAGAGCAGAGCGGCCACACCGCCGATCGCTGCACCCACACCAAGAGCAATCCAAAATTCCTTATGACGCATATTGTCCTCCGTGCTTCAGTGTGTAGGATTCGCAGGCTGCTCTTGAGGTTGCAGCTAAACCTGCAAATCTGCGTCACCGGCTTGCGCAGAATCTAAACCTTGGTCGAACCGAAGTGGAATCGCATGCCCTTAGGCTATTCCGCTCAGTTCCATCGCGCGAAGAAAGATGCGCGCGAACATGGGGCGGTTCAGACGGCCCGTGTTGGTATTGCGCAGCGAGGGATGGTAGCTGCCCAGCAGCGTGATGCCGTTGGGTAGTCGATAATCGGCACCGTGGCTGAATTTGAAGGCGGAGCGGCGCTCGATGATTCCCTGCTCGAGCAGATGGGCGAGATAGCCATCCCAGGCGATCTTGCCGAGGCAGACGACGACGCGGACCTTGGGAAGCGCGGCAACCTCAGCGGCCAGGTGGACAGAGCAGTTACGGACTTCCTGCGGCGTCGGCTTGTCGCCCGGAGGAGCGCAGCGGACGACCGAGCCGATCCAGAGCTTGCGGAGCTTGAGGGCGTCATCCCGGCTGATGGCGACGGGTTTGGTGGCGAGGCCAAGCTCGTGGAGCACGGGATACATGAAATCTCCGGAGCCGTCGCCGGTGAAGGGACGGCCGGTGCGGTTGGCTCCGTGGGCTCCGGGAGCCAGGCCGAGAATGAGGATGCGGGCGTTGGGATCGCCAAATCCGGGGACGGGTTTGGCCCAGTATTGCTGGTCGCGGTAGGCCTTTCGGCGTGTCTCGCCGATCCCGCGGCAGTAGTCGCGTAGCCTGGAACAGAGAGTGCAGGTGGTGACGCTCTGCTGAAGTTGCGCGAGAGCTTGTAAGTGATTGATTGTGCTCGACCGTTGGGGGCGCACGGGGCCTCTTCCTTAGGGGTACGTAATTGTCCAGACACCTTTGGTCGATGATAACGTTGTAACGGGCGTATAAGAGGTGAGCCATCCAATCAGCTTGCCAGGACGTCTCTCCATCCTGGCTCTATGCGACGCGAATCTCAGGATTCTGCCGCGTGAGATGGCAGGAGTTGCTCGTACAAACTGCGCGGGAGCGGCAACATGGCTTTGTGGCAAAGATACTAAGGCCCGGAGATCGAAAAACAATTAACCTCAAAGCACGAAAAACAGGGCAACGGAAGCCATTGCAAGGCGGTAGCAACTTTACTACCAGCGGCTGGGTTACTCCGAGTATCGTTGGGCTGCTGTGCCTAGGGCTATTGATCGCCGCGTACGAGCGCGGACACGGAAATTTCCACAAGCTACAGACGAGGATCAATCCACCAGCGCCGACCGAGGTTGTACCGCCGGGCCCGGGGGGCCAGGATCCGGTTCGCTTGAGCCGTAGCGCATCTAACATTGGTAAGAATGCTGAACTGATCTCCGCGACCTTTCTGCCCGGCCGCGGCATGAATGTCTTCCAGATAACGGCAATGATTCCTGGGCACGGAGAGGTGCCTCTGCTGGTCTCGCCCGAGTTGGCTAGCGCAGCCGGCATTATGAGTGGTCAGGATGAGGATGCCAATGGATCGGCGAGTACGAGCCTGGGAGGAGCGATTCTGGTCCCGTGGGCACAGAGCCTTTCGGGAACGCCAACCGGGACTCCTGGAGTGCTGCAGACTGCATGGAACGGTCGGCGTTTGACGTTTCCAGCGGCGAACTCACGAAGCAATATGTCTGTCGAGGGCCTGCTGCTCAGCCGAGGCGCTGACAGTGTCAAGAGCGATGTGCTTCCAGATGGCCAATCTGCCTCGGCGGTCTTCAATGCTGGGGACTTCACGGGGAGATGGCCATCAACGATCGAGGTGACGGTTCAAGCCCAACTGACCTCACACGACCTGGATCTGACGGTCACAGCGACGAACACCGGCCAGCAGCCGGCTCCCTTTGGCGTTGGATGGCATCCGTTCTTTTCTATTCCCAGCGGCAATCGGTCCAATGCCCTGCTGAGGATTCCATCGCAGAGCATCATGGAGGTCGATCACCGGTCGGGACTGCCGACTGGCAGGATGGTGACGGTGGATAACTCGCTGAGCGACTTCTCTCAATCGGGCGGAACGAGACTGGGAATGGATAGGCTGAATGAGACCTATACGAACCTGAAGTCCGGTGTGGGGAGCGGGCCGGTCGCGGAGATAAGCGACCCTGCGTACAACTTCAAGCTGAGCGTAATCCCTCTGACGGCAAGCATCTCGAACCTGCGGGTGATCGCTCCAGCCGATAAGTCGTGGGTCTCGATTGGTCCCAATACCAACCTCGATGACCCGTTCGGTCCAGAGTGGGGCAACCCAGAGAACGCGGGAATGGTCACACTGGCTCCAGGAGCCACCCTGAGGTGGAAAGTTCGGATCGAAATCTCCCTGCTCGGAGCTGCGAGTGCCTCCGTGCCGTTGACCGCTGCACAGTCACCAAGGCAACAACAGAGCAGATGCGGCAGATTGTGGCGCGGGGGTTTGACCCTCGCGCTCCACACTCGTATTCTTAGGCTTGGCGAACCGTATGGCTGGTTCGCGGAACGCATCCTGCGTTCTTGACCAGATACCCCGCCAAAACCTTCGGAAGGCAATAATTTGACCCCCACAGAGACCCCCACAGGCAGTTCCCTCGATGTTCAAGAAGAGACCCTCGCGACGGTTGAGCAGGCAGCGACGGAACACTCGCACGAAGGCCATGACCATGACGGCCACGAGCATCATCATCCCGCACCGACACTGAATCCCGAGTTGACGCGGTCGATCGAGGTCGAGGCCTCGGCCGAGGACGTGACCAAGGCGTTCCAGCAGATAACCAAGCGCTATACCAAGCTGGCTCGTATTCCGGGCTTCCGCGCAGGCAAGGTGCCGCCGTCGTTGATTAAGTCACGGTTTGCGAAGGAGGTCCGCCAGGAAGTACTTGAATCGCTGGTGAGCGATCGCTTCCGCAAAGCGCTCCAGGAGCAAAAGGTACAGCCCGTTTCGCAGCCCCAGATCAGCGAGCTGATGCTCGCAGAAGGCGCGCCGCTGAAGTTCAAGGCGACCTTCGAGGTGTTGCCGGAGATCAATATCGACGGCTATGACGCGGTCAAGGTGGAGCGTCCGGACGCGACACTGGAAGAGGGCGAGTTCGAGGCCGAGCTAAGCAATGTGCTCGACCACCATGCGACGGTCGAGCCGGTCGAAGAGGACCGCGCGATCACCGATGGCGACTGGGCGGAGATTGGCTTCAAGGGCCAGGTGCAGGACCTTGCGCAGGTCGTCGGCGAGGATGGCCTGGAGAGCAAGAGCCCCGATGATTCCCAGGCGCAGCCGATTACGGGCGAGGACGTGCTGATCGAGATCGGCGGAAAGAATACGCTGCAGGCCTTCAACGACGCGCTGCGCGGCGCGAAGGTTGGGCAGGAGCTCTCGTTCGAGGCGACCTATCCGGCGGAGTTTCGCGATGACCGGCTGGCGGGAAAGACAGTCAGCTACGACGTGACGGTCAAGGCCATCAAGAAAAAGACCTACCCCGGGCGCGATGAGGAGTTTGCCAAGCAGCTCGGGCCGTATTCGGACTGGGCTGACTTTGAGACCAAGCTGCGCGAGCGCGTGACGAGCCGCAAGAAGGAAGCGTTAGAGTCACAAGCGCGCGACAAGATGCTCGATGAGCTGATTGAGAAGTTCCAGTTCCCCGTCCCCGAAACCTTCGTCCAGCAGCAAATCGATGCTCGGCTGGAGCGCGGCCTCCGTGCGCTGGCGCAGCAGGGCATGAGCCCGGACGCGATGCGGCAGCTCGACTTTGACCGGCTGCGTGAGGCGCAGCGCGATCAGGCGGTCAACGAGGTGAAGGTTTCGCTGGTCCTCGACCGCGTGGCAGAGCGCGAGCACATCGAAGTCACCGATGAGGACCTCGAGCGCGAACTGCTGATGCTGTCGATCCAGTCACGCGAGCCGATCGAAACGCTGCGCAAGCGGCTGGCTGAGGACGGTTCGCTCGACCGCATCCGCGAACAGATGCGCCGCGAAAAAACTGGTTCCACACTTTTCGAGAGGCTGGCGAGCTAAGCTATAGCCATCAAGCTAGAGCGAACACCGTTCACCCTTCACTCACGCAGGTCTAGAAGCAAAGGAAAGAGAGCTATGGGACTTATACCGATGGTGCTCGAGCAGACGAGCCGGGGCGAACGCTCCTACGATATCTACAGCCGTCTGCTGCGCGACAATATCATCTTCCTCGGCACGCCGATTGACGACAATGTCGCCAATCTGATCATCGCGCAGATGCTCTTTCTCTCCGGCGAGGACCCGGAGAAAGACATCCAGCTGTACATCAACTCGCCGGGCGGATCGATCACAGCAGGCCTGGCGATCTATGACACGATGCAGTACATCAAGAACGATGTGGTGACGTTCTGCATCGGGCAGGCGGCGTCGATGGGCGCGTTCCTGTTGATGGCGGGCAAGAAGGGCAAGCGCTTCGCTCTGCCCAACTCGCGCATCCTGATCCATCAGCCATCGATGGGCGGGCTGAGCGGACAGGCGACCGACATCGACATCCACGCGCGCGAGATTCTGCGCATCCGCGAGATCACGAACAAGCTGATGAGCGCCAGTACGGGCCAGCCGCTTGATCGCATCGAGCGCGATGTGGAGCGCGACTTCATCATGAACTCGCCGCAGGCCAAGGAATACGGGATTATCGATGACATCATCGATCGTCCGCGAACGACCTAGCGCAACGACAAAGAGATGCGCCTCATCCTTTCGCAGGACTTCGTGGAGGGGTGATGCCTTCTCATTTGCGCTGAATTCCCTGCCTCGGACGGCCTCGAATCCGATTCGATACTGGGAATCCAGTTACACATCTTCTCCTGTTGCCGACACCCCATGGCCGTGGTCGCAGGTGTAAAATAAATGATGTAGCTGGTATCCGTCGCGCGTTCCTGCGCCCTGCGGGTGCAAAGGAGTTTACCTTGTCGATGAAGACCTCCCGGGGCGCGGAAGAGTCCCTCCGCTGCTCGTTTTGCCATAAATCGCAGGACGCAGTTGCCAAGCTGATCTCCTCGCCCTCTGACTACCCCCGCGCCTATATCTGCGACGAATGCGTCGCGGTGTGCAACTCCATCCTTGAGGACGACAAGGGCGAGGCGCAGCCGGGTGCGGCGCCAGCGCATCTGCCCAAGCCGGCAGAGGTTAAGGCGTTTCTGGATGAGTACGTGATCGGCCAGGACCAGACCAAGAAAAAGCTCGCCGTTGCGGTCTACAACCACTACAAGCGCATCCAGATGAACAAGGTGCGCGGCAACGATGTGGAGATGCAGAAGTCGAATATTCTGCTGGTCGGACCGACGGGCTCGGGCAAGACGCTGCTCGCACAGACGCTGGCGAAGATGCTCGACGTTCCGTTCGCGATCGTCGATGCGACGACGCTGACCGAGGCCGGGTATGTCGGCGAAGATGTTGAGAACATTATCCTCAAGCTGCTGCAGGCCGCTGACGGCGACGTCGCGAAGGCTCAGCAAGGCATTATCTACATCGACGAGATCGACAAGATTGGGCGCAAGGACGAGAACCCATCGATTACCCGCGACGTGTCGGGCGAGGGCGTGCAGCAGGCGCTGCTGAAGCTGCTCGAGGGCACGATCGCCAACGTTCCGCCGCAGGGTGGACGCAAGCATCCGCACCAGGAGTTCACCATCGTCGACACGACGAACATCCTGTTCATCTGCGGCGGCGCATTTGTGGGACTGGAGAAGGTTATTGGACGGCGCGTGGGCAAGAAGGCGCTGGGCTTCAAGGCCATCGGCGAGGCGATCTCAAAGGAAGGCGACCTCGTTACGCCGATCCGCGCACAGCGCGACTCCGAACTGCTGCGCCAAGCTGAGCCGCAAGACCTGCTGAAGTATGGCCTGATTCCAGAGTTTGTTGGGCGGCTTCCGGTGCTCGGCATTCTCGATGAGCTGGATGAGGCTGCGCTGATCGACATCCTCACACGTCCACGCAACGCGATTCTGAAGCAGTATGCGCGTCTGTTCGACTATGAGGGCGTGAAGGTCACGTGGACCGATGAGGCAGTCGGCGAGATTGCACGCGAGGCTCTGCAGCGCAAGGTCGGCGCGCGCGGTCTGCGCATGATTCTCGAAGAGTTGATGCTCGACTTGATGTATCACGTGCCCGGCAACAAGAAGATCAAGGAACTCATCATCACCGACGAGATGGTGCGCACGCGCGAGATCATGTTCCCGGTGGTACTGGAAAAGGCCGGCTGATCTCAGCGGAACCTTAGGAACGAGAAACGGGCAGCCAATGGCTGCCCGTTTCTGGTTGCTCTTTCATCTCTGCAACGGTCTCTAAACTCTGTACAATTCCCTCTTTAGCAAGCGCGTACAATTCCGTTCAAGCGGGGCACGCATCGTTCCTGCGCGAGACACGTCTAATCGGGAGGCACATGACAAACGACGAACGCGACATCCTCAACGGCGCTCAGCGCAAACTTCCGATGATGCCCATCCGCGAGATGGTCATCTTTCCGCACATGATGGCACCTTTTGTAGTCGGACGCGAGTCGAGCGTTCGAGCACTGGAAGAGGCCCTCAACGGCGATCGCCGGATCTTCCTGGCGACCCAGCACGATGCGTCCGTCGATGAGCCCACTGCCGAAGATATCTATACCGTCGGCGTGATCGGCAATATCGTGCAATCAGTGCGCATGCCCGACGGCAATATCAAGGTGTTGGTCGAAGGCGTGGAGCGCGCACGGGCCAGCGAGATCAACGACGACGACGGGTTCTTCGTCGCAACGGTGCAGACCTCCACAGTTGAGCTGCAATCTACTCCGGCGACAGAGCAGCTGGTCGCACGCGTGCACCAGTTGTTTGAGCAATACGGCAAGCTGCAGCAGTCGTTGAATCAAGAGGCGGCCGCTGCGCTGCGTACAGATGAGCCGGCGAAGCTCGCTGACGTGATCGCGGCAAACCTTCCGCTTGCGATTGAGGAGAAGCAGCAGATCCTCGAGGTCTTCGATCCTGAGATGCGGCTCTCGCGTATTGCGGACACGCTCGATATCGCGATCGAGAAGCTGAACATGGACCGCACCATCCAGTCGCGCGTAAAGCGGCAGATGGAGCGTGCGCAGAAAGAGTACTACCTCAACGAGAAGATCAAGGCGATCCAGAAGGAGCTTGGCCGCGGCGAGAAGAGCGAGTTCGACGAGCTGAAGAAGAAGATTGAAGAAGCCGGCATGACCAAAGAGGTGCAGGAAAAAGCCATGCAGGAGCTGAAGAAGCTCGAGGCAATGCCGCCGATGTCAGCCGAGTCGACGGTGAGCCGGAACTATCTCGACTGGCTGCTGGCCGTGCCGTGGAAGAAGCGCTCGAAGGAGATTCGCTCGATTGAGAACGCCGAGACGGTACTGAATCAAGACCACTACGGTCTCGAGAAGATCAAGGACCGCATCCTCGAGTTTCTCGCGGTGCGGCAGCTGGTGAAGAACCCGAAGGGTTCGATCCTGTGCTTCGTCGGGCCTCCGGGCGTGGGCAAGACCTCGCTGGGCATGTCGATCGCGAAGGCCACAGGGCGCAAGTTCGTGCGCATGTCGCTGGGTGGCGTGCGCGACGAGGCCGAGATCCGCGGGCACCGCAGGACGTACATCGGAGCGCTGCCTGGACAGATTATTCAAGCGATGAAGAAGGCCGGGACGAAGAACCCGGTGATCATGCTGGATGAGATCGACAAGATGGCTTCGGACTTCCGTGGCGACCCATCTTCGGCGCTGCTCGAGGTGCTTGATCCGGAGCAGAACAATACGTTCCAGGACCATTATCTCGACGTGGAGTACGACCTGTCGCAGGTGCTGTTCGTCGCGACGGCGAATGTATTGCACACGATTCCTGGCCCGCTGCAGGACCGCATGGAGGTCCTGCGTCTCACCGGCTACACCGAGCTGGAGAAACTGGAGATCGCCAAGCAGTACCTAGTGAAGAAGCAGCTCGAGGCAACGGGGCTGACGGGCGTGCAGGTCAACTTTACCGACGATGCACTGCGCGAGATTATTCGTGCGTACACGCGTGAGGCCGGGGTTCGCAACCTGGAGCGCGAGATCGGCAATGTGTGCCGCAAGGTTGCGCGCAAGGTCGTAGGAGACAACAAGCATGTCGAGCCGGTGACACTGGAGTCGCTCAGCACGCTGCTGGGCGTTGCGAAGTATCGGGACTCACAGGTGCAGGAGAAGTCGGAGATCGGGCTTGTCACCGGGCTGGCGTGGACGGAGATGGGCGGATCGATTCTACAGACCGAGGTGCAGGTGCTCGACGGCAAGGGCAAGATGACGGCGACCGGGCAACTCGGCGACGTGATGCAGGAGTCCGCGCAGGCCGCGCTCACCTATATTCGCTCGCGCGCGCATCATCTGGGGCTGCCGCGCGACTTCTATCGCAATGTGGACATCCATGTGCATGTGCCCGAGGGCGCAATCCCGAAGGACGGCCCGTCGGCAGGCATCACGCTGGCTACCGCGTTGGCAAGCGCACTGACCAAGATCGAGGTGCGGCGCGACATCGCGATGACCGGCGAGATTACACTGCGCGGTAAGGTATTGCCCATCGGCGGCCTCAAGGAGAAGCTGCTCGCGGCACATCGCGCGGGCATTCGCGAGGCAATTCTTCCGGCGGATAACAAGAGAGACCTGGCCGATCTTCCAGACCTGATCAAGAACGAGATGAAGCTGAACTGGGTGGAGCAGATGGATGAGGTGCTGGAGATTGCGCTGGTAACCAGGCCGAAGAAGCTGACTGTAGAGACGCCTGAGGCGCTGACCGCGAATGCACCTCCGCCAATTCCGCCGCAGGAGCCGGCAGCGAACATTGCGCATCAGTAGTTGTTTGTTAAAAAAGAAATCCGCTACAGAAAAAGCCGGGCCCGATGGGTTCGGCTTTTTATGTAGCGATCGATTGCGCTTTGGCGGATGGGAGCTAAGCCGCCTTGCGTCCCGAGACGAGATGCACTACAAGCGAGATCACCGCGAAGATGAGGAGGATGTGAATCAGGAGAGCGGTTACGTGGAAGAGGAAGAAGAAGCCAGCCCATGCAAGGACCAGGAGAAGAGCGAGGAGTAAGAACATCGTTTGCCACCTTGCTTGGGATTGAACGCTGAGCGCCCACCATCCCAACGTAAGAGGGAATTCTTCGAAGGCGCGTTGCTTGGATTAATAATTTTTCTGTTGTGAGTTCAGTGGATAACAGTGTCGAGGTGGAAGGCATCTACCTGTAAGTGTTAATTATCGGAGGTATGTCTTGGAACTGATCATCGTCATTATTCTGCTGCTGCTTCTCTTCGGGTCCTTTCCGACTTACCCCTATTCGCGCAACTGGGGATACTATCCCAGCGGCGGCCTCGGCACGATTCTTATCATCGTGATCATTCTATGGCTGCTCCACATTATCTAGCCAGATTTTGATAGCTTCTCTGACGGCAATAATTTCGCTAAGATAAAAGGCGTGCACTAACAGCGCGCCTTTTCTATGCCCATAATTACGTCCTCTCCCTCCGGCAATCTTCGTCTTAGTGAACTGGCGCCGCACTTTATCCAGTCTGAGATACGCGCCATGTCGGTCGCGTGCTCGGACGTCGGCGGCATCAACATGGCGCAGGGCGTCTGCGATACCGACCCACCGCATCCTGTGGTCGAGGCAGCGATCGAGGCGATTCGTTCCGGCCAGAATATCTATACTCGGCTCGACGGCATCGCGCCGCTGCGCGATGCGATCGCGCAGAAGTTTGCGAGCTTCAACGGGCTCAGCGTAGACCCGAATACGCAGGTACTCGTGACGAGTGGGGCCACGGGCGCGCTGAATGCTGCCCTGCTGGCGCTGTTGAATCCAGGCGACGAGTGCGTGGTGTTTGAGCCGTTCTACGGCTATCACGTCAGTACGCTGCATTCCATGCGCATCGCGCCGGTGGTTGTTGAGTTGACGGCGCCGGAATTTGCCCTTGACCTCGACCGCCTGCGCGCTGCGATCACGCCGCGCACACGCGCGATCATTCTCAACAGCCCATCGAACCCTTCGGGCAAGGTCTTTACGCAGAGTGAACTCGAAGCGCTTGCCGAGGTCGCAATCGAGCATGATCTCTTTGTCTTCACCGATGAGATGTACGAATGCTTCATCTATGACGGCGCGCGGCACATCAGCATCGCGACGATCCCAGGTATGGCCGAGCGCACCATTACCATCTCCGGTTTCTCGAAGACGTTTTCCGTGACGGGCTGGCGGCTGGGCTATCTTGCGGCGAGTGAACGCTGGCTTCCGGCGATCGGATACTTCCACGACCTTATTTACATCTGTGCGCCTTCTCCGATGCAACACGGAGCGGCCGCTGGTTTATTGCAACTCCCACACAGCTTCTACACGGACCTGGCGGAGGAGTATCAGGGGAAGCGCGATGCGATCTGCGCGTCGCTGACACGCGCAGGGCTGACCCCTTCCATCCCGACGGGCGCGTACTACGTGCTTGCGGACGCGACGGCCATTCCGGGAGCGGATGCGAAGCAGAAGGCACGCAAGCTGCTGGCGGACACGGGAATTGCCGCAGTCGCTGGGTCGGCGTTCTTTGCGAGCGATGCTGCGGGCGTGAATCCTGGGGAGAATCTGCTGCGATTTTGCTTCGCGAAGAAGCACCCCGAACTCGCGGAGGCATGCCGCAGGCTGGACGCCTATGGCGTCTCTGGGAGCTGAATCTCTACTGGCAGGTGAGTGAGACCGTCTTGGTCTGAGTGCTTTGGCCCGAACCGACTGTCGCGGTCAGCGTTACCGCACCGTTGCAGTCAAGCACGTGGCCAGCCCATTGGTCTGGTTCTGCGCACTACTGATCGAGATGGCGAGCGGATCCGGGTTCGTCCAGACGGGGGAACGCCTCTGCGACGTATTGCGGGATCGGGCAGCCCGGCGGCCCCGTCGGTTGGATTACGGCTGAAAACTGCTGCTGATTTCCTGGCGGGGCAGCCGAGTGGTTTGCGGTTGCGGTGCTTGGTGACACTTCAAGGATATCGGTGAGGGTGCAGCTCGGCGAAGCTACACCGCAGCCTGCGAGAAATACCGAGCACCCAGCGAGGACCAGCAGTGTCCTGCCCATGTGGAAATCATAGCAAAACGCCAGGTAAGCGCGTCACCGCAGCGTGTCGTGTCTTTTGCGCGAAGCGCTACTCGCCGTCCGCGCAGCACCCGCCGGCGATTGAGGGGATGAGCATGACCTCGTCGCCGTCTTCAAACTGGTGCGTGTCGCCGCCGAGGAAACGGATGTCCTCGTCGTTGACGTAGACATTGACGAAGCGGCGCAGTTTGCCGTTCTCATCTCTCACGTTCTTGGCGAGCGCGGGAAACTTCGTGTCGAACTCTGCGAGCAGCCCGGGGAGATTGCCGGCCTCGGACTCAAACGACTTCTGGCCATCGGTGTGGCGAGCCAGGGCGGTGGGTAACACGATCTTCACGCTCAACGTGGGCCTCCTGCGAGCACCAGCTCGGCATCTTCTTTCACTCCGATAAGCTTCCCGTCGACCGCGCGGATGTACTCGTCGAAGGCTGCGAGTTTTGGCTTGACGGCGCGCTCGGTGGCGAAGCGGCCCTCCAGCGCGTCGGTGGTCTTGAGGCCGTTGCCGGTGATGCAAACGACGGTGGTCTCGTCGCGCGAGATGCGCCCCTGCGAGTACAGCCGGGCGGCTACGGCGGTGGTAACACCGCCCGCGGTCTCGGTGAAGATGCCCTCGGTCTCGGCGAGTTCTTGAATGCCCGACACAAGCTCTACATCAGACACATCCTCAGCCCAGCCGCCGGTCTCCTGAATCATCTTGGCTGCCGCAGGACCGTCGGCGGGATTGCCGATGGCGAGCGAGCGAGCGATGGTGTTTGGACGCTGCGGCTCGATGTAGTCCCAGCCGTTCTTGACGGCGTGCGAGATGGGCGAGCAGCCGGTGGCCTGCGCTCCAAAGAAGCGCACCTCCTTGGGCTCGACGAGGCCGAGGGCGATGAGTTCCTTGAACGCCTTGCGAATCTTGCGGATGAGGCTGCCGCCGGCCATGGGGCAGACGATGTTGTCGGGCAGACGCCAGCCGAGTTGCTCGGCGATCTCGTAGCCGACGGTCTTCGAACCCTCGGCGTAGTAGGGGCGAAGATTCACGTTCACGAAGCCCCAGTTGTACTCGTCGGCGATCTGTGTGCAGAGGCGGTTGACGTGGTCGTAGTTGCCATCGATGCGCACCAGGCGCGCGCCGTAGACCTGGGTATTGAGGATCTTTGCAGCTTCGAGGTCGGCGGGCACCAGGATGCAAGCCTTGAGGCCGAGACGCGCCGCCTGCGCTGCGGTGGAGTTGGCCAGATTGCCGGTCGAGGAGCAACCGACCGTCGTGAAACCAAAGGCCTGCGCATTAGCCAGCGCGACCGCGACGACCCGGTCTTTGAAGCTGAGCGTCGGGAAGCAGACAGCGTCGTTTTTCACGTAGAGATTATCCGCGCCAATGCGCTTGCCGAGGTTCTTTGCGCGCACCAGCGGCGTGAAGCCCACAGGCAGGTCGGGCAGAAAGCCCTCGGGGATCGGCAGGAGTTCTTTGTAGCGCCAGATGTTGGCTGGCCCCGCAGCAATGGTTTCGCGTGTGAAGCGGCCGCGAACGGACTCCAAATCGTATTGAACTTCGAGCGGGGCGAGGCAATCCGCGCAAGCCGAAAGCGGCTGATTGCCATAGCTTTTGCCGCATTCGTTGCAGCGCAGCTCATACTTCGTACAAGAAGAAACCATTGTTCGACTCCGATGGTCGAAGGGTCCTGGTCCTGAGAGCCGCTCTCTATTGATCTGGAAGGGGGGTACAGAGAGTCGTGGAGTACAGCCTCAGATACGGGTCTGCTTCCACCGAATCTCATGTACCCTGTCGCCAGGAGAGAGTTGACACCGGTACTCTGTTCTGTCCGGTTGTCGTGGCGTCACAGGGCTCGTCCCTCAACCACTCTGCATGAAATTCGACCCGCCGTAGCGAGAGGAATACTTTAACTTTTATCACCGAACCCCGGAGTTTGCAACCATGCTTTCCACAGCAGCATGCGACGGCGGACGTGGCTCTATACTCACTTACAGGATATGCTGACAACCAACGACCTCCGAGCCGAAGCCGCTGAGACATCTACTGCCCTTGCGGCGCCAGCTGTAGAGTTGACCCGCGTTTCGCGGCTGTATGGCAGCTTCGTCGCGTTGCGTGAGGTCTCCGTCACGCTGGCTGCCGGCTCAAGTGTGGTGATGCTGGGCGAGAATGGCGCAGGCAAATCGACCATGCTGAAGCTGGTCGCCGGTCTTACCTCGCCAAGTTACGGCAGCGTCGCGATATTCGGCGAAGGCCCGAAGGACCAGCGCGGACGCGTTGCCTATATGAGCCACGCGACGATGCTTTACGACGAGCTTACGGGGCTTGAAAACCTGACATATTTTGGCAGCCTGCACAAAGGCGGCGAAGGACGCGGCGTACTCGAACAAAAAGCAGCCGCGGCGTTGCTCGAGGTCGGCCTCGAGCCGACGAATTCGCGGCGCTTGGGCGAATACTCGCAGGGTATGCGGCAGCGAGCCTCCCTGGCCCGGGTGCTGCTATCGGAGCCCGATCTGCTGCTGCTCGACGAACCCTTCTCCAATCTTGATGTCGGCTCGGCGCAGAGCATGATCGAGCGGCTGCTGACGTATGTGGCGCAGCCTGGAAGCAATGGACTGGCTCGCACGCTGATGCTGACGACACACCAGGCCGAGCTGGCGCGACCGCTCGCGCAGACCACCATTACCCTGCGCGAGGGGCGGCTTGTGTCGCAGATTGGAACCGCTGCTTCATGAGCCACGCAGGCAAGACAATCCACCCAGGCAAGACGAACGCGGTACGGCAACTCGACGCTCTCGGCATTCATTATGAACTGCGATCGTACGAGGTCGATCCGGACGATCTTACGGCGGTCTCGGGCGCTCGCAAAATCGGTTTACCCGCAGAGCAGGTCTTCAAGACGCTGGTCACACAGACAGCCGAAGGCGAGCATCTGTTCGCGGTTGTGCCGGGAGACTCCGAACTCGACCTGAAGAAGTTGGCTGCGGTCGCGGGCACGCGCAAGGTCGAACTTGTAGCGCTGAAGGACGTCGAACCGCTCACCGGATATATCCGGGGCGGTGTCACCGTGCTCGCCGCAAAGAAGCCCTTCCCTGCTTTTGCAGACGAGGCCATTGAGTTGTTTGACGTCATCTCGGTCTCGGCCGGACAACGCGGATTGCAGATCGTACTTGCGCCAACAGATTATCTGCGCGCGACGAACGCGAAACTCGCGGACCTTACCAAGACTTCCATCCCCGGAGGCCAAGCATGAACTACGCGCAGCACGTCCTCACGCATCTGCGCAAGGATCTGCGTCTGGAGTGGCGCACGAAGGACTCGATCAACGGCATGCTGTTCTTCGCGCTGCTGGTGGTCGTGGTGCTGGCCATGGCGTTTGACCCGGCGTCCTACCCAACGATGACACGGCAGATCAGCGGCGGGCTGCTATGGGTTGCCCTGCTCTTCGCCGCAATGACTGCGCTGAATCAGTCCTGGGCGCGCGAGACCAACAACAATGTCCTGGATGCGCATCGCCTTTCATCTGCGCCTGCATCCGCGCTGTTTGTCGGCAAGGCGCTGGCGAACTTTCTTTTTGTGATTGCGGTCGAAGTTGTGCTTGCACCAATCTTCACGATCTTCTACAACCTTCATCCGCTGGGCGAGACATGGAAACTGCTCATCATCCTTCCGCTGGGAACGTGGGCGCTCGTGGTGAATGGGACGTTTTTCGCCGCTCTCAGCCTCCGCTCCCGCAACCGGGAGACGCTGCTTCCGCTGGTGCTGCTGCCCATCTCCATGCCTGCGCTGCTGGCGATGATACAGGCCACCACGGCAGTACTTACAGGCGAGTTCGAGCCGACGCTGTGGATCAAGGTACTCGTCGCCTACGTGGTTGTTTTCACGACCGCATGCGTCCTGTTGTTTCAGACGATTCTTAGCGCCGATTAGTGGGCCCAGAAGATGTTGCACAGGACAGCAACAAGATAAAATCATGGACGGTGACTAATATTCGAAAATCTCCCGGATCTATGCCGAAATGGGCCCTCGCTTGGTTTGCCCTGACTCTCATCATGCTGGTCTTTGGCTTCTATAAGGCCATGACCGCACCTACCGAAGCGACGATGGGTAACCTGTATCGCGTCTTTTTCTACCACCTGCCGCACACGATCCTGAGCTTCATATTCCCGTATCTGAACTGCGGCGCGTCGCTGCTGTACCTATTCTGGCGCAACCGGAATGTCGAGCGTGCGGCGGCGGCGGATGCTTTCGCGCTAGCAGCTGCCGAGGTGACGGTGCTCTACGCGACCATTGGCCTTGCAACGGGCATGCTCTGGGGACGCGCAGCCTGGGGCATCTGGTGGGCCTGGGATGCGCGCATGACCACCTACCTGCTGCTGTGGCTGCTATACGTCAGCTATCTGCTGGTGCGACGGTATTCGGCGACCGGACAGACAGCCGTTATTGCCGCGGTCCTGGCGATCTTCGCGGCCATCGACGTTCCCATCTGCTTTATGTCGATCCGCTGGTGGCGCACGCAGCATCCGGCGGCGGTGTTTGGTGGCGGGTCGGACTCTGGTATCGACCCCAGCATGGTCCCCGCCGTGCTTTGGAATATGCTCGCATGGGCGATGTGGGGGGCCCTCATACTCGGCCTGCGCTATGCCATTGAGCGCCGCCTCCAACGTCAGTCCAACGCCCGCGCGCTCGGCTTTCTGGGCAATGAACCTGGCACCGCATTTTAGGAGACCCGATGATTCCCTTCCATACGCTTTCGCAGCGCCATCTCGTCTATGCCTATTGTGTCGTCTGGCTGCTACAGTTCGGGTACGGCACATGGCTCGCCGTGCAATGGCGCAAGAGCCGCGCATGAAGCCTGCCCGGCGCCTCCACGCCTTGTCCAGGCGCGCGCTCATCTTACTGCTCCCGTTGCCGCTGGCTCTTAGCGGCTGCGGACGAAATCGCTTTCCCAGTTATCCGGCGAGTTATCACGAGTTTGCTTACATCTCCAACGGCGCAGCCAACACCGTGACCGTGCTCGACCTTGTCGATCTGCTCCAGGACCGCGTATTGCAGGTGGGCCGGCAGCCGACAGGTTTAGCGGTGAATCCGGTCCGCAATGAGGTCTATGCGGTAAATGCCGGGAGCGATTCCGTGACGGTGATCGACGCAGCCACCAACCGCGTCGCCGCGACAATCGATGTACACCGGACGCCATACTTCATCGATGTTGCGCCGGACGGCAAGCGTGCCTACGTGGCCAACTCCGGCTCAAACACCGTTAGCGTTCTCGATCTGGACAAGCGCCGCGAGATCGCCGTTGCTGCGACCGGCGAGGGTCCGGGCGTCGCGCGCGTCGCGCCGGACAATCGCACGCTGGTGGTCAGCAACCGGATCGCCGGCAGCCTCTCGGTCTATTCAATCACCGACTCAAGGGAGCATCCGCTGCAGTTGCGAGAAGCCTTCCCAGGGTGCACCGGCGCGACCGACGTTGCCGTCGTGGCCAACTCTGCCGGTGAGCCTAAGTCGGGATCGAAGGCCTTCGTTGCCTGCTCGGGGACATACCAGGTGATGGTCGTGTGGCTGGCCGCTTCGGCGGATTCGTGGCGCGGCAAACAGGAACCTTCACTGCAGCACGACCATCTGCTGTGCATTCTCGACGTGGGTAAGACACCGACACATATCGCGGTCAAGCCGGATGGCGGCGAGGTCTTTACGACCAACTTCGGCTCCGACAGCATCTCGGAGATCTCGACGTGGACGAACGAGGTGCTGGGTACGTACATGATCGGATCGAAGCCCTCGCGCGCTGTCATCAGCGCGGATAATTCGAGCTTGTGGGTCACGAACTTCGGAGCGGATTCAGCTGCGATGTACAGCATCGACGACGGCCATGTGGAGGCCAGTGTGCGCACCGGATCGCATCCCGATTCCATCGCCTTCTCCGCCGACGAGCACCTGCTGCTGATAGCGGACTCCGGCTCTGCCGATGTCGCTGTGATCCGCACTCAGAGTAAGGACGGGCCCACTCTGTTCACCATGCTGCCCTCCGGCGGCCACGCAAATGACATCGTGGTGAAGTCTTTCCACGCAAAGCGCTAGAGACTCAAAGATCAGCTTCTTCGCGTGCGATGTCGGCCCGGCGGGCCTCTCGGAGCGCCTGGCGCGTGGCCGAGACATACGCTCCCGCCAGTAGCAGCAGGCCACTGACGAACGCCCACATGATCAGCCCGACCGACACCTCGAACGGCCCGTAGATTGAGCGAAAGTCCAGGTGCGGCAGCGCCAGGATGTAAAGGTACTTGGCGATCTCCCACAGCACACCCATGACGATCGCAGTCGGCAGCACGGCGAGCGCGGGTATCTTGCGGTTCGGCAATCCCCAATAGATCAGGAAGAACAGGCCAATGCTGGCGAAGACGGCGCAGATTCTGAGGAAGCTATCGGCGATGAAGGTGAAGACAAAGTTGTTGGTGTGGCCGAAAAAGATGAAATCCATGACGGATCGCTGCGCCGCACTCAGGGCGACCGAGGCCATCGCGAGCACGCCAACACCGGTCGCCAAGCCCAGCGAGACGATCTGATTGTGAATGTAATTGCGGTTCTTGCGCACGCCCCACACGCTGTTCAGCGCGACCTCGAGCGGCAGAAACACGCCCGTGGTGGTGATCAGCAGCATGACGACAGAGAATATCTTGGTCTTGGTATGTGCAAATGCCAGGACGCGCATGTTGCGCATGACGAAATCCTGATTGCTGGGCAAAAAGCTCGACATCATCTGACCGACGACGTCGACCAACCTGGGGGAGTGGAAGACGCGCTGCGCGACCGTCAAGAGGAGCACGATAAATGGAAACAGCGAAAGGATGACCTGCGCGGCCACGCTGAAGGCGTAGGTATGAACCTCTGTCTTGGTCATGTAGCGGGCGAGCGCTACGATCTGCTGCCATGTGCCGCTCGCATCGACTGGCACAGCCGCCGCAGCCACCAGCGAAGGTTCGACCGTCTCCTTCCCGGCAATAGTCTCTGGCCCACTGCCAGGAGCCTCCTCAGCGCGGCTCTCCCGAATGGATTCTTTTGCCTCTGTGTGTTTTTTAGCTTCGCCCGGTGATTTCCTGTGAACGATGCGGTATTTTCCGAAGCGCATGAGACCAGTTTACTTGGCTGGTCGCTGACGGTTTGCGAAACCTTCGGAAATCGTGGAAAACGATCCACGCAAACGAGCAGCAGCCCACGCTGCGGCTTCGGCAAGCATCGTGTCCTCGCTTGCAGCCCAGGAGTCGAGCTGAGCAAGAAAATCCGCGTCGCCGCTGTTGCCCATGGCGATCGCCACGTTGCGCAATATGCGTTTGCGGCGCGTACGCTCCAGCGGTGAGCCGCGGAAGACGCGATTGAAGGCAGGGCCATCCATCGCTGCGAGCCAATCCAGCGCCGGGTTGATCAGCTCGCGGCGCGGTGGAAGCGGGCCTGCCTCCGAGACAGTGGCCTTGCGATTCCAGGGGCAGACGTCCTGGCAGATGTCGCAGCCGAAGACCTGGCGGCCCATCAGCGGGCGCAGGTCTTCCGGGATGCTCCCTTTCTTTTCGATGGTGAGATAGGCGATGCACCGCGAGGCGTCCATGTGGCGCGGGGACTGCACGTCCAGCGGGGACTGCGCGTCCTGCGAGGTGATGAGCGCGTTGGTGGGGCAGGCGTCGATACAGCGCGTGCAACTGCCGCAGCGGTCGGTTGCGGGCACGCTCCAGGCCTCCTGCGCGAGCTCCAGCGACGTGACGATCACGCCGAGCAGCAGCCACGAGCCCTGCTGCTGGTTGAGGATGCAGGTATTCTTGCCGATCCAACCTATGCCCGCACGCTCTGCGTAGCCCCGCTCCACCAGCGGCCCCGTGTCGACGTAGCAGCGCGTCTCGCCGATGTCGCCAAAGCGCTGCTTCAGTTCCGCCTCGATGACCCGCAGCTGCGGCAGGAGGACATCGTGGTAGTCGCTGCCCGCGCTCGAATCTTCACGACCGCTCCACGCGTAGCGCGCGATCCATCCTGCCTTTGCATCCGCAGACTCAATCGACAGCGGCGCATGAGCGTTGTAGTTTACCGCGCAGACAATGACTGAGCGCGCCCAGGGCATCGCTCGGCGCAGGTTTCCGCGCAGGTAGTCGCCCGATTCATCAGCGCTCTTCAGATACTCCATCTCGCCCGCGCGGCCGGCATCGATCCATTGCGCGTAGCGGCGGTCATCCTCAACGGCAATGGCACTCGCGGGATCGGAGACGCTGGCAACACCGGCAAGATCGAAGCCGGAGGCGCGTGCGAGCTGCTCGATCCACTCCCGGTCTGCGCGCGTAAGGGCCATCACGCTATTTTCGCGCAAGCGAAGGCTGCTAGATCCTCTGAGACAACCAACCTTTGCACATAAAGCGCTATCTGCAGCGACCGTAGGCTGTAGCGTGAGATGGGCCGCGTTGACAATCGCTTCTGACAAACGTGTAATTCTCTCTCTCGGAGCCTATTATGCCTTTGCTTCACGACGATCGACTCTTCCCCGCAGATCCCGCTACCCGATCCATAGCCCGGCAACTCTACGCCAGCGTGCGCGAGTTGCCGATACTGAGTCCGCACGGACATACGCAGGCTGCCTGGTTCGCGAAGAACCAAGCCTTCCCCGACCCAGCGAAGCTCTTTATTCAACCGGACCACTACGTGCATCGCATGCTCTATAGCCAGGGCGTTTCGCTCGACGCGCTTGAGATTGACGTGGAGAACATCAGCGACCCGCGCAAGGTGTGGCGCATCTTCGCGGAGCACTACTATCTCTTTCGCGGAACGCCTACGCGCTTGTGGCTGGATTTTGCCTTTCAGGAGCTCTTTGGGCTTGAGAACCGATTGACAGCACGGACCGCTGATCTCTACTTCGATACGATCTCCTCCAAACTGCAAACGCCGGAGTTCCTGCCGCGATCCCTGTTCGAGCGGTTTCATATCGAGGTACTTGCAACCACGGATTCGCCTCTCGATTCTCTCGCCGACCACATCGCCATTCGCGAGTCGGGCTGGAGCGGCCGCGTGCTGCCCACCTTCCGCCCCGATTCCGTGGTCGATCCCGAGTTCGCCGGATTTGCAGAGAACATCGCGAAACTGGGCGAACAGACCGACGAAGACACATCGACCTGGCAGGGCTATCTGGCGGCGCTGCGGCAGGAACGCGAACGGTTCCGTTCGCTCGGCTGCACCGCCACCGATCACGGACATCCAACCGCAAACACGGCCAATCTTTCCAGCGGCGCCAGTGCTGCGCTGTTTGCGAAGGTGAGTACAGGCCGTGCCAGCCTGGAGGAGGAAGAGCTCTTCCGTGCGCAGATGCTGACGGAGATGGCTCGCATGAGCCTGGACGATGGTCTGGTCATGCAAATTCATCCCGGAAGCGTACGGAATCATAACTTGGAACTCTTCCGTAAGTTTGGCCGCGACATGGGCGCGGATATTCCTGCGCCGACCAACTACGTAGAGGCGCTCCGGCCCCTTCTGGACCTCTTCGGCAATGAGACCGACCTGACGATTATCCTGTTCACGCTCGACGAGTCGACCTACAGCCGTGAACTCGCGCCGCTGGCGGGACATTATCCGTGCCTGCGCCTTGGTCCGCCGTGGTGGTTCAACGACAGCCCAGAGGGCATGATGCGATTTCGCGAATCGGTGATCGAGACTGCGGGCTTCTACAACACGGTGGGATTCAACGACGATACGCGCGCGTTTCTTTCCATACCGGCCCGGCATGACGTGGCGCGCCGCGTGGATTGTTCGTTTCTCGCACGACTGGTGGTTGAGCACCGTCTGAACGAAGATGAAGCCTTCGAGATCGCCCAGGACCTCACCAGCAACCTGGCGCGCCGCGCCTACAAGCTGTAAGAGAGGGCTACGGGGCGCCTCCCGCATGAGGCGCCACCACTTAGCCGCAACTACCCGCGCTTCGTCTTCACCGCAGCGACAGCCTGCTCCGGACCATTCTCCGGGACTTCGGGGACGTCGGCCTCGGTCAGCGCCTTGATGCCCAGCTTCTTACGAAGCTCCGTATCGATGCGCCCGAAGATCTCCTTGTTTTCCTTGAGGAATCCGCGCACGTTCTCACGTCCCTGCCCGATGCGCTCACCCTGGTAGCTGTACCACGCGCCCGACTTGTCGACGATGTTGTTCACCACTGCGAGGTCGAGCGTGTCGCCCTCGCGCGAGATGCCCTCGCCGTACAGGATGTCGAACTCGGCATCGCGGAACGGCGCCGCCACCTTGTTCTTCACGATCTTCACTTTGGTGCGATTGCCGACAACGACGTCGCCCTCTTTCACTGCACCGATGCGGCGAATGTCGATACGAACCGACGAGTAGAACTTCAGCGCGCGACCACCGGTGGTCGTCTCCGGATTGCCGAACATCACGCCGATCTTCTCGCGTATTTGATTGATAAAGATCAGCGAGGTGCGCGACTTCGAGACTGTCCCGGTCAGCTTGCGCAGCGCCTGCGACATCAACCGCGCCTGCAGCCCCATGTGCGAGTCGCCCATCTCGCCGTCGAGCTCCGCCTTCGGCACCAGCGCTGCAACCGAGTCCACCACCAGCACATCGATCGCGCCCGACTTCACCAGCGCCTCTACAATCTCCAGCGCCTGCTCGCCATAGTCCGGCTGGCTCACCAGCAAATTGTCCACGTCAACGCCGAGCTTCTTGGCATACGCCGGATCGAGCGCGTGCTCGGCGTCAACGAATGCGGCCAGGCCGCCGTTCTTCTGCGCCTCGGCGATAATCTGCAGCGTAATCGTCGTCTTACCCGAGCTCTCCGGCCCGAAGATTTCGATCACGCGACCGCGCGGCACACCGCCCACCCCCAGCGCAGCGTCGAACGAGATCGAACCCGTCGAAATCACCGCGATCGGACCAATCGCCTCCTTCGCTCCAAGCCGCATCACCGACCCTTTGCCAAATTGCTTATCAAGCTGCGCAAGTGCGGTTTCTATGGCTTTGCTGCGGTCGTCGGCCACGATATTGATCTCCTCAGTGGGTATTGACAGGTTGAAGTAACAACCGATAGTAGCATCCTCGTTCGCCAAAAAGCAAAAGAAAGGCGAAGATCCTTGTGGACATCCACGCGAACATCATGGGACGTTTTGAGCCCACCCTGGTTACGCTTTTCGAATGAGCCGCTTCCGTTACCTTGACCCAGTCACGACCGCATTCGTGGTCAGCGCAATTTCATGCCTCACCGCTTCAGCAGATCCACTGGCAGATTCACATCCTCGATCCGGAACAGCCCTGCGAGCGCCGGGTGCCGCGCCGCAATCGCCTGATACATCTCCCATGCCACGCGCCGGTAGCTGAAGTGCCCCGCAATCCCCGACCGCAACTCCGCGATATACAGCGCCTCGGCAAAGTCCATCTTGAACATCGCTCGACAGCGCGTGCCCAGTGGCAGCAGATACTGCGCGCTATGTGCAGCCTCCACCTCGTCACTATCCCGCAACGCCCGGTACGCTGCAAACGCGGCCTCTATCGCGGTCTTGTAGGCGGTCTGCAGCCCCGCCGCGGCCAGCGTTGGCTGCCCCGGGCACACCGGCTCATCGTACCCATGCAGGTCCGTGAACTCCTGGATCAGCTGCACGCACCGCCGATGCCGGTGCATGTCGCGGAAGCCGCCGATGTCCATCAGGATGTCGAAGCGGAACCCGTGCCCGGAGTGGAACGAGCGCAGCAACTCATCATGCCGTCCGCGGTGCGCCGTGCCCAGCTTCAGGAGTTCGTTCCTCCGCGTCTCGCCCAACGCCCCAACAGCTCCACGCAGCTGGCGATACGAATAGTGGCAGAACGGATACAGCAGCGACGTCGCCAGCTCGACCTCGAGATGCTCTTCGTCATCCAGCAGATCCACGATCGGCGCCGGATAGATCTCCACGCCGTTCATTAGCTCCTGGGCGGCCTGTGTGAGTTCCCTGCGGCTCTCAATCTGGTACTCATTCGGTTCGGCATGCTTGACCAGCGTCGGAGCAGCGTGCACCGGCGGCATCAGCTCGTTGAGGATCTGGGCGGTCGCCTCCGCATTCACGACACCCTCGCCAGCCAGTTCCTCTAGCTTGTCGCGTTGCACATTCCACGCTGGCTCGCTCGCTGCCGCTCGCAGCTTCACGCCCAGCTCGCGAATCTCGGTGAACGGGCTGGAGAGCAGCCGCGACACCTGCGTCTCCAGCGTGCGTGCATTCACAATCTGCCCCAGCGAAGTATTCGTCGCCAGCGGCAGCAGATACCGCGCCGCATCGAACGCTCGAGCCTTCAGCGTCCGCGAATACAACTCTGTCTTCATCTCCTCAGGCTGCGGAATTATGGCTTTGAGCGCCTCGAACATCCCTACGCTCAGCTCGTCATAGGAGGCAAATAGACCCTCAACGGCTCTTGTATAGGCCGAGCGGTGCTCCCCTTCCAGATGCGGCGTATACCAGCCCGACCTTCGGAAGTCCTGATATCGCGTCGAGCGCTCCTGCCCATCCCAGCGCGTCTCATCGACCAGCGCCACCGCCGCCAGCAGGCTCAGCCGCTCCACGGCGAATGCAATGTGGGCGAGGTCGGCGATCGATCGATGGCCATACTGGAAGTAAAACGTGTTGAGAAACTGTTCGGCTCGCTGCGAGCTGATCTCGGTCAGCGACTCGCGCATCGTCAGCGACGATCGCGAGTACTTGGCCATCGCGTAGGCGAGGACCTCGGGTTCAGCGCCGTAAATGGCGTAGACTTCGGTGATATTCTGCGAGGGCTTCTGTTCGGCTTGCTGCTTGTGGCTGTCGGTCATAACTCGCACAAGAATATCGCGCTTGCGATGTTTTAATGGTGGAAACAATATATGGAGGCTATTTTGAGCCAGCAGGACATGAAGGACAGCCTTGGGCTGTCAGGGGACGGGCAGAGACTGTCAGGAAGAATTGCACTGATTACCGGTGCCAGCCAGGGCATCGGCCGCGCCTGCGCCATTCAGCTCGCCAAGGCTGGCGCCACCGTCGCCCTGGCTGCCCGGTCTGTAGCCAAACTCGAGGCCGTCGCCGCCGAAATCACCGCCGCGGGTGGCCACGCCAAGGTCTACGCACTCGACGTCAGCAGCGAGGAATCCATAAAATTCTGCACTAAATCCGTCCTCGCCGACCTCGGAAAAGTCGAGATCCTCGTCAACAATGCCGGCATCACAAAGGACGGTTTGGCTCTGCGCATGAGGCTCTCGGACTTCGAAGCAGTCCTCCGCACCAACCTGACCGGAGCCTTCCTGCTCACGCAGGCGGTCATCTCCTCCATGATGAAGGCCCGCTGGGGCCGAGTCATCAACATCACCTCGGTCGTCGGCGAGATCGGCGCCGCAGGTCAGGTCAACTACTCCGCCTCCAAGGCCGGCATGATCGGCCTCACCAAATCCCTCGCCCGCGAGTTCGCCAGCCGCGGCATCACGGTCAACGCCGTCGCCCCCGGATTCATCCAGACCGCCATGACCGAGGAACTAACCGAAGCCCAGAGGGCGAGCATCCTCACCCAGATTCCCCTGGCGCGCTACGGCACCGACGCAGACATCGCAGCCGCCGTCGCATTCCTCGCCAGCGACGCCGCTGGCTATATCACAGGCCACACCCTCGACGTAAATGGTGGCATATATATGGGATAGGAGGCTTCGGGTGCTTCCGGGCTAAAGTGCCGTCCCGTGCACGAATCTGGAATGGTACAAATTCAGCGATATTCTGCACTTAGCCCTTGCCACACTGGCTCGCGATAGTTACTTTACCGCTAATGGCAAATATGCACACAGTAATCCTGGAAGAGCAGTTCATTGGATCCGAGCCGACTCCAATCAATATCGGAGCTACGATCCGCGACTTCCGCCTGCAGCGCGGGATGTCGCAAGGGGACATTGAGAAGCGCACAGGCCTGCTGCGGTGCTACCTTTCACGCGTCGAAAACGGCCACACCGTTCCCTCGATTGAAACGCTGCAAAAGATTGCCGCATCGCTCGACATGCCGCTCAGTCAGTTCTTCTCCGAGGATCCGGTCAAGGAGACCTACGGCGTCACGCTCAGCGAAGACGAGATTCGTTTCCTCACCCAGGTCCAACGCTACTCCGCGAACCTGACAGAGAGCGATCGCAAGCTGCTGCTGGCCATGGTGCGCAAATTCGCCGCTACGGCGACGACTTCGATCAGCTAGAGCATCCAACTGCCTGCAAAGCAAAAGCCCCTGTCATCAGGGGCTTTTCTGTCTCCGTAAGACTTAAGGAATGCGGACCTTCGACAAGGCATACCCAAACAGGCAGAGCAGGAGGGTCGCAAACGCAAACGTAAGCTTCTGCCTCGCACGGTAGCTCGGCCGCCCCGAGGTCATCCGTGGAAACAGCGGAAGCCCGAGGGCCAGCCCGCTCAGAAACCCACCCAGGTGCGCCGTGTTATCGATCCGCGGCAGCGTTGCCGGGTCCAGATGAACCCGCGCCAGTTGATTGGCCGAGGCCATCCCCAGCATCCCCGGTGTCATGCCAATTGCCAGGTTCGCCACGGCAAAAAAGATTACCTGGCGACGCAGTCCACGCAGTTCGTCCCACGGCAGCGAGAGCTTGCGGTTCGACAGCAGCACAATCAAAATACCGGCAATGCCAAACACCGCTCCAGAGGCTCCTGCCACCAAACCCATCTGACCGCTGAAGACGCTCCACGTATACGAAAACATCATCCCCGCCGTGCCGGTCAGCAGATATACCGCCACTAACCCCTGCTTGCCCAGCAGCGGCTCGCCGAACAGCCCCAGGTTCCACAGGCACCACATGTTCAGTGCGATATGCAGGATCGTCACATGCACGAATGTGCCTGTAACCAGCCTCCACCACTGTCCCTGCTGGATCAGAGGAGATGCGCTCGCCCCAAAGCGAACCAGCGTATCGACATCGAACGACGCCGTCAAAATCCCCGCCCAGTCATGCTGATGAATCAGCCCGATCACCGGACCGGAGCTGAACATCGCCGCAAACACTGCGAAGTTGATGGCCATGAGCAGATAGGTTGCTGGATATTCCGAGAGCGAAACCGACCTCCCGGACTTTCTGGGCCTCGCGGGGTCGACAGGCGCAACACCATTCAGCGCGGCTTCCGCTGCGGCGATTGATGCTTCAGTCTGGGAAAGGTTCGTCACGATTGTGGGTGCAAGTCTGGCTCAGACAGTCTGCTTACGAAGCCGCTCGCGCAACTCCGGCGAGATACGCTCGCGGAAGACCGTGGAGACCATGCTTGGAATCGGCGTTGTAATCGTTACCAGCGTCCACAGCAGCATCGAGATCACCATGCCGACAATTGCCAAGACCTCGAGACTGATCGTCACACTGGTAGGGATGCGCAGCAGCGCTGCGGCACCCTGATCATGCAGCTGCAGGTGGTGAATGTTGCTGATATGGCTCATCGCCTCAACGCGATGCATTACCAGCGCGGCCAGAAGGAACGCGGCAAACGATAGCGTCGTTATCGCCAGCAGCATCACGTCCCACGTGCGATGCACCCGCTGCCGTCGCCGGCAGTGCGGACAGTTGTAGAGATGCGCCTCGTAGTCCAAGCGCAGATCAGGCGAGATCTCGGAAATGTCGTATCGCCAACCGGAAAGAATCGCACCTACAACCTGATCATTGCAGGTGTCTTGGCCATGTTGTCGAGAGTGAGTTGTATTTGTCGCCATGAATCTATCGATGCTTTAGTTATCTTAGTCGATTCTAGGTTTCGATGAAAGGCCCACCCGACGCGTTCCAAATGCTCGTTCCGATGAAAGCAGCCCTCTAGAGGCAAATCGGCTCCAGCGGCGCATCCTGTGCGGCCAGCACCACGCGATTCCCCAGCAGGCTCAACCGGTCTCCAATCGCCTGCTCAGCCGCCAGCCGCGCCAGCTCTGGCAGATTGTTCTGCTCCGAAAGATGGCCCAGAACGATTGTGTGGGCGCCGCCATCGTAGTCACGCAGCAGAAACTCTGCCGCCGCCGCATTCGACAGATGCCCCACACGCGACAGCACCCGCTGCTTCACCGACCATGGATACGGCCCATTCTTCAGCATCTCCAGGTCGTGGTTGGACTCCAGCAGCAGCACGTCCACACTCTTCAGCGCCATCTTCACATTCGGAGGAATGTAGCCCAGATCGGTAGCGATCGCCATCTGAATCGACTCCGACCGCGCATGGAAGACGAACCCGCACGGATCGGCCGCATCATGCGGAGTGCTGAATGGATTGATGTCGATCTCGCCAATCGAAAATCCGTGCCCAGCTCGGAAGTACTCCACCGCAGGCAGAAACGCAGGATCGGCCTTGGCCTTCGGCGCAGCCGTGTCCCCCTCCGCTGCCGGCACACTCTCCGCTAACAGCTCCGCAGACTCGGCTTCCATCGAGCCAGCCGCCGAGACCTCATCGCTCTCCGCCAACATATGCGCCGCAGCCGTTTCCTCTGCGCGAGCTTCCTTCTCACGCTGCATCAGTTCCAGCCACTTCCCGTAGCTCATGGTCGTGCGCGGCGTCAGCATCCGCACCCAGGCCCGATGCGTCGGCTCGGTAAAGAACACCGGAATATTCAGCCGGCGAGCCAGCACGGACAGCCCCGCCACATGGTCCAGATGCTCGTGGGTGATCAGAATCGCGTCCAGCGCCTCAGGATCTTCCCCAACCTGCGCCATGCGCCGCATCAGTTCCCGGCACGACATCCCAGCATCGATAAGAATCCTCGTCGAGCCCGCGGCGATCACCGTCGCATTGCCCTTCGACCCCGATGCCAACACTGTCATCCGCACTACTTAAAAATACGCCGAATCCCTGTGACTAAACCCGCGCCCGGGGCCTGGGCGTCCACCAGGACTTCGCCCTGATTCCTCTAAGCTGCTCCGCGCAGCGGTGCCAGAAAATTCACCACCGACCGCAACACAATCTCGTCGCGCTGATTGAACACCAGCGTCCGCGACCGCACCACCCCAAAATTCGGTCGTGATCTCGAAAGCCGCAAACCCAGAATCTCCGCCTCGGTCCGGAGCGAATCGCCTGGCCTCACCGGCTCCGTCCACCGAATCTCCTCCACACCCGCTCCGACGATGCCGCCCGCAATACGGATCGACTCAACCCTCAGCCGCATGGCGATGGCCGCCGTCATCCATCCTGACGCCGCCAGCCCCTTGAAGAACGAACTCTCCCCGGCTGCTTGATCCAGATGGAACGGTTGCGGATCGTACCTCTCCGCAAACTCCTTGATCTCCTCCGCGGTCACCTTGTAGCTGTGGGTGGAGTTAAACTTCATGCCCACATACAAATCCTCGTAATACAACTCGGTTGCCAACGTAACCCTCCATGCCCCTCTTTTTAGTAGCTATAAAACCCGCGGCCCGACTTTCGCCCCAGCCACCCAGCATCCACCATACGGATCAGCAGCGGGCACGGTCTGTACTTCGGATCACCAATCCCCTCCTCGAGCATCCGCATAATATCCAGGCATACATCCAGCCCGATGAAGTCCGCCAGTGTCAGCGGCCCCATCGGATGCGCCATTCCCAGGCGAAAGATCTCATCCACGGCCTCTGCCGTCGCGACGCCCTCCATCACCGCGAACATCGCCTCATTCAGTAGCGGCATCAGCACGCGATTGGAGACAAAACCCGCCGCATCGTTCACCTCAACCGGCGTCTTTCCTACATCCAGCGCCAGCGCACGCACCGTTGCGAACGTCGCATCGGACGTCTGCAAGCCGCGAATCACCTCCACTAGCGCCATCATCGGCACCGGATTGAAGAAGTGCATCCCGATCACGCGCTCCGGCCTTCCCGTCCCTGCCGCGAGCTTGGTAATCGAGATCGACGACGTATTCGTCGCCAGGATCGCCTCCGGCCCCAGCAACTCATCGAGCTCGCGAAAGATCTCCTGCTTCACCATCAGCCGCTCGGTCGCCGCCTCTACCACCAGCGTGCACGCGCTCAGGTCCTGCAGCCTATGCACGGGACGAATCCTCGCAAAGATCGCCGGAGCCTCGGCCGGATCGATCTTGCCCTTGGCCGCCTCGCGGTCCAGGTTGGTGCGAATCGCCGCCAACCCCCGCTCCAGCGCCCGCTCACTCACTTCATACAGCGTCACCCCAAACCCCGCACGCGCGAACACATGCGCGATGCCATTGCCCATGGTTCCTGCGCCAACCACACCCAGCCGATCTTGCGATGCACTCATACAGCTACTCTCCCATAAAAGGCAAAGTCTAGCAGGCTCGATACATATCGGGCCAAGCCCGTTCGATAATCAACCGCACTCGGTAATAGACTTACCTCGGAGCAACCATTGAATAGCGTCCAGACTCGCGTCCAGCCCCGCGTCCCAAACCGCATCATCCGAAGCGAAAATCTCTCCGCACTGCGCAATCTCCGCGGCGCCAGCGTCGAGCTCATCTATATCGACCCGCCCTTCAACACCGGCGTCACTCAAAAGCGCACCCGCATCAAGACCATCCGAGACGCCGCGGGCGACCGCACCGGCTTTGGCGGCAACCGCTATCGCACCGAGAAGCTCGCCTCTACCCCCATCTACGCCGATCTCTTCGACGACTACATCGGCTTCCTCCGCCCGCGCATGGTCGAGGCCCATCGCGTCCTGACTTCCACGGGTTCTCTCTTTTTACATATAGACCCGCGCGAGGTTCATTACTGCAAGGTCATGCTCGACGAGGTCTTCGCCTTGAATGACGGGGCAGGACGCGCCTGCTTCCAGAACGAGATCATCTGGGCCTACGACTACGGCGCGCGCGCCACCAAACGCTGGCCCGCCAAGCACGACAACATCCTCTGGTACACCAAAGATCCCAAATGCTACACCTTCAACCTCGGCGCATCGGACCGCATCCCTTACATGGCGCCCGGCCTGGTCGGCGCTGAAAAGGCCGCGCGCGGAAAAACCCCCACCGATGTCTGGTGGCACACCATCGTCTCTCCCACCGGCAAAGAGAAGACCGGCTATCCGACCCAGAAACCATTGGGAATTTTAGAGCGCATCGTCCGCGTCCACTCCAACCCCGGCGACACGGTCCTCGACTTCTTCGCCGGCAGCGGCACCACCGGCGTCGCCGCAGCGCGCAACGGTCGTAACTGCATCCTCATCGATCAGAGCACCGAAGCCTGTACGCTCATGCGCAAGCGCCTGCGAACGAGTAACTGCGAATCCCAGAAGACAACGCAAAACTGATCTTGCTTAAGAATTGTTCCATGGTCCGTCTGCAGCGATGAGTGCGTCAGCTTTCCTGGGCCCCCATGTGAGGCGTTTGTAAGAGTGGACTCGATCGTGATGCTTAAGCACAGGATCGACAACGGCCCACGCGGCCTCCACCGTGTCCTCTCGAGTGAAGAGCGTGCGGTCACCCTTCATGGCATCGCCGAGAAGTCGCTCGTAGGGCGTCTCGCCTCCCGGCTGTTCATTGCACAGGTAGAACTCCCGTTGAACGCCGAGTGCGTCGCTTCCTGCCAGCTTGACTCGAGCTGCGAGAGCAATCGTTGACTCAGGAGAGATCTCGAACCTCAGATAGTTGGAGCGTTTCGTTACTGCTCCCGGGTCGGCAAAGAGTTTCTGCGGCGGTGCTTTCAACTCCACCAGAACGCCGGTCTCGGTGGCGGGCAAATACTTGCCCGATCGCAAATACCACGGCACGCCGCCCCAGCGCCACGAGTCGATGAAGAGGCGCAGTGCGCAGAATGTCTCTACGTCGGAGTTCTTCGCTACATGCGCCTGCTGGCGATAACCTTCGTATTGCCCACGCACAACGTCGTCGGCCTTCAAGGGCCGCATGGCCTGAAAGACCTGCAGCTTCTGGTTTTGCATCGCTTCGAAGCTCCGATTGGCCGGAGGCTCCATGGCGAGAAGTGCGACGATCTGGAATAGATGGTTCTGGATCACATCTCGCAGACAACCCGCGGTCTCATAGAACGCCCCGCGGCTGCCGACGCCAAACTTCTCGGCGAGTGTGATCTGCACGCTGGCCACATAGTTGCGGTTCCAGAGCGGCTCCAGAAACGAGTTGGCGAATCGAAAGTACAGGATGTCCATGATCGCCTCCTTCGCAAGGAAGTGATCGATGCGGAAGATCGCATCTTCCGCGAACACCTTATGCGCGATGCGATTCAACGCCCGCGCAGAGGCGAGATCGCGCCCAAAGGGCTTCTCGATAACGATGCGTGCGTTCCCGGCCAACCCGGCCGCGCCAAGCCCTTCGATCACCACTCCAAAAAGAACAGGCGGGATGGCAAGGTAGTGAGTCGGACGCCGGGCACTTCCTAACGCCTGCTTGATCGCCATGAAGGTGTCCGGGTTTTCATAGTCTCCTCGGACATATTGAAAGAGTGAGAGGAACTGCTTGAATGCACTCTTGTTATCGATGCCGCCGGCCCGCTCGATACTATCCTTCACGCGATTGCGCAGATTCTCAAGCGTCCACTTCTGTTTGGCAACGCCGATGATCGGCACCTTGAGCTCCCCACGCTTTGCCAGGGCGTAGAGTCCCGGGAAGACCATCTTGTGGGCCAGGTCGCCCGTTACTCCGAAGAGCACAAGCGCGTCTGATTGCGAGACACTCATCAAGCACCTTCGTTCCTGGCCGCAGACTTCTCATTGTGGCCACCAAACTGAAATCGTAGCGCCGAAAGCACCTTGTCGGCGAAGTCGCCCTCGCCGCGTGAACTGAAGCGCTCGAACAGTGCAGCGCTGAGCACCGGGGCAGGAATCGACTCGTCGATAGCGGCCTTGAGCGTCCAACGCCCCTCTCCGGAGTCCGAGACGCGGCCCGCGAACTTGCTGAGGTCAGGACTATCGAGAAGCGCTGCTGCAGCGAGATCCAACAGCCACGAGGAGATGACGCTGCCGCGTCGCCAGATCTCGGTGATGTCGGCAAGGTTCAGGTCGTACTGGTAGTGTTCCGGATCGCGCAGCGGCGTTGTCTCGGCGTCAGCGGATGCTTTATCCTTGCCGGCGTTGGCGTGGCGCAGGATATTCAAGCCTTCTGCATAAGAGGCCATCATGCCGTACTCAATGCCGTTGTGGACCATCTTGACGAAGTGGCCCGCACCGTTCGCGCCGCAGTGCAGGTATCCATGCTCGGCGGTGCCGCCGATCTTCTCCCGCCCAGGCGTGCGCGGCGCTTCTTCGATCCACGGAGCCAACGCGGCGAAGATCGGCTCACAGCGCTTCACAATCGCATCGTCGCCGCCGATCATCAGGCAATAGCCTCGGTCCGCCCCCCACACTCCACCGCTGGTACCGGCGTCCATATAGTGGATGCCCTTCGGCTTCAGTTCTGCGGCACGGCGTATGTCGTCGTGGTAATAAGAGTTTCCCCCGTCGATGATCACGTCGTCCGGCTGGAGGAGTGGAACAAGCTGCTTCAGCATCGGGTCCACCACGGCTGCGGGAACCATCAACCAGATAGCACGCGGCGCGGTCAGCTTCTGCACAAACTCTTCAAGCGAGGTGGTACCGAATGCTCCCTCTTTAACGACACTCTGCGTCTTTTCTTCCTTGCGGTCCCAGGCGATACAATGGTGATCGGCCTTCTGAAGACGCACCACCATATTGATTCCCATCCTGCCCAACCCAATCATGCCCAGTTCCATGGAGTTCCTTTCACTGCGTCCTTCGCCTCAAACCATAGGATGTAATTTGCGCAGCAAATGGCTGTTCCATAGTGCTCAATGCGGCAGTGCTCAGCCGTTGGTTTCGTTACCTCACGCTGTCTCCGCGCAAGCGCTCCGTTGACGCGACCGAGGCGTTTGGTGGGCGGATGCAACCCCAACTCGAACGGACAAGTCTCAACAGACGGGGTTGAGACATAGTTGAGACACAGTTCCACCGTTGCAGATTGAATAGAGGGCTTGCATGGAGAATATAAAAATCGACTCAGACAAATTTCAGGTACGTCCAGGCGAACCGATCAAGCTACACGAACTTCCTACCAGGATCCACCCTTTTTACAAGACAAAGAAGAAGTATCACGCTTTGCTGCAGGAGCATATTTCAGAGTTGAGCAATCTGCAGCAACTGCTCTATGCCTCGAACCAGTATGCCCTCCTTCTGATCTTTCAGGGGATCGACGCTGCGGGGAAAGACGGAGCGATTCGCCACGTCATGTCCGGGATCAACCCGCAGGGCTGCGACGTATCCAGCTTCAAGCAGCCGACCGCCGACGAACTGGAGCACGATTTTCTCTGGCGCTCAACCTGTCGGCTTCCCGAGCGTGGACGGATCGGCATCTTCAACCGTTCCTATTACGAGGAGGTTTTGGTCGACCGGGTCCATCCGAAGCTTCTCAACGCAGAGGGGCTTGGGAAAGAATTGCGAGAAGACAAGAACATTTGGAGCCAGCGGTACCGCTCCATCGTCGACATGGAGCATCACCTGCATAACAATGGGACACGCACGGTCAAGATCTTCCTCCATCTATCTCAGGAAGAGCAGCGCAAACGATTCCTCGAGCGCATCGAAGAGCCGAACAAGAATTGGAAGTTCAGCCTCGCCGACATTCACGAGAGGAAGTATTGGAAGAAATATATGGAAGCGTTTGAAGCTTGCCTGAATGCAACCAGCACGCAGCACGCACCCTGGTTTGTTGTTCCCGCCGATGACAAGGAGAACGCTCGTCTGATTATCTCCGCGATCCTCTTGGACGCGCTCAAGGGTCTAAAGATGGAATATCCCAAGACCACCGCAAAACGCCGCGCTGAGTTACAGTCCATTCGCAAGCTGCTGCAGAAGTAAGGTCAGGACCGGGTCGGGCGTGGCATGCGGTCCACTTGCCGTCCCAACCTCATACTGGAGAGAGAGAGAATGAGTACTATGCTGAGAACTCCAGCGGGAAAGACCATCTGGCACAAATCGAGACAGAGGCGCAGGGCATCGTAAACAAAGCGTCTGCGACTCCAGCCGCTGCTCCCGCGCCATCGAAAGTTCAGGAGAAAAAGTGAACAATCCAAGATCCAGCGAGAAGAATCCAGAAGCCGGTACACCGTCGGAGCTGGTTCTGGGAATGGATGAGCTTACCGAACTGGCGCTCAACCTGCATTGGTCCTGGAACCATCTAGCGGATGAGTTATGGGACGCCCTGGATAGCTATCTATGGCAGACAACGCAGAACCCCTGGGTCATCCTGCAGACGGTCTCGAAGGACAAGATCAAAGCTCTGCTGGAGACGCCAAAGTTTCAAGCGCTCCTGTCCTCATTGCTGCAGCACAAACGGAAGTCCTTCGCGACGGATGCATGGTTTCAGAAGAAGTACCCCGGCACCGCGCTCTCATCGGTCGCATACTTCAGCATGGAGTTCATGCTGACCGAGGCGCTCCCGATCTACTCCGGCGGACTCGGAAATGTAACAGGCGACCAGATGAAGGCAGCCAGCGACCTGGGTGTCCCTGTAGTCGGTGTCGGTTTGCTCTGGGGCCAGGGGTACTTTCGCCAGGGCTTCGATGCGGATGGCCAGCAGCGCGTCCTGTATCCGGTCAACGATCCTGGCCAGTTGCCCATTCAGCCGCTTCGCCGTCCGGATGGAGAGTGGTTGAGGCTGCAGATTGAACTTCCCGGAGCGAAGATATGGCTGCGGTGCTGGCAGGTCCTGGTTGGCAGAACGAAGCTCTACCTGCTCGACGCCAACGACTTCGCCAATACCGCCGCGCACCGCGGCATCACCAGCGAACTCTACGGCGGCGATCCGGAGATGCGACTAAAGCAGGAGATCGTTCTTGGCATTGGTGGCTGGCGTCTGCTCTGCGCTCTCGGCCTGCATCCCGAGGTCTGTCATCTCAACGAAGGCCACGCGGCCCTCACCGTACTCGAGCGCGCACGCTGCTACATGGAAGATCATCAAGTCCCGTTTGCGCTTGCGCTGACCGTCACCCGGGCGGGAAACATCTTTACGACACACACTGCTGTGCCGGCGGGGTTCGATCGCTTCGATCCCGAACTCCTCCGCAAATATCTCGGCATCTATGCGAAAGATGAACTCGCAATACCGATGGAGAACCTCCTCGCCCTCGGAAGACAGAACGCGGGAGATGCGTCTGAGCCCTTCAATATGGCCTACCTTGCGCTACGCGGCAGTGGTCAGGTCAACGGGGTCAGCAAGCTCCATGGACAAGTGAGTCGACAGATCTTCGAGCCGCTCTTTCCCCGCTGGCCGCAAGCCGATGTGCCCATCGGTTCCGTCACCAACGGCATTCATGTGCCTACCTGGGACTCAGTCGAGGCCGATGCTCTCTGGACGAAGGCCTGCGGCGCGAATCGTTGGCGCGGTGCTCATCCCGTTGCAGACGACGTCCGTTCCCTGACCGACACCGAGTTGTGGCAGATGCGCACCCAGGCGCGCAAGACGATGCTCGGTCGCGTGCGTCAACGGTACGCGCGCCAGCTTTCGTCCGAAGGTGGCCCTCAACTGGAGGGCGCACATATCTGTGACGAGAATGTGCTGACGGTTGGATTTGCGCGCCGCTTTGCAACCTATAAGCGTCCCTGTCTTTTACTGCACGACCCTGAGCGGCTCATGCGTCTACTCTCCGATCCGAAGCGTCCTCTGCAATTGCTCCTCGCCGGCAAAGCGCATCCCGAGGACCTGGCGGGACAGGCGCTGGTCAAGCAATGGAACGAGTTCATCAAGCGCCCCGAAGTCCGCTGCCACGTCGTCTTCCTCAGCGACTACGACATGCAAATGGCGCAGGAACTGGTCCAGGGCATGGATCTGTGGATCAGCACTCCACGACGCCCGTGGGAAGCGTGCGGGACGAGTGGGATGAAGGTTCTTGTAAACGGTGGGCTGAATCTATCGGAACTGGACGGCTGGTGGGCGGAGGCGTATTCCCCGGAAGTTGGGTGGGCTATCGGCGATGGCAAGGAACATGGCGAAGACCCGACATTGGACGCTGCAGAAGCCGAGGCCCTATATGCGCTTTTGGAAAACCAGGTGATTCCGGAGTTCTATGAACGCACACCAGAGGGCGTGCCAGTGAAGTGGCTGCATCGTATCCGTGAGAGCATGGCCCGCCTCACCCCGGAATTCTCCGCGAGCCGTGCCATCCGCGAATACACCGAAGATCACTATCTTCCCGCTGCCTCCGGTTACACGGAACGCGCAGCGAATGACAGCAAGCTGGGGATTGACCTTCTCCAGTGGCAACAGGATTTGGCGCGGCATTGGAACTCTATGCGCTTTGGCAACCTTCGGATCGAGTCCCGCGATAGCCTTCGTCTTTTTCAATTAGAGGTTCTTCCCGGCAATGTCCGTCCGGACGACCTGATCGTGGAACTGTACGCAGAGCCAGTTTCCGGAGGTGACCCGGTGCGCGAAACCATGACCGCATCCACGGAGCAGGTCTCTCCCGGCGTGCTGCTTTATTCGGCCGAGGTGCCCGCAACGCGCGCCTCTAGCGACTACACTCCCCGCGTCATTCCCCGTCGTCCCAGTGCGCTTCTACCGCTCGAATCAACACACATCCTTTGGAAAAGCTGACCCCCCGAGGACGGCAGCTCGCACGGGTTCCCAGTGATGCGCCATGTATCGCACATCACCGGGCCCAAAGCACTGGGAGTCAAAATTAGTCAGCCAGCTCATCCGCCAGATGCAGCCACTTATCCAGCGTCGCAATCCCCCGCTCGATCTCTTCCTTCTCTACGATCAGCGGCGGCGCAACCACGAAGTGGCTCACCCATGCCTGGATGATCACGCCATCTGCCAGCATCTTCGCCGCAATCTGATCCACCAGCATCGGCGTGCCCGACACCTTATCCGTATACGTATTGAACGGCTCCTTCGTCGTCTGGTTTTTTACCAGGTCGACTGCCCAGAACAGCCCCTTGCCGCGCACATCGCCGACACTCTTATGCTTCGCCTTCAGGGCCTTCAGTTTCTCCTCGACAAACGGCCCCAGGTCACGCGCGCGCTCCACCAGCTTCAGCCGCTTCATCTCATGGATGGTCGCCACCGCCGGTCCCAGCGTCATCGGATGCGCTTCATACGTGTGTCCATGCGCAAAATAATGGTCCTGAAAGAAGTCGCCAATCTTCTCTGACGTCGCACACAGACCCAGCGGCACATACGCCGACGTAATGCCCTTCGCCGTCGTCAAAATATCCGGCGTCACGCCCCACAGGTTCATCGCGAACCACTCGCCCGCACGCCCCCATCCGGTCATCACCTCATCGGCAATCAGCAGCACGCCCGTCTCGTCGCACACCTTGCGCAGCTTCGGCATGTACTCAGCGGGCGGCACAATTACCCCATTGGTCCCAACGATCGGCTCCACCAGCACCGCAGCCACATCGCTCTCATTGCGAATCATGTGCTCCATATAATCCACGCACGCAATCCCACACTGCGGATACGTCTGCTTGATCGGACACTTATAGCAATGCACCTCCGGCCCGAAGATAACGCCCGGCCCCTTGCCGCGCGGCTCCATCGCCCATCGCCGCGGATCGCCCGTCGCCGCAATACTTCCCGCCGTCGACCCGTGATAGCTCCGATACCTCGCGAGGATCTTCGACTTGCCCGTATACATACGCGCAATCTTGAACGCCGCCTCGTTCGCATCCGTTCCAGACGTCGTAAAGAAGAACCGATTCAACCCCTTCGGCAGCACCTCGAGCAGCAGCTTTGACAGCTCGGCTCTGGACGTCGTCGCATATCCTGGCATCGCATACGCCAGGTCCTGCGCCTGTTGCTTGATCGCATCGACCACCGCCTGGTTCTTATGCCCTAGGTTCACGCACATCAACTGCGACGAGAAATCCAGATACTTCTTCCCATTCCCATCCGTAATGTAACAACCCTCCGCATCGACGATATGCATCGGATTCCAACCCTTCTGGAATCGCCATGTACCATAGTTCGTCTCACGCGTTATCCGCACCACCTCTTCCGAGGTCATTGCTGCATTTGTTTCCACCAAATCGCTAGGGCTCATCGTCTTTATCCTTTCACTTCCGCCAGCTTCACGCGCTGACCAAACATCATTAAGTAATAGATTGCTCCAGAAAGGAAGAATCCGACAAACCACGCATAGTCATAAAGAAACGCCACCCGCGGTACAAACTTCCCCACCAGCGCCGCGAACACTCCCAGCACTAACGCCACAATCGCCGCTGGATTCAAGCCATTCTTGTACTCATAGATCCCATCGCGCCGATAGAGCGAGTAGCTATCGAGCCGCGTTCGGCGCACCAGAAAATAGTCCGTCACCATAATCCCAGCGACCGGCCCCAGTAGCCCCGAGTACCCCACCAGCCAGCCAAACACATAGCTTCCAAACGTCGCCATCAGCTTCCATGGCATCATCGCGAGGCCTAGAAAACCCGTAATCAAACCACCTGTCCGAAAGCTAATCAGCTTTGGCGCTAGGTTCGAAAAATCATTGGACGGTGAAACGACATTCGCTGCGATATTCATATTCATCGTCGCAATCAGCAGCCCGATCAGGCCGAGAAACGCGATCCATGGCTGATGAAACTTGCCCAGTAGCGTCACCGGATTCCATATCGGCTCACCAAACACCACCGTCGACGACGAAGTCACCGCAATCCCGATGAACGAGTACAGCACCATCGCCACTGGCAGCCCAGCCGCCTGCCCAATCAACTGCGACTTCTGCGTCTTCGCATAGCGCGTGAAGTCCGGAATGTTCAGGCTCAGCGTCGCCCAATATCCCACCATCGCCGTCAACGATGGAAAGAAGAAGTGCAGAAAACTCCCCGTCGTCGCGAACCTGCTCGGTGCCGCGAGCATCGGCCCAAACCCACCCGCGCGATGCAGCATATATGCCAGCAGCAACAGCCCCAGACCCAGCAGCAAGGGCGCCGAAAAACTCTGTAGAAACCGTATCGACTCCACGCCGCGCCACACCACCACCATGTTCAGCGCCCAGAATCCCAGAAAGCAAACCCACGTCACGCCGGCCATATGCGCCGCCGCCGGCCACAGCACCACGACCATCGCGGCAATCGCCTGCCCGCCAATCCACGTCTGAATCCCGAACCACCCGCACGCCACAATCGCGCGCAGCATCGCCGGAATATTCGCACCCACCGGCCCAAACGAAGCCCGCACAAATACCGGAAACGGAATCCCATACTTTGCGCCCGCATGCGCATTCAGCAGCATCGGAATCAGCACAATCAGATTACCCAGCAGGATCGTCCCGACGGCCTGCTTCCAGTTCATGCCACCGGCGATCAAGCTCGCCGCCAGCATGTACGTCGTCACCCCCATCGACATCGAAAACCACAGCGCGATGTAGTTGTAGGTGCCCCACGTGCGCTGCACCGGCATCGTTGGCGCAAGGTCGTCGTTATAGAGTCGCGCATCGGGCGCATACTCACCAGCGAACTGATCGCTGTCAATCGCGACATTCGTCACCAGTGCAATCAAGCAAGCCCTCCGCCATTGGCTTCGCGCTTCACGAACCGTCCCCGCCCCGTCTCACCCAAAAATCTCCCCGGCTGCGCTACGTTGTTCACCACCAACTCACCACGCGAATACACCTTCGCGGCATTGCCCACGACCTTCCATCCGTCAAACATCGAGTAGTCCGTCGCCATGCACTGTGTTGCTGCCGAAATCGTGTACTCCGCCTTCGGGTTCCACAGCACAATATCTGCATCGAGCCCCGCTGCAATCGAGCCCTTCTGCTTCTCCATGCCAAAGATTCTCGCCGGATTCGTCGCACATAGCGCGACAAACCTCTCCGGCGTAATGCGCCCTGCGTTCACACCGAAGTGCCACAAGATCTGCAACCGATTTTCCACCCCCGGCCCACCATTCGGAATCTTTCGGAAGTCTCCACGCCCAAGCTCCTTCTGGTCTGCAAACCGGAACGGACAATGATCGGTCGACACCACCGCCAGCGATCCATCCCGGAGCGCACCCCACAACGGCTCCTGGTTCCACTTCTCCCGCAGCGGAGGCGTAAACACATACTTGGCCTCATCCCAGCCCTTGCCCGGCATCTGGTCCTCGATCGATAGCACCAGATACTGCGGGCAGGTCTCGCCCAGCGCCTTCGCTCCACGCCCTTGCATAAATTTCAACGCTGCCAGCGAATCTTCATTCGACACATGCACGATGTACACAGCCGCTCCCGCCATATCCGCCAATGCGATCGCCCGATGCGTCGCCTCCGCCTCGGCCTTCGGTGATCGTGACAGCGCATGATAGTGCGGCTCCGTCTTACCCTCCGCAATCATCTGCGCGACAACAATATCGATCGCACTTCCATTCTCCGCATGCACGCAACACAGAGCATTCAATGCCGCAGCCTTCTGCATCACCCTGAACATCAGCCCGTCGTCGATCATCAGCACGCCTGGATACGCCATGAACAGCTTGAAGCTCGAGATCCCCTCCGCGACCATCTCCTCCATCTCGCGCAATCCCTGCGCACCATCCCCCGGCCCCAGATCCGTCACCGCCATATGCAGTGAAAAATCCACGCACGCCTTATCCTTCGACTTCGCCCTCCACACATCCAGCGCCTCGCGCATCGTGTGCCCCTGCGACTGCAGTGCAAAATCGATCACCGTCGTCGTTCCACCCACGGCCGCTGCCTGGGTTCCCGTCGTGTAATCGTCCGCCGAGGTCGTTCCACCAAACGGCATATCGAGATGCGTATGCACATCAATCCCGCCGGGCATCACCAGCAGCCCCGTCGCATCCACCACCTCATGCCCTGCCTCACTGATCCCAGTGCCAACCCATGCAATAGTCTCGCCCGCTAGGAGCACATCGAGCTGTTTTGACTCCGTCGCACTTACAACTATCCCGTTTTTAATCAGGATTCCCATAGTTCACAACTCCCTAGACATTCGAATTATCAGCACCCGCCGCAACGCGTTCTGCCCACGTCTGCGGAGTCAGGCCCGTATCCACGCGCTCCATCGTGATGCACTCCGGCACCGGACAAACCAAGCTGCACAAATTACATCCCACGCAGTGCTCCTCATCCACGAGCGGAATCCGCTCCAGCGGCGTCGCATACGGCCCGCTCACTCCACCGCCATTCAAATCCAGCTTCGCAATCGGCGTCGTGCTGATCCGCCTGCTGCTCTCCGCCGCCACCATGGCGGGCGTGCGCGTCGTGTCAGGCGCAGGCAGCGTGCGATCCAGATGAATACACTGGTGCGCCCCATCCCAGCACGCCGTGTAGCAAAGCTCGCATCCAATGCACTTCGACTCGTGAATATGCGCGACCACCTTGAAGTTCAAATTCAAGTTCTTCCACTCACGCATATTGGGCAGCGAGAGACCACGAAAATCATCGATCGACTCATACCCTCTGCGCCGCATCCACGCCAGCAGGCCGTCGCCCATATCTTCGACAATGCGATACCCATAGTGCATCACAGCCGTACACACCTGCACCGTTCCCGCACCCAGCAGCATAAACTCCGCCACATCCTGCCAGCCCCCAATCCCGCCAATAGCCGACACCGGCAGCGCCACCTGAGCGTCGCTCATCATCTGCTGCACCATGTTCAGCGCGATTGGTTTCACCGCCGGGCCGCAGTAGCCGCCATGCGAGCTCTTGCCATCGACATTCGGCCGCGGCTCGAGCGTCTCCAGATCGATCCCTGTAATCGAATTAATCGTATTGATCGCCGACAGCGCATCCGCACCTGCGCGCTTCGCTGCTCGTGCCGGAAGCCGGATGTCGCTGATGTTCGGCGTCAGCTTCACGATCACCGGCGTCCGTGCCTTCTCCTTCACCCATCCCGTAATCTGCTCGCAGTATTCCGGCACCTGCCCCACCGCCGAGCCCATCCCGCGCTCACTCATCCCATGCGGACATCCGAAGTTCAACTCCAGTCCATCCGCTCCAGCATCCTCCGCGCGCTGCACGATCTCATGCCACGCCTCGCGCTTGCTCTCCACCATCAGCGACGCAATCACCACATGCTTCGGATAGCGGCGCTTCACCTCCGCAAGCTCGCTCAGGTTCACCTCCATCGGCCGATCGGAGATCAGTTCAATGTTGTTGAAGCCCATCATCTTCTGCCCGTTCCAGTCGATCGACGAGTAGCGCGAGCTCACATTCGTAACCTGCTCACCGATCGTCTTCCACACCGCGCCGCCCCAGCCCGCATCAAACGCGCGCATAATCTGCTCACCGCTGTTCGTCGGCGGTCCACTCGCCAGCCAGAACGGATTCATGCATTTGATTCCCGCAAACGTCGTCTCAAGCGTTGGCATCTTGCCCCTCCAACCAAGCTGCAATCCCAATCCCCGCGCGTTTTCCATCCGCAACCGCATCGACCACCTCGCGCCCACCATTCGTGCAATCGCCACCCGCAAAGTACTTCGCGTTGGACGTCTGCCCAGTTGCGCGATCGATCACGATTCGTCCACGCTCGAGCTTCACCTTGCCCTCCGATACAAACTCAGCGTGTGTCGCCTGCCCAATTGCCAGCACGATTAAATCCACTGCCAGCGTAAAATTTTCGCCTTGCATCGGCACAAGCGAACCATCGCTCGTCGTTTCCAGGTGCGCCAGTTCCAGACCGTGCACCTTCTTCGTCCCTGCCAGTCCCACTGGTGCCACATGCCACAGAAACTTCACACCCGCCTGCCTCGCATGCTCATACTCAAACGCAAACGCCGACATCTGCTCTGACCCGCGCCGATACACCATATGCACCTCGCTCGCGCCCAGCCGCACCGCAGCATTCGCAGCATCAATCGCCGTATTCCCTGCACCGATCACAGCAACCTTAGGCGGCGCATGATTGATCTTGCCGTTCTTGTATCCCGCAATAAAATCGAGCGCATTCGTAACGCCCTCAAGCTCTTCCCCTGCAATTCCCAGCTTATGGATCGCACCCAATCCCATGCCTAGAAATACCGCATCGTAACTCGCCTCAAGCTCCGCAAGCTTCGCCGCATTGACCACCGTCTTGAAGTGAAACTCCACGCCTAGCTGCGCCAGCAGATCGATCTCCCGCAAGCTCTCAGCCAGCGGCAGCTTGTACTCTGCAATTCCATACGTATTCAGACCACCCGGCAGCGGCCGCGCATCGAATATCTCCGCTCTCACACCGCGCCTGCGCAACTCCGCCGCACACGCCAACGACGCCGGCCCACCGCCGATCAACGCCACCCGCCTCCCCGTATCCGCGCCCGGCGCAAACGGCAGCGGAGCCCCACTCGCATGCAGCGCATCCATCGCAAACCGCTGCAGCCTCCCAATCTCAATTGGCTGCTTGTTGTAGCGATGCATCACGCAGGCGCCCTCGCACAACACCTGCACCGGGCACGCCCGCGAACAGCTTGCTCCAAGAATATTCGCGTCCAGGATCGTCCGGGCGGATCCTTCCAGATTCCCACTCGCAATCTTCTTGATGAACTTCGGCACATCGATATGCGTCGGACAAGCGGCCATGCAAGGCGCGTCGAAGCAGTACAAACATCGCTGCGCCTCTGTCACCGCAGCCGTCTTCTCTAACGGCGGACGCAGGTCCGCAAACCGCGCCGCAACCTCCGCCGTGCCTTCTGCCTTCGAAAAAAAGCTTGTCGACTCACTCATGGAACGAGCACATCTCCTTCTTTTAGCTGAGATGGATGGATGAAGGTTCGATTATCCTCCATCTGCGCTCAAAGTGGGAGGCCCTCAGCGTTGCCCAATCCACCGCATCGTCTTCTCACTCAGTCTTCCGAACGCCTGCACAGCCTGCTCCAGGTGCTCGCGCTTCGTATCCTCCGCCGCGTTGTGACTCAAACCATTCAGCGACTGCACAAACATCATCACCGTCGGAATCCCCAGCCGCGCGACCTCCGCCGCATCGTGCAGCGGCCCTGACGGCAACTGCTCCACGATCCCCACCGTCTCCACAATCGCCTCCTCACAATGCGCAATCAACTCCGTATCGAAAGGAATTGGCTCGATCGACCAGATCTTCGCCCACTCCACCGTACATCCCTCCTCCTGCGCAAACCGCTCACTCGCCGCCTTCGCCTCGCGCAGCATCTCCGCCAGCACCGCTGCATCGAGGTCCCGCATATCCAGCGTCGTCTCGCACCGCCCCACCACCGCCGTCACAATTCCCGGAAACGTCTTCACGCTGCCCATCGTCGCCACCGCCTGCGGATGCTTCATCGCAATCGGCCGAATCGCCAGTGCCAGCTTCGCCGCCGCCGCCAGCGCATCGCGCCGAACCTCCATCGGCGTCGACCCCGAATGAGCCTCCTGCCCGCGGAACGTAACCGCCCACCGCTCCACGCCCTTCGTCCCCTGCACCACACCCAGCGGCTTGCCGAGCCGCTCCAGAATCGGCCCCTGCTCGATATGCAACTCGAGATACGCCGCCAAATTCTTCTGTTCGACCATCGCCTCGCCTATGCGCTCCACGTCCACACCGCACGCAGCGAGCGCCGCCTCCAGCGTCACACCTTCGCGATCGGTCCGCACCCGGTCCGCCTCGATCGTCGCCTTCCCCGCAAACGCCGCCGACCCAAACAGGCTGCGTCCAAACCGAGCGCCCTCCTCATCCGCCCAATCCACCAGCTTCACCGTCACCGGCGGCTTGCCGTCATACTGCTCCGCAAAGCTCGTCAACACCTCAAGCCCAGCAATCACCCCCAGGCACCCATCCAACCACCCGCCATTCGGCACCGAGTCCAGATGACTGCCCACCACCAGCGCTCTCTCACTCGCACCCGCCAGCGTCACCCAATGATTCCCCGCCGCGTCGTAGTGATGCTCCACGGGCAGCGCTTTCAGCTTCTCTTCAAACCACGCCCTCGCCTTCAGCCACATCGGCGACCAGGCCACGCGCTGCGCCCCATGCTCGTCAGCCGTCAGCGTTCGCAGCTCCTCAAGATTGCCCAGCACCCGCGCCGCATTCACCATCCATCACCTCAAGCACCCAACCTAGCACCAACCACACCCCAAACAAAGAAGGGCCACCTTCATCGAAGCAGCCCATCCGTGCTTTTCTCTACCCTCTATCCTCTACCCTCCACACTCTGCTCTTACTTACTTCCCGGCGGCACAATCCCATTCATCCGCAGATACTCCACCATCTGCCCGTAGTGGTCATACCCATGCGCTACTCCAAACGCCGCCAGCGTCGCCCGCGTGTGCATTCCATCCGCACCCTTGATCGTCTCAAACGCATTCTCTAGCGTAATCGTCGCAATCGCCCTATGCGCAAACGCAAACGATGCGGCCAGCGCTGCAACCGCATCTTCCTTCTTCGTCAGCATCGCAATCTGTTTCCTATCCATATCCGGCTTCAGACCACTGAGCGTGGAATAGAAGTAGTAGTTCGCCTCGGCCACATGCGTCACCTGCTGTGCAAATGTCCGAACCGTGTCGAACTTCGCCAGCTGTCCCGGCACAAAGATCGCCGAACTCGGCGCAAAATCATACTTCTCCGCCGGCATCGCCTTCACCACGCCCATGGTCTCGCCCTCAAACAGGCTCAGCATGTCGTCCAAGGCCTTGGACGGCGCCATCATCGAACCCACGACAGGCTTGGCCGCCGGCATATCCATGGCCATCTGGGCCTTCGCCATCATCGAACAAGAGCCTAGCACCACAACCATCATCATCTTCTGCAAGCGCATACCTTCACCTCGCACAGAATCCTACACGCCCGAATGCATTCTGGCCATGAAGTCCGCAAACATGTGCCACGCACGCATCCTTCCCAGCGGAATGCGGCAGGGTGCTCTCGTTACGGAGCGACTCCCCTAGCCTCAACCACTAAAATCAACTCATGGACCGCATCTATCTCGACGCCAACGCCACGACCCCAGTCCTTCCCGAGGTCGTCGACGCCATGCGCCCCTTCTGGACCGAAACTTTCGGCAACCCCAGCTCCGCGCACCACTCCGGCCAGCGCACCCGCTCCGCCATCGAGCACGCCCGCGCTTCCGTCGCGAAGCTCCTCAACTGCACCGCCAAGGAGATCGTCTTCACCTCCGGCGGCACCGAGAGCGACAACCTCGCGCTCAGCGGCGTTCTACAGCCCTTCATCGACAAACGCCAACCAGCCCACGTCATCACCACCCAGATCGAGCACCACGCCATCCTCTATACCGCGCAGGCCCTGCGCAGCCGCAACGTCGACATCACCTACCTCGCTCCCACGCGCGCCGGCCTCATCGACCCCGACGCCTTCGAAGCCGCGCTTCGTCCGGACACCGAACTCGTCTCCATCATGCTCGCCAACAACGAGACCGGAGCCGTCCAGCCCGTAGGCAAGCTCGCCCGCATCGCCAAGGCCTACAATCCCGCTATCCTCGTTCACACCGACGCCGTACAGGCCGCCGCCAAGCTCCCACTCGACCTCTCCGGAGCGCTCAAGAACGTCGACATCCTCTCCATCTCCGGCCACAAGATGTACGCCCCGCAGGGCACAGGCATCCTCTTCATCCGCAAAGACGTGCATCTTGCGCCGCTCTTCCACGGGGGACCGCAGGAGCGCCAACGCCGAGCCGGCACCGAAAACGTCCCCGGCATCGTCGCCCTCGGCCGCGCCGCCGAACTCGCCCTCGCATGGCTCAACTCCGACGCTCCACAGCAACTCGCCGCCCTGCGCGACCGTCTCGAGCAAGGCCTGCTCGCCGCAATCCCCAACACGCACATCAATGGTCCGAGTGGAACCCAGGCCACCCACCGCGCGCCCAACACCACCAACCTGCGCTTCGACAGCGTCGACGCCGAGGCACTCCTCATCGCGCTCGACATGCAGGGCATCTCCGCCAGCTTCGGCGCGGCCTGCCAGTCCGGCGCCACCGAGCCCTCGCATGTCCTCCTCGCCATGGGACTCACCCCTGCCGAGGCCCGCTCCAGCCTGCGCCTCTCCCTCTCCCGCCTCACCACTGCCGACGAGATCGACCGCGCACTCGACATCATCCCCGCCGCCGTCGCCCGCCTGCGTTCGCTGGCATAAACAGCAACGCCGCTCCATCACGGAGCGGCGTGCTTCACATCAAGTCCCTCACAAATACCACGGGATATTCACCACCACGATCCGCTGATTTCCCTTCAGCAGCAGCAGCAGCTTCAGCAACTGCACGCGCTGGCCGTGCAGCAGATACTCCCACCAGTGCCGTACCACCAACTCCGGCAGCAGCACCGCGATCTTCCGCCCCGGAAACTCTTCCTCCAGCTCCATCACATAGTCGATCAGGGGTGAGAGGATGTTGCGATAGGAACTCTTCACCGTCACCAACTCCGGCACGGCCATATTGTGCTGACGCACCGGTATCAGCACCATCTGCTCCCACACCTTGCCCAGCGCATCCGAATCGTCCGAGTCCACATGCACCACCTTCACCAGCGGACTCAGCTGCATCCCAAACCGCATCGCCTTCTCGGTCACCTTGTCCCACCCGGCCATCGGGATCACCACGATCGGCGGCTCGAGCCCGGTAAGCCGGAGCGGCGTCGGGTCGATCGTCTCCGAGCGCACCCGCGTGTAGTGGCGTTTCACCCCCATCATGATGGCGATCAGCAGAGGTACCAGGATCGCCGTCACCCAGGCGCCCTCCAAAAACTTCGACAGCAGCAGGATGCAAAGCGTGACGGCTGTAGCCACCGCCCCCAATCCATTGATAAACATCTTCGCGTGCCGGTTCGAAGCGTCCAACGTCTTGTGCCAGTGCTTCACCATCCCCGCCTGGCTCAGCGTAAAGGCCAGGAACGCGCCAATCGCATACAGCGGAATCAGCCGGTCGGTCACACCATCGAAGATGATCAGGATCACTGCCGTAAATCCGGTCAGCGCATAAATTCCGTGGGAGAACAGCAGCCTGCGGCCACGCAATATAAACACATGGGGCAGATAGTCTTGACTTGCAATCGCACGCGCCATACGCGGAAAGTCCGCAAATGCCGTGTTCGCGCTGAAGGACAGCGCCGCCAGCACCGCGCCCATCGTAAGAAAGTAGAACCATGCGCGCCCAAACACCGCCGCCACCACAATCGACAGAACGCTCTGGTAATTGGTGGCGTCTGGGTCCATTGCCGTCACGCCATACGACCGCGCCACATAGCTCAGTCCCCACAGCAGTATGATCAGGATCCCGATAATCACGGTCAGCGTATGGCTAGCATTTTTACTGCGTGGTTCCTTGAAGGCCGTAACACCATTCGATACCGCCTCGACACCGGTCATCGCTGCGCATCCGCTCGAAAACGCCTTAAGCAGCAGATACACCAGCAGCCATCCCGTAAGACCATGGAGCGGATTGTCCACGGGCGGCGGTGGGGCAGCTACCGCCGTCGGATGTCCATGCGTAATCCAGGTCTGGTAAACGCCTACACCGATCGTTGTCAGCAGGGTCCCTACAAACAGGATCGTCGGCAGCATGAAGATCGCGCCGGTCTCCTTCACGCCGCGCATGTTCACCAGCGCAATCCCTGCCAGGATGACCAGGCACAGCAGCAACTGGTGCGGGTGCAGCCACTGAAATGCGCTCACCAGCGCCGTCACGCCCGCCGAAATGCCCACCGCGGCCGTCAGAATGTAGTCGATCATCAGCGCCGCAGCCGCAAACAGTCCGGCCGTATCGCCCAGGTTTTCGCTCGCCACCGTATACGACCCACCGCCGTTCGGATACGCCTGGATCGTCTGCCTATAGCTGAAATAAAGGATCGTCAGCAGCGTAAGGATGAACCCAAAGATCGGCAGCAGATAGTGCTGCACACCCCAGAATCCCAAAGGAATCAGCAGCGCCATCGCTGCCTCGGGGCCGTACGCCGCGCTGGTCAGTCCATCCAATCCGAAGATTGGGATACCTGAAGCCGGACCAATATGCTCTGCCTGTTCCTCACTGGTAGCTAACGGCCGGCCAAACAGTACGTCAAAAAGCTTCATAACCCTCGCAAAATCCCCTACTATCTACCACGACTGGCCGCTATTCGCATTGAGCGCACCGATAGATATCCTACGACACTTCTGTCAATCCTTTCCCGAAAGCTTTTGACAGTTCCCTTATTACTTCCTTACAGCTTCCTTATTCACCCCAATAAACCTCGCCGGCGAAGATTCGACGAAACCGCTAGAGCCAGAACTCCGACGGCTGCCCCGTCCCACCTGCGCGAATTGCCGAAGCGCTCGTTCCCTTCAGGTACGCAAAGCGCTCCGTCATGCTCTCCACTCGCCACCCACACCTATCGCGGCGTCAGCTTATACAGCACCAGCGTCTGCCGCCCCGGGTCGTCGAACACCCGGTATCGCGCCACCTCATCTAGCCGGTACCTTTTCCCCATCTCCTGGATAGATTTGTCCTCCCACCCCGGCCACGCCGCGTACCACCCCGGCTTATACCTGTTCAACATCGCATCCAGCCCGTGCACTCTAATGCTCTCGCAGATCGCCGGCACTCCCGTCCACAGGGTAAGATCATCGCCGCTATCCGAGACCAGCACCGGCTTCGCGCCTCCATCCGCCTGCGCGCTGCCATCCGCATCGCCATCCGCATTGATGATCGCCGCAATGCCCTGTGCCGCCTCCCAAAAACTGTAATCCGGATGCAGCACATAGCCCACCGTCTGCGCGACCATCCCCACCGCAGCCACCACGACCACTCCCGCCAGCACCGCCCCCGCCCACCGCGCGGCTGCCCCACCAGGCACGGGCGAGCGAAGCCTCTCGCCGTCCGCGCAGGACCTGCGCCTGTCCCACATCGCCGCCACACCCAGCCCGATCACCAGCACCAGGGGCATCGCGATCACCAGGTAGTATCGCGGTTGGAAGTTCGTGTGGTAGCCGATATACGCCATCTGTCCCACAATCGCGATCACCGAAGCCCCAAACTGCGGCACCCTCCACAACTCGCGCAGCCATACCACTGACAACACGCCGACCACCACCGCCACCCAAAGCAGCACGGGGTTGATCCACCCGCCATCCCGCAGCGTCACCCACGCCATCTTCGGCACGATGCTCAAATGCACGCGGTACGCATTGATGCTGAACAGCAACCTATAGTCCGCTAGGTAATGCGGCCTCACGGCCAGCCGCATATATACCATCCACAGCACCGCTGCCGTTCCCACAACGACCGCCGCCGCGGCCACTCCACGCCGCCGAAGTCCACGGAGACCCAGCCACCCCAACCTCGCCCACATCAGGTACAGCACCGCCGGCACCAGCGCGATACCCGTCATCTTGATCAGCACCAGCAGGCACACCACCACCCCAAGCAGCACCTGTCTCAGCGCATCCTCGCGCCTCGTCTCCCCCGCCAGCCACAGCGCCAGCATCATCCAGAAAACCGTCACCGGCTCCAGCAACGCCAGCCGGTTGAACGCATAGCAGAACGGATTGATCACGGTCAGCAGCACAACGACCGCCGCCAGCCGTCCCGGCCTCGCCCGCCAGGCCACGCGATACAGCAGCACCAGCGACACCCCATACAGCAGCATCGTCAGCGTCCGAGCCGCGATCATGCTCACGCCAGTCACTGCAAACCACGCACCCAGCATCGCCGGCCACACCGGCATCGCCACCACCGGGTTGAACGAGTCCGGCAGATACCAGTTCCCCTGCACAAAGTGGTGGATGGCCGCCCCGCCATACCACCCCTCATCGGTCATCTTCGACCAGTCCATCCAGGGCGAGCCGTTCGGAAAGTCTGCCCGCAGATGCACAAACCCCACAACATAAAACGCCGCGCTCAAAACCAGCAGCAGGCCCACAAGCCAACGGCCTCCACGCCCCAAATCTCTACCTTGAACGTTCGATTCCATAGCCACGCCCTAGTATCACACCCATCGCAACACTCGTCCGTGACCCCACTCCACACCATCCCCTCCACCAACACATCTGGCTCAGCGTCAGCGTCCCGTCGCTGTATCAAGAGCTCAGGGCGGCTGTATCAAGAGCTCAGGGCTGCGGCGGCCCATCCAGCGTCGGAGCTTCCGTCTCCGCAAACCGCCCATCCGGCAGCCGCTCCACGGTCGGCGCATAGGTCCCCAGCAGCTCCCGCCGCCACCACGCGCCCTGCGTTCGCTTCTCCTCCGGTGTACTGAACCAGTACTGCCACAGCACCGCGCGCACCATCCGCGGAGGCTGCCCCGCAAAGGGATCCCCCCGGAACAGCCCCAGCACATCGCGATCGCCCTCCAGCAACCGCTCCTCCGTGAGCGGCACAATCGGCGCCTGCTGCCATGACGTCAGCGAAGCAAACCACAAGTTCCAATCGAACCGCGGCTGATACGGCGCATAGATCCCCGGCCGTTCCCTTACATCCTGCGGCTTGTACCGAAACAGATACGGCGTCCACGTCTGCCCATCATTCGATCCCTGAAACTCAATCTCATACCGATGCGGCGTCATCACCGCGAACAGCCCATACGCATTCGCAACACGAAACGGCTCCAGCGCCGCCACCGGAGCATTCGGCAGCGGCGCCTCCGGCCAGAACATCTCCACCAACTGCGCCGTGGTCGCATAGCCAATCCACGTCAACGCCACCGCCGTCACCGCGACCCGAACCCCCGCCCACCGCGTCCCAGGCCTCACAGCACTTATGCCGTCCTCGTGCAGCGGCGGCGACCCCTCACCCCCCACCACTCCCCCGCGCCATCTCCGCGGAACAAACCGCAGGAGAGCCATATCATCCAGCAGAAACACGGCGAGCACCAGCACCAGGTAGTTCAAAAACGCATAATTCGCCGTCGCGATCACGCCAATCTGCCACACCGTAACAATGCAGAAGCAGGCAATCCGCCAGCGCCGTGGAAGAAGCGCCATCCACACCAGCACCAGCTCCATCCCTAGCGTCGCGCCCGCCGTCGCCCTCTGGAACCAATGCGGCAACTGCTGCAGATACCATCCGATCCACGTCGGCAGCGGGCCATTCTGGTAGTACTCATACATCGCGGTCAGGTTGCGCCACGTCGGATCTCCGCTCAGCAGCTTCACCGCGCCCGACTGGAAGTAAATCCGGAACCACTCCCACAGCAGCAGAAACATCGCCGCGCGCGCAGGCAGACACCGCCGCCCCCACCCCGGCCACAGCCCCGTCGGCGCGACGAACAGCGCCAGAAACCCTGCCTCCAGCAGCATCCCATCCGACTGATACTGCCCAAAGTCCTGCGACAGCGCAATGAACGAAAGGAAGCACACCAGGCACACCAGCAGCGCCGCCCGCGGAGCCACATTTCCAACCACCAACAACGCAGCAATCAGTCCCACCCAGCTCAGCGCCATCAGCGCATGATTCCCACTCGACACCCACAGCAGCGTGGGCGCATACCAGAACCTCAGCACACCAAACTGATGCAGCCGTTGCAGATACTCACCCGCGGGCAGAATCCCCTGCGACCCAATCATTCCCCTGATCTGAAACAACAGCGCAAGGAACGCCGAAAAGTAAATCACTCCCACCGCCCGCAGAAACAGCCAGCGCGCGACCAGGTGATCCCGAACACCCTCGTTGCGATCGAAAAGATATCGAAGCATCCGCACACCGCCACGCATGCTCTCCGCACCTCTCTTCCCACTTGGATGCTCAGCGTAGCGCAACGAGCTCGCACTCGGCAGCGAACTCCGCCTCAAAACTCTACACAGCTACCCCCTGCTGCGTGGCGCTACTGCGCTATTCCTGCCGCGCTGGCTTTTACCGCAATGGCTCTACCGTCTCCGGCCTCTTCAACATCTGGATCGCGTCCCTGTAACCGATGCCTGGCGCAACCGGGGAATAGTGGCTGGTCTCTTCGTCGATCTGAATATTCAGCGCCTTCACCATCAGCGCCCTCCCCGTTAACTTCAGTTTCAGTCCCGTCAGCTCCCAATCGTTCCCGCCAACGTCCGTCTGTTTCATTACAACCGTTCCGCCCTTATTCACCTTGCCAAGAATCCCAAACCCAAAATCAATATTCGCAACCACGTGAGCATCCAGCCTTGTCAGCCGCTCCTGCGCCTGATCGATCCACACCTCGCCCACGAAACCACGCAGAAGATCCGACTCTATGTCCGGCGGAACAAACCGCGGATTGGGCTTGAAGCTCAGTCGGTAGCAACGCCCCGCATCGCACGGAACGATTCCCTCCATCTGGTACAGCTCCGACTCCGGCAGCTGGCTCATCAAGTGGTCGACGCGCGCCGCATCCTTCAGCTCACTCTTGTGCCGACGCTCCTGAAGCTCCGGAAACGCAGCCAGAGTATCCAAACGGTTCAGTTCCGCTCGATCAGACATGGTGCTCAGCGGCTTGCCATCGATCGCGATCAGCCGCGCGACGTCGCCATCCTTCGTCTCGATAATCTCCTTGGTCGTCTCGCGCTGCCCGTCTCTCTTGAGCAGCAGATACCGCATCGGCCGATGACTCTTTTCCGCATCCAGCCTGTGCTGCACCGCCCGGCGCACCAGCGCGACAGGATCCAGCGTCGCCGTCGTCCCCGTCTGCGCCCTCTCCCCCGTTGCCAACCCCGTGCCCAGCACGCCCAAAACGAGAACAGCCCCGCAGCGCTTCATACCTCGAAGCCTATGCAGTGCTATGCAGCAGCTATGCATCATCGACAGTGTCACCGACCTCTGACCATCCACCTAATAAGGATACCCAATCAACCCGGCGCAAACGTACTGCAATAATCCACCGCATCCCCGCCCACACCCCCACCCCTCTCTGACCAACGATCGCGCGGTCTCAATGAGCCAGGAATGCACGCGAAAGAGCTATACCCGGCTAAGCCCTTCCAACATCACCAGTCTCTCCACCCGGCTGCGGATTTCATCCCGCACCTTGCGCACCTCATCCATCGGACGGCCTTTGGGATCGGGAAGAGGCCAGTCATCACGGCGGAGGCCCGGAACGTAGGGACAGTCTTCGCCGCAGCCCATCGTAATGAGCATTTGAGCGTCACGGGCCAGCTCATCGGTAAGCTTTTGCGGCTTGGCGGAGCCGAGGTCGATGCCAACTTCGCTCATCGCATCGAGCACAACCGGATGCACCTGCGCACCGGGCTGCGTTCCCGCGGAGACAGCACGAGCCTTCGCCGGATCAACCATCTGGTTGAAGAACGCGGCTGCCATCTGAGAGCGGCCTGCATTGTGAACGCAGGCGAAGATATAGGTCTTCATTCGGCTCTCCTGGATTGAGGCATGGTTGGGTGATCGCTATACGCCTCGATGAAACCGCGCACTCGTGCGCCCATCTCATCGCGCACAGTCCGAAAGACCTGCATCCGCTCGTCATGGGAGGCTTCGGCGTTCGCAGGATCGTCAATCGGCCAATGCTCGCGCACGCAAATGCCAGGAAAGATCGGGCAAGAATCTCGTGCGCGGTCGCAAACGGTAATGATGTACGGGAAATGCTGACCCAGAAAGCTGGTTACATTTTTGGAACGCTGTCCAGAGATATCGATCCCGACCTCTCGCATGGCCTCAACCGCGAGAGGATTCAGTGCGCTCGGCTCAAGTCCGGCACTTTGCGCGTTGAAGTGGTCACCTGCCAGATGGCGCAACCAGCCCTCCGCCATTTGACTACGGCAAGAATTGCCGGTGCACAGAAAGAGCACATTAGGCATTGGCCTCCTTCGCTGGCGCACAACACGTTGAACCGCAGCAGGCTTTTTCGGCTGGCTTGATAGCGTAAACCTTCACGCTGGCGGCGGCCGCATTCACGTCATAGGTTGACAGCAGAGCTGAAAGGTCCGCGTGAAGCGTGGCCGCGTCGGGGGCCGATGCGCAACACGCGCCCGGCACCTCCACAGAAGGCACCGCGGAGTCCATCGCCGGCGAGCAGCATGCGGACTGGTTCTCCACCTTGGCATACGCGTTCAGGTCCACCCCACTGTCCACGATTGCAACGTTGGAGAATCCAGCCTTGAGCAGTTCTGCGCAATACGTCTCGATAAGGATTGCTCCGCCGATGCAGCCGACGTATGCGGCCAGGCTCGAAGCGATCGCTTCCGGCAACTCTGTCTTCAAGGCAATATCGCTCGCCGCCAGCCGTCCACCGGGTTTGAGCACGCGAGCAATCTCGCGAAAGACGGCAGGCTTATCCGGAGCAAGGTTGAGAACGCAGTTGCTGATGACGCAGTCCACAGAGGCGTCTGGCAGCGGAAGTTTATCGATGGTCGCAAGGTAAAACTCGACGTTGCTATATCCGCCAGCCTCGGCGTTCGCGCGCGCGCGCTCGATCATGGCGGGCGTCATATCGATGCCGATGGCGCGACCCTCCGGACCCACCTGCTTCGACGCAAGGAATACGTCCAGACCGCCGCCGGAGCCAAGATCGACGACCACCTCACCTGGCCTCAGGTGCGCAGTCGCCGTGGGATTGCCGCAGGAGAGCCCCATGTTCGCCGCGGCAGGGATCGAGGTCAACTCATCGGCGGTGTATCCAAACGCCTCCGCCACGGCCTTTACGCCCGCATGGTCACTCGACAATAAGCTCTCCGCGACCGCTCCATACTTCGCCTTCACCGAATCGAGTAGCTGTTCTGTCATTGCGATCCTCCAATATATGTGTCTAGACAAATATATTTCCCTTCCACACATACGTCAATGCGCATATATTAGGAGCATGGCGAAACGGACCTTCAATGTCGAACGATTCTTCCAGGCGCTCGGCGACAACACGCGTCTGCGGCTCTTGAACCTGATCGGCGAGCAGGAGCTCTGCGTCTGCTACTTCGTGGAGATTCTTGGCCATCCGCAGCCGAAGATCTCCCGCCATCTGGCCTATCTCCGCAGTGCCGGGATCGTGTCGGCTCGACGCGAAGGCAAGTGGATGCACTACCGCATCGTGACGCCGCCGCACATCGGCGCCGCGCAGATTCTCCGCCAGACGCTTGATTGGCTAAGAGAGGATCGGGCAATGCAGGCGGACAGGGCAAAGCTCTCGAAGGCCTGCTGCTCCCCTGAGAAGTTCACCAGTCTCGAAGGCGCCCCCTTGCCAACGGCGATCACAGAAGTTTGCTGCGAGGCTCGATAAGTATGTCCACTGCTCCCACCGCACAAGGGCGAATCTGCGCGCCTGCCGCACGCAAGCACCTCTCATTTCTGGACCGTTTTCTGACGCTCTGGATCTTTCTGGCGATGGCGATTGGCGTAGCCATCGGCCACTTCGTTCCGTCCTCGGCTGCGTTTGTTAACCGCTTCCAGGCCGGCACGACGAACATTCCGATTGCGATCGGCCTCATCATCATGATGTTTCCGCCGCTGGCAAAGGTCCGCTACGAGAAGCTCGGCGAAGTCTTCCGCAACAAACGAGTACTCGGCCTCTCTCTTGTGCAGAACTGGCTGGTCGGGCCGCTGCTGATGTTTGGGCTCGCTGTTCTCTTCCTGCGTAGCGAGCCAGCATACATGCGCGGCCTCATTCTCATCGGCATCGCTCGATGCATTGCGATGGTGCTGGTCTGGAACGAACTCGCCGAAGGAGACACCGACTATGTTGCCGGCCTGGTAGCTCTCAACAGCATCTTTCAAGTGCTGTTCTATAGCCTCTACGCCTGGGTCTTCATCACAATTCTTCCCCGGTGGTTGGGGTTGCAGGGCAGTGTCGTCCACATCAGCATCGGCCAACTCGCCAGGAGCGTTGGACTGTATCTGGGAGTTCCATTTGTTGCTGGATTCCTTACCCGGCTAGTGCTTTTACGAGCGAAGGGGGAGGAGTGGTATCAGACCCGCTTTATCGCACGCATCAGTCCCCTGACGCTTATAGCGCTACTGTTCACAATTCTCGTCATGTTCTCATTGAAAGGCGATTTAATCGTCAGGCTGCCGCTGGATGTGATTCGGATTGCTGTGCCGCTGGTCATCTACTTCGCTGTGATGTTCCTGGTGAGCTTCTGGATGGGCAAGCGGATGGGCGCGAACTACGCGCAGTCGGCAACGCTGTCCTTTACCGCGGCGGGCAACAACTTCGAGCTGGCGATTGCAGTCTCCGTTGCCGTCTTCGGGATCAACTCCGGCGAGGCGTTCGTGGGGGTCGTCGGTCCTCTGGTTGAGGTGCCTGCACTCATCGGCCTCGTCAATGTCGCCTTCTGGATACGCAATCGATACTTCGGAGCGTCAGATGCTGCCTTCGACGTTCACCCAGTAGAAGATGCTCCATAGACGTCCGACGGACAAAGCCGCACGGCTGCACCGCGCCTCCCTTGTTCCCGAATAACGGTCAACTCCAGAAACCAGCACAGCATCCGTACCGCGCCCCGTATATTCCGGAAGTCTTCCAGCCATTCCGCTAAACTATCCCCATGTCCACCCTCACCTCGATCCCGCTCACTACCATCTCCGGCACTCCCGCCACCCTCGCCGACTACGCCGGCAAGGTTCTCCTCATCGTGAACGTCGCCTCCAAGTGCGGCCTCACCCCGCAGTACACCGCCCTCGAAGCTCTCTACCAGCAATACAAAGATCGCGGCCTCTTCGTCCTCGGCTTCCCTGCCAACGACTTCGCCGGTCAGGAGCCCGGCACCGATCAGGAGATCGCCACCTTCTGCTCCCTCGACTACCCCGTCACCTTCCCCCTCTTCTCCAAGATCGCCGTCACCGGCCCCGACAAGCACCCCCTCTATGCCGCCCTGATCGCCGCCGCGCCCGAGCACGTCGTCACCGGCCCCTTCCGCGAAAAACTCACCACATTCGCCGCCACCAAAGGCCTTCCCGCGCCCAACCCGCTTCCCGAGCTCCTCTGGAACTTCGAAAAGTTCCTCATCGGCCGCGACGGCAACGTCATCGCCCGCTTCGCCCCCGACACACCCCCCAACGACCCCCGCATCATCTCCGCCATCGAACAGGCCCTCTAGACCGGTAGTCCGGGTGACCCCACCCATGGCGCAGCTTCATCGCGACATGGGTGGGGTCCCTGACCACCCGTCCACAAATCCCTGTCAAGACATCAAGACCGGGTACCCCTATTTCTCCAGCAACTGCGTCTTGTCGTGAGCCGCTCACGTATCCTCAGGTACACCTGCATTCCAGCTGTTCAGAGAGGCCCTCCCAACGATGCTCCGCAAGCCATTGCTCCTCGCCGCCGCAATTATTGCCCTCACGCTCCCCGCCTTCAACCAGACCCCGATCCGCATCACCGCCGACCTCACCGAGGCCCCGCGCGAGCTCTACCACGCCGAGATTGACCTGCCCGTAAAGCCCGGTCCCAACACCTTCATCACCCCCGAATGGATCCCCGGCGACCACCGCCCCACCGGCCCTGCCGCCGACATCACCGGCGTCGTCTTCTCCGTCAAGGGCCCCGGAGGCGAGACGAAGACCCTTCCCTGGCGCCGCGACGACGAGAACCTCTACGAGTTCCACGTCGATGTCCCCGCCGGCGTCACCACCCTCCACGCCCACCTCGACTGCATCGTCACCTCCCGCGCCGACGACAAGATCGCCGTCCTCGAGTGGGAGAAGCTCCTGCTCTACCCGGCGAACACCCCCGTCCGCGACATCCCCATCCAGCCCAGTGTGACCGTCCCCGCCGGCTGGGGCATCGGCACCGCCCTCACCCCCGCCGCACCCTACGATCCCAACGCAAAAGTCGGCGGAACCACGCAATTTGAGACCACCAACGTCGAGCAGCTTGAGGACTCGCCCGTCATCGCCGGCGAGTACTTCCACGAGTTCGCCCTCGCTCCCGAGATCACCCCCAGGCACTTCATCGACGTCGTCTCCGACGAGCCCAACGACTCCAACCTTCGCCCCGACCTCCTCGCCGAAATCTCCAACCTCGTCCGCGAAACCGGCGCAGCCTACAACTCGCGCCACTATCACGTCTACCACTTCTTGCTCACGCTCTCCGACATCGCTGGCGGCGAAGGCCTCGAGCACGGCCAGTCCTCCGACAACGGCGTCGGCGAAAAGGCCTTCTCCACCCAGCAGCACCAACTGCCGGAGGCCGACCTGCTCTCCCATGAGTTCACCCATTCCTGGAACGGCAAGTATCGCCGCCCCTACAACCTCTACCAGCCTGACTTCGCCACCATGCAGCAGGGCTCGCTGCTCTGGGTGTATGAGGGCATGACCCAGTACCTCGGCAACGTTCTCGCCGCGCGCTCCGGCCTCAAGTCGCAGGCCGCCTACCGCGACCTGCTCGCCGCCTCCGCAGCGCAGCTCGACTACAAGTCCGGTCGCATCTGGCGCCCCACCGAAGACACGGCCATCGCCGCCAGTATCCTCCGCCACGACGACCCCGCCTGGTCCAACTGGCGCCGCGGCCAGGACTACTACCAGGAGGGCGAACTCCTCTGGCTTGACGCCGACACTAAGATCCGCGAGCTCACCAACGATCAGAAGTCCCTCACCGACTTCCTCCACATCTTCCTCGGCAAGGACGGAAACACCGGCCCGCTTATCGTCAACTACAACCGCGCCGAGCTCATCACCAACCTCAACGAGGTCGTCAAGTACGACTGGGCCGGCTTCCTCCACGACCGCGTCGACCTCATCAACCCCCACGCCGATCTCGCCGGCATCGAGCGCGGCGGCTACAAGCTCATCTACCAGGATCACCCCACCGAGTCCATGGCCACGGTGATGCGCAGCAGTCGGCTCAGTCACGGCGGTCCCAACGTCTGGTACTCCCTCGGCCTGCAGATCGAAGACGACGGCACCATCCGCGACGTCCGCTGGGGCGGCCCTGCCGACCAGGCCAAGCTCGCCCCCGGCCAGAAGCTCATCGCTATCAACGGTCGCGTCTTCTCCGCCGACGCGCTGCAGCAAGCCATCATCGCAGCCAAATCCAGCAAGGACCCCATCCACCTCCTTGTGCAGTCCGAGAGCTACATCACCCCGGTCAGCATCGACTACCACGACGGCGAGCGCTACCCCGCAATGGTCCGCGTCGAAGGAACCAAAGACTACCTCGACGAGATCACCACTCCCCTCACCAAACCCCCAGCCGCAGCACCCGCCGCAGCCACAACCAGGTAGCCACAACCAAAGGGCGCGAACGCATCACCGTTCGCGTCCTTCTCATCTCAACACAGGAGTCTTCGATGCATCGGTCCCTCTGGTTAGCAACTCTCCTTGTATGCGCCTCGTGCGTCAGCGCCCAGACCGCATCCACGCCCGCCTACACCGGCACGCCAGGCAACTACATCGCGCATGACTTCCACTTCGGCTCCGGCGAATCCCTCCCCGAACTGAAGCTCCACTACCTCACCCTCGGCACGCCGCACCGCGACGCCTCCGGCCGCGTTGACAATGCCGTCCTCCTCCTGCACGGCACCGGCGGCAGCGCACACTCGCTCTTCGCGCCGCAGTTCTCCACCGTGCTCTTCGGCCCCGGCCAGCCCCTCGACATCACCCACTACTTTCTCATCTTCCCCGACGACATCGGCCAGGGCGAAGCCTCCAAACCCTCCGATGGCCTGTGCATGAAGTTCCCCCACTACGACTACGACGACATGGTTCGCTCGCAGCACCAGATGCTTCTCGACGGTCTGCACATCGATCATGTCCGCCTCATCCTCGGAACCTCCATGGGCTGCATGCAGAGCTTCGTCTGGGGCGAGACCTACCCCGGATTCGCCGACGCGCTCATGCCACTCGCCTGCCTGCCCGTACCGATCGCCGGCCGCAACCGCATGATGCGCTACATGGCCATCGAGAATATCGAACGCGATCCTGTCTGGAAGAATGGCGATTACACCACCGAGCCCATCGAAGGCCTCCGCACCGCCAACGAGATGCTCCTCATCATGGGCTCAGCACCGCTCGTCATGCAGAAGCAGGAGCCCACACGCGCAACAGCCGAAGCCTACGTAGACCAAGTCCTCGCCCGCACCGTCGCCGCAACCGACGCCAACAACCTCATCTACTACGTCGACGCCTCACGCAACTACGATCCCAGCCAGGACCTAGACCGCATCACCGTACCGGTCATGTGGATCAACTCCGCCGACGACTTCATCAACCCACCCGAGCTAGGCATCGCCGAAAAGATGGTCCACACCATGCCCCACGCCCAGTTCGTCCTCATCCCCATCTCAGACCAGACGCGCGGCCACGGCACCCACACCCAGGCCGCAGTCTGGCAGAACTACCTCGTGCAATTACTCAACGAGTCCGCGCCGAAGCACTAACTCTCTCCACGCATCTCCGCCGCAGCTTCGTCGATCACCGTCAACGCAGCCGCATCCACTCCATCTGCATCGAGCAGTCCCTGCATTGCTCGCCCAATCAGCAGCAGCAGCGGCGCGGGTCCGCACACCAACTCCGGCAGCTCCCCCAGCATCGCTGCCGCATAACTCTGTCGCGACGTAGCCGCGTGCGAGATCGCGCAGCACGCCACATCCTCACCCACACCCGCCTCCCGAAGCTCCCGCGCGATCCTTGCCATATCGCGACCCGGCATATACACCACCAGCGTCGCATCCTCGGGCAGGGTCCCACTCCAGATCGGCCTCGCGCCTATCTTCTCCGCAGCATGATGTCCGGTGCAGAAGATCAGCTTCGACGCACTCTTGCGATCCGTCAGAGGCAGCGCCAGCGCCGCTCCTGCCGCGAACGCCGCCGTCACGCCCGGAACCACCTCAAACGGAATCTCCGCCGCTCGCAGCGCAGCAATCTCTTCGCCCGCTCGCCCAAACACCAGCGGGTCGCCACTCTTCAGCCGCACCACCGACTGCCCCGCCCTTGCCGACTCGATCATCAGCGTATGGATCCCCGCCTGCGTAATCCGCGGCCGTCCACAGCGCTTGCCCACACTCGTAATCAGCGCATGACGATGCACCAGTGCAAGCACCTCCTCCGGCACAAGGTCATCATGCAACACCACATCCGCCGTCTCCAGCAGCCGCAGCGCACGCACCGTCAGCAGCTCCGGATCGCCCGGCCCCGCGCCCACCAAATAGACTGTCCCTTTCGCCGCGAAGCTCATCCAGCAATCTCCTTAGCCGGAAGGAATCCATGCTCCCGCGCATGCTGCTGTGCCCTCATCCGCGAAGGACACCCTGCATACCCGCACACCTCGCGCTGCGCCAGCTCATGCAGCAACAATTTTCGCTCCTCGCCAACCGGCTCCACAGCCGTAACCTCACGCCGCAGACGTCCCAGCTCCATCAGCCACTCACCCGTATCCAGCGGCAACTGCGCATTGATCTCCTTCCTCAGCCGCTGTGCCAGCGCCGGGCTCTCCCCCGCAGTCGAGATTGCAATCTGCAACTCGCCTCTCCGCACCACCGACGGAAAGTAGTAGTCGCAGAACGGCGGATCATCCACCGCATTGCACAGAATCCCCGCCGCACTCGCCTCCGCATACACCGCGCGGTTCACGGCAGGCGTAGCTGTTCCCGCAACCACGAGAAACGCACCACCTAGATCCCCCTGCCGATACGCCCGCTGGTGCCACGTTAGCTCGCCCGCCTCCACCCACGCCCGCACGCGCGGCAGAGCCTCCGGCGCAATCACCGTCACGCTCGCCTCCGCAATCAGCAGGCTCTCAATCTTCGACGCCGCAATATTCCCCGCGCCCACCACCACGCATGGCCGCGCCGCAAGCTTCAGAAAGATCGGAAACAAACTCATCGGGAATGCCTCATACCGAAACTCCTTAGCCAATATTGCTGGGAACGCGTCCCGGCGACGGATCGCGTTCCACCAGCTCCACGACACCTCCCGCAAGCTGCACCCTCAGATCCTCATCGCTGGTGCGCCGGAAGTACGAGCGCAGATTCTCGCCCTCACGGCGCTGCTTGAGATACCCACGCAGCAACCGCTCGATCGCCTCCGGGCAATCCTCCGCAGCCGCACGATACCCGATCTGCCGCGCAATCCCTGCATACTCACCAACAGCGCCGCCGACGCAGAAGTAGAACGCATCGACCATCTTGCCGTCCTTCTTCAACTTCTTACCCTCGAGCCCCAGGTCCGCAATCCAGCTCTGTCCGCAACTGTTCGTGCAGCCCGTCACATGCAGCCGCAGTTGCTGATCGAACTCCGGCAGCCGCTCCTCCATCTCCCCGACAAGCCACTTCGCAAACCCTTTCGTCTCCGCGATCGCCAGCTTGCAAAACTCCGTTCCCGTACAAGCCACCGCACCGCGATAAAACACCGACGGCTCAACCTGCAACCCCAGCGCGACGATCTTCTCCACCAGCTCCTGTGTCTTCGCATTCGGAATATTCACCAGCACGATATTTTGCCCAATCGTCGCGCGCAGATGCCCGTCTCCGTACGTCTCGGACAAGGCTGCCAGCGCATGAAGCTGCTCCGGGTTCAGCCGGCCATTCAGCACCGTCACTCCTACGTAGCTCTGCCCCTCCTGCCGCTGCCTGTGCACGCCTACATGGTCGCGATACACATCATCCGCAACCGGCCCTTCTTCAGCCGGATCGAACCTGTACCCAAGCTTCTCCTCAATCGCCGCGAGCATCGACTCTGCCGTCCATCCATGGCGCATAAACAGATACTTCATTCGCGCATGCGTCCGGCTCTCACGCAGCGCATCCTGCTCGCGGAAGATCTCGCACACGGTCTTCACCACATCCAGCGCCTTGTCCTGCGGAATAAACACATTCAACCGCACCGCAAGATGCGGCTCGGCCGAAAGCCCTCCGCCCACGCGCAGGCTATAGCCAACCTCCCCCCTGCCATCCTTCACACGCTTCAGGCCGGTCAACCCCACATCGTTGATCTCCGGATAGCTGCACCAGATCGGGCAACCCGTCACCGAGATCTTGAACTTCCTCGGCAGGTTATAAAACTCCGGATTCGCCGTCAGCAAACGCGCCACCTCCACCGCCAGCGGCGACGCATCCAGCAACTCATGGCCATCCCGCCCAGCCAGAGGACATCCGGTCACATTACGCACCACATCGCCGCAAGCTCCCTTCGGCGACAACCCAACTTCGGTCAGCGCCTCCACAATCTCCGGCAGCTTCTCAATCGTCAGCCAGTGCAGCTGAATATTCTGCCGCGTCGTAATGTCCGCCACACCACGCGCATACTTCGCCGTGATGTCTGCGATCGCATGCACTTGCTTCGCCGTCAGCAGCCCATTCGGCAGCCCAATGCGCATCATGAAATATTCAGTAGCCTTGCCTACGCCGCCCACTCCGCCCGTCACACCCACACCATCGCCCTGCGAATAGACTCCCCACCACTTAAAGTAGAACTCAGCCCACTCCGGCAGCACGCTCCCGCGGCCCGCGCGCGCAAACTGCCGCACCTCGTCCCAAGCCGCCCACGGATTCTTCTCGCGCTTCAGGCGTTCAGACCTCTGCGCTTTCGTCTCTTTCACTGCAACGGCACTCGTACCAGGGTTAACGGCTTCGCTCAACGGGTTTCTCCAATCCATCTCAAAAAACAAAGGCCCACGAGATCATTCGTGGGCACTCGGGGTAACTCTCAGCATTTGCTCATCTTCGAGCAGCAGCGTCCGAGGCCTCAAGGCCGGGACAAGGACAACAAGCTGCGATGCGCGAAAGACTCATCTCTCAAGCGTAGCCGCGCACCCCCAAGCCGTCAAACAACGCCCCATCAACCCAGCCGCGACTCCGCCTCTTTTGCCGCCTCGTAGATCTGGTCGAACGACTCCACCACATGCGTGCACTCGCCATGCGACGAAACCAGCCCGCTGCCATACACCTTGATCGCCCCGCGCTCGTGGATCACCCCAAACTCCACCGGGAACCAGAAGTGCGCCGCAATCCCCGTCTGAAAGACACTGTTTCGCGACGCAAGCAGGTTACCAGGCTGATACGCCACTCCGGGAAACACAGCCCCCACCGCCGGCGGCGCCAACTCATTCAGGTGCACCGGAATCACACCCTCAGTGCGTCGCTACAGCTTCGCACGAAGCGGAATCCCCGGATCCGTAAACGGAACCTCCGCAGCTACCGCATGCGACTGCAGAATCTTGTGGTGCAGGCAATAAAGCGCCAGTTCCAGCCGGTCTGCAACGCCGAGCTTGTCATAGATCTTCCGCAGATAGTTCTTCACCACCTGCTCCGTCGTCCCGACCTGGTAGGCAATCTCTTTATTCCGCATGCCCCGCGTAATGCACGCAATGATCGCCAGTTCCTTCTCTGAGAGCCGCGGCTGCGAACGCGGATTCGTCAGCATCGACGCCTGCTCGCGATACGCATCGATCACCCAGCCGATCGACTGGTTGTCGATCCACGTCTCTCCTTCCGCGACCCTGCGCACACACTTCACCAGCATGTCCGGCGAGATCGATCGCGGCACAACCCCGCGCACGCCACGCCGGAACAGTTCGACCGTATTGCTCTCATCGCTCGAAGATATCTGCACAATCAGCTTGGCCTTCGGAGCCCGCCGCATAAAATCGGGAATCGCATCCACTGTTCCGGCGATCAGATGGCCCTCAAGCACCACAATGTCCGTCGGAAAGCGCTGCAACGCCGCGTACAGGTTCTCCAGCGTCTCGGCCTGTGCCACAACGCGTATATCATCCTCGACCGCAAACACCTTCCTCATCCCAACGCGATAGATCGCCTGGGAGTCCGCAAGAATAACCCGAATACTGCTGGAACCACCTTCTGCCGGCGCGAACTCCTCTACATTTGCCGCCAACTCATCACTCATAATTACTCAGCCTCGAAAAAAGTATTCATCGATGACCGCCGCCGCCATCGTCTTGCCTGCGGTTCGTTGATGTCGGACGATGCGCCCGGCGCAATGGAGCAGCACATCGTTAATCCCGCCCATAATCGCTGCCGGCATTTTTACCTCGAACTCGACTTCGGTCCCAATCGCCGGCAGTTCATCCGCAGCAAAGAGCACCCCGCTGGCGGACACATCTTCAGTAACAGCCTGGTATTGGCGCTCGCCTGTGCCCAGCACGATCTCCAGATGCAATGGAAAGCGCACGGCTACACGCACCGGAATGCTTTTGAACGATCGGTATAAAACAGTCAACCGACCCTCCTTCCAGGTACTGCAACAAAATAGTTAGTTGTTACGCAAGAATTCTACTGCACACCTGCTCCCGCGTGGCTCATTCATTTGCACAAGGCACATGCGCCGATACCAGCACCAGACCCGACGATCCACCACCCACCTTCACAAACTCGGCGATAATCCCTTCACCCCCCAACGAGTGGCCAGCGCACACCGGGAACTGTTCCCCGTGCCGAACCACACGCCAATCTTCTTCACGCTCAACAGGCACCGTTCGATCCTGGCCATTCGGCGGCTGCACTTCACATTTCCGGCTTCGTACTTCCCGCTTTCACAGATACACCTGCACCATTCGCTGCCAGCACGGCCAATCGTGCCGCGCATTATCGCCCCACACGTCCAGCCGCACCGGAATCCCCTTCGCCCGCATCACTGCAGCCAGCTGCTCGTTGTCTCTCCAGCACGGGTCATGCGTGCCCGCCGCCAACACATACGTGTTATGCCGCATGCGGTCCAGAATCCCCGCATCCGACAGGTTCGGCAGATAATCCATCGGCAGATTGAAGTAGCAATCATCGTCGTAATATCCGTTCAGCAACCCCAGGCTCTTCAAGTCGAACGCACCGCTCATCGACAGGCAGCCCGTAAACACATCTGGATTCCGCAGGCTGATATTCACCGCATGATATCCACCGAAGCAGCAGCCGATCGCCCCCAGGTGCGGCCGATGGTTGCGATGCCGCACAAACGGCACGACCTCGTGCAGAACATAGTTCTCATACTGCACCTCCCGCGCGATCCTCCCCCGTGGCGGAACATCGCGGTTGTACCAACTCTCCCCATCGACCGAGTCCACGCAAAACAACTGCACCCGCCGTCCCTCAATCTTGTCCTCGATCGCTCCCACCATCCCGCGATCCTCGAACTCATAGAACCGTCCCTGCGACGTCGGAAACACGATTACCGGCAGGCCACCATGCCCAAATACCAGCATCTCCATATCGCGCCCAGGCGCGGAGGAGAACCACTTGTGATACTCCCGTGTCATGTGGCCTCCTTATCTTCATCTTCCACTTCTACTCAGAGGCCCTGGCCTATTGATTAGGTTGTGTTTCCGATTTGAACGATCTTCACCTATACTCTCCGCCGCCTCCACGGCGACTGACGCGACACCCCGATCCATCCATCCGGGAGTCCGTCAAGACCGCTGCATCTGCTCTTATCTGTGCGTTCCTACCAGGCGTTTCCGGCGTTCTCCACGAAGGATCTGCCTGGCCGTGCGCTGCAACCAGGTCCTCCACTGCCTTCTCCGGCGCGACACTGAAAGCGTTTTGCACCGAAACCGTCGCAGAAAATGGTGTTCTGCCATTGCAGAAGATGCCGAAATCCGCGATACTTAGGTGTTCGGACTTCTTCGTCCGTCGGCTGTGTCGATCGTGGCATCCAGGGCAATCCAGGACCCCGTCGGCAACCCTGAACACATTTATGCTTTTCTGAGAGGATCTACCCTGTGTTGATGATTCGTTTGGCGCGCGTTGGCGCCCGTAAGCAGCCCCACTACCGCGTCGTTGTCATCGAAAAGGACCGCGCCCGCAACGGCCGTTCGGTCGAGGTGGTTGGCACCTACAACCCCCGCACCAACCCCGCCAGCGTCGATATCAAGCGCGACCGCGTCGATTATTGGACCTCCAAGGGCGCCCAACTCTCCGAGACCGTCGGAAAGCTCCTCGCCAAGCATCAGCCCGTAGCTGCTCCAGCCGAGCCTGAAGCATTTCCTATGGCCTAGGTAACCACTTGGCGTGACCTTTAGGGACCTTCACCCGAACCCCAAAGAGTATCGCGAAATCTGGCAAGTTGCAGTACACTCCCCTCAAGCCAACACCTCCGTTTTGAAGTTCATCGTAGAACTCGGGCTCTAAACATTCGGACTATTTACCCTGATTTGCGAGACACCTCAATGCGGTAACCGGCGAGACCCTTCCACTCAAGAGAAGCGGCTCCCCGGTACTGGTGCCGGCGTATTACTCCCTGAGGTGTACGAGTGACTGATTCCACAGAGCTGCCGGACAGCAACTTTGCTGTCTCCGAAATGCAAACCCTAATGACTGAAATCACTCGGGCCCTCGTGGACGATGCTGATGCGGTCAAGGTCGAAGTCTTGACCGGTCCGGATGCCACGGTTCTCCGCCTTCACGTTGCGCCCGGCGATATTGGGAAGGTCATCGGCAAGCAGGGACGCACTGCGCGTTCGCTCCGCACCATTCTCGGTGCTGCCAGCATGAAACTGCAGTGCCGTTTCTCGCTCGACATCGTCGAAGCCGGTCGGAGTAATCACGGGCATGAAGACCAGGAGAAGGTCTGAAGCCCGGTCGCATCTCGGCCTCTTCTTTAGCGTTTCCTGATAGAGATAAACGGCAAGAGGCATACCGCGTTGAACGGCATCTCAAAATCCGGCTGGTTCCCACTCGCACGTCTGCTGCGCCCTCAAGGTCGCCGTGGTGAGCTCCTCGCCGAACCCCTCAGCGACCTCCCCGACATCTTCGCCGCCAACCGCGACCTCTTCCTCGTGGCCCCGAACGCAACCTCGCCCGAGCCCGGCTCCTCGACCATCCACATCGAGGAGCATTGGTTTCCCACCGGCAAGAACGCGGGCCGCATCGTCCTCAAGCTCTCCGGCTGCGACAGCATCTCCGACGCCGAGACCCTGGCCAGCAAGCAGCTCCTGATCGCCGCCGACCAGCTCCCCACGCTCGACCCCGACACCTTCTTCGTCGGCGATCTCGTCGGTTGCACGCTCTACAACGCGGACATCCCCGTCGGCACCGTCGTCGATGTCGAATTTGCCACCGGCCCCGATGGCCGAACCCGGCTGGAAGACGCCGCGCCCCTCCTCGCCGTCGAGCTCCCCCTCCCCACACCGCCCCCCGCCGAAGCCCCCGAGCCCGTCCTCATTCCCTTCGTGCTCGCGTGGCTCGAATCCGTCGACATCGCCGCGCGCCGCATCACCATGCATCTCCCCGAAGGCCTGCTGGACACTGTTCCGAACGCTGAAGAGCTGTCATCGAACGCTGAAAACCAGTCCTCCTGACCCGCAGCACCGCAAAGGGAAGAATCTGCTTCTGCTCGTATTGTTGCTCTGGCTTCGCTTTCTGTCCTTCCCGCAGGCAATCTCCTTCTCCCCTGACGCCCCGCAGTAGCCCGCGTCGTACACTCGTCTCTGTCCTATGCGTTTCGACATCGTCACCATCTTTCCGGAGTTCTTCGGCAGCCCGCCCGATCAGGGCATCCTAGGCCATGGCGTCGTCTCGCGCGCCCTGCGCACCGGCCTCGCCAGCGCCCACACCCACGACCTCCGCGCCTTCACCCACGACCGCCACCGCACCGTTGACGACCGTCCCTTCGGCGGTGGCGAGGGCATGGTTCTCAAGGCCCAGCCCATCTTCGAGTGCCTCGAGTCCCTCAATCTCACTCCCAAGCCCACCCGTGACACCACCCGCGAGACCGTCATTCTTCTCTCCGCGCAGGGCAAGCGCTTCACGCAGGCAACCGCCCGCCGTCTCGCCACCCTCGATCGCGTCGTTCTCATCTGCGGCCGCTACGAAGGCGTCGACGAGCGCGTCAGCCAGCTCCTCTGCGACGAGGAACTCTCCATCGGCGATTACGTCCTCTCCGGCGGCGAGCTCGGCGCAGCCGTCATCCTCGACGCCGTCGTCCGCCTGCTCCCCGGCGTCCTCGGCCACGCCGACTCCTCAAAATTCGAAAGCTTCGGCGAAGGCGATCGCCCCGAAGACACCATGACCGCAGCCGGAGTACCCCGCTCCACCCACGGCTCCGGCGGCCTGCTCGACTACCCCCACTACACCCGCCCCGCCGAATTCCTCGGCGTTCCCATCCCCGAGCCTCTCGGCAACGGCGACCACCTCGCCATCCGCCGCTGGCGCCATCAGGCAGCGCTCGCCAAAACCCTCGCCAACCGCCCCGACCTCCTTGCTGCAGCCGACATCTCCGACGAGGACCGCGAGTTCCTCGCAACGCTCGGCTACCAACCGCCTGCCTGAACCTATTTCACATGTGGAAATCAGCTGCAAATCCGCCCAATCTCATGTAAACTTGATCCTGCGACTTTACGTAAGGAATCAATCATGTCTATCCATCCGATTATGCAGAAACTCGCTGACAAGCTTCAGCGGACCGACCTCCCGGACTTCGCCCCTGGCGATACGATTCGCGTGCAGGTGAAGATCAAAGAGGGCGACAAAGAGCGTCTGCAGGCGTTCGAGGGCATGGTTATTGCCTGTAAGAAGGGCCCGCAGGGTTCCTTCACCGTCCGCAAGATGAGCTTCGGCCAGGGTGTCGAGCGCATCTTCCCCTACAACTCCAAGGTCGTCGACAAGGTCGAGAAGATCCGCTCCTACCAGGTGCGTCGCTCGAAGCTCTTCTACCTCCGTGGCCTGCGCGGCAAGGCTGCCCGTCTGCGCGAGGTCGAGCGCACCGCGTAAACCACCAACTTTCAGCATTAACAGAGAAGAGGCGACCCATTGGGTCGCCTCTTCTCTGTGTCCTGATTGCGGCTGTTCTCACTTTTTCTGCTCTAAATTCATCCATCTTCCGACCAGCCCGGTCATCCGCTACACTCAAAGGTGCGACCCTCACTCGCATAACGATGGCCCTGCTCTTCCACATTCCTACCGTCGACGGCGTCACCAAAGCCACCGCCAAGCAGCAGATGCTCAAGCAACTCATCTGCACCGACGCGCCGGAGCAAGCCCTGCGCTACCACGGCTACCGCATCATCGCCGGCGTCGACGAAGTCGGTCGCGGTGCGCTCTTCGGCCCCGTCGTCGCCGCCGCCGTGATTCTCCCTGCGAAGATCGGAATCCTCGCCCGCATGGGTCTCAAAGACTCCAAGCAGCTCACCCGCGAGCAGCGCGAGCGCCTCGATCGCAAGATCCGCAAGGTTGCCATCGCCTTTGCGATCGCCGAAGTCGACGCCGAGACCATCGATCGCCTCAACATCTACCAGGCCTCCCGCCTCGCCATGCTCGTCGCCGTCGAGCGCCTCAGCGTCGCACCCGACCACCTGCTCATTGACGCCATGCGCATCGATCATCCCTGCGCCCAGACCCGCATCTTCTACGGCGACTCGCTCTCGCTCTCCATCGCCGCCGCCTCGGTCATCGCCAAGGTCCATCGTGACGCCCTCATGCGCGAACTCGACGTGCTCCACCCCCAATACGGTCTCGCTGCGCACAAAGGCTATGCCACACCCGAACACCGCAGAGCCCTCGTCGAACACGGCCCCTGCCCACTCCATCGCATGAGCTTCGCCCCGGTTGCCGCGGCATTGGGCCCCGACCCCAGCGCCGCGCTTGACGCCCGTATTGAGGCAGGCGACCTCTTCCTTGACGAAGACGCCCTCGATGAAACCCAGACAATCGTTAAGGAGGATACAACTTGGGACTGAGGCTTCTATGCGTAACCGCGCACCCCGACGACGAGTGCTTTGCCTTCGGCGGAGCCCTCGCCCTCGCCGCCGAGCGTGGCGTCGAAACCAGCGTCATCTGCCTCACCGACGGCCAGGCCGGCTCCTATCGCGGCTCCGCCTCCTCCCCCCAGGAGCTTGGCGAGTTGCGCCGCGCCGAGTTCGCCGCCTCCTGTAAAATCCTCGGCGTCCACCACCACGAACTCCTCGACTTTCAGGACGGCCAGCTCGAGTTCGCCAATCTCTCCGAGATGGCCGCCAAGCTCGTCGAACGCATTCGCCGCATTCGCCCGCACGCCATCATCACCTTCGGCGGCGACGGCGGCCTCAACACCCACGCCGACCACACCGTTGCCTCCGCCGCAACCACCGCCGCCTTCCACTGGGCCGGCTCGCCCAAGCGCTATCCCGCCCTCGGCGACCTCTATCAACCGCAGCGCCTCTACTACCTCACCTACAACTTCTTCGTCGACGGTCGCCCGCGCCACATACCCGCACCCTGGACCCTCACCCTCGACATCCGCTCCGTCTTCCTCTGCAAGCAGGACGCCATGCGCGCGCACACCTCGCAGACCCCGCTCATGGAGCGGGCCCGTCCCATCTTCGAGCAGCATGGCCAGGAAGAACACTACGCTCTAGCCGCATCCATCGTTCCGCAACCCGCAACCCAATCCACCGACATGTTCGAAGGCGTCACCGAGTAGCGCTCCAGCCTCTTCCGCCTCACCTCTACTCTGTCATCCGGAGCGGAGCGCAGTGGAGTCGAAGGACCTGCCATCAGGTTCGCAGCCGCACTTCCGCCCGCCCTTTTCAATCGCTAATCTAGCCGTTCCTAAGCACCGGCCACTGCGGCTGTCTTCACTGTCTTGGCGCGCCTTCGTATCGAATACGCCAGCCGCACCAGAAGCAGCACCGTTAGCACCGCGGTCACCTCCCACGGCGTCCGCACGCCCGTCTTCACCAGCCACCAGAAGTGAATACACGCTGCAATTCCCACCACATAGATCAGCCGATGCAGCCGCTTCCAGTTCCTCCCACCCATCGCCCGCAGCACCCGCTGCGGAGACGTCACCGCCAGCGTCAGCAGCATCACCCACGCCGCCAATCCCACCTGGATAAACCGCCGCTTCTTCAAATCATCGAGCATCGTCGGCCAAATCAGCTTCAACTGCGTCCACGGCTCCGCCAGATGCCCCGCCCGCACTCCGTCGATCGCCGCCGCGATATCGTATCCGCTAAAAAGCAGCACGTACGTCAGCAGGTGCAGCGTCGCATAAAAGAAAACGTACAACCCCACCATCCGCCGAAACCGCACCAGCCAGCTCAGCGCCGAATGCACCCGCCGCACCGGCGTAATCGCCAGGTCCGCGAGCAGCAGCCACAGCGCCCAGTTCCCCGTGAAGTGCGTAATGAAATTGGTCGGATCGGCCTCCGCCGCGAGCGCGCCGCTGCGATACATCTGGAGCAGATACAGCGCCGGCAAAAGACACAGCACATGCACCACAGCCTTCAAATAAGGAATCGCTCGACTCGGCATAGGCTCAATTTTATGCGCCGCCCATGCAGCGCCCCACTCTATCCTCTACACTCTATCCTCTACACTCTGCCTTAATAATTCTTCTTCAAATCCATCCCCGCATACATCGACGCGACCTGGTCTCCATAGCCATTGAACATCAGCGTCGGCACATACTTCGGAAAGATGGTGTTCGAATTCAACAGCCGCTCATGCGCCTGCGACCACCGCGGATGGTCCACACTCGGATTCACATTCGAATAAAACCCATACTCATTCGCCGCCAGCTCATTCCACGTCGTCGGCGGCTGCTTATCGACAAACCGTATCGTCACAATCGACTTCGCCGACTTGAACCCATACTTCCACGGAACGATCACGCGAATCGGTGCTCCCTGCTGATTCGCCAGCGTCTCTCCATACGATCCAAACGTCAGCAACGTCAGCGGATTCATCGCCTCATCCATCCGCAACCCCTCCGAATACGGCCACTCGATGCCGCCCGGCAGCAACTCCTGCTTGCCGTCAGCAAGCGAAATAAACTGCACATACTTCGCACTCGGCAGCGGATCCATCGCCTTGATAAACTCCGCCAGCGGATACCCATCCCACGGAATCACCATCGACCACGCCTCCACGCACCGGAAGCGATACACCCTCTGCTCCATCGGCCGGTAGCCCGCGATCGTATCGTCATCGATCGTCCGCGGCTTCTGCACCAACCCCTCCACCTTCACGCTCCACGGCCGCGTCCGCAGCGTGTGAGCGTTCTTCGCGGGGTCGCTCTTGTCCTCGCCAAACTCATAAAAATTGTTGTAGCTCTTCGCCTTCGCCTCAGGAGTCGTCGCGCGATCCGGAACCGCATACTTCGTCTCGACCAGGTTATTCAGCTTGGTCTCTGCGGCTGCCATCCTCGGAAATCCGGCCGCCGCCGCCGCAACGCCCATCGCACCCAGCCCCGTCAGCACGCTCCGGCGGTTGGCCTGGAACGCCTCATACAGCTCTTTCGGCGTAATCTCCGACGACGGAATCTCAGCCCCTGTCCGCAACAGCATAATCAATTCCTCTCTTCCATAGGACGCAGCCCGAAGCCTCTCGTTTAGCCTACATTCGTTCTCGCACTCCTGGCGGACGCCCCTAGCAGCCTCCCCGCAAACACGATTGTTCCCGCCACCACAACAAACCCCACCAGCAGCAGCTCCCGATCAAAATTCGGCCTCGACACCACAATGTACCCAAACCCCACCAGCGCCAGCAACGGTGGCAGCGGATACAGCCACATCCGAAACGGCCTTCGCATCTCCGGCCTTCGAATGCGCAGCACAATCACCCCAATATGCTGCAGAGCAAACTGCAGCAGGATCCTCAGCACCACCAGCGCCGCAATCACATCTGCCAACGAGAAGAAGCAAAACACACAAGCCGCCCCTGCCAACGTCAGCAGCGACACATACGGAAACCCTCGCGTCGGATGCAGCCGTCCAAACACCGCCGGGAAATTCCCATCCCGCGCCGCTGCAAACGGAATCCGCGAGTACCCCAGCAGTAGCGAGAACACGCTCGCAAACGCGGTCACCATCACCAGCACCGCCGCCAGCCTTCCCAGCCACAACGCCGCATGCGCCCCGAACGCGGGTGTATACGCCACGCGCATCATCTCCGACAGCAGCGCCCGCCGCGCCTCCACGCCCTGCGCCGCCACGATCGCCGGCGCACCCATCACCGCGAGCACACTCGCATTCAGCCCCAGATACAGCACTGCCACAATCCCAATCGATACCAGCACCGCCCTCGGAATCGTCCTTCCCGGATCGCGCGTCTCACCGCCCAGAAACGTCACGTTGTAGTAGCCCCAGTAGTCGTACGTCGCAATCAACATCGCCGACCCCAGCCCCACAAAGAACCCGTGATCGAGCCGCCAGGCCCCGGCCGGAAACGCCACCACCCGCGCGATATGCCCATGCAGCAGACCGGTCACCATCGACCATCCAATCGTCCCCAGCACCACCACCAGCAGCGCCGTCGAAAGCCCACGCATCTTCGCCAGCCTGCGGTACAGCAACACCACCGCCAGCACCACGGCCGCGATCGCCACCAGCGTCGCTCGCCCCGCGCTTACGCCAAAGCTGTACGGCCCAACATGCAGCGCATGCACCACCCCCTGCGACACCCACCCCGGCGCCAGGAACCCTGCATACTGCGCCAGCCCAATGCATCCACTTGCCACCGACAGCGGAGCCGAGAAGCACAGCTGAAACACAAACAAAAAGCTCAACCATCTTCCCAGCCCACCCGGAAACATCTCCGCCAAATAGTGATATGTCCCCCCCGCCTCGGGCATCGCCGCGCCCAACTCGGCCCACACCAACCCATCGCAAGCCGCCAGCCCCGCGCCCAACACCCACCCCAGCATCGCCTGCGGCCCACCCATCGTTGCCAGCAGCAGCGGCAGCGTCAGGAACGGCCCGACGCCGATCATGTCCAGCAGATTCAGAGTCACTGCACCGCGCAACGTCAACGATCGTTCGAGCTGCGGCGCCATGGTTTCCATCCCGCCAAGTCTACCGCGCCCATCGCAGCCCGCTCTATGCGAAGCTAATCCCATGAAGTTCGTTGCCGCTCTAGCTCTCACGCTCTGCCTCTCCGCCACCTCCATCGCCCAACAAGCCGGCGCGCAGGCCACCTTCACCGACCCCGCGAACCTGCGCGGCGAGCGCGTCACCCCCATCGACGGTCGCGAACTCCCCATCGACCAGGGCGCGCGCGGCCTTCAGCAGCTTCTCCGCAAGCTCAACACCCGCGCCTCTCTCCTGCTCATCGTCGCCCACCCCGACGACGAAGACGGCGGCATGCTCACCCTCTACTCCCGCGGCCTCGGCGTCCGCGTCGCCGACCTCTCCCTCAACCGCGGCGAAGGCGGCCAGAACGCCGTCACTGGCGACTTCGAGGACGCCCTCGGCCTCCTCCGCACCCAGGAACTCCTCTCCGCCGATCACTATTTCGACGCCGACCAGTTCTTCGGCACCGAGGTCGACTTCGGCTTCTCCAAGACCAAGGAAGAATCCTTCGCCAAATGGGGCCACGACCGCGTCCTCTATGACGCCGTCCGCACCGTCCGCCTTTATCGCCCACTGGTCATAGCCTCTGTTTTCATAGGGGGCGTAACCGACGGCCACGGCCAACACCAGGTCTCCGGCCAGATCGCACAAGAGGTCTTCAAGGCTGCCGCCGACCCCAACGTCTTCCCCGACCAGATAGCCGCAGGCCTCCTGCCCTGGCATGCGCTCAAGGTCTACGCCCGCGTCCCCATGCAGGCCATCACGCCGCAAGGCCTCTTCGACTACGCCACCAACCAGTACACCCCCGCGCGCTTCACCAACTACGTCACCGGAGAGGTCACCACCACCGTCCCCTCCGTCGACATCGTCGTCCACGAAGGCAACACCGACCCGATCCTCTCCGACAATCCCTCCGACCCACCCTGCAGCTACGTCGAGTTCGCCCGCATCGGCCTCGGCCTGCAAAAGTCGCAGATCGGCGGCAACATGCGCATCCCGCCCCCAGGCGCCTTCGACATCAGCTACCACCTCTACGGCTCTGTCCTCCCGGCCGATAAACAGAAGCAGCACGACGCCACCTTCTTCGACGGCATCGACACCAGCATCGAAGGCATCGCCGATCTGGCCCCCGACACCGCCTCAGCCCGCACCAACCTCCGCGCAACCCTCCACGTCATCGCAGCCGAAATCGCCACCGCGCAAAAGCTCTTCACCCCAGACCATCCCGAGGCGACCGCACCTCCCCTCGCCTCCGCGCTGGGCTTTCTCAACAGGTTGATTCACAGCACCGAGCTATTAAACCTCCCTCCAGACCAAAAACAAAACGTCCTCCACGAACTCCGCATCAAGCGCGTCCAACTCAACGACGCACTCGTCCTCGCCCTCGGCCTTTCAGTCGATGCCATGGCACGGTCAAGCGATCTGGTTGCGAGTTCTTCGCCCGTACTCAAGACAGTTCTAACCGAATCCTCTACCGAAACCGTAAAGTTCGACCAAATGCGGATCGATGGCGCAGGCTGGGATCAGAGCCAGGGCTTTTCTGGCTCAATCACTCCTGAATTGTCCTCATCCAGGCCCCTCGAACGCATGGGGCAGATTCCATCCGACCACATGACCCCCATCACGCAGCCCTACTTCTATCGCGACAACATCGAACAAGCCTTCTACGAACTCCGCGATCCCGCCCTGCGCAACGCCCCCGCAACGCCCTCACCACTGACCGCCTGGGCATCGGTCGACTATCAGGGAGCAGAGATCACAGTCGGCCGCATCGTCCACGACGGCCCTCAACCCGTCAGCATCATCCCACCCTTCTCCATCGCCTCTAGCCCGGCAGCGACCATCTTTCCCCTCGGTCAGTCCAAAGTCAAACTCACCGCCACCCTCCGCACCACCTCCTCCACCTCCGCCAACATCAATGTCCAGTCCCCCCACAACTGGACCATCGAAGCCAGGGCAGCCACGACTCCATCCACAAAGACTGACCACTTCATCGACTTCTACGTTCACCCCACCGCCCCCTTCTCCCAACCCCAAATCTTCCACGTCACCGCCGAGACCCCCGACCACCGCACCTTCAGCGAATCGTTCCGCCCCGTAGGCTACCCCGGCCTCATCTCCACCAACTACTACACCCCCGCCACCACACGCATCGTCCCCGTCGACCTGAAGCTGCCGCAGCACCACCGCATCGCCTATCTCCCCGGCACCGGCGACGCCGTCCCCGAGGCCCTCGCCTCCATCGGCCTCCAGCCCGAGCTCCTCACCGTCGCCGACCTCACACCCGAAAATCTCGCACAATTCGACACCATCATCCTCGGAGTCCGCACCTACGCCGCCCACCCCGACCTCCACGGCGCACCCACAGCAGCCCTGCTCGACTACGCCCGCTCCGGCGGCAACGTCCTCGTCCAATACCAGACCGCCGAGTTCACCGCCGCCGACGCCCCCTACCCCCTCACCCTCGGCAACGCCGAAAAGGTCGTCGACGAAACCGACCCCGTCCAACTCCTCGATCCCACCGCCCCACTCCTCACCACCCCCAACCTCATCACTCCGGCCGACTTCAACAACTGGATCGAAGAGCGCGGCCACGGCTTCCTCCAAACCTGGGACCCCCACTACACCGCCCTCACCGAAACCCACGACCCCGGAGGCCCCGAGACAGCGGCCCAGATCCCCCAGCAGGGCGGCCTCATCACCACCCCCCTTGGCAGCGCTTCAGGCAGACAGGGCCGCTGGACCTACTGCGCCTTCGCCCTCTACCGCCAGCTCCCCGAAGCCGTCCCCGGAGCCTACCGCCTCTTCGTCAACCTCCTGGACAGCAACCCGACTCCCTGACCGAACTCATCCGTCCGGCTACACCAGATCTGGTGCCATCCGCCCATCGCCACGCACGGGCGTCACGAAACATAGCTGTACATGTCGTCGCGCAGCACGAAACGCGGTTGAGTGTTCCCCAATTCCCCCGCAAATCACAGAAAAACGGCCTCCCGAAGGAGGCCGTTTCGATTGAGCACTATATTCGCTCTAGTGGCTGGTGTGATGCACCGGGTGATGCACCGGCGCCGCCTTCTTCGGCACAATCGCACCGTCGCTCATCGAAATCATCAGCGGCGTCTGTGTGTACGAAGCATACGTACCAACGAGAGTGATCTTATCTCCAACATTAGGAACGGTTTTCAGCGGTTCCTTCATCGTGAAGGTGAAGTCCGCCGTCTTGCCCTGGACCGCATCATCGGACACCGCAAGCTGTAGCGAATCCGCTGTAGCGGCGATCACGACACCCGGCAACTCCACAGACTTACCCTTGATCGTATCGAACACCTTGTCCGCATCGGCCTGCCTGCCATACTGCAGCACAAACTCCTTGTCGCTGATCGCCAGCGAAGCCAGATCCGGCGTCGTCGCAATCAGGTTCGTGACAATATCCTCAGGCTTGGGCGCAGGTTTCACCGTGAATCCCGCTGGAGGATCGAGGTTCGTCAGCACCGCAGTCTGCATAGCCGCATAGCCGTCCGCACTGCCGTGGTACTTCTTATAGCAATAGGTCGCCAGGGGCTGGATGGTGGGCTTATACGCATCTGGGGCGAAGGCTGCAGCACGCGTCGCATACCACGCGCAGTTCAGATAATCTGGAGGCGTTGAGGTGTAGTACACCTGCGCCAGCACGTACACATCCTGCAGCACAGGGCTCGCCTTCAATGTGTCCGCCTGATCGCCATCAATCTCCTTCTTCAGGGCTGCGATTGCACCCGCATTGTCCTTCTTCGTCAGGTCGTCGTCAGCAATGGCACTCTCAAACGTCGGCGCTGTCGCTTCCTTCAACTTGGCAAAGTCGGCATCGGAAACATCCTTCGGCGCTGCCGCATTCAAGCCCTGCTGCGCATACGTGGCAACCTTGTCCAGTGCTGCCTGCTTCGTTGCCGGATCGGTCAGCTTATCGGCATCCGCACGGCGGTAGTAAACCTCGAAGGTCAGTGCCCGCAGGTTGTTCGGATCGATGACAAGCAGCCGGTCCGCAGCATTTACCGTGGCTGCCTGGTCGCCGGTCTGGCTATCGGCAAACAGGATCTGGTTCAGCACATCCTGCTTCACCGCTGAACTCGGATACGCCTTGAGGTACGCCTCGAACGCTGCAGCCTTACCTGCCGCCGTGGTCTGCGTGTTGGCATTGTTATATGCCGCGTACTCATCGGCAGACATTTGAACACCGCTGGCTACCGGCTGCTGGGCGAACGTGAGAGACGCTGATGGTACCGCGCCGGCCACAGCCAGCAGCGAAGCAAGTACGACCTTCTTCATAAAGAGAACTCCTCGGAGAGATGCGTCTGTTTCTAAATCTATTTCTCAAGATTAGCGCAGATCGTGCGCCACGAATGTAAACCCGCCCCGTACCAGGGAGATAAGGGGGATGATGCAGATTATAGAAATGGCGTTGCCCCCGCGCAACCTCTACCACTTTCTTCTTCGCAATTGGATTCGACCGCCCTTATCCACAACATCCTTCCATCTGCACCCAATTCCGCGTTGATTCCAACCTCCCTGCCGCTTACGATTCGACCTAGTGGCTTGTCAAACGACCAGCCAGATCACGGATACTGGGCAAAACGCCCACCCGTAGAAGAGGTTTTGCTCTTGCTCAAGCTTAAAAAAGTCCAGATCCTCGGCTTCAAGTCTTTCTGCGACCGTACCGAGGTGCAACTCGCCGGCCAAGGCATCGCCGCGATCGTCGGCCCCAACGGCTGCGGCAAATCCAACATCTCCGACGCCATCACCTGGGTACTCGGCGAGCAATCCGCCAAGAGCCTGCGCGGCATCAAGATGGAGGATGTCATCTTCGCCGGCACCCGCGACCGCAAGCCCACAGGCATGGCCGAGGTCTCGCTCACCCTCATCGATCCCGAGGTCTACGACGGCAACACTCTTGCGGAAGGCGAAGCCGAGGTCTTTGGTGACGACCAGAACGTCACCACCATCGATGCCCTCAGCGACTGGGACGAGTCCGCGCTGCGCGCCGAAGCCGCACAGGAAACCGAAGAAGCCGTCGCCGAGGCCCAGCCCGGAACCACCTACGAAGCCGAAGTCCCCGCGAAGAAGTCCGCAGAAGCAGAAGGTGAGACTTCAGCTCAACCCGACGGCGGCAATGCCGATCTCAGCCCAGCCAACAACGTCGTCCTCAAAATCCGTCGCCGAAAGTTTGGTCGCACCCCCATTCGCGCCGGCGAGATCACCGTCACCCGCCGGCTCTTCCGCTCCGGCGACTCCGAGTACCTCCTCAACGGCAAGATCTGCCGCCTGCGCGACATCCAGGACATCTTCATGGGGACCGGCCTCGGCGGCGAAAGCTACGCCATGATCAGCCAGGAGCGCATCGGCAGTATCCTCTCCGCCAAGCCCCTTGATCGCCGCGCCATCATCGAAGAAGCCGCCGGCATCACACGCTTCAAGACCAAGAAGCGCCTCGCCGAGCTTCGCCTCGAGTCCGCCAAACAAAACCTCTCGCGCGTCAACGACATCTTCGAAGAGGTCGCGCGACAGATGGCCGTCCTCAAGCGCCAGGCCTCAAAGGCCGAACGCTACGGCTCTCTCCGCGACGAACTACGCAGCAAGCTCCGTGTCGTGCTGGCTAGCCGGCTTTCGCAGATGGATGCCGAGCAGTCTGCAGCCTCAGCAGAAATTGCCCGCCTCGGCGCACTCATCGACACCCAGGCCGCACAGCTCGAGACGATGGACGACCAGCACTCCGCCGGTGTCATTCGCGGGTACGAGCAGGACGGCCAGATCCGCGAAGCCGGCGCGCGCGCCAACTCCAGCGCCGTGGAGCTCGAACGCATCGTTGCGCGTACCGCCTCGAACGCCGACCGTGTCGCCGACCTCACGCAGCGCATCGCCACTGGCAACGACGATCTCGCCCAGGCCCGCGCCCAGCACGAGTCGCTTGCCGGCGAGCTCGAGCAGCATCGCAGCTTTCTTGAGAATGCCACCGTCGAATCCACCACCTCGCGTGAAGCAGCCAACGCACAGCAGGCGCAGGCCCATGAGGCCACCCGCAGCGTGCTTGCAGCCGAGGCCCTCGCCGAAACTCAGCGCCGCAGCGCCATGCAATCCATGCAGCGCGCCGCGCAGGCTAACAACGAGATCGCGCAGGCCGAAGCCGCGCTCGCCGGACTCGACCACGAGAATGAGCGCCTCGAGGCCGAGTCCCAGACCGCCCGCGCTGAACTCGAATCCCTCGGCCAGCAACGCGGCCAGGTCAAGCTCTCCTTCGAGGGCGTCACTGAACGCCTCAAGCGCCTCGAGACGGAGATTCTCGAGCTTCGCCACACACTCGAAACCAAGCGCCTCGAAGAGACACAGTCTCGCCGTCGCGGAGATGAACTGCGTGCCCAGGCGGCCACGCTCAATGGTCGTCGCAGCTCGCTTGAAGCCCTGATCCGCGAACACAGCTACTCCACTGACACCGTTCGCAACATCTTCCGCGCCAACGCCAAGCGCGAAGGCGGATCTGCGCCCATCGGCACCCTCGCCGACTTCCTCGAGGTCGATGGACGCTACGAGAGCGTTGTCGATGAATTTCTCCGCGACGAACTCAACTACATCGTCGTCCGCAGCTGGGATGCCGCCAACGAAGGCGTACGCCTGCTTCAGACCGACGTCGCAGGCCGCGCAACCTTCCTTATCCACCCTGACGGCATAAGCACGACCCTCCCACCGGAAGGCATTGCAAACCCAGGCGAAGGCGTGGTCGCGCTGAAAGACTGCATCCGCGTCCTGAACGGCTTCGGGCACTCGCTTGAGGCCATTCTGCCCAAGCTGCGCGATGGCTTTGTGGCTCCCGACACCGATACTGCCCGCAAACTGGCGCTCGAATACCCGCAGGCTTTCTTCCTCTCGCCCACTGGCGAAACCTTCCACAACGTCACCGTCACGGGCGGTAAGCCGCGTGAGCAAGGTCCCCTTGCGCTCAAGCGTGAACTTGCCGAACTGCAGACCAGGCTGGTGGGCGTCGAGACCGAGCTTGCGCAGAACGAGCTTGCCACCATCGCTCTTACCCGCGAGATCGCCGACCACACCACCACACTCGACGCCAGGAACCACGAGCGACGCGACGCTGAGCGCGAGAGTGCCAACTCCGGCGCCGCCCTGCGCCAGATGGAGCAGGAGTCCGCGCGCCTCGAGAGTCGCCTCCAGCAATGGCAGATTGCTGCTGGCAGAAATAAAGATCAGCGCCAGCAGCGTCAGGACCTCATCATCCGCAAGCGCGACGAAGCCGCAGTGTTCGATTCAGAACGAGCGAGCATCGAGCAGCACGTCGCCGAACTCACCGAACAGATCCTCTCCCTGCGCCTCAGCCGCGAAGAACTGCAGGTCGCCGCGAGTGCCGCCGCCGCCGCGCTCGCCGGTCTGGAAGAGCGACGCCGCAACGCCAACGCCAACTTCGACCAGACCCATCGTCTCTACCAAAGCCAGTCGCAGCGCATCGCGCAGTTGGAGTCGCAAATCACCAGCGCAGCCACCGAAAAGCAGCGCCGCGAAGAGGAAACCACCGAACTCTCCCTGAAACACATCGAGCTCACCGAGATGCGTGCCCAGGCCATCGCCGAAGGCGAAACGCTCTCCACCGAAGCAACCGCTCTGCGCGCCTCCATGTCCGAGCTCGACGCTAGTCTCCGCACTCTGCGCCATGAGACCGAAGGGCTGCGCGAGCAGCGAGCCACCCTCAGCGCCCGCGCCGCCAAGCTCACCTCTGACCTCGAACACCTTGAGGCCACCTGTCTCAACGACCTCTCCGCTGAAGCCACAGTCCTCCGCGAAGACACCACCATCGAGCGCATCGAGGCCGAAGCCCTCACCGCGGAGGATGAGGCCGCGCGCACCCTCAAGCAGCGCCTCGAAGCCATGGGCCCCGTCAACATGATGGCCCTTGAAGAGTTCCACGAGACCTCCGAGCGCCACGCATTCCTGGAGACCCAGCGCAGAGATCTCCTCGACTCCATCGAAAACACCCAGGCCTCCATCAAGGAGATCGACGACGTCTCCCGCATCAAGTTCGACGAGGCCTACAAAATCATCAACGAGAACTTCTCCGCCACCTTCACCAAGCTCTTCGGTGGCGGCCAGGCCTTCATGCGCCTCACGGAGATCGATGCCATCAATGGCAAGAGCTCCGACCTGAGCGGCATCGATATCATCGCCTCCCCCCCGGGCAAGAAGCAGCAGAACGTCCTTCTGCTCTCGGGTGGCGAAAAAGCCCTCACCGCAATCTCGCTGCTTGTCGGCATCTTCCAATTCCAGCCCGCCCCGTTCTGCATGCTTGACGAGGTCGATGCTCCGCTCGATGAGACCAACGTGGGACGATTCTCCAACCTTCTCTCGGAGGTGGCCTTGAACACACAGGTCATTATCATCACCCACACCAAGCGCACCATGGAGCAGGCCGACGTGATGTACGGCGTGACCATGCAGGAGCCCGGCGTCTCGAAGATCGTCAGCGTCTCCCTGGGCGGCCGCAGCAAGGGCCGCGAAGCCCGAAGCAATCAAGACTCCCGCAGCGCGGCATAGCCATGAACCCACTCGATTGGCTACTCTCCATCCTGCTCGCCTACTCGGTGGTCCGGGCGGTGATGCGCGGCTTCTTTCAAGAGGCCTTCGCCCTCGGCGGACTCATCCTCGGCTTCCTCTTCGCCTGCTGGTTCTACTGCAGCCTTGCGGTGGACCTCAAAGGCCTGATCAACTCGCCGCAAATCGCTCAGCTTGCGGCATTTCTGCTGATTCTGGCGGGCACTATGATCATTGCGAGCCTCATCGGCAAGCTCCTCCGCCACACCGCCTCAGCCGTCGGCATGGGCTTTGCCGACCGCCTCCTCGGCGCACTCTTCGGCCTGCTTCGCGGTGCGATTCTGGGCGTCGTTCTCTTGCTCGCCGTCACCGCTTTTCTGCCCACCGCCCCCTGGATTCAAAATTCTCATCTCGCACCGTATTTTCTTCGGGCCGCTCATGCTGTATCCTTCGTCATGCCCTCCGATCTCAGACTGCGTGTGCTTGATGGCCTAAATCGCATTAAGCACACGACACCCGATTGGATCAAGCACGGCCTCTCGTCGCAAACTAAGAAGTAAGCACATAGTTGGTTCCCAACCAGGGTCCACGTCAATTCCACAAAAGGAAGCCTCCGCGATTGAAACGCGAACTCGACAACCTCGTCCTCCAGATGCACGCCGCTGGTATCGCTTACACCGACGCGGTGCGCGAGTTTAAGAAGCACTACCTCCTCGAGGTTCTTTCGCGTCACCGCGGCAATCAGTGCAAAGCCGCTGAAGAACTCGGCATGCATCGAAACACGCTCAGCCGCACACTCTCCGAGCTCGGCATGGATTCTACGCAGATACGGCAGGGCGTACGCCGTCCGCCAACGTCAGTTCGCCCGGCGCGGACAGCTCGCCCGGACTTGAAAATCGTCTCCGGCGGACGTTAGCCGCGTTCACGCGTCTAAACCAGCAGATCATGCTCCGCCCATCCCAATCGCGCAGGCCACGCGGGCCCAGCAGCATGGCCCGAACCGCAGTATTGGGCTTACCCTTCCTCATTGCTTCAAGCTTTCATGCGGCATCCGTTCGCGCTCAAACGAGCAGCCCCGCCGACAGCCCTGCCAGTATTCCTGCTGGAACCATCCCGGCCCAGCCGTCAGCACCTACATCCAAGCCTCAATCCAAGTCCGCCGCAACTCCCATCTCAGCCAAGCAGGCTCGTGAGGCTGACGACGCCTATCTTGAAGGCGCAAAACAAATCGAGCATAAAAATTTAGCCGCTGCCGAGCGCTGTTTCGAGCAGGCCGTACATTTGAACCCAAACAATCGCGACTACGCGCTCGCACTCATCGTCACTCGCGAAAACTACGTCACCGAACTCGTGCAGGGGGCATCAAAAGCCCGCTCTCTCGGTGACACGGCACGTGGCAATTCACTGCTCGCCCAAGCGCACACCCTGGATCCGGACAACCGCATCGTCGCTCAGCATTTCGACACCGGTGCAACTCCTGTATCGAACCATCCAAAGACAGGCAACAAACCCGGCCTGTTCTACTCAAGCATCGACCCGATGAAGTTTCCTGCGCAGGACATCGCCTCCACACTCAGCGGTCCAGTTGAACTTGCCCCCCTTGCCGGCAAACGCAACGTGCATTTCCATGGAGACCCCCAGGGCGTCATTCGAAATCTCTATAGCCTCTATGGCATCACCGTAAGCTTCGACTCATCCGTATCTGGCGGCGCTCCTCTCAGCCTCGACATGGATGATGCAACCTTCGCCGACGCAACCCGCGTCCTCGGTATCGCGGCGCATATCTTCGCCGTACCCGTCCAGCCCAAAACCGTGCTCATCGCCACAGACACACAGGAGAACCGTAACACCCTAATGCCGCAGGTTGAGGAGACGATCTATCTTCCCGGTCGCACCAATGACGAGATGCAAGAGCTCGCCAACCTAGCCCGCAATATCTTCGACATCAAGGAGGTAACCGCCAGTGCCACCGGCGGCTACATGCTTCTGCGTGGTGACGTGAATGTCCTCCGCCAGGTCAATGCAATCTACGACGACATGCTCGACGGCGACCCCGAGGTGCTCTTCGATGTCACTCTCTACGAGCTCGATAAGACAATCGACAATAACATCGGAGCCGTCCTCCCAAGTTCGGCGGGCATCTTCAGCATAGCGTCGGAGGCACAATCGTTGGTGAGCGCAAACCAGTCGCTTATCAATCAGGCCATCGCCGGAGGCCTTCTCACGCTGAATGGCAGCCCGCTGCAGAATCTCATCACCGAAGTTGGCTTTCTCGTCGCCTCGGGCACCGTCACCGCGTCGCAGTACACCAACCTGCTCGGAACCTTCGGCGGCGGCCTCACCCTCGCCGGTCTCTTCCTAGGTTCGAGTTCAAGCTTCAAACTGGCCTTGAACTCCAGCGACGTGCGCCTGCTCGACGCCACACAGATCCGCTCCAGCAACCGCCAGCCCGCGACCTTTCGTGCGGGCACGCGGTATCCCATCGTCACAGCGACGTATAGCTCAGGCGTCAGCAGCACGCTTGCCTCCTCACTCTCCGGTCTCAACATCAACGGAACCAGCGTTAGCTCGCTACTCTCACAATACTTGGGGAGCAGCTCCGTGACCGTGCCGCAGTTCCAGTTTGAGGATCTGGGCATCACGCTGAAGATGACGCCACAAATCCTCCACAGCGATGAGGTTTCGCTGGCGCTAGACATGAAGATTGAAGCCCTGGCCGGTAGCAGCATCAACAGCATTCCCATCCTGAACAACCGCGCTCTCACATCGACCATTACGGTTCCTGCTGGGCAGACTGCAATGCTAGCCACACTCGTTAGCTCGACCGAGACGAAGGCGCTCACCGGCCTGCCCGGCCTAAGCGAACTACCCGGCTTTCAGGGTACCGATCAGGACAGGGAGAAAGATTCAACGGAGCTCCTGATCACGATCACTCCACATATCGTGCGCACCGGACGAATGCAGATCTCCAGCCGACGCATTGCTGCCATCCGCTCCGGTCCAGGTTCCAGCACAAGCCCGGATATAAGCCCTGGTCCGGGTTCAAGCACAAGCCCGACTTCAAGCACGGCAACGCCGCAGTAGATTAGGGCGACTCCAGCGCTGACCACGGAACTATCTGCTCCATCTCGTCCAGAAACAGCTCACGGCGACTCTTACGGCCATACTTCTCAAACCCCACCTGTGACGCCAAACTCTGCTGCTTCATCGTCCTTCACCCCTGACCACAAGTTTAATCAATCAGGCTGTGGACGGTGAACTTGTGCAGAGACTCCCTAGTTACCGCGTTCACTTGGACGACCCCGTGATGGCCTCCACTGTTAGGTTGGTTCCGGATAGCTTCCCTTCCACTGTCACACTTTGGCCAGCCCACTTGTCGAATTGAGCTTTATCGCCTTTCAGGGTGTAGAGCTTATCCCCGCTCTGCAGGGCAGCATCCGCGCCGCGCTTGAGACATTCTCGTGTGCATTGGGCGGCAGTGACGTTGCTCATCATGTGATGAGCACCACACATCGAATCGGTAACGACTCCTCGGAACGCCTGCTGACTTTGCGCGTAGACCAACGATGCGGAAGAAACTAATGTGAGAGTGATGACTGCGAGTAAGCGACGCATTTATATCTCCTTTAATTCAGGTTGATGGTTCAAGACAATCACACGCGCTTCGCGTGTAATTTGCCGGTTCGCAGTGCCCGTTCCTTCATCATGACGAAGAACACGGGAACCAGTATGAGGACGTGAATGGTCGAGGTAATCATGCCGCCCACAATAGGTGCGGCGATCGGCTTCATCACATCGGAGCCGATACCGGACGACCAAAGGATTGGGACAAGACTGGCAAGCACTGCCGTGACAGTCATCAACTTGGGACGCAGCCGTTGCACTGCGCCTTCGATGACAGCAGCTTCGATGTCGGCGTTGTTGAGAATGGAGCCCTGCTGCAAGCGGTGTTCCAGGGCTTCATGGAGATAGACCACCATGACCACACCGGTCTCCACCGCGATGCCAAACAGAGCAATGTAGCCGATCCATACCGCAACGCTGAAGTTGTAACCAAGTATCCATTGCAGCAGCAGACCGCCTGTCATGGCGTAGATCGTGGGGATTATCAACACGACGGACTCTGCGACGGAATGAAAGATCATGTAGAGCAGAAGGAAGATGGTAAAGAAGACGACGGGCAGGATGAGTTTCATCCGTTCCTTTGCGCGCAACTCGAATTCATATTCGCCAGACCATTTGTAGTTGTAGTCGGGCGGCAGTGAAATCTGGTTGTGGAGTTTTCGAGTCGCTGCATCTACAAACCCCCCGTAGTCCGCGCCTTTGAGGTTGAGATAGATATAGCCGGTAAGTTGACCATCTTCATCGCGAATCATCGCCGGGCCGCTCGAGTACGAGATACGCGCTACCTGTCCGAGCGGAATTTGCGCGCCGGATGGTGTCGCAATCAATACGTCTCTCATCCTATCCACGCTATCCCGGAAATCCTGGGAATAACGCACATTGATTGGATAGCGTTCGCGTCCTTCGATATTCTCCGCGATGTCTTGCCCGCCAATTCCCGACGCTACCGCTGTCTGGATGTCAGCGATGCTAAGACCATAACGGGCCGCTTCCTCTCGATCCGGCTGTACGTTGACATAGAAGCCCTGAGAGATGCGTTCCGCGAAGATCGAGCTTACCTGTGGCATCGCTGACAAGACGCTCTGTATCTGTGTGGCGAGTCGGTCGATGCCATCGACATTAGGCCCCTGTACCTTAATGCCGAGAGGCGTCTTGATGCCCGTTAATTCCATGTCCAGCCGGTTTTCGACCGGGCTCGTCCAAGTGTTGGAGAGGCCGGGAAACTGCAACTTGGCGTCCATCTCCTGAATCAGCTTCTCGTAGGTCATGCCGGGCGGCCACTGCTCGCGCGGCTTGAGCATGATTGTGGTGTCATACATGTCGAGAGGTGCGTTGTCCGTGGCGCTGTCAGAACGTCCGACCGTGCCGAAGACGCTGACGACCTCCGGGAATGAGCGCAGAATCGCGTCCTGTTTTTCTAACAGAACCTTCGCCTGGTCAATCGCAATACCGGGAAGCGCAGTGGGCATGTAGAGCGCAGAGCCTTCATACAGAGGAGGCATGAACTGGCTCCCCAGCTTGAAAACGATAGGAAGTGTTGCAGCCAGGAAGATCAGATTGATCGCGATGGTCAGCTTGCGGTATTTCAGGCAAAAGCGAAGCACGGGGAGATAGATCGCCTGCGTAAACCGTGAGAAGGGGTTGGCGCTCTCCGGTCGCAGTCGCCCGCGAATGAAAAGCACCATCAATACCGGGACCAGTGTTATCGCAAGAATCGAGGACGACGCCAGGGCGAGCGTCTTCGTCCACGCCAGCGGACGAAACATCCGGCCTTCCTGTGCTTCCAGCAGAAAGACGGGGAGGAAGGAAACCACGATGATGAGTAGCGAAAAGAAGAGTGCCGGGCCAACCTGCTTCGCGGCGCCAATCAGGATCTCTTGCCGCTCCGGTTCGGACACAGGTATCTTGTCTGACTGCTGCCGATCCGATAGATGGCGGTAGCCATTTTCGACCATGACGATTGCCGCATCGACCAATACGCCAATTGCGAGGGCCAGACCTCCGAGAGACATGATGTTGGCGCTGACACCCAACAGGTAGATCGGGATGAAGGAGATGAGAACAGCAATGGGCAGCGCCAGTATCGGTATCAGTGCGGAGCGGAAATTGAAAAGAAAGACCACGATGACCAGGCTCACGATGATGGCCTCTTCCACCAGATCATGTTGAAGCGTGGCAATTGAATCCTGAATCAGGCCGGAGCGGTCGTATGCCGGAAGGATCTGAACGCCGGGCGGGAGTGACGGAGCAATTTCGCGAAGCTTTTCTTTTACTCCTTTGATTACGTTCAGTGCATTCATGCCCTGCCGCATGACCACGATGCCACCAACCGTCTCCCCTTCGCCGTTCCACTCGGCAACCCCCTCGCGAATGTCTGGGCCAAAGGAGACCGTTCCCAGGTCGCGCAGCAATACCGGTGTACCGTTTTTGCTGCCCACTGCAACGGTTTCAAGATCGTTCAACGAATGCAGGTAGCCGAGCCCGCGGATCATGTACTCCGCTCCGCTTAGATCCAGAACCCTTCCCCCGACCTCGTTGGTGCTGGCTTTCACGCGGTCGATCACAGTCGAAAGCGGGATGTTGTAGGCAAGCAGTTTATTCGGATCGAGTTGAACCTGGTACTGGCGAACGTAGCCGCCGATGCTCGCTACTTCGGAGACGCCGGGCACGGTCTCCAGCGCATAGCGCAGGTGCCAGTCCTGCAAGCTGCGCAGGTCGGCGAGGCTATGCGTTCCGCTCTTGTCGACGATGGCATACTCGAAGACCCATCCAGCTCCTGTTGCATCCGGACCGATGGCCGGATGCACGTCGGCAGGCAGCCGGCCGCTGATCTGCTGCAGGTATTCGAGCACGCGTGAACGCGCCCAATACAAGTCTGTGCCGTCCTGAAAGACGACATAGACGTAGGAATCGCCGAACATGGTCTGCGCGCGTACAGCTTTGACGTGAGGCGCAGCCAGAAGGCTTGTCACAATCGGGTAGGTCACCTGATCTTCGATGACGTCGGGCGGCTCGCCTGCCCAACTCGTGTGCACGATTACTTGCACATCTGAGATATCCGGCAGCGCGTCCAGCGGCACATGCTGCAGCGACCAGATGCCTGCAAGGGTCAGGAGAAGGACGAAGGTGAGGACCAGAAAGCGATTCCGCGCGCAGACATCAATGATTCTGGAGAGCATGTCACCTCCCTCCTTCGGCGTTCACGCGCAGTTGTTTCGTAGCGACGTTCTGACCGTTTTGCTGCACAACAGTCGTTACGTCCCACGTTCCAGTGGAATCAATATTGATTTGGCCTTCGTACAAGCCATTCCCCTTCGGAGTGAGCTGTGCAGTCTTTTTGATTGCCGCCATGCCCATTGCAGGCATTGCAGGCATGAAGAAGGTCACGCCGACGTCCGCTCCGAAAACAGGGTTGCCATTGGCAGTGAGTTTTACGTGCAGGGTGTTCGGCCCCTTCTGCGGTGGATTGGGGGCGATCGTGAAATCGATATTCACCGTTGACGCCGGCTGTCCTGTTTGTTGCTGAGCTGTATTGCCGGCGCCGGGTGACGGCGGAGCGTTGGAACCGGCAGCCGCTTGTAACTGGCTCTCCGAATCAAGCAGGAAGTTGGCGGATGTAACGATCTGCTGATGAGCTTCGAGTCCTTTTAGAACGACGAAGGAGTCGCCCTCTTGCGGACCGAGAACAACATCCTTTGGCTCAAGACTTCCATTGTCGTGATTGACGAAGACTAACTGCCGTGTGCCAGTCTGAAAGATCGCGGATGCCGGCACAACAAGCTGCCGTCCCAAAGCGGATTTCAGGTCTACGTTCACAAACATGCCCGGCTTGAGCTTGACTCCGGGATTGCTGACAGAAAGCCGCACCAGCACGGTACGTGTCGCCATGTCCACTTGCGGGAGGATGTCTTCGATGTGCGCCGAAAAGGTTCGGTTGGGATAAGCATCCACCGTGATCGCGGCGCTATCTCCAGGCTTCAGTCTGCCGACATCATTCTGAAACACCTGCGCGTTCACCCAGACACGCGAGAGATCGGCGACCGTGTACAAGCGGGTGCTGGGATCGACGTACATATTCGGAAGTGCATTGCGCTCTGTGATGTATCCCGATGCTGGCGAGTCGATCGTCAGGTCCGACATGACCTTACCACTCGATTTCAGCTTTGCGATCTCACTGGAGGGTATCTCCCATTGTTGTAGCCGCTGCTCCGCTGCCGCGGAAAGAGAGGCCGCTCCGGAAGCAACGCCATCGAGGGTACTGGAACTCATGGCCTTCTGATTCTGGCGGGCCAACAAATATTCCTGCTGCGTAGCGACGAGGTCAGGACTGTAGACCGTGAAAAGAGGATCGCCTTTCTTGATGTATTGATAAGTGGCATTGGCAAAGACCTTGCGGATGTATCCGGGGAAGCGGACCTGCACGTAGGAAATAAGGCGTTCATCGGTGGCCACGGTGCCTGTTGCCCGGATATCGTCGGTTAGTTGCTGGTACTCAACCGTGCCGGTCTTTACTCCGATGGTTTGCATCTGATCTGCACTGAGTTGTACGGGCACAAGCGGCATTTCCATCTTTTGCGAAGGTGTCACCGTGCTGTTTCCCGCTTGTGGTGAAGGGCCGGACGCAAGCGGTTGAACATCGTCTGAATGGAGAACTGGCTGCTGCCGTAAATGGGATCGGTAAGCAATGACGCCAACGACCACTGCAAGAGCTACGATCCAAAATAGCGAAGTGCGCACGATGTACTTGTTCATCGGATTGTTGCTCCTGTCAGCGTTTCGAGGTGTGCCAGCGCTATTTCATGATCGAGAAGCGCCTGCTGATAATCGTGCTCAAATGACAGCACATCGAGCAGCGAGGAAAGCACGGGCGCGAACTGCTGTTTGTTCGATTGGTAGGCCGCCTCCTCGGAGCGTAAGACAGCTTGTGACTGGGGAATTAATCCTTCTTGATATTCCTTCAATAACTTCTCCGTGGTCGTGGCAGCGACGTATTGCTTCTGGACCTCCGCGAGTTGCTGCTGCATTTGGGAGTCAAGCTCCTGCTTCGACCCATGCAGCATTTCCGTCGCTTCTTCTACTTCACCTTCTGCTCGCTTATGCCGGGGCAGTTTCATGTTGAGGGTCAGCATGTAATAGTCAGGAAAGTCCGCGCCGGTTTGTTGGAACATATAGGCGATATTGAAGTCTGGTTTGCCATCGCGCTGCGCCGACTTCAGTTGTGCGGCTTGCTTTTGAACAGCACTAACATCCGTATGCACTGAAGGATTGTGGTCTTGAACGAGCGCTTGCAGTTCCTCAGAGGTGTAGCGCAGCGGTGTTGCCGAAAGCTGCTCGGGAGTGATGTCCTCTGAGTCTTGAGAACGATGCAGCAGTTGTTTGAGGTCGGCCTGAAGCTGCCCCATCTCCTGATGGTGCATGGTGATTTCCCGCAGAAGCTTGGTGTGCTCCAACTCAGCTCGCAGGACTTCTGCCTGGCTTCCCTGCCCGACGCTGTATCGCGACAGCCCGGATTCGATGAGTGGTTGAAGTACTGCATCGTTCTTCTGCAAAATGGCAACGGTTGCGCCGTTATAGGCCAATCGCAGGTACACGAGCTTGACCTGTTCGTCCACGAGCGAGCGCAACTGGTCCGCTTGCGCATGTTGCGTGTCCGCCTGCCGGTCGGCAACTTCACCCTTGAGCCGCAGTTTGCCGGGATAAGGAAGATCCTGTGATGCGCCGAATCCGATGTACGCAAAGTTGTTGTTGCTGAATCCGGCAAAAGGCCTGGGGCTTCCAACGCTGAGTTGCTGCACGGTGAACTGCGGGTCAGGTAAGGTCGTAACCTGCTGGGCAACGTAGGTTGCGGCCTTCGATGAATGGTCTGCGGCGGAAATCTGTGAATTGTTCGCCTCCGCTTCGGCGATTAGTTGGGCAAGTGGCGTCGACTTTGCGGGCATGTCCTCTGCGGATGCGAGGATGCCGGCTGCGAGCACCAATGCGGCGGTCCAGTACAAGGCCACCTTCATGGAGCAATCTCCTGTCTCTAGTACAGTTCGGAAACGAGCGTACGCGTGCGTAGCTCGAACGAAGTGCGAGATAGGAGTGGATCAGATTCGGAGATTGGTGGTTCGGGCGATCTGGAGTCCCGGCGGCGAATGCTCATCGGGGGCCTTATGCAGGACCATCGAATTTAGCAGAACGGCATCCGGTACAGTTGCGAGCTTTGAGACGGTGATCCACTGCAGGTCTGTGATCGGCGCCGAACTCGGAAGCTGCGGAAGGTTGTCTGTCTTGCCTTCGTTACGGCAGCATCCCATCTTTTCCATGTCACCGCAGTGCCCGTGCATGGCGCGGCAGCAGGCCTTCTCCTCATGCATCAGCGTGCTTCCGCTAACGCATGCGAGCATTGGCGCTCCAGCGAACAAGAGGAGAATGATAGCGACAAGTGTGGGGAAACGACGCATCCTGGATGAAGTATACAACTCGGCTACAGCGACACGGGATGCTCTACGGTGTTTCCACTCGTCCCGGGCAAAAGGAGCATTGCCATACACCGTCGCGAACATGACTCGGAGCTTCACACTGAGATGCTACACCGCTGAGGGTTGCTAAGGTGTGTCATACGACACGTAGCACGACGCACTACAACTGCTGTATGTCGCAGGTACTCGTGCTCGTGGTTGCCGCCTCGCACTTTAGGACAGCTGCGGCCTCGCTACGTGTCATAACTCTTCCGAGACTAGCTAAAGTGGATACAAGCCCATATATCAGTACCAATCCTCTGATATCGCCGCAATCGAAAGATTCTAGGCGACTTGATTCTCTGATGACTCTTTACGCCACAGGTGCACGGCGCGCGGAAGCGGTCCACCTGTGGGGTGCCGTTGATGAATTATCGAACCTAGCCAAAGAAGCTGCTACTTTTTAGCCTGTGTGCAGGACCGTAGGTTACTGAATCTATGCCCCTTGGTATCCATTGACGTATTCGACCGCTCTACCGGTTGTTGAACTCGTGACCATGAACACGGATGATGTAACCCAAATCGTCGCCCACCCCAGGATGGGGCAAAGGTATCGTTAAACTCCGGCAGATGCATCTGATCGGAGACCGAGACCTAGCGGATAACCATGGGCTTACATGGAGTAGAACCGCCCATAGAATTAGGCGCTTGAAAGAGGTTTGTTCGAACATCGCTCCGGATTACGCCCGCCTCAAACCAAGACGACCCCCGACTTCTTAACGCTCTCTCCACGAATGACTACCATCTTCTGAGACTATCTTCGTATGCGTCTGTTTATCGGGATTTCCTTGACGACTACAGTAATCGGCGAGCTCTCGGCAGCCTCGGCGTGGCTTAAATCCAGGGAAGATGGGCTGCGCTGGGCAGCGCCAGAATCGTGGCACATCACGCTGCAGTTTCTGGGCAACACTGGCCCGGAAGCATATACGTGCCTAGCCGCACGGCTTCGTGACTTACGTTCGCCGCCCGTTACGATACAGCTTGAGGCATTAGGCTTCTTCGACCGCGCCGGGATCTTCAGTGCCAGTGTCAGGCTCACTCCCGAACTACTCTCCCTCCATCAACGCGTCACAGCGGCGACTGCCCTGTGCGGGTACGTGCCCGAGTCGCGTCTCTACCATCCGCACATCACGCTCGCCCGCGGCAAAGGCGTAGGCCGCGGCCCAGAACTCCGTGAACTGAAGAGCAGGATTCACCGCCAACCAACCTTCACCAAATTTATTGCCGAGGAATTTATACTCTACGAAAGCTTACTGGGAACCACCGGTTCTCGCTACGAAATCCGCAATCGCTTTCCCCTCGGTAGTCGTTAACTGTTCCCGGCAACGCAGCTGCAAATAGCTGTTGCGCAATTGGGCAGCGGCATTCGGACGAGGGCTCCGAGTCGTTGCGCGATTTGGTGCGGGCACGCGAGGGGCCGATCCTTTTTGTGCGAAAGGCCGAACAAGGTAAGGCGGATGAGATCAACACCTGCATTGGATGTAACCAGGCTTGTCTGGACCATACGTTCGCCGGCAAGATCACTTCCTGCCTCGTGAATCCGCGTGCCTGTCATGAAACCCTGCTCAAGGTGACTCCGTCGCCGACGCGTCACCGGATTGCGGTGGTTGGGGCCGGCCCTGCCGGTCTAAGCTTTGCCACAACGGCCGCGCAACGTGGCTTCGAGGTGACCCTTTTCGACGCCGCATCCGCAATTGGCGGCCAGTTCAACATTGCAAAGAAGGTGCCGGGAAAAGACAGGGGAATCGCATTTCAAAACAGCGTCAAAAGTCTGTGGAGGTACGTGTCGTCCCATCCGGCGCGTTTGAACTTTCCGCGCAGGGAGCCTTTGGATCCCTCCTTCTGCATGGCGTTGAGCGCCA
>Ga0224555_1000081_pt1 | contig 120024 bp, 89 predicted proteins | sample 714S23034metaG_FD_180687 | JGI IMG/M metagenome (GOLD analysis project Ga0224555, IMG submission 180687) | Peat soil microbial communities from Stordalen Mire, Sweden - 717 S2 30-34 | ecosystem: Environmental > Terrestrial > Soil > Wetlands > Peat | place: Sweden: Norrbotten County, Stordalen... | reverse complement strand
GATGCGCTTGGAGTTCCCAGGTTGTTCGTTGATACCTAGCTCAATCCGTCCGAACCGCCGGATGCGGACCCGCATGTCCGGTGGTGTGGCAGGGGAGAGCGGGCGACCGCTCCCCCTATGCCGATTTACGCGCATCTTTGTGAGGCGAGGTCTGGATCTATGGCGCCGGGGGTTAATGGCCTGCTGCTGTTCCGGGATTGCTTCACGACATACATGGCGGTGTCAGCGGTGCTAAGCAGGCTGTCGGCGGTTACGGCATCCTCGGGGTAAAGAGCGAAGCCGACGCTGGCCGAGCCTTTCACCACATGTCCGCCGACCCCGAAGGGCTCGTCGAAGCAATGTTCCAGGCGGTGCGCGATCTCCTCGACGTCGGAGCGATTGTGCACGGCCGAGACCACGACCGCAAACTCGTCGCCACCCAGGCGCGCCAGAGAGTCGCCTGGCCTGAGCTGCGCCTTCATGCGCAACGCTGCTTTCTGCAAGTACAAGTCCCCGGTTTGGTGGCCGTACCGATCGTTCACCTGTTTGAATTGATCGAGATCGATGAAGATAAAGCCGAAGATGCCGGCAGACCTGCGTGCTTCTGAAATCATCGCGTCCAGGTGCTTCTCCAGAGAGAAGCGGTTGGGCACGTCGGTGAGGAGATCGAATTCCGAGCGGTGGACAAGATCGGAGTAAAGGCGCGAAGTTTCAATGGCCAGGGTGGCCAAACCCGCACCCAGAGTTAGAGCCTCAGACTCTTCCGCGCAGGGCTTGTTGAGGCGGTGAATGGCGGCGAAGATGGATCCCAGGGCGGCTCCCGAACGTCCGGGAATCTCCTGCTGTACGATCCTCTGCGAAGTGATTTTGGACGGACGCATGCTCAGGGATGCACCATTGGCAATTTCGCACCAGCAGGCTGCGCCGTGCAACCGGAAGGAAACGACTTCCGTGATGCACTCGATGATTTCGCCGAGCGGGCGGGCGTTGTTGATGTCTTCGAGGATGCAGCTTCGACGCTGCTCGAGGTAGGCCAGTGCCGCGGTCTTCTGGCGGACTCGGCGCTCCAGGGCCCAGCTTCTGATGCCGACGGCGATCACCACGCAAAGCAGCAGGCCGACAATCAATATCAAATGGCGCACATTCAGCCAAGGAGGGCGGGCGACGACCACGATGTCGTCGACGTTGCGCATGAGGATATTGAACGGCACCTCGCCGTTGAAAGGGTTTGCATCGATGAGCATGCAGATCCCTGTGACGCGGATTTGGGTGCCTACGGGAATCTCGTACATAGGGGCGAGCGGAACCGTGCTTGCTGTGCCAGGATGGCGAATGATGGCGGAGAGTAGGTGGCCGTCGGAATTGAGCACGTATTCGTCCTGGGTGGCCTGCCGCACTTCGGTGACCACCTGGCCCTCCACGGAAACCAGATCGAAGACGTGGCTGTGGCCATCGTTGCCGCCCAGGGCCAGTTGACGCCAGGTGAAGAGGGAGGGGGTGACCGGCGCCTGGGTCGATATCTCGTGCACTTCGCCGTGGGTAAGGGTCAGGAAGCCGTTTTCCACGGCTGGGAATCCAATCGCATTGGCTACGTTGCCCATGCGGAGGGGACTCCAACTGTCGGTCTTGATCCAGATGCTTTTCGATCCGTCCTGAAGGACGAGGGAGGTGCCGGGCTGATAGTAGGTGATGGTTCCATGCACGCGCTGGCGGTCACTCTGGTCGTGGTCGCGGTAGCCGGCCAAAACCCGGTCCATCGGCGTTACCGCGATGGACCACGGATCGACATCGGCGCGCTTCAGAATCTTCACATCGTTCAACGACTGGACATGAAACAGGATGCCGGTCTGCTGCATTTTGTTATCGAAGCGGCCCGATTGGACGCCGGTTATCTCTACTTCGGCATCGAGAAGGTCCTTGATGCGGGTTGGGTCGTCGCTGTCGACGGTGGCGTCGACATGCCCTCCGTCCACGAGGATGCCCAGCTTAGTATTCGAGATTGGCGCTTGTGAGTTGGGCACAAGATCGGCGGACTGGATGATGGCTCGCACGGTAACGAGTTTGCAATCGGCCTCAGCGCGGATCATCTGCTCAAAGCTGGGCTGGAGGGGTTTGGGCAATCGTCCGTGGCTCAGGAGCGTGATTTCGGCCCCTTCTACATACGGACGGAAGCTCTCATGCATGGTTCCCTGGACTCGGATGCGATCGCCGGGAACGAGTTTGTACATGGCGGTTAGATGCACAAAAATGGCCGAGTCCGCTTCCTGGACAAAGAGGTTTCGTTCATAGGAGCGGTAGTAGGTGACCGTGGCTTCGAAGGCGATCGCCTGGTGCTGGCTGGCCTCGGTGTTGGTGAGGCGAGCCACGGCCTGCAATGTCGAAATTTGGCCAGACGGCTGGGCCCAGGCGCCCGAAGCGCACAGACAAAGCATCGCGAACAGGGGGACCACCCTTTTCATAGGCGCGGCTCAACAGGGCTGGATGACCTGGGGTCCCGCCCTATGAACTCTTATCGGCAGAGGGTAGAGAACAATGAACGCAGCGCGAGGAAATCTTGCCCGGCCAAGGAGTTGCGGGAAGGGAACGGGAGACGCTAAGAATCGCCGTTTGGCGCCAATTCAACTTCCGGCTGTTCTTCATCGGCGTGGGAGTTCGACAACCGGGTGTACTTGGCTACATACATGGCGGCGTCAGCACCGCGGAGCAGACTGTCGGCGGAGTCGGCATCTTCAGGATAAAGAGCGATGCCAAAGCTCGCCGAGCCGCGCAGAATATATCCATCTCCTATAAACGGCTCATGGAAGCAGCTTTCGAGCCGAGACGTAATCTCTTCCACGTCAGCGCGGTTGCGCACCTCAGAAACCAGGACTGCAAACTCGTCACCGCCAAGCCGCGCCAGCAAATCGCCGGGTCGCAGTTGCCGTTTCATGCGCCGCGAAACTTCCTGAAGATACAGGTCGCCCACCAGGTGCCCGTGCAGGTCATTTACCTGCTTGAATTCATTGAGGTCGATGTAAATCAAGGCAAAGATTCCGGCGGTTTCGCGCGCGGTTTGAATCATCGCATCCAGAGTCTTTTCCATGGCGAAGCGGTTCTGCACGTCCGTCAGGAGGTCGAACTCCGAGCGGTAAACGAGATCGGAGTAGAGGCGCGAAGTCTCGATCGCCAAGGTAGCCAATTCCGCTGCCATGGCCAGCGCCGCCATCTCCTCGGCGTCGCTTTCCTTGCGCACGTCGAAGGCTGCGAAGACCGAGCCCAGAGTCGAACCGGAACGGGCGGCGATCTGGTGTTCGACGGTGCGCAGCGACGGAGAGGGAAGCTGAAACGGGCGATTTCCCAAGGTTGCTCCGTCCACTACCTGGCACCAACAGGGCGCTCCGTTCAGCCTGACCGAAACTAACTCTGTGACCCGCTCCAGAATCTCGGCCAGCGGCTTGGAATGGTTAATGGCTTCGAGGATCCGCGCGCGCCGCTGCTCGACATAGGCGAGCGATCCAATGCGGCGCCGGTTCCTTCTTTCCATAAACCATGCGCGGATGCCAAGGGCGATCACCGATCCAAGAAGAATGACGACGATCATCAAAAGATGGCGCACATTCAGCCACGACGGCTGGGCGACGACGACGATATCGTCAAAGTTGCGCATCAGGATATTGAAGGGCACTTCGCCGTTGAAGGGGTTCGCGTTTTCGAGCATGCAGATGCCGGTGACGCGGATGCGCGCTCCCACCGGAATCTCCCGCATCGATGAAGGTGGCGCCGACTGCGACGTGCCGGGATGGCGAACGAAGGCGGAGAACAGGTGACCGTCGGACTCGAGCACATACTCGTCCTGCGTGGCCTGCCGAACCTCCGCAACCACCTCGCCTTCCACTGAAACCAGGTCGAAGACGTGGCTGCGACCGTCGTTGCCGCCGCGGGCGAGCTGCAGCCAGGTGAAGAGTGCAGGAGACACCGGCGACTGCACCAAGCTGTCCCTAACCTCGCTGCGGTTGAGCGTCAGGAAGCCGTTCTCGACGGACGGGAATCCAATCGCGTCCGCGACATCGCCCACTTGCAGAGGGTTCCAGCTGTCGGTGTTGATCCACAGGCTTCTAGGGCCGTCCTGGAGCACCACCGCGGTGCCCGGCTGGGAGTAGATGATCGTTCCTCGCACGCGCGTTCGTTGCGAGGAATCATTCGTGCGATAGCCGGTAATGATGCGGTCCATGGGCATAACCGGAAGCGACCAGGGGTCAGAGACGGCAGGTTTGAGAATCTTCACCCCGTCCAGAGACTGAACGTGGAGCAGGATGCCGGTCAGCTGCATCTTGTTGTCGAAGTGCCCGGAGATCGCGCCGATGACCTGCACCTCGGCGTCGAGCAGGCCTTTGACGGCGCTCTCATCGTCGCTGTCGACGTTCGCGTCTACCATCCCCCCGGCCACGACCATGCGAAGATAGATGGCCGGCGTCGTCGATCGGCTGCTTGGCACCAGATCGGCGGAGCGAATCACCGCGTGCACCGAGACCAGCTTGCAATCTTCCTCGGCGCGGATCATCTGGTCGAAGGTGGGCTCCGCCGGCTTGGGCAATGGGCCGTGGCCTACGACGGTGAAATCACTGCTAACCACATAGGGCCGGAAACTCTCGTGCGTGGTTCCACGAATCAGGATGCGATCGCCGGGAACAAGCTTCAGGGTGGTGCTGGCATGCACATAAATCGCGTCATTGCCGTCCTGCACAAAAAGGTCTTTATCGTACCAGCGGTAGTAGGTGACGGTCGCTTCGAAGGTGACTGGCAGATGTTTGGCGGCCTCGACGTTGGAGATGGTGGCCGCAGCGTGCAGAGTAATGGGAGGCGCAGGGGTGACCGCCAACGCAGCCGGGACGGTTGCGAGGAGAAAGACAGCCGGGAAAAAGAATCGTCTCATCGGCACGAGTTTCACTTCGGCTTCGCAATCTTTCCGCGTTCGCGGGCTCTCTTGAGAGTTCGGTTGACCGTATCACTCATCCGGTCCCGCCGGATGGGTTGGGGTGCCGCGCGAGCAGAGACCTGCTAGTGGAATACCTTGCACCTATCTTACTTAGACTGAAGCGGTTGGGAATAACACTTTCGGTGCGTTGACCCTCCGGTTTCTTCCCCGTCGATCTGGCCTCTGGATTCGATTTCCGGCAGCGAAAATGCGCACCGTAAAACAGCAATTTCGGGGGTTTTAGTAAGCAGGCGCGGCGCGGGGTTCTACACTGAATGAGGCCGTTTGAACGGCAATTTGACGAAAACATGGCAAAGAAACTGCGGGTTGGCATTCTTTTTGGCGGGCGCAGTGGCGAGCATGATGTGTCGCTGCTGTCGGCAGCATCGGTTCTGGGGGCGATCGATCGCGAAAAGTTCGACGTTACGCCCATTGGTATTACCAAAGAGGGCCGCTGGCTTGCGGCCGCCGACGCTCGCGGCCTGCTGAACGGCGATGCTGGTGCGGCGGGGCGGCGACTGCGCGCGGGCGATCCGGAGGCCACGCCGGGAGCGAAGCTTTTACATGAAGGCATTCCGACACTGATGGCGCCAGAGCCTGTCCCTCAAGGCCCGGAAGGAAAGGCCATCGAAGTCGTGTTTCCGGTGCTGCACGGAACCTTCGGCGAGGACGGCACCATTCAGGGGCTGTTTGAGCTGGCGGGTATCGCCTATGTTGGTTCGGGCGTCCTGGGTTCGGCCGCAGGCATGGACAAGGACGTGATGAAGCGGCTGTTTGCCGAGGCCGGATTGCCTATCGTCAAGCACGTCACACTACTCCGCGCGGACTGGGAGAAAGCGCCACGCAAGGCGATCGCGCTGGTGGAGCGTTCGCTCAAATACCCGGTTTTTGTGAAGCCGGCGAACCTCGGCTCGTCCGTGGGTATTTCGAAGGCGCATGATCGCGCTGAATTATCGCCGGCGCTGACGCTGGCGGCAAAGTACGACCGCAAGCTGATTGTCGAAGAGGGGGTGGGTGGCAAGGCGCGGCGCGGCGACGGGCCAGTGCGGGCCCGCGAGTTTGAAGTGGCCGTGCTTGGCAACGACTCGCCCAAGGCAAGCGTGGTGGGCGAAATCATTCCCGGCAAGGAGTTCTACGACTACGAGGCGAAGTATCTCTCCGAAGGCTCCGTGCCGGTGATCCCGGCGAAGATTTCGCGCGACCAGAGCCGGAAGATTCGCGAGATGGCCGTTGCCGCATTCAAAGCGTGCGATCTTTCGGGACTGTCGCGCGTCGACTTCCTGATGGAACCCGGCGGCAGGCAGCGCATCTTTCTAAACGAAGTGAACACGATGCCCGGCTTCACGCAAATCAGTATGTACCCCAAGCTGTGGGAGGCGACGGGGCTCAGCTACAAGGAGCTGATCACGGAGCTGATTGAGCTGGCGCTGGAGCGGCAGGCGGAGAAGAACAAAACGACTTACAGCAGGGAAGAGTGAAGAAGCAGGGACCAAGGCACCCAGGCACCAAGGGAACAGAGAACAAGCCTGCGGTGTCTAATGAGAAGGGCATGCGCTCTTGCCGGGGAGACTTGAAATTCTCTGTGTGCCACAGGTGGGGTGCTGTTCCCAACTCCCTATTCCTTGCTTATTCTGATTTCGAGGGACGATTCCGATGACTTTGCTCGATGCTCCTCAGTTTGACGCCGCACGTTCCAGGCGCACCAAGTTGATCGCGCAGTTATGTGTGGCAGCGCTTTTCGTGCTGTTGGTGGTTTACTGGCTGGTCGCCAGCCGGCCTGTGGACTGGCCGTGGAACTGGAGCCGCTATCTCTTCGGACGCGCCGAGGTAAACAAATTCCTGAGCGCTCTCGAGGCCAACGATCTGAACAAAGCGTATGGCATCTGGCTCAACGACCCGAACTGGCAGCAGCACGCGGCGCAGTACAGCACCTATCCGTTTGCCCGCTTCCAGGGCGATTGGGGGCCGACGAGCCCGGACAACGAATACGGCGCCATTCGCAGCCACAAGATCGCTCTGGCCGGCCGCTATGGCAACGGCCTGCTGGTCGCGGTGCTCATCAATGGCCGCAAGAGCGACGCGCTCAACCTCGATTACGACCCGAAGACCGGCCAGTTGAGCTTTGCGCCGCCGGGCGTGAGCCTGTATCTGGGGCCTTGAGGGGTGGCGAGTGTACCGTCAATCGCGTGCTTCTGAGAACCGGCCGAGAACGCCTCAAAATGGCGCGAAAAGGCCTCGATTTTCCGGCAGTTGCCGACGAGAGAATTCTGACCCCGGAGATCGAAAGGCTGTTGGGTTAGCGGTCCGGAATCTGCAGGGGGATATCCAGCGATCCGGCGTGGCCGGCATTGAGGTCGTGGACGCCGATGCGAAGTTCGACGTTGCCTGCAGGCATGTCGAAGGGAAGACGCAGGGGGAGACCCGATGCCATGACCCGCGTGGCCTGCGCCGCTTTGATCCCAATTTGGAATCCGTGAACATAGTTGTTCAGCGGCTGGCCGTTGGTGTCGTATGCGACCACGGCGACTTCGATGGCGGTTTTTAGGTCTCCCTCGGGTGTGGCACTTACCGCGAGGCCATGCAGGTCGATCGTGAGGTCGACAATGTACCGGTGCGCCGGCCCTTTGAACGCGGCTGAGTTCTGTCCAGCGGGGACGCCGGGAAGGCTCACACCCTGAAAGATCGGATCGGACGCGGGCAGGACCCGCGCCTGGAGAAGGATGCCGGTGGCCATTGGCGCTTCGTGAGCCAGGGCGACTTCAAGTTCGCTGTTTTGCGATTTGGTGCCTGACGAAGGCTTGCCCGGCGCGTCTGCGTAGTAGCCGCGGCGATAGGCGAGCTTCAATTCGCGATCTCCGTCCACTCGCACTTCAATCTTGTGGTACTTCCCATCGAGGCGCTCGCTGGGGAGCGTATAGGCAATGGTGTAGTAGTTGGAGCCGTGCTCGACAGCGCTGGCCACAGCCTTGTCCAGATCGTTGGTGTCGACGAAGGCGTGACCGCCCGTTTCTTCGGCCACCTCCTGCATCGCAGCCTGTTCACTATACCGCTGCTCCCCTTCCTTCGCGAACCGTGTGCCGAGGGCCTCGTCGGGCACTGGGGACGCGTTCGAGGCGTTGAATTCCGAGAGCGTCATGAGCCCACGCGCATCTACGGGATAGATGGCTATGCGCGAGCGGGTGAGCATGTCGGCAGTGTTTTGAATTTCGTCCCGGTAGCTGCTGACGTTGGCAAATGAATGGAAAAGCGAGGAGTCAGGGAAGGTGACGAGTGGAAATGCGCCGGAAAACCAGATCACATTTTTGCGTCCGGGAATGCCTCTGAGATAGGCGGCCAGCTCCTCCATCGCACTGAGCGTGATCATCATTCTTACGTCGTTCTGGAAGGAAATCTGGTCGGCCTGGAACTGCTGAAGCGCCTGAACAGCTCCCAAGGGCCCGGCGGCGGCGGCCGCGAAATTGCCGACACTGGGGATGGAGCCGGCGCCGCCGGCGGTGAGCTGCGCGTTTTGCTGCGCGCTAGCAACAGCGGTGTCCATGTCTTGCTGCGAGCTAATGAGCGGCGATTGCAGCGGGTTGGCCTTGGAGGTTTTGAGGGCCTTGACGAGCGCGGCTGGGTCGGAGGTGAATTCAGTTACCATACGCAGCCGTGACGAGAGCGTGAAAATGGCCATGGTTGTGCTTGGCTTTATGGTTCCCAGGCAGTTGATCATCGTTTGGCGCACGTGCATCTGGTCGCTCAAGGGCGTGTTCAAGGCGTCAAGCAGCAGCACGTTAACCGCGCTCGACTCGGGATACGCGGGCAGGTTCGTGTAGGTGTTGGGCGGCAGCGCCGCGGGCGCCAGAAATGCGGGCTGAGCGCCGGCGGGTTCGTGCTCGTCAAACGAGAAGATGGTTTGCTCTTTGCCGTCCTCGAGGATGCGGAATGCCGATCGGTCGAGGCCGTGGATGGGCTTGTCGTGGTCCGTGACAACGACATCGACCAGGACCAGGCTGGTGTTGGCACGGAGCGCGGGCGCAGGCGCCGAGGGGTTCTGGGAGTACGCGCCGGGAAACGTGAGGAGCAGGAATCCGAAAAAAACGAAGAGCGGATATGAATGAAGGAAACGCATAAGGTAATCCCCTATCGGGCCGATTCGGGGAAGAATACGGCCATGCCTCCGCCGGTTCTTATTCTGCACTGCCTGCACGGATCTGGCGCGAAAATCTCGCATTGGCACTGCGTTCCAGCGACAGCGCTCGATGCTCTAGTGCGCCACTTCGGTCAGGATTTCAGTATTCTTGCTCATTTGCGCGGTCCGCTCAATCTTGTCCCAGTTGAACGGCTTGCCGTCGATGGCGCGCTTGAGCGTCTTGAAGAGGACGATCGAAAAAACCTGGCGGTAGGCGAAGCGCTGCAGCCAGATGTGGAAGAGCAGCCAGCCGTCGCCCTTGTTGGCGGGATGACGACGCTCGAGGCTGAATGCAGCCGACGAGGTGATGAAGTCGATGACCAGGAAGCCGAGGAAGTAAACCACGAGCTTTTCAAAGCTGGCCGCGGAGGCTGCTTCGGGGTGGTAATGGCGGTCGACGAGGAAGTTGACGACACCGGCCAAAAACATGATGTCAATGAAGGGTGAGACCAGCGGAAGGAACATCTGGAAGATGAGAATGTTGGGCAGCGCGAAGAGGCCCATGGCCTTATTGCGGACGAAGGCGGCGCGATGCTTCCAGATGGCCTGCAGGGTGCCAAAAGACCAGCGGAAGCGCTGGCGCATCAGGCCTTTGGCATTGATGGGCGCCTCAGTGTAGGCCAAGGCGCGGTCCTCGTAGTCGACCCTGAGTCCCTGTTCGAGCAGGTTCATGGTCAGGTCTGCGTCTTCGGCGACCGTGTTCAGCGGATAGCCGCCGGCCGCTTTGACCGGCGCGGTGCGCCATGCGCCGATGGCGCCCGGCACAACGGTGACAACGTGGAAGAGGTCGAGTGCGCGGCGCTCGAAGTTCTGGCTGGTGATGTATTCGAGAGCCTGCCAACGCGTCCACAGATTGACTCGGTTGCCCACTTTGGCGTTTCCGGCAATGGCGCCGATCCTGGGATCTGCGAAATGAGGAATGAGCTTGGAAATGGCATCGGCGGCGATCACAGTATCGGCGTCGATGCCGACAAAGATCTCCTCGTTCATACGTTCGAGAGCGTAGTTGAGCGCGGCGGCCTTGCCTTCATTGCGCTTGGTAAGGACTTGGACGTGGACAGCGGCGATCTCCTTCGCAAACGCCGTGGCAGCCACTTCAGCGGTGCGATCCTGCGAGCCGTCGTCGATCACGATGACGCGGAGATTTTTGTAGTCGGAGTTGAGGACCGAGCGGATGGTGCGGACGATGACGGCTTCTTCGTTGTAAGCGGGAATGAGGACAGCTACGCGCGGGTTGAAGCCGGGCGGGGCGTCGCGGCGCCGTTTGGTGAGGCGGTCAATAACGGCAAACAAGCCCACGATAATGAGGCGCGCGCTCATCAGCACGTCGCCAACGAAGAAGACCATGACGATGAAGTTGCCGATCAGGTCGAGGGCGGAGAAGGCAATGGAGTCGGGAATGGTGCGCATGCGCTGCCAGAAGGTGAGGGGCGGCATCACCTGGGCGCGAGTTTTGTCCATGAGCGCCGAAACCGGGACGACGGTGTAGCCGTTGGCGCGGAGGGCGTCAATGAGAGGTCCGAGGGCAGCCACCGTCTGCGAGCGGTCGCCGCCACCGTCATGCATCAGGACGATAGAGCCGCGGAACTGAGGCTTGGTCTTCATGGTCTGCAGTTGGGCGAGCACGGAATTGATAATCTCGGCGGTCGTCTTGCGCGGATGCTCGTTCCAGTCGTCAGTGTCGATCTTGCTGCCGATGATGGTGAAGCCGTCCTCCTGAATGCGCCAGACTGGAGCGGCCTGGTCGTCGGTCTCGGGCTCCTCGTCGATGTCGTAGGGCGGGCGGAAGTAGAGCGGTTGCACGCCCAGCTTGCTCTCGAATAGGCGCTCGGTCAGGTTGACCTCGAGATCGAGCTGGCGCGCCGAGATTTCGCTGATGTCGGGATGCGTCCAAGTGTGGTTGCCGATCTCGTTGCCTTCGCGGACGATGCGCTGCATCAGGCCGATGTTGTCCGATGCCTCGGCGCCGATCAACAAGAAAGTTCCCGTGGCATGTTTCTGCTTCAGAACGTCCAGAATCCTGGGGGTCCATTTGGGATCGGGTCCGTCGTCGAAGGAGAGCGCAATTTCATTGGGATGGTAGCCGTATTGTTCCACGGTGTAGGTGTGGGGATACACGTCCATATGCTCGTCGTCGATGAGCTTTTTGCGCGGGTCTGGCTCGTCGGAGTCGACTTCCACGGTGCGCTTGCCGGGTTGCGGCAGGCCGGTGATGCGCAGGATGTCTCCATCGCCTTCGGTATCGACAGCGTGGCCGGGCTGAACGGTGCCCAGCGCTTGCAGAGCGGCAGGGTCGCTGGGGTGGTCCCAGATGTTCCAAAGAGAGGAGTCTTCTTCGCCAAGGCGCCACAGGGCGAAAGTCTGGAGACCGAGCTCGCGCGCAGCTCGCTGCTCGTTCAGAATGGTGACAGCGTCAAGAAACCACACTACGTGGCGTTGATTGCTGTCCTCGTCGATGTATTCAAAGTGAGGATTGAGCGTGTCGTAGTCGAGATCGAGGTCGGCGTCGGCGTCGGAGGCACGTTCCCATGCATCGGAGACCGACAGGACATCGGTATCGAGGACCTGGGGCTTGGGATGGCGGCGATCTTTTGGATTGGGAATGGAAAGCGTCCAGTCGTAACCGTAGCTACCAATCGCGCAGATGATTTTGTCCTTGGGCACGACTTTAAGGACGCGAACAAGATTGCCGATGAACCACTGCTGGCTGGCGATGGGGCCCGGATCGCTCGTTGTCTCGTGCTGGTCGTAGTTCATGAGGATAATGCCGTCGGAGTTGGCCGCGATGGTCTTCAGATCCTGGTCGCTGGTTGCCACAGCCACGTTCACGTAGAGGCGAAGATTGCGCGGATGCATCTCGGCATAAAGCGCCTGAATGAACCGCAGATAGGCCGGATCGTCTGCGTCAGGAATGCTCTCGATGTCGAACGAAAGGCCGCGATAGACCGGGTAAGTTGAGAGGAAACGCATGATCTGCTGGAGCAGCGAGGCGCTCTTGCCGGAATCTGTAAGCACGTCTCCAACGCCGGTGTCCCACTCCTGGGTGTGCGGGTTGAAGTTGTTGATGGAGGGAAAGATTTCGGTATCTTCCTTGGCCGCTTGAATCACATGCTTGACTTTATTGAGGTCGTCGGGGTCGTGCACCGCGGCGCTATCGATCACCGGATACTCGCGCAGGTTGTCGCCGCTCATCATCATCAGCGTGCCGTTGGGCGAATCCACATGCAGCCACTGCGGGAACAACATGTCGATCTGGTGAATATGCTCTTTGAGCGAGGAATAGCTGGCCGGGTCGTCCTGCACGTAATAGGCAGCGCGCAATCCTTCACCGGTGTTGAGGGGAATCTCAGAAGGTTTGCGACCGGTCTTGCGGCGCGCGGGGTGCTGGTTCTTGGTACGTTCCAGGATGGATGGCTCAGGCAAGGCTCGATACTTATGCTTCGGATTGGGAAGCAGCAATTCGGGCAGTTGCTGGCTGCGAATCACGTTGAAGACAAAGCCGACGACGACGAGAGTCGAGACCACGGCGGCCGCATCGAGGATGCGACGCAGGCGCTTCCAGCGCTTGCGTTCCGGGTCGAAGAAGATTTGTTGTTCGGGCATCTTGTGCTGTCACAGCTCCGCAAAGCCAGCGCAAAAAGGTGGTCGCATCCCACGAATGCGACGGCCTTGGCGTAAAACAGACAAGGGCGCGGAATTCCTGGACGTGCTGAACGCTGTACATTAAAAATCGTATGGAAGCTGGCCAAGAGAGTCAATCGACGGCGCAGAGTCCTTTGGGCCAACGCGCGGGTGGAGCGCATGCCGTGTGGCCCGTTGCGCTGGCGCTTGCTGCAGGCCTGACTTTGCGATTGTGGCTGCTCCGGAGCCTTTTCGAAGTCAACGGGGACTCACTGATCTACGGGGGACTGGCCAAGAACCTGCTGCTGCACGGGCGATTTGACCTGACCCTGCCGAGCGGGGAGATGTATCCCACGCTGATCCGGCTGCCCGGCTATCCGATCTTTCTCGCCGTTTGCTTCCGGCTGTTCGGGATGGAGAACTACTATTCCGCGGCGTGCGTGCAGATTGTGCTCGAGCTGCTGGGCTGCTTGTTGCTGGCCGGGTTTGTGCGGCGCGTCGCGCCCCCCGTGGTGAGCCGCGGCGCAGCGCTGGCAACACTGTGGCTGGCAGCGCTTTGTCCGTTTACCGCTTGCTACGCAGCAGAACCACTGACCGAGACGCCGACGCTGTTTGTGCTGGCATTGGCGATGTGGGCGATGGCACGATTCCTTGACGAGCCGAACTGGACGAATGCGCTCTGGTTTACCACGGCCGTGACGTGCGCCACGCTGTTGCGGCCGGATGGAGCGCTGGTCGCAATCGCGTTTGCGCCCGCGCTGGTGATTGGGTTGCCGCGCGGCGATGGCCCAGGCGAGATTCCGCTGCGCAAGCTGTTGCGCATGGCAGCGGTTTGCGTTTTGCTGGCGCTGGCTCCGTTTGCTGTGTGGACGGAGCGCAACTGGAGCGTCTTTCACGTTTTTGAGCCACTGGCGCCGCGCCTGGCCACCGATCCGGGTGAAAGCTCCAACCCAGGGTGGGAGCGGTGGGTGAAAAGCTGGTGCCTCGACTTTATTTCGACGTACGAGATCTATTGGAATGTGCCGGGGGACAAGCTGGACGTGAGCGAGCTGCCAAGCCGGGCATTCGACTCGCCCGTGCAGTTTGCCGAGACAGCCGCGCTTGCGGCGGACTACAACAACCACCGCATGGACCTTACACCGGAGATCGATGCACGCTTTGGGCGGTTGGCTGAAGAGCACATTGCAGCGCATCCGGCGCGCTATTATATGTGGCTGCCGCTGGGCCGCTTGGCCGATATGTGGCTGCGCCCGCGCGTGGAGAACCTGCCCATCGATCTGGATTGGTGGGTCTACGCGCACCATCACGCGGAGACAGAGTTCAGCTGGGGGTATGCGGGGCTGAATGCGCTCTACTTGCTGGGAATCGCAGGCCTGTGTTTGCGACCACGCTTCTGGGGCGCGTTAATGGCTTACATGCTGCTGCGCAGCGTGTTGCTGCTCACCGTGGAAGCGCCGGAGACGCGTTACACGCTGGAGTGCTTTCCCATGCTGTTTGCGGGCGGCGGGATCGCGCTAGCTTTGCTTGTACAGCGCCGTCACTTGGCGGAGTCGAAGGTGAAGGCGTCTTTGGGCAGCGGCTGATTGACCTTTATGTTGGTGTAATGGCAGGTGCGTGTCGTGCCATCGGGTTCATCGAAGATCTGCTTGAGGCTTACGGCGTGGGCCGTATCGAGCCAGATGGTGACTTTGGGTATGTTTTTGCGGATCGTCTCATCCTTGGCGACTAGTTCGAGCTTATCGGTCTTAACGCCGTCGATGATCTCGCTACCGAGATATCCGATGGTCCATTTGTCTTCAAGATCGTGGCCGCTGGCGCCGAATCCGAGCATCAGGTAGCTCTCGTACTTGCCCGCCTGGGTAATCGTGGTGGCGTCTTTTTCCTTGCCGGTATCGGACTCACGAAGCACGCCGCCGGAGAAGATATACGCTTTTGCCGCAGGATGCTTGTTGTCGCTGGTGATGTGGGCGGCCATCTGGAAGTGATCGCCTTTGCGGTTGTAGTAGGCAATTCCGGCCATTACGTCCTGATCCGGAATCGGGTACGTCTGGATGGTGTCGAATTCAAATGTTGCGGTCGTGGTGTGAAAATCCTTTGCCGCGGCGTCCAGCTTTGCGAGGACGCTGGCGAGGTCGTCGGCACGCGCCGGCTGGTTCGGCAGCAAAGCCATCAAAAGAACCGCAGAAAAGGCAAACTTCACAGTCCGATGCATGATCTTCCTTTTGTTATTTGACTCCGGTTGCGGGCCTTCGGATTCGTGAATTGAGATTAACGATGCGCCCAGACCTTCCAGGCAAGATTTCCCTGGGCGTCGGTGACGGTCTCCCAATGCTCGACATAAACGTCGTCTCCGGTGACGGGCTCGACGGCTTTGCGCAACGCCCTCTTCACTTCAAAATACGAAGCACCCGAGGGAATGTTCACATCAGAGGCCTGCACGGTGATGATGACGCCGTGGCCGCTGCCGACAACCTGGAAAGGATGACCGGTGGCGGCAAATGACGATGGCTTGGCGCCGAAGTCCCACAAGTGCGGGGTGATGAAGATGAAGAGCAGAATCAGCGTGACCATGATGTCGTAATGAAACGACCCGCGGGAATAGGTCCAGTAGAAATAACTGCTCAGGATCTGTTTGAAGCCGCGTTTGGGTTGAGCCACGCCGCCGCCTGAAATGGAAGATGCCATCATGACTCCCTAACAATTCTATCCATTCCACCCATGTATGGACGGAGGGATTCGGGAATAAGCACGGAACCGTCGGCTTGCTGGTAGTTTTCGAGGATGGCCAGCCAGGTGCGGCCCACGGCAAGGCCGCTACCGTTGAGTGTGTGCACAAACTCGGGCTTGGCCTTGGAGCCTTGCGCGACCGACGGGCGGTAGCGGATGTTGGCGCGGCGCGCCTGAAAGGCGTCGAAGTTTGAGCAGGAAGAGATTTCGCGGTAGAGATTCTGGCCGGGCAGCCAGACCTCGAGATCGTAGGTCTTTGCGGAGGAGAAGCCAGTGTCGCCGGTGCAGAGGAGAACGCGGCGATATGGCAGGCCGAGCGCTTCGAGAATCTCTTCTGCATCGCGCGTCAGGCGCTCGTGCTGCGCGTCGGATTCATCAGGCCGCGTGAACTTGACCAGTTCGACCTTCTGAAACTGGTGCTGGCGAATGATGCCACGCGTGTCCTTACCGGCTGCGCCAGCCTCGGCGCGGAAGCACGGGGTATAGGCGGTGAACGAGATGGGCAGGCGAGACTCATCGAGAATTTCGTCGCGATAAAGATTGGTGACGGGGACTTCGGCGGTTGGGATGAGCCAGTGGTCGCTGTCTTTATAGTCGCCGCGTGTGGCCGCATCGGCGTCGGCATCGGAGCAGCGAAACAAGTCCTCGGCAAACTTGGGCAACTGGCCGGTGCCGAAGAGCGATTTGGAATTGACCATGAAGGGCGGAAGCACTTCTGTGTAGCCGTGTTTGCGCGTGTGCAAGTCGAGCATGAAGCTGATGAGAGCCCGCTCAAGGCGCGCGCCAGCGCCCATGTAGACGGCAAAGCGCGCGCCACTTAGCTTCGCTGCGCGCTCGAGATCGAGGATGCCGAGAGCTTCGCCAATCTCCCAATGCGGTTTGGGCGTGAAGTCGAATTTCCGCGGCTCGCCCCAGGCCTTGACGGTTTTGTTGTCGGCTTCTGAGACGCCGACGGGGACTTCGTCGCGGGTGAGGTTGGGAACGCGGGCGAGGGATTGACGCAACTGCTCGTCGAACTCGGCGGCGGTTTTGTTTAGGTCGTCGAGTTTGTCTTTCAGCGCACGCGTCTCTTCCATGACGGCCGCCGCTTCGTCGTTCTTGCCGGCCTTCTTGAGAGCGCCCACCTTCTGGCTCAGTTCGTTACGGCGGGCCTTGCACTGCTCGGCGAGAGTGATGGCTTCGCGACGGCTCTTATCGAGAGCGCGAAAATCACCTAGCAGAGCGGCGGGATCGGCGCCACGGGCGCGCAACTTTTCTTCAACCAATTCGAGGTTGGCACGAACAAACTGCAGATCGAGCATACGTTCTCATTTTAGATGAACGGTGCAGGAGGCAGCGGCTGCGGAGCTGGAGCGCCGCCTAGAATGAGGGGATGCGCTGCGCGCTCATCTACAATCCGGTGGCGGGAACGAGGCGGGAGCGGCGCACCGGCGAGATTGACCGTGCGGCGGCGCGGTTGCGCTCGCTGGGACATGAGGCTTTCGTGGTCGCGACCGAGGGGGCAGGATCGGCGACTGAGCAGACGCGCGATGCTGTGCGGGATGGGGCGGAGGTTGTGTTTGCCTGCGGCGGCGACGGGACTGTGCACGAGGTGCTTCAGGGCCTTGTCGGCGATGGCGGAAATCCGCGTGCGGCAGTGGGCATTGTTCCATTGGGAAGCGCGAATGCCCTGGCGAGGCATTTGCGCATTCCACTCGATGCGGAGCAGGCCGTCGAAGAGCAAATCCGGGGAGTGCGGATGACGATCTCTGCCGGCAAGCTGGAGATTGGAGAGCAGGTGCAGCACTTTGCCGTGATGGCAGGAGCGGGGCCTGACGGAGCATTGGCTTATGAGCTGCACAGTGCGGGGAAGTCGCGACTGGGGCGGCTGGCCTACGCGCTCGATGCCGCGCGGATCTTCGCAACACACAGATTCTCGCGCTTCGCAGTCGAATACGCCGAGCTGGATGGAGTGGTTCAAACGTTGCAGGTGGTGAGCGTGATGGCGTCGCGCGTGGACTGCCTTGGTGGACTGTTCACGGGGCTTGTTGAGTCCGGAGACGAGCTGGACAGGCTAAGTGTGCGCCTTTCTCTGCTCCGCCCGCCGGGCCTGATTTCGCTGCCGCTTTGGTTCTTGACTGGTTGGCTGGGAATGAGACGAATCAATCCGTTCTTAGTAGAAGTGAGGGCTCGCGAGTTGGCGTGCCGGCCGCTGAATGACGGCGATGTGCATTGCGAAGCCGACGGCGAGTGGCTGGGGCGAATTCCGATGAGGATTTCGGTAACTCCCGATGCGTTTACTTTTCTGGCGCCGCGGGCGGCTTGTTCTGCCAGCCGGGCAGGGTCTGGTCGCCAGTGATGAGCCGGGCGCCACGGGTAAAGGTGAAGTAGGTCCAGGCCCACGCGGCCATGACGGAGAGCCGGTTGCGGAAGCCGATCAGGAAGAAGATGTGGACGGTGAGCCAAGTGAACCACGCGGGGAAGCCGCTCATATGTGCTTTGAAGGGCCACTCGACCTTGGCGACGGCGGACATGCGGCCGATGGTGGCCATGTCGCCTTTGTCGAAGTAGCGGAAAGGTGGGCGCGGCTTTCCGTCGAGGTCGGCGGAGATCATTTTGGCTACGTGATCGCCCATCTGCATAGCGGGCTGGGCCACGCCGGGAATCTGATGGCCGTCCTGCTCGAAGTGAGCCAGATCGCCGAGAACGAAGACCTGTGGCAGGCCGGGTGGATTGAGCTTGTCGTCGACGATGACGCAACCACGGCGGTCGAATTTGACCTCGGGGTTGACGTTGGGCGGCGCGCCCAACATCTTTCCGAGCGGCGAGGCCAGAACGCCGGCGGCCCACAGCGTGACGGCGGCGTCAATACGCTCGCCCTGCGCTTCAACCCATCCAGGGCCGACGCCCGTGACCTGCGTTTTGGTGTGTACTTCGACGCCCAGCCGCTTGAGCGTGGCTTCGGCTTTGGCAGAGAGATCCTCAGGATAGGCGGCGAGCACGCGCGGCGAAGCGTCGAGCAGAAGCACGCGGCTCTTGGCGGGGTCAATGTGGCGAAAGTCGTGGCGCATGTAGAGCTGGGCGATGTCGCTGATGGCGCCGGCGAGTTCGACGCCGGTGGGACCGCCGCCGATAACGACGAAGTTGAGTGGAGGGTGCCAGCCCTGCTCGAGCATCTGGCGCTCGGCCAACTCGAAGGCAAGCAGCACGCGACGCCGAATCTCAATGGCGTCTTCAACGGACTTGAGACCGGGCGCAAGCGGCTCCCATTCGTCATGCCCGAAGTAGGAGTGGGTGGCGCCGGTCGAGAGAACGAGGTAGTCGTAATCGATGCTCGCACCGCTGCCCAGCGTGACGTGCCGCGCGGCGGCGTCGATGCCGACGACTTCATCCATGAGCACCTGAGTATTGCGCTGATGGCGCAGAATGGAACGGATGGGTTGAGCGATGTCGGCCGGGGAAAGAACCGCGAGCGCGACTTGGTAGAGCAGCGGCTGAAAGGTGTAATGATTGCGGCGATCGACTACCGTGACGTCGACCGGCAAATGCGCGAGCCCTTTGGCGGCGTTAAGGCCGGCAAAGCCCGCGCCGACGATGACGACGCGGGGACGGCGAGCTGGCGGCGCAATGCCGGCGGGTTCGGGTTCGGCTTGATGCTGCTCGGTCGCTTCGCTCACTGAACGCCTTTCCGCCGCGGAGTCGGTTTCCATGCTTCTTACTTAAGGATGCGCGAACGCACGCGAAGGTGGCAGCGAATGGTCAAGGAGTGAAACAATTCTCCAGCCTTCCGGTTTCGCTTTGGCGGTTGAAGCGCAAGCGCGCAAGCTGTTTGTGCTGCGGTACGGTAGCATCCAGCTATGATTGCGGGCGTCTCGTGGGAATGGTGGGCGGGATTCCACGCGGTGGTGGCGGGGGCGCTGCTGGCGGACTCGCTCCTGCCCGGCCACCGGCGCGAGTCGCGTCACGCGCAAGCGTTCGTCTGGGCGGGAACGGCTGGGTTAGCGTTGGCCGCGGCTGGATTTGCATGCTGGATCGCCGTGGCGATGGGCCGGCAAACTGCGCTTGAATTCGTGGCCGGCTATACCATCGAGACTTCGCTGAGCATCGACAATCTGTTCGTCTTCCTGGTGCTCTTTGAGGGGTTCCGCATCAGTGCGCAACGCCAGCACACAGCCCTGATGTGGGGCGTGTGGGGCGCGTTTGTGCTGCGTGCTACTTTCATTGCGGTGGGCGTGACGCTGTTGCGCAGGTTCGAGTGGGTACCATGGATCTTCGGGCTGATCCTGCTGTATGCAGCGTGGCGGCTGGTGCGCGGAGGCTCGGCGCGCGCGGCGGTTCCGGAGTGGATCGTACGGCTGCAGCCGGCAAAGGGATCTCTGCTGCCCGTGATTGTTGCGGTGGAGGTGACCGATCTGCTGTTCGCTACCGATTCCATTCCCGCGGTGCTGTCGGTTACGCACAATCCGTTTGTGGCGTACACGTCGAATGTCGCGGCGATCCTGGGCCTGCGCTCGCTCTACTTTGGGTTGGCAGCGATGCTCGACCGCTTCAAGTACCTGCACTACGGGCTGGGCGCACTGCTGGGCTTTGCGGCGCTCAAGATGCTCGCGGCGCGATGGATCGATGTGCCGGTGACGCTTTCACTGGCGGTGATCGGCGCGATTCTGGCGGTGTGCGCAGCGGTGTCATGGAGCGCAGGAGTGAAGGAGCAGCGAGCTGAGAACAGTGGACTGTGAACAGGGAACAGAGAACAGGGAACAGAGAACAGAGAACAGAGATGCAGACATTCGATGGGCATTGTGCGGGTTGCGGTGCGTTGCAGGAAGCGGTGGTAGGATGGGGGCGACTTTTCAGTGAGGGATTGTGAACACACTCAGAACTCTGCTGACTGGCATTGTGGCGATCGCGATTCAGTTTGGGCTGGCGATCGCGGGCTGGGGCGGAGTCGCCGCATTCTTCGCGCATCCGGCATTGCGGGCGCTGGCGTGGATCACGGTCGGGTTGATGGTGCTGGCCGTGCCATCGGGCGGCGGCTTGACCAAGGGCGAGAAGGAGGACCGCGGCAACCGCTGGGTGCTGGGCGCCTTCAGCGTGATTGCGCTGCTGATGGCGTATTTTTCGGCGTTCACCGACCGCATCGGGTTCTGGACGATCGACGGCGACGCGACGCGCTGGATCGGAGTGGCGCTGTGCGCCGCGGGAGGCGTGCTGCGCATCGTTCCCGTGTACGTGCTGCGGAACCGATTCAGCGGGCTGGTGGCGATCCAGCAAGGGCACACGCTGGAGACGCACGGATTGTATGGCGTCATCCGCAACCCGAGTTATCTGGGACTGCTATCGACTTCGCTGGGATGGGTGCTGGCGTTTCGCTCGGGCGTGGGCGTGGTGCTCGCGGCCAGCCTGCTGGTTCCGCTGGTGGCGCGCATGCACGCCGAGGAACGGCTGCTTCGGGAGCAGTTTGGCATGGAATACGAAGCGTACTTCGCGCGGACGTGGCGGCTGGTGCCGTGGGTGTACTGAGGGCAGGGACCGAGGGACCAAGCCACCCCAGCGGGTACAGATCACCCGCTGGGGACCCCGGCAGGGAACAAGGGAGCAAGTCGGCGAGAGCCCCGACTTCGAGATCATTGCGGGCCATTTGGAGCGCGTAGAGCAGACTGCCGGCGCGCTTGGGGCTGATGGCGTTGTGGGCGAGACCCTGGAGAATCTCGTTGATTGCCGGAGTGAAGGCTGCGACGTGGGTTAACGAGGGAAGGTTAATCAACTCCTCCTTCTTGTTGCGGAGGCGCCGCGGGGGGACGACGCGCGGGTGGGCGTGGAAGTAGCAAAAGGCCCAGCCGCGTAATGCGGGCGATTGGCACTTTAGTCCATTGGCCTTGATAAAGCGACATTCGGTATACATGCTTCTTCTCCTGGCACTTCTTCTGCTTACCCCTGGGGGGCCACCCTACCCCTAGGTTTTTGCACAAAGTACTGGCGTATAAAGGGTTCGGCGGCGCAAGCGTGGCAAAATCCCTGGATTCTTGTGGTTCCGGGCAAAACCCGGAAAACAAAGGGCTTTTGGTGCTGAGTTCCCGCGCCGCGAGCGTTCCTTGACCCGAAATGCAAACGCGGCGGGGGTGAACCCGCCGCGCTGAGAGCCTGTTCTTGTTGCCTTTGAATTCAAGTATGCGCCTAGTGCCGAATTAGTCGGCAATCTTGGGGGAAGAAATTTTAAGCCGGGATCGCCTTTTAGAATGAGCGAGTTAGCAAGTCAGCGGGTCAGCGGGTCGGCCACAGGGGGCTTGACAGCGAGTTAGCGAGTCGGCGGGTCAGCGGGTCGGCCTCGCGGTGATTGACACGGCGGCGGTGGCCGGTTTCCCGGGCCGCTCGGACGTTTTTGTCGACCCCCTTCCGCGTCGATCCCAGCTGCTTCGCAGCTTTGCCCGAGGTGCTCGCGGCCCGGGAAACGGCCTGATTTCATCGCGAACTCAATGGAGCCTAAAGTCGACCTCGATGGTGACCATGACTGGAACCGGTGTTTTGCCGTCCTTCATCGCGGGCCTGAATTTATACTGACGAACTGCTTCGAGCGCCTTCAGGTCCAAACCCATGCCAAGGGCGCGCGCCACATGGACATTCTGGGGGTTGCCGTGCTCATCGACGATCAGAGAAATCAGGCAAATGCCCTGGTACTTGGCTCGCCGCGCCTCATCCGTGTACTGTGCCGTGACCCGATGCTTGAGAACAGGGGCGCTGATGCGACCTCCCACCTTGTAAACCCCCGAACGGCTGTCAGGGGCTTCGTTGGCTTGGGTCGGGGCTGTTGGGTCTGAAGGCGGAATGGGCTGCTGGGCTGCAGCGAAGGGAGCGAGCAGGAACGCGATGAGGGCGATGGTGAATTCGCGGCGCACGGTGATTCTCCTGGGTTGGTGGGAAAAGTCTAGCACCGATTGATTCCGTTGAACGTGAGTGTTCTGTCGCCCCTACGGGGCTTAGGAAATTCTTTTGGGGGGCTTTCCCAGGGCTGCCCCTTCGTCGCCTCGGCGACTCAGGGTTGCCCTGGGCTAACTTCTGTCGCTACCTCCGGGAGCTGCATTTGTGGCCATGCGGAGCGATGTGCGAGGCGGTGATGTGGGGATCTGGAGATCCCCACGACAGCCGGTCTGGAGACCGGCGCTACGGGACCCGGCCGGCGTGCGGGTCTTCTATCATTGAAAACATTGTGCAGACGATACGGGTGGAGACGCCTTCGGCGAAGTATGACGTGTTTGCGGGGAGCGGGTTGCTCGCAGAGCTGGCGCCGCGGATTGAGCGGGCGGTGGGACGTTTACCGCGACGAGTGTTTGTGGTGACGTCGCCGGAGATCTGGGCGCTGTGGGGCAAGAAGTTTTTGCGGTCGTTCGAAGAGCATCCAGTCACGCTGATTCTGCCTCCCGGCGAACAACACAAGACAATCAAGAGCGTGGAACGGCTGCTGCGCGAGATGGTGCGCGCCGGGGGCGACCGGGGATCGTTGCTGATTGCTTTTGGCGGCGGGATTGTGGGCGACGTGGGCGGTTTTGTGGCCGCGACGTTCATGCGCGGGATCAATTATGTGCAGGTTCCAACGACTTTTTTGGCGCAGGTGGACTCGAGCGTGGGCGGCAAGGTGGGCGTGAACCTGCCCGAAGGCAAAAATCTCGTAGGGAATTTCTTGCAGCCGCGGGCGGTGTTTGCCGATATCGGCGTGCTGGGAACGCTGCCCGACCGTGAGCTGCGCGCGGGACTGATGGAGAGCGTGAAGGCGGGGTTCATTCGCGACCGCGCGCTGGTGCGGTTTATGGAGGAGCACGCGGAGGAGATCCTGGCGCGCGAGCCAAAAGCATTGGAACGGGTGATTGCCGCGTCGATCCGGATGAAGGCCGAGGTGGTGCGGAAGGACGAGCGCGAGGGCGGATTGCGGATGATTTTGAACCTGGGACACACGGTGGGGCATGCGCTCGAGCAGGTGACGCGGTACAAGGCAATGCTGCACGGCGAGGCGGTGGCATGGGGGATGGTCGCGTCGCTGGCTGTGGCGCGGAGACGAGGAACGATTACAGGCGGACAGATGGAGCGGATGGAGAAGCTGATTTATCGCTACGGGCCGCTGCCGAAGTTGAAGGTGACGGCGGCGCGAGTGATGGCCGCGACGGGACGCGACAAGAAGAATGTGGACGGGGTGAGGCGGTTCGTGCTGCCTGTGGGGATTGGCGACGCGGGCGTGGTGGAGGATGTGACGGCGGCGGAGCTGGAGGCGGGGGTGAAGTACATGCTGGTGAGGGGAAGAACAGCTTCTAGCTACTAGCTTCTAGCTCCTAGCTAAAGCCTCCTGGGGTGAGGGGCGTGGTATCCCACCCTTGGCGCAAAAACAAAGGCGCGCCAAGGATGGGGCACCCGGCACATCAGTGAGTCAGCAAAAGGTTTGTGGGTTGGGGTTGTGCTATCCCACCCTTGGCGCAAAAACAAAGGCGCGCCAAGGATGGGGCACCCGCTCAGAGTTGTGATTCCCCGGTCCCCGAATGCGAGGGACCGGGGGCACCCCAGGGGCCGGGGAATGTTTTGAATTCGCATTGACAATTCGGGTGGGGCGAAGGATTTAGCATCCACCTACAGGCGGCGAGCGTCGAAAAGTAAGAGTCGTGCGCGGCTTCCCCGGCCTTCGAACGAGCATTGGCCCTCGAACGGGTATTCCCCATCATGAAATTGAATTCCAATTTCCCCAACCCCGGAAATAGCGAACGAGAATGAGCGATCAGACCATGTACCGGTGGCTTGAGCAGCAGGGCGAGGCGTTTGGCACGCCTGGCCTGGCGCCGCGCTGGACTTCGAGCGTGAAGGACGCGGTGGTGACGGCGTATTCGGGATCGAGCCGGATATGGTTCACATGCTCGCACGGAATCTTGAACGAGATCTACCATCCGACGATCGATCGCGCGCAAGTGCGGGACATGGAGTTTCTGCTGACCGACGGGGAGACGTTTGTCCACGAAGAAAAGCGCGACATGAAGACGAGCTTCGAATACATCGACCCCGATGCGCTGGGGGTGCGGTATGTGAACCGCGATCCGGATGGGCGGTACAGCCTGACCAAGGAGATGATCTGCGACCCGCACCATGGGGTGGTGCTGCAGCGGGTGCGACTGGAGGCGCCCGTGGACCTGATGCCGCGGCTGAAGCTGTATGCGCTGCTGGCGCCGCATCTGGATGGAGGCGGGGCGGGGAACTCGGCGCGGGCGATGGACCTGGCAGGGCACAATGTGCTGCTGGCGTGGAAGAACGGGTGGTCGCTGGTGATGACGGCAAGCTGCGGATTCACCCGGATGAGCTGCGGGTTTGTGGGCGCGAGCGACGGCTGGCAGGACTTGATGCAGAACCTGAAGATGAATTGGGAGTTTGGGTCGGCGACGAACGGGAACCTGGCGGTGATGGGCGAGATCGACCTGGGGTGCATCGACGATTTGAGGAGCGCGAGGGAAGGCGCCGCCGGCGAGGTTGTGGCGAAGGTTGAAGGCGGAATGGCGGTACGGGAGTTCACGCTGGCGATCGGGATTGGCGAAGGACATCACACGGCGTTGCAGAAGACGATGGGCGCGCTGTCGGTGCCGTTCGAAGAGCAGAAGAAGCGGTTTATCGAGCAGTGGAAGCGGGCAGCGCGTCCGGATGCGCTGGCAGCGAAGGCGCAGGACGGCGGCAAGCTGATGCGGGCGAGCCAGGCGGTGCTGCTGGCGCACGAAGACAAGATGTTTTCGGGAGCGTTTGTGGCGTCGGCGTCGATTCCGTGGGGACAGGTGAAGGGCGACGACGATCTGGGCGGGTATCACCTGGTGTGGACGCGCGACATGGTGCAGACGGCGACGGCTCTGCTGGCATGCGGACGGGCGGAGACGGCGCGGCGGGCGCTGGTGTACCTGACGTGCACGCAGCAGGTGGATGGAGGGTTTGCGCAGAACTTCTGGATCGACGGCACGCCGTATTGGAGCGGCAAGCAGCTCGACGAAGTGGCGTTTCCGATCATCCTGGCGTGGCGGCTGTGGAAGGCGGGCGGTCTGGGCGAATTGCACATGTTTCCGTTTGTGGAGCGGGCAGCGGGATGCCTTGTGCGGCAAGCGCCGATCACGCACCAGGAGCGGTGGGAAGAGAATGCGGGGTACTCGCCGTCGACGCTGGCGGCGGTGATCGGCGGATTGATTTGCGCGGCGGAGATGGCGCGGGCGCATGAGTCGGCGGAACTGGGCGAGTTTCTGGAGGAGTTTGCCGACTGGATCGAAGGGCACCTCGAAGACTGGACGGTGACGAACAACGGAGTGCTCGACAAGGAGATCAAGCGGCACTACATGCGGATCAGGCCGCCGGAGTGCGGGGAAGCTTACGCGCACGAGAGCTGCGGGAAGGAAACGATCCACCTCGAGAACCGGCCGCCGGGAACGAGGACGGAGTTTGAGGCACGCGAGATTATCGATGGAGGATTTCTGGAACTGGTGCGGTACGGCGTGCGGCGAGCGGACGACAAGCTGATCGAGGATTCGCTGAAGGTGGTGGACGCGGTGCTGAAGCGCGAGCTGCCGCAGGGGCCGGGGTGGTTGCGCTACAACTTCGACGGCTACGGGCAACGGCCGGATGGAGGTCCGTTTGAGGGATGGGGCCAGGGGGGGCGTGTGGCCGCTGCTGACCGGCGAACGAGCGCATCGCGAACTGGCGGCGGGGAACGACATCAGCCAACTGATCAAGACGTATGAGGAGTATGCAAGCTGCGGGCAGTTGCTTCCGGAACAGGTGTGGGACGAGGACGACCGGCCGGAGCGGAGCTTGAAGAAGGGTCAGCCGGCGGGTTCGGCGGTGCCGCTGGTGTGGGCTCATGCGGAGTATTTGAAGCTGCTGCGCTCGGCTGTGGACGGCAAGGTGTTTGACCGCATCGATCCGGTGTATGACCGGTACTGCGAGCCGGAGGGACGGAAGAAATGCAAGCGCGGCGTGGAGATTTACAGCAGGATGCGGCCGATTGAGCGAATGGATGCGGGAAGCACATTGCGGATTCTGGACGAGGGGCTGTTTGAAGTGGTGTGGAGCGACGATGGTTGGAAGACGGAGAACAGAACGGCCAGCCGGGGGTTGGGCAGCGCGGGATTCAGCGCCGATGTGAGGCCCGCGGCCGGCAGCGCAGAGCTGGAGTGGACGATGCACTGGACGGAATCGGACACCTGGCTTGGATACAATGTGAAGGTCAAGGTGGAAGCGCCTTCAACGTGATTTAGCGAGTGCGTTGGGCACTTCAGGGAAGGGAAATTCAGGAACAAATATGGCTTCCAGCATTGCGTCACTCTCACTCGACCAGCTTTCGATCGATACATTGCGTTTGCTCGCCCTGGACACGGTGGAAAAGGCCAAGAGCGGCCATCCGGGGGCGCCGCTGGGCTGCGCGCCCATTTCTTATTTGTTGTTTCACAAGATCATGAAGCACAATCCGGCGCACTCGAAGTGGGCTGACAGGGACCGGTTTGTGCTGTCGAACGGGCACGCGTCGGCGCTGCTTTACGGAACACTGTTTCTCACTGGGTACAAGCTGACGCTGGACGATTTGAAGAGCTTTCGGCAATGGGGATCGATTACGCCGGGACATCCGGAATACGGATTGACCGACGGCGTGGAAGCAACAACGGGGCCGCTGGGGCAGGGAATCGGAATGGCGGTGGGCATGGCCATGGCGGAGAGGCACCTGGCGGCGACATACAACCGGCCGGGCTTCAATGTGGTGGACCATCACACGTTCGCGCTCTGCGGGGACGGCGATTTGATGGAGGGCCTGTCGCACGAATCGGCTTCGCTGGCCGGGACGCTGGGACTGGGAAAGCTGATCGTGCTGTATGACGACAACCTGATCTCGCTGGACGGGCCGACGAAGTGGAGCTTTACGGAAGATGTGTACAAGCGTTTTGAGGCCTACAACTGGCACGTGCAGCGGGTGATGGACGGCAACGATCTGGACGGGATTGAAGCGGCGATTGCGGCGGCGCGGGCGGTGACGGACAAGCCGTCGCTGATCGCGGTTCGGACTGTGATCGGCTACGGCAGCCCGCGCGCGGGAACGAATAAAGTGCACGGCGAAGCGATGGGCCCCGCGGACACGGCGGCGACGAAGAAGTTCTTCGGGTTCCCGGAGGACCAGAGCTTCTACGTGCCAGAGGATGCGCTGAGCAACTGGCGCGAGGCGGTGAAACGCGGCGCGGGCCTGGAAGCGGATTGGAACAAGCTCTTCGACGGGTATAAGGCGGCGTTTCCCGATCTAGCGGCGGATTTCGAGCGTACGCAGGCGGGCAAGCTGAAAGCCGGATGGGAAAAGGCGATTCCCAGCTTCCCGGTGGACAAGCCTGTGGCTACGCGGAACGCGGGCCAGGTGGTGATGAACGCGATCTACGACAGTGTGCCGGAACTGTTTGGCGGGGCGGCGGATTTGACGGCCTCAACGAAGACGATTTTCAAGGCGAGCACGCACTTTGCCGAAGATCCGGCGGGTCGCAACGTGTTCTTTGGCGTTCGCGAACATGCGATGTGCGCGGCAGTGAATGGAATGGCGGTTCACGGCGGGTTGCGGCCGTTCGGGTCTACATTTTTTGTTTTTTCGGACTACGCCAAGCCGGCGCTGCGGATTGCGTCGATTATGGAAGTCGGGTCGCTGTTCGTGTTTACACACGACTCGATTGGCGTGGGCGAGGATGGACCGACGCACGAGCCCATCGAGCATCTGATGGCGTTGCGCGCGGTGCCGCATATGACGGACTTTCGCCCGGCCGATGCGAATGAGACCGCGGCGACGTGGCGACTGGCGCTGGAGCGCAGGGGGCCGTGTTTCTTTGCCTTCACACGACAGGATCTGCCGGTGATCGACGCGACCAAGCACGATGTGTTCGCGGGCGTAAGCAAGGGAGCGTATGTGCTCGAGGACGTGGCGAACCCGCAGGTGATTCTGATCGGGACAGGATCGGAGGTTTGGCCCGCGATGGATGCGGCCAAGCTGCTTGCGGCGGAGGGAATCAGGGCGCGCGTAGTCAGCTTCCCGAGCTGGAGAATTTTCGAGGAGCAATCGGCCGCATACAAGGCGAGCGTGCTGCCGCCGGGCGTGCCCAAGCTGGCGGTTGAAGCAGGCGCGACGCTGGGGTGGTGGAAGTATGTTGGCAGCGACGGCGATGTCGTGGGGCTGGACAGGTTTGGCGCATCGGCACCGGGGCCGGTGGTGATGAAGGAATTGGGATTCACCGCGGAGAACGTGGCGGCGAGGGCGAAGAAATTGGTGGGGCAGCGGAGTTAGCGGAGCTAGTTCCTCCCGGCTGTGCTGGCTTTGGACCCAATTTGACTCCGCTCATCCGCGAGAAAGGATCGTTGTGAAGCTCGTCATCAGTTCGGATCATGCGGGGTTTGCGTTGAAGGAGGAAGTGCGCGCGAATCTGGCGGCGGCAGGACACGAGGTGGTCGATCTCGGGGCGTTCCAATGCGAGCCCGAAGACGATTATCCCGACTTCGCGGAGAAGGTGGGCGACGCGATCAAAGCGGGCGCGGCGCCGCGTGGAATTTTGATCTGTGGGTCGGGCGTGGGTGTGTGCGTGGCGGCGAACAAGATTCCGGGAATTCGCGCGGGGATTTGCCACGACACTTATTCGGCGCACCAGGGCGTGGAGCACGACGATATGAACGTGCTGGTGCTGGGCGCGAGGATCATCGGCTCGGCGCTGGCGTTCGAGTTGGCGCACGCGTTCGTCGGCGCAAAGTTCCAGGCGCAGGAAGGGCGCTTCGAACGGCGGTTCAGGAAAGTGCTTGCCATCGAGGCCAAGTATGGGCGTTGAGATGGGCGGTAAGGATGGCTTGAAAGCAAAACTCAGATAGCGCGTCTTTGCATTTTGGTTTTGCATCAGTTGAAAGAGGCTTCCCTCAGGGGCTAAAGCCCGCATTCCTTTGTTGGCTTTTGCGGCACGACTCAAGCCACCCGTGCGACGTAGACCTGTCGCAGGGGACCCCGACAAGTCGTGCCCTGACACTTCGTGCTCCTCCGAAGCGCTTTTTCGCAGGCTGCGAGGCCGTAGCTCCCAAACTGAGCCAATAGGTGCGTTTTCATTGCACTTCAATCGAAATGATTTCAGATGCAATGTGCGTTGACGTGTTCGGGAGCGGCCTTGGTTCGTTTTCCCGGACACTGCGAAAGGCACACAGAACGTTTTCCTCGTCGATTCATTGATATTCATTGAATAAGAGCGCGCACAGCGCGGGAAAGAGTCGCCGATGCTCCCCTTCGACGTGATCCTCTTCGATGTGGGCGGTGTGCTGCTGACAAACGGTTGGGACCACGCTGAGCGCGCGGCTGCGGCGGCGAAGTTCGGCCTGGACCCGCAAGAACTCGAGGCCCGCAATGCGAAAGTGTATGCAGCATGGGAACGCGACGAGATCAATCGGAATCAATATCTGGATGCGGCGGTGTTCTACGAGCCGAGGAGTTTTTCGCGCGGCGGATTCTTCGAGTTCATTCTGGCACAGTCGAAGCTGCTGCCGGGCGGGGCGCTTGAAATCCTGAAGGAGATTTCGGCATCGAACCACTATTTGCTGGGCGCGCTGAATAATGAGGCGCGAGAGACCAACGATTTCCGGTTTGGCAGATTTGAGCTGCGCCGGTATCTGAAGGTTGCGTTTAGTTCGTGCTACGTGGGCCTGCGGAAGCCTGATCCGGCGATCTACCGGCGGGCTCTGGATGTTCTGGGCTCCGTACCTGAACGGACGCTTTTCATCGATGACCGGCAGGAAAATGTGGATGGCGCGGCGGCGGCGCGGATGAAGGCGATACGGTTTACGGGCGCGGAAGGGCTGCGAAGCGACCTGGAGAAGTTGGGAGTTCTATGAGAAGCAGCTACTAGCTTCTAGCCTCTAGCTCCTAGCTCGGCCGGTTGGTTCGGCTCCGACTGCCAGTCCTCATCTTGCAGCGATTGGAGATCAAGAAATGACGGCCGGGAGCTGGCGATTCGCCGCCGGTCTCGTCTTTCGTAACTCTTTTTGCGGATTTGTGTCTAATTGCGATAGGGAGTTTGAAATACACATGCGTCGATTGATTGTCTTGCCGCTTGCGGGAATTCTCGTTTTGGTTCTGGCGGTCTCGCCGGTTGACGCCGCAGCGCAGTCAGGCAACTTCGAAATCGCGCAGAACGGCCAAGCAGTAGGCTCGGCTAGCTTCCAATTTACGGCGACAAAAGATGGATACGATTCGACGTCGCTGGTGAAGGTGGCGATGCAGGGGCTCGACTACGCGCTTTCGAAAAACGAGCAACTGAGCGCGGCCAATCAACTGCGACATGTGATGTTGAGCGCAACGGTGAACGGCGAGGCGGTAAGCTTGGTGGCGGCGCCCGATTCGGCGCAGTTCCTGCTGAATATTTCGGCGAATGGGAAGAGCTCGACGACGCGGTTGGACGCACATGCCGGCGCGGTATTTCTACCCGATTTCGACGCGGGCGCGCTGGAGACGCTGCTGGCGCTTGCCGTGACACAGAATAACCGCGATCTTTGGGCGATTTTGCCGAAGGGCGCCGGGTCCATTGATTCGGTGCAACTGGCCACCTATCCGGACCAGGAGGGCACGCTAGACGGTAAGCCTGTCACGGTGCACCATCTGGTGGCCACCATTGCGGGGACCAACACGGAGCTGTTTTCCGGGCCGGAAAACCAACTGCTGCAGGCGGAGCTGCCTCAGGCGGGGTTTGCGTTGATCCGAAAGGGCTTTGTGCTGACCCCCGCGGCCAAACCGATTGTGCCGACTGGCGATTCGGGGGCCGTGCCGACAGCGCCGGCAAACTGAGACTGGTCCGCTCCGGCGGGTAAACCCGAAAGAGCGCCGGGCGCGTCTAATTATCAGACAAACCCGAATCCGCGAAGGCACTCGGAGAAGACTGCGGATCGACGTAGACTGGAGAAGCTCTCGATTGTCCGCACTCCCCCTTATGTGCCGTACCGCATTCGCGGCGGTCGCGCTGGCTATGCTTACAATGGCCGGCGTCGAAAGCGCCCAAGCAACGCAACCGGCCAAGACGCAGCGGAGATCTGCGGCGGCGGGGACGACGCGCGCAGCAAAGCGCCAGGCGCTCACGCGCAGCGCTCATCAGACCCCGACCGTCCGCCTAAATAGTCATTCCGGCAGCCGCGCGAACTTAAGCATGGCGCGCAGTAAGCGCACTCCTGATGAGGTGGGGCGCGCGGCGGGGCTCGCGATCCGGCAGCAACTTGCGCGAAGGCAGATGGGGCGTGGCGCCGCATCGGTTCGGGTAGGGCGCGCACGCGACGCCCGGCGGCCGAGGCTGGAGCGAATCGCGCTTCGATCGACAGAGAGCAGCGCTCGGCGGGAATCCGAGCCGGGTGAGACGGGGACGACCTACCGAGTTCCAGAGATAAGACAGCCGGAGACGGACGAAGCGAAAGGCGGAGACGCAGAGGCAGCGCCGACCGATCGAACGACGCCGGCTCAATCTGCAGCGGGGAGAGAACACGGCACGGCGGCGAAGGACGGCGAAGAGGCCGATGCGAATGCTTCGAGCCAAAACGCGGCCGCGAGCGGGGCGGGTGAAGCGACCGATACTGCGAGCGGAAGAACGAATGACGAGGAAGCCTCGCTCCTAATGCCGAGGAAAGGGATTCCTGCGCCGCTGCTAGGGTCGCTCGCGTCACTGCAGCGGCAAAATGATCGGCTGGATGCGGAGGGGCTGGAGCGGATTGAGGACGAAGCCGATCTGGCGGCGCGCATCGCCGACAAACTGCTGGTCCCGATCCCGGCGTCAATCGCGCTGACCGTGAATGCGGAGCTCGAGGAGAATCACCGTTATTGCCGGCCGTGGACGGCGAAGTTCCTGGCCGACCTGGCGCGGGCGCATGAGGCGGCGTTTCACAGCGCGCTGGAAGTGAACTCGGCGGTGCGGACGGTGGAGTACCAGAAGCGGCTGATGGAGACGAACGGCAATGCGGCTCCGGCCGAGGGCGACCTTGTGAGCCCGCATTTGACAGGCGCGACGATCGATATCGCCAAGAAGGGCCTGACCCGGGCGGAAATGGCCTGGATGCGGAAGCAACTGGCGGGACTCGAGGCGGCGGGGAAGATCGATGTGGAAGAGGAGTTCAAGCAGGCGTGTTTCCACATCACCGTGTATAAAAATTATGTACCGGCGCAGAAGACAGGCCCGGCAGCGCCATCGAAGCCGGCCACGCACAGCACCCCGCGGCAGAAGGCCGATCCGGCTGGAGAGCCTGAGGCGCAGGGCACGTAGGGGACGGCATTCTGCCTAGCTCAATCAAAACCAAGCGTGGTGGGTCAATTTGAAAAGACCCTCCCTCAGGGGCTAAAGCCCAAGGTCGTTCTGTTCATGATGTGTACGGGCTGAAGCCCGTACACATCAAATTGACCAACTATCACCTGAAAATTCATTCGATTGCGGATGCCCGCCCAGAGTACAATCGCGGGCAAATGCAGATTGCTCCACAAAGGCGAGATGGAATTTCCGTGACCGATCGCGTGTGCGAGACGGCTGAGGCCACTCGCAAGGCGGTTGGTATGCGCCAGGGAGCATTTGTGCAGGGATTCCAAGATTGCATTCGAAAGGCGAAATCATGAGCGATATGGGAGTTCAGCCTGTAGCCGAAGCAGCACCAGAGGGCAATGGATTGACGCAGTGGCAGCGCGTGGCGGACACGTTTGCCGCGCCATCGAAGACATTTGGAGACATCAAGCGCGGGAACAAGAGTTGGTGGTTGCCGCTGATCATCGGGGCGTTTTTCACATACATCTTTTTCTTCGCGGTTGTGCAGAAGATTGGGATGCAGCAGGTGGTGGAGAATCAGGTTCGGATGGATCCGAAGGCGCAGGAACGGATGGCGGAGGCAAATCCGCAACAGCGCGAGATGGGCAACAAGATCGGGATTTGGGCGACAGAGGGAGCATTTATCGGCGGCCCCGTAATTGGCATGGCGGTTGTAGCTGTTATGTCGCTCGTGCTTATGGCAACCATCAATTTTGGGTTTGGCGGCAGGGCGAAGTTCGGAAGCATCTTTGCCGTTTGTTACTACGCATGGCTGCCGGAGACTCTCAGGGCGATTCTGGGGACAATTGTGATCTATTCGGGGATGGCGCCGGAGTCGTTCAACATCAAAAACTTTGCACCGACGAATCTGGGAGCATTCCTTGATCCGGTAGAGACGAACAAGGCGTTGTACACGCTGGCGACCTGGCTGGATGCTGTAACGATCTGGAGACTGGTCTTGCTCGGTATGGGCATTGCCATCGTAGCCGGGACGAAACGCAAATCGGGCTACATTGCGGTGTTCGGGTGGTGGGTGCTGTTCCTGCTGATCGCTGTGGGCTGGGCGGCGGTGATGGGATGATTCCGGGGTCGTTTTGAGGGCCCAGTTGCGCGGGTTCTTGCGCGAATCCGCGCTGCTACAATCGAACTGGCTGCAATTCGGCGACAAATCGAAGCGTGATGAGCGAATTGGAAGAGGCTCAGAGTGCGCATTCGGGAGCCGGTAAGCGGACGAGCCGCACAAGCAATGACCCTCCGCCTGTTCAATACCCTTACGGGACAACTGGATCCGCTGGAGCCTGCCGATGGCAAGGCGCTGCGGATGTACGCGTGCGGGCCGACGGTCTACGACTACGGGCACATCGGGAACTTCCGCACGTTCTTGCAGATCGACGTTCTTCGCCGGTTTCTGCGGCTGATGGGGACGCCGATTCGCCACGTGATGAACATTACGGATGTGGACGACAAGATCATCCGCAACTCTATCGAGGCGGGAATTCCGATTGGCGAATACACGGAGCGTTATGTGAAGGCTTTCTTCGAGGATCTGGAAACTCTGAGGATCCAGCGGCCGGAGCAGATCGCGCGAGCGACGGAGCACATTCCGCAGATGGTGGCGCTGGTAGAGAAGCTGGCCGCGGCGGGAGCAGCGTACAAAACCGAGGACGGGTCATGGTATTTCCGGCTGGCGGCGTTTCCTGCATACGGGAAGTTGAGCAAAAAAGATTTGAGCGGCATGGAAGACGGCGCGCGCGTGGACGTAGACGAATACGAGAAGGACTCGGCGCGCGACTTTGCGTTGTGGAAGGCCGCCAAGCCGGGCGAGACCTCGTGGGAGACGGTGATCGGGCGTGGGAGGCCGGGGTGGCACATCGAGTGCTCGGCGATGGCGATGGAGTATCTGGGCGAGAGCCTGGACCTGCACGCGGGCGGCGAAGACCTGATGTTCCCGCACCACGAAAATGAGATTGCGCAAAGCGAGACCGCGACGCACAAACAGTTCGCGCGGCACTGGATGCATGTGCGGTTCCTGCTGGTGGACGGGCGGAAGATGTCGAAGAGCGAGGGGAATTTCTATACGCCCCGCGATCTTCTGCTGAAGGGCTTTAAGGCGTCGGCAATCCGGCTGGCGTTGATCGCGGTGCCGTACCGCCGGCAGTTCAACTTCACCTTCGACAGCCTTACTGATGCTACCAACGCCATCGACCGGCTGCGGACGTTTCGGGCGCGGATGACTGCGGGAAACTTTGCGATTGGTTCAAACCAAGCGGTACAAGGCGCGGCGAAGAAGGCACAAACCGACTTCAGGGATGCGCTTTCGAATGACCTGAACACAGCGGAAGCCCTCGCGGCAGTTTTTGAATTGGTTCGCGAGGCCAATACGGTCATGGATCGGGGACTGTTTCGTCTCTTGGATCGGGATGCGGTTCTGGCGGTGCTGAAGGAGTTCGACGCGGTCTTTGACGTGATCGAAGATCGCGATGCTGAGGCGACGCGACGAGCGCTCGAGTGGGCGAACGAGGCCGGCAGGATGGCGGATGTGGCGCCGGAGCTGCTGGCCGCGCAGTCGTTGACTGATGAGGCAATCGAGGCTCTGGTGGCCGAGCGCACATCGGCCAAGAGAGCGCGCAACTTTGCCCGCGCGGACGAGATTCGCAATGAGCTGGCGGCGAAGGGCGTGGTGATCGAGGACTCGAAGGATGGCGTGCACTGGAAGCGGAAATAAGCTTCTAGCTTCTAGCCTCGAGCTGCCTGGGCCACACAAAGACGGACTGCGTAGAGAGCGTTGACGCGGACTAGAGTTCCTTTCGCTTTATTTGGCCGTGGGTGAGGGCACGTCTTCCTTCCCGCGAGCTGATCTGGCGTTTACCGGGACTTAAAAGACGCCGCTGCAAAACTGGTGCAGCGGACCGCTGCGCGGGATCGTATGATGGGTGCAGGATTTCCCGAAAGCCCCCAAATCTAAAAATGAGAAGGCTCAAACCATGGATGCGAGCGATGTGCAGGACCTCAAGGAGAATGTTCAGCAGGCAGCGAACGAAGAGCCGCTGCGGCCTGTTGCCTTTACGATGAGCGTGCTAGCCGTGCTGTTGGCGGTGACCACAGTGCTGGGCGGGCGCACGCATGAGGACGCGGTGCTGAACCAGAACAAGGCGACCGACCAGTGGAATGAGTATCAGGCGCAAAAGATTCGCGACTACGCAACGCAATTGGATACCGATTTACTGAGCGTGGTTGCGCTCGACAACAAAGATGCCACCGCCAAGTTGGTCAAGGGCTATGCCGACCACGAGAAGAAGTGGGCAGATGAGTTGAAGCAGGATCAGGCGGCTGCCTTGGCGCTGCAGACCAGCGTGGACCAGGGAGAAGCGAAGGCAGATCGCTTCGATCTGGGCGAGGTGTTGCTGGAGGTTGGCCTGGTGATCGTGTCGATCACGCTGCTGACGCGGAGCCGCGTCTACTGGCACCTGGGGCTTGTTGTTTCAGCGTTGGGGGTGGCGGCGTCAGCCTCAGCTTTCTTCCTCAAGTAGGGAGGTTTTGCCCGAGGATCCATTTGGTGCGGGCTGGCCAGCCATAGACTGACCCGCAAACAAGAGGCAACCGGATGCGAACTCACGTTGCAGTTGCACTTGTGGCTTTTGGTTGGGCGCCGCTCTTTGCGCAGGGGCCGGGGCCCTCGGCGACACCCGCGGGCAAAGCTGAGAACGAGGCTGCGACACCCGCGCCCTCGCCCGCGCAGGCTGCCGCGCCCACATCTCCGTTAGCTGCCACGTTGCCGCCGCAAGTGCAAAGGGACGATGTCGGCTTCAGCTACAGCCTGCCGGCGGATTGGGAATTTGTGGCCCCGCCCACGGCTCCCAAGGCCGTGACACCTTACCCGACACTCGCCGCTCCCAGGAAGGGAGATGCTTGCGTGGAAGTAGCGTTGACCGCCAAACATGGGACTCCTGCGTCGGTGGTCGTCGTGCTGGCGCTACCTTTTGCGTGCTATGGGCAAACCATGACGGCGAGCGATTTGGCGAGCTTCGGCGCGGGCGCAGCAGAAGGAATGAAGCAGGCCTTCGAAATCACCGAGCCATTGGAAGCGAACTACTCGCTGGGCAGCCACACCGTGTGGATTGAGCGCGCCAAAGGAACCCCCAAACACCGTCCCGAAAACCCGTTCACCTTTGAGATTGCGTGCACAGTGCTCACGAAGGGCGCTGCGTGCTGGATGACGATGGCCGCGGACGCAGCGGCATTAGAGGCATTCGAGCATGGCACGGTGACACTCGACGGAGAATCCGCGGCTGCGCTTGTTCCGGCATCGACGTTTGCTGCGGGCAAGCCCATGTAAGCGGCGACCGCAGCTATTCCGTCGAAAGATGCTCCGGCTGGGCGGAATGTTCGGCTGAGCGCCGCGAACGGACCTGTGCCGTGGTGAGAAGAAAGATTGCGAGAATGACCGCGGCCATGCCCACGAATTCCTCTGCCGGCGGCCGCTCATGAAGCAACAGGATGCCGAGCAGCACCGCGACAACCGGGTTCACATATGCGTACGAGGCGACCTTACCAACGGGGACATGTTCCAGAAGATAGATGTACCCGCTATAGCCAAGCAGCGAGCCACAGGTGATGAGATAGGCCTGGGACCAAAGCGCTGCGGCGTTGATGTGGAACCGCGGCCATTGGCCGAGCAGCGTGCCCAGGACGGTGCTGCAAGCTCCGGCAGCAAGCATCTGCCAGGCAGCAGCCACAAAGCTGTTGACGCGGAGGCGCGCGCGGCGGGAAACAATACTGCCGACGCTCCAACAAAGCGCACCAGCCAACAGCGCGACTATGGCCCAAAGGCGGGCGCGGTCACCGGCGAGGCTGTGACGAAGCGAGGGCCACAGGAGAGCGACGAGCCCGGCGAAACCGAGGGCCATGCCAAGCCATCCGCGAACGGGGAGCGGTTCACCACCGGGCAGGAACATCTCAATAAGCGCGACGTAGAGCGGGATGACCGCGTAGAGCAGCGAAGCGAGGCCGCTGGGGACCGCCTGCTCCGCGTAGACGAGACCGACATTACCTGCGCCAAGAAGCAAGAGGCCGATCAGGGCGAGAAGGAGCATGTCCTTCGTCGGCCAAACCAGGCGAAGGCGGCGCCAGCGGCACCAGGCCAGCAGGATTGCGCCAGCGATGAGGAATCGCGTTCCGGCGAGCAAGAGTGGAGGCATCTCGGTGACGCCGACACGAATGGCGGTGTAAGTGGAACCCCAGAAGATATACACACTGGCAAAGGCGAGGACAATGCGCGCAGTTGTTGCGGCAGGATTCTTCCCAGCGCCAGGATGGAGTGAAGTTGCGGACATGGAACTTCATTCCATCGTAACCGGGATCAAGTACGGGCGTGGCAGCGGCGATGCGTGGCGTGATATTCTCGCCTTTTGCGGAGAATCCATGCAGATGCGCGCCAACCGGGAGTTGCCGCAGGCACCAGCCACCAAGCGCTGGTCGCGGTCGCGCGCGCAACGCATGTGCCCGCGGCGGCATCTGCGCGTGCTGCCCATCCGCACTCGACCTAGAGCGGTTCCAGAGTTCATGTGCCCTTTTCAGAGTCGTGAAAGGTGGCATTTTCTTAAGGAAAATGCCACTCGGCGGCGGTGCTTTCTGGGTGCGGCAACTCTGGAACCGCTGTAGCCTCTTCGGCGGCGATTAGCAACCCTCTGCCGAAGATCCTCGCCTGCGATGGACCCCGAGAGGGTCTGCAGAAATGAGCGATTCCATTCGATGGGATCCGTGGCTGCGCCGCATCCGAAGCGAAATGCGCGGAGCGAATAGACGCCGGGCCACCGCAACCGAATCTGCCGAGGAGAATGTGCGATGAGTGAACATGCAATGAATAGCCAAGAGCTGCATGCGCAATTTGGACCGAAACTGGTTTGTCCGCTGCCGGGACCGAAGGCGCGGGCTGTCGTCGAAGCCGATAAGCGCCTCGTCTCACCGAGCTATACGCGTTCCTATCCGCTGGTAGCCAAGCGCGGCCGGGGAGTTCGGATAGAAGACCCGGATGGGAACGAATTCCTCGACTTCGCTGCGGGGATTGCCGTGGTTTCGACCGGCCACTGTCATCCCGAAGTGGTGGCTGCGATCCAGAAGCAGGCGGCGGAGCTGATCCACATTTCGGGCACCGATTTCTACGATGAGCATCTGACGGATCTTGCGGAGCGGTTGTCGGCCGTGGCGCCGATGCCGGGACCGCACCGGTTCTTTTACGGCAATTCCGGAGCCGAAGCGATTGAGTGCGCGCTCAAAGTGGCGCGCTATCACACGGGACGCCAGCAGATCATCTCGTTCTTCGGCGCGTTCCACGGGCGCACGATGGGCGCGCTGTCGCTGACCGGCTCAAAGCCGCAGCAGAAGCGCAGATTCTCTCCGCTGATGCCGGGCGTGACGCACGTGCGCTATCCCTACGTTTATCGCGGCTGCACAGGCGGGCCAGAGGAGCAAGAGGCCTTCAGCCTGGGCTGCGCACGATACATCGAGGAGAAGCTGTTCAAGACGATTTTGCCGCCGGAAGAAGTGGCTGCAATTTTCGTTGAGCCAATCCAGGGTGAGGGCGGATTTGTGCCGGCGCCGGCGAATTTCCTGCGCGAGCTGCGGGCCATCTGCGACCGGCACGGGATTCTTCTGGTCGTGGACGAGGTGCAGTGCGGTTGCGGGCGCACGGGGCAGTGGTGGGCCATCGAGGACTCGGGCGTGGAGCCGGACATTGTCTGCATCGCCAAGGGTATTGCAAGCGGGATGCCGCTGGGCATCTGCATGACGAGGGCGGAGATCATGGACTGGGCACCGGGGTCGCACGCATCGACATTCGGCGGCAATCCGGTGTCAATCGCGGCCGCGCTTGCGACCATGAAGATCATTGAGCGCGAGGGGATTGCGAACGCCGCGAGCGTGGGCGAGTTCATGCTGGAGCGCCTTCGCGGCTGGAAGCAGAGTCACCCGCTGGTGGGCGACGTGCGCGGGCGAGGATTGATGATCGGCATCGAGATCGTGAAGGACAAGGCGACTCGAGAACCTGCCGTGGAGCTGCGCAATCGCATCGAGACGCTGGCCTTTGAGCGTGGCTTGATCATGCTGGGCTGCGGCGAGACGTCGCTGCGGCTTTCGCCTCCGCTGATCGTGAGCAAAGAGGAAGCCACCGTTGCGCTCGACATCCTGGAAGATGCGTTAACCATCACGGAGAAGGAACACGAGCACAACGCAGTGGCAACCGTGACGGCGTAAGCGAGGTTGTCTGTTCGCCCAGGTTCATAGAACCGGTCTCATAAACCATCTTTGTCAACTCGCTGGAATCATGGGCCCCGCCTTGTTGTCGGGTCCCATACTTGCCTACTTTGCTGCAGAGGCATTTATGAGACCGGTTGTAGCATCGCGGCCGCGACGTCATTGTTGCGGAGCGATTTGCCTGCGCCGGCATTCAGGCCGACAATGGTTGCCGATGGAACGGGTAGCACACATGCGGGCGGGAATATTCGATCGAGTGCTGACGGGCCTGGACTGGGTTGCCACGTGGCGAGGCCGAACGGCGGCCATCCCAGCCCATTTGCGCACCGGAATAAAGGGCGAGGATGCGGCTTGTTCGTACTTGCGGCGCAAAGGCTACGCTGTAGTGGCGCGGCGGTGGTCGGGCGGAAACTTACGCGGCGATCTGGATTTGATCGCGTGGCAGGGACCGCTGCTTTGTTTTGTCGAGGTGAAGACTCGCACCGCGCACGATATGGCGCCCGCCGAGGCCATGGTCGACACTCACAAACGCAGTGTGCTGCGGCGGCTGGCCCGGCAATACGTACGCCAGCTACCTGGTGGGGCCTTCCCAAACGCGCGGTTCGACGTGATCAGCGTGTACCTCTTGCCGGGTGCGGCGCCCGAGTTCTTCCATTTCGAGAGTGCATTTGGCTGGAGAGAGCGGCCTTGGGAAGAGCGTTCAGGCTGGCGATGACACCGAATGGGGATTTGGGAGTCTCCAACGTTTGGAGGTTTCGTTTCCACGATCTTGCTGGAGAGAACAGGGGTGTTCCTCGGCGCAAATATCTGGCTGAAACAAGAATCTTAGACGCAAGAATTCGACCCGTGTATGACCGATTTTCAGCGTCAATCGGGAACCCCGGATCGACAGTTCCGCGCCTTTATGAAGTGTGTATGATGGGTCGTGGCATTAAACTAAACCAGTAAGCTTCCACTCGAGAGTTGCGTCTTCACGGCTGAGATAGAGTTACTGTGGGCCGGTGGGGTTGGGATCCGTCGCCATGCGTAGATTTTTCCGTCTTTTTATCTCCCCTTTTGCGCATGTCAGCATCAGCAAGGGAGGCTGCGCGGACGCCGTGCGAATTCTGCTTTGCATGTTGCCGGCTGTGTGCGGAATCGCTGCCGCTCAAACCACGACCATCAGCGGGAAGGTGTACGACCCGAGAACCACGAATGCGCTTCCGCTGCCCAACGTGCTGGTGTATGCGACGACGAGCGAAGTGGCGGCGCTGCCTGCGGGGGTGCAATGCCTGACTTACCAGGCGCCGACCGGTGTGGTGAGCTACGCCTACACGGCCGTCGATGGGACGTTCACGCTCCCCAATATTCCTGAGAACACGACCTACACCCTGGTGATCCAGGCGGGCAAGTGGCGGCGCCAGTTTCCCAATGAAGAGGTTGGAACAAACCCGCTAACCGGTCTGGTCCTGAACATGCCGGCGAATCACACGGAAGGCGACATTCCCATGATCGCCATTGTCACGGGCAAGGTGGATGGCGTGGAGTGCGTGTTGCTCCATATGGGAATTGACCCCGCGGAGTTTACCGACGACACCGGCTCGGTGAATCCCGGCGGGCGCATTCATCTTTACCAGGGCGGCGGAAACCCTGGAGCGGAGATCAGCGCGTCGACACCGGTGGAGTCGACGTTGACGAGCAATTCGTCAACGCTGTCGGGATACGACATGGTGATGTTTCCCTGCCAGGGCGGCGAGTATGTTCAACCGTCAAGTCCTCTTGCCAACATCGTGAGCTACGCGAACGCCGGGGGCCGCTTATTCACGACGCATTACAGCTATGTGTACCTCGATGGCGACTCGCCTGTCGACGCGCAGTTCGCGCCGGTTGCGGACTGGACCACGACACGAGAGCAGCAGATCAATTCAGGCGTGGGAACGGTAAGCACGAACTTCAGCGATGGAGCGACGCTGGCGCAATGGCTGCAGAATGCGGGTGCAACCGTGGCCGGTTCAATGAATCAGATCAATATCAGCACGCTGCGAACAGACGTGGGTGGAGTGATTGCACCGACTCAGTCGTGGTTGACGCTGAACAGCGGAGCGTACCCGGGGCAAAGCGGCAATCCCGTGATGCAGATGACGTTCAACACTCCGGTGGGAGCGCCGGCGGCGAGCCAGTGTGGACGCGTAATGTTCAACGACTATCACGTGATCAACGTGGCGCAGGCCGCCGGCACAATCTTTCCCACCGAGTGCCCGGCTGCGGCCGCGATGAGCGCGCAAGAGGAGATGCTGGAGTACGCACTCTTCGATCTATCAACCTTTGTGCAGCCCGTTGTGGTGCCGACACTGAACGTGACGTTCAATCCCAGCCCGCTGATTGTGAAATCGGGAGACACGGCCGATCCCGTGACGGTGAATGTGACCAACACCAGCACGACGACGGAGATCGCGAGCTCGGCCATTCTTACGATCACAGTGCCGCCGCAGATATCGGTGACCGGGATGACCGATTCAACCGGCGGGTGGACGTGCACGGTGAGCACACTTACATGTACGCGCAGTGGCAGCCTCGGGGCGAATGTGACCGACCCAGTTAACCTGACGTTGAACGTTGGAAACTATACGACATTGGCCAGCTACACGGGACAGGTGACGGCGACGGTCTCGAGCGTGACATTCTCGAGCAACGTGACGGCGCAGGACAACGTGATCTTCCAGCAGAGGCCGCAAATCAACTGGGCCACGCCGGCGCCGATTGTCTATGGCACGCCGCTGAGCGCGACGCAATTGGACGCCAGTTCGCCATTGACGGGGAGCTTTGCCTATTCGCCGGTGGCGGGGACAGTGTTGAGTGTGGGGCAGCAGACGCTGAATGCGACGTTTACGCCAACGGATACCACTGACTACATCTCCGCCACTGCAACCGTGACGCTAGCCGTGCTACCAGCCATCCCGGCAATTGCGCTTTCGGCGTCGGCCAATCCGGTCTTCATGACTAACGCGGTGTCCTTCATGGCAAGTCTCCCGTCCTACGCGAGCTCCCAGACCGGAACAATGACCTTTTACGATGGGGCAACGGCTATCGGCACGGCCAACATTTCGGGCGGGTCGGCCACAATCACGACGACGGCGCTTGCGGCGGGATCGCACTCCATCACTGCAGCCTATTCCGGCGACAGCAACTATGGGCCCGGAACCAGCAGCACGCTGACAGAGAACATTCAGGATTTCACGCTGACGTTCGCGGATGCGGCATCGGGCACGGCCAGCGTTCCCGCGGGAGGCCGAGCGGAATATCGGCTGGTGATTACGCCGGTGGGTGGAGCGACGTTGCCGGCGGGCGTGACTCTGGCCGTACCCAATGTCCCGGTCGGAATGGCCACGATTTTCTCTCCGGCTTCGCTGGAAGCAGGCTCTGGAACCGCTACAGTCACACTGGAAGTGACACTGCCGGAGGCGTCGACGGTGGAGCGACCACGCGTGCCGCTCGGCGGAGGCGCATTGCCGGTGGCGCTGGGCCTTATCCTGCTGCCATTCGCGGGCAAGATGCGCAGGGGACGTGCGGGATTAACAAGATTGGTGGTGGTTGCGGCACTGAGCGGGGCGCTGGCGCTGGGAATGATCGGCTGCGGCGGCGCCAAGCTGTCAGCTGAAAATTTCTCCTTCGCCGTGACTGCCGCTTCCGGATCGCTGTCGCACTCCGTGACGGCACAGCTGACCGTGAAATAGGCATGGCTCGGGAAATCTCTCCGAAATTCCTTCGCGGCGATCCTTCAATTCGCGCAAGCGGGCGGATTTGAAGGGGCAAATTGTGCGGCCTGTGTGACGCAAGGCACATGAGATTCCCCTTTGAAACTTGTTCACGGGAAACTACATAATTCCGGAGATTGCCATTTCATGCTTACAGAAAAACAGAGAAATAAATCGGTTTTCCAAGTGCGCTAAGTCGCGGCATTTCAGGCGATTGCCCGCTAAAACGCTTATGTTCGAGCCGCGGAGGAAAGATTGCGGCGATGAAATGCTCGATAAATCGCTTTTTTTGCGGGGGTAATCAACTATTCGATTGACAAAGAATCTTGGGGTTGTCTATAGTTCGTGACGCACATGAGTAGCCGTGTATTCAGCGGCGAAAATCTGCTGCGCTCGGCTCGATAGGTGCTGTGAGAGCCGAGACCTTTAGGAGGAGACAAGTGATGATTCGAAAGAGTCTTTCGAGGGGGAGCCAAAAGTGGGTAGCGGTTCTGCCGCTATTTGTGTTGGCGCTCTTGGTATTCGGTTTGCCGTCGACCCTGCGAGCGCAGGTTACCGCGACGGTTACCGGAACAGTAGAAGACCAGTCAGGCGGCGTGATTCCTGGAGCCCAGGTGACGCTGATCAACGAAGCAACGAAATTCGCCACAGTGGAAACGAGCAATGGAGTCGGTCTCTACGCGTTCCCGTCTCTGACGCCCGGCACGTATGACATCAGGGCGTCGGCAAAAGGATTTAAAGCCACGGAGGTAACCGGCATCGTATTAAACGCCGGCGACATACGCTCAGTTCCCGCATTGAGCCTCACCATTGGCGCGGAATCACAAACAGTTACGATATCCGCAACGGCGGAGATGATTCCCGTGGAGAACGGCGCGCACACCGACGTCCTCAGCGCCGCGGATATTGACAATCTCGCGCTTGAAGGCCGCGACACCACCGAGTTGCTGAAGGTGCTGCCCGGCACGGTAACTACATCCGGGAGCCTTACCCAGACCTCTCCAACGTTCAGCGACCTCAACATCACTGTCGATGAAGCGGGCATCGGAGACGGCTATTACACCAACGGCTCGGTTTACCGCGGCGGCACGTCGATCCTGGTCGACGGCGCCCAAACGATCGATATTGGCGACATGGCGTCGTCGCTTGTGATCGTCTCGCCGGAGATGACGGCGCAAGTGAGCATGCAGTCCTCAAACATGAGCGCCGACCAACCGTTCGGCCCGGTGGTGGTGAGCACCATCAGCCGGTCGGGCAGCGCGAACTATCACGGCGAAGGCTACTTCAACGCGCGCAACAACGTGCTCAACGCGAACGGCTGGCAGCAAAAGAACACGAATACTCCGCTGGGACCGCAGAGCTACTACTATCCGGGCGGCAGTTTTGGCGGCCCGGTTCCGGGGACGCACAAGCATCTCCTGTTCTGGGGCGGCTACGAGAGGTGGCTGCAGAACCAAGGCAACGCCAACATTTTGACGTCCTACATCCCCACCCCGGAGATGATGCAGGGCGACTTTTCGACCGACAACGCCGATAACACGGCGGTGTGCCCGAATGGGTTTTTCCAGGGCGCGCCCCCCAGCGGCTATGGCGGCGGCGGCTGGTGCAGCGACCTGGGCGGAACGATTCTGGCGAATGGAGCGGTGTACTCGGCGCCGCTACCGACCCCGGCCCAGACCGGAACATACACTTCCGGAAGTAACAGCTACGCCACGGATGCGGGGCAGAAGTTTCCCGCGGGTAGCTGGCTCGATCCGGGTGCGGCGGCCCTGGCCAAGATCTGGCCCAAGGCGAATCACACTCCGAGCGCTAGTGTTTGTAACGGGTGCAACTACTACCAGCCGATCGTGAACGTTGACAACGGATGGATCTGGCGTGTGCGCATGGATTACTTATTGGGCGACAACACCAAGATCTATGGCAGCTACGAGCAGGCATTCAGCTCGGGATTCGCGCAAGGCAATGGCGCGCACCTCTACTGGACGCCGGGCAATGCCATCCCCTTCCCGGGTGGCGGCGAGGTGGAGAATAACTACGGCAAGGTCATGGCCGGCCACATCGTGCATACCTTCAATGCCACAACGACGAACGACTTCTTAGCGGCTTGGGCGTTCGGCAGCTATCCGTTCACAACGCCGAACCCCTCGGCTGCGTTCAGAACCACGCTTGGCTACACCTACGGCAAGGTGTTTTCGACACCGTCCGCGAACATTCCCGCGTACAACAGCAATGGAAACATCCCAGATTTCTCACAGGCCTCGATCTTCGAGAACCCTGTGGGGAAATATGCGGTGAAGAAGGAAGCGCCGCAGTTCGGCGATACGCTGACCAAGGTCTGGGGAACGCACACCATCAAGATCGGCGGATTCACGCAGACCACGGATAACTACCAGAGCTCGTTCAGCTACGACGAAGATGGAATCATGAGCTTCGGTGCCGGCCAGAACCCGGACCTCACAGGCGTCACCCCCACAGGCACACCGATACTTGGCCAGACCATCGGCTCGCCACACAACCCAGTCGCGCAGTTCGTCAACGGCCTTGTGAACGGCTACGGCGAGCAGGCCAATGCGCCCATCGGCGATGTGGCCGAACTGTCGACGGCGGGTTTTATTGACGACACGTGGAAGACGACGCGTCGCCTGACACTGGAACTTGGCATCCGCATTGAGCATGTGGGCCACTGGTATGACCGCGACCACATTGGACTCGCGGTGTTCTATCCGCAGCGCGTACTGCAGGATTACTATACCGGCAAGTACGCTCCCGGATACTACTGGCACGCGATCGATGCCGGCGTACCGCTGAGCGGCCAACCTAACCGCTTTGCGTATCCCGATGCACGATTCGGGTTGTCGTACGATGTGTTCGGCACGGGCAACACCGTGGTTCGCGGCGGATGGGGCGTATATCGTTACGTAACCCAGGTCAACACCGTCGCCAACGGAGAGGCGCAGGGAACCGCGGCTGATGTGCCGAGCTATAGCCAGCCCGGGTCAACTGAGCTTCAAATGCAGAATATCCACCTCCAGGCCAGTACGGCCTGCCCATCCGCACTTCGCCCTCCGCCCTGCGGCACTCAAGGTGGCCAGACCGGGCTGGACGCGAGCGACTACGGCCAGCCGATGACCCAGGCCTACAACCTGACCATCGACCAGAGGCTACCCTGGAACTCGCAGCTCGAGGTTGCCTACGTGGGAGGCATGACCAGCCAGCTTGTGGATGGCGGCGAAGACATCTCGGGCAGCAGCTACACCGAGTTGACCAACATGAACAAGACGCCGATCGGGGCCTTGTTCGCGGCCGATCCAAGGACCGGCGTTCTTTCCACCAACCCGGAGAACGTTACAAAGAATCCGAATCTCGGGACGATGACTTCGACCTCGACGGGCAACCAGCTTGCGGATTACCATCCGTTAGGCCAGGCGTACGGCACCAGCTCAACCTACGAGCTTGAAAACTCCGCATATGCAAACTACAACGGACTTCAGGTCTCATGGGTCAAGACCACAGGACACTTGACGTTCAACTTGAACGGCAGCTGGTCAAAGATGCTGGGGACGACCGTCCAGCAAGACCCATACACCGAGAGAGGCAACTATGGACCGACGGCAGAGGACCGGCCTTTGGTCTTCAACACGTCCTACACCTACAGCAGCGGCACGCTCCATAGCGGGAGCAACGTGCTGAATGCGTTGGGCGGCGGCTGGACGATCAGCGGCATCTCGACCTGGCAGAAGGGTGGCTACATTCCTGCTAGCACGGTGAACTTCGGCTTGGGAGAGCAGTACACCGGTCTGCCGGTGGACACTACTGGCGCGTCCTGCACCAAGAACGGCACCGTCCCATACAACGTGAACAACTGCAGCCTTTCGACGGACACAGGGATTACCAGTGGCATCGGAGACCCGACGTACTTCGGTACGGACGAGGGTATCCCGATCAGGCCGGTACTTACCTGCAACCCAAACAATGGCCTGGCTACTCACCAGGTCCTGAATGGTACCTGCTTCGCCGCTCCGGCGTTGGCGGGCGGATTGACCGTCAGCAGGAATGGCGGCTTTAAGTATCCCTATATGAGTGCCACGCCGTATTTCGACAACGATCTGGCGCTCTACCGGGCGTTCCACGTTTACGAAAAACAGCAAGTGCAGATCCGGGTCACCGCATCCGACTGGCTGAACCATTCCTTGCTGACGTTCAACAGTGGCACTCCCACTACGGTGAACTACAACGTGGACTACGCCACCAAGACCATCACGCCGCACTACAACCAAGCCGCCACCGGTGCGAACGCGTTCGGTGTGATGACTGTAAGGTCAGCATTACCTTACGCCAGGGTGATCGAACTCGACGTGAAGTACTCCTTCTAACCGCAACTTTGCAACCAGCGGGAGGCGGGCCTATCGGCCGCCTCCCGCTTTTTCTTTGCCCGCTCGCTTTTCGGAAAATCCGGCGAGCGATAGCGCCGGAGCAAACCTCCGAATCCGGCACACGCTGACTCGTGCGTGCCCCATTCTCACCTGCCGGCTGTGACAAAATAGAGACGTCCGCGTCATGCTAGAGCGTTTTCGATTCACTTGTTGACCTCGCCGGTATCGTGCAGGGTGGCAATTTCTTGAGAAAATTGCCACGCGTCATCCCGCATCCTGTTAAGAGCAGAATCGAAAACGCTGTGGGGGGAAGGTTCAGATTGCCGCGCCAGTCTGCCAGGTTTGTCATGTTCAAGGTCGTTTTTTTCAGTGTTGTTGCCGCGCTTTGTTCGGTTGCCAGCGCGCAGGCGGCGGCGCAAGACCTGCAATCAAAAACCCCTACGCTGCAAAGTCTTTACAACGCCGCCCAGCAATCCCAGAGTGCGGGTGATTTGAGCCAGGCTGCAGAAAACTACCGTATATTCCTTGCAAAAGCACTGGGTGAACTGGCGAACAGCCATGCACAAATTGGCGATTATGCCAGGGCTTCCGCGCTGTTCGACGAGGCATTGGCGCTCGATTCCGACTCGGCGTCTCTTCAAAGAGACTACGCATCCACAGTTTTGCAGGCCGGCGACCTGAAGCGCGCCGAGACGCTGGCACGAGGGCTTCTAAATGAATACCCGAACGACCCAAAGGGACTGGCGGAGGCCCACCAAATCCTGGGGCGCACGCTGCACAGGATGAACCGGGATCAGGAGGCGAGGAAAGAGCTCGAAACCGCCGTCTCGCTCGATGCGAGCGTTGCGAATCAATTCGACCTCGCAGTGGTTTGTCTGGACCTTGACGACGAGAAATGCGCCGTGCAGATCTTCAGCGGGCTGGAGACGACGCTCGGAGACAGCCCCGCGCTCCATATGCGGCTTGGTTTAGCCTACGGGAATTCGGACTTTACACCGCGCGCGGTTACGGAGTTCAAAAAGGCGATAGCCGAAGATGCGCGTTATCCTGGAGCGCACTACTCCGTGGCTGCGGCTTTGCTGGCGGCAGGCGAAGACGAGAAAACGCTGCAAGAGGCGGAGACGGAACTCAAACAGGAGCTGGCAATCTCTCCGGACGACTTCCTGACGTATGCCGCACTGGGCAAGATTGAATCAAGTTATCACAGATATCCTGAAGCCGAACGGTACCTCAAGCGAGCCATCGTCCTGAGTCCCAAGAATCCTGACGCCTTTCTCTACCTGGGACAGATGTACTTCGACACGAACCGGCTGACGGAGGCGGAAGCCGATCTTCGCCAAGCCATCAAACTGACAACGGATATTTCGCGGAACCACTATCAAATCCAGAAGGCGCATTTTCTGCTGGGCAGAATCTTGATGCAGAAGCATCAGGAAGAGGAGGCGCACGCGGAGATGCAGATCGCGCACGCATTCGCGGACAAGGCGCTGTCGAAAGATAAGACCGAATTAGCCGGGCTGCTCGACAACAAGCCCACGAGCGGGGAAGCCTCGGATGCTCGAGTGGACCCTGCGGCCATGGCTCCGGCTGCTCCGCCCCCCGCGGATCCTGTGGCGGCTGGCAGGCAAAAGGCATTCGAGAAGCAGCTGACGCCGGCAATCGCGGATAGCTATAACAACCTGGGCGCGATCATGGCCACGCAGACGAAGTACGCGGACGCATTGAAATACTTTGAGCGAGCGGCGGCATGGAGCCCTTCCCTTGAAGGGTTGGATTACAACATGGGTCACGCTGCATTCATGGCTGCGAGATTCTCAGAAGCGATCTTGCCACTTTCCCGCTATCTTCGGTCGCACCCGGGCGATTCGGGCATCCGCGGTGCGCTGGCCATGAGCCAATTCATGACGCACAACTACCGAGGTTGCATCGACGCTCTGAAAGGAGCAGGGGAAGGAATCGGAACCATCCCGCAGATGCAATTTATCTACGCCGAGTCGCTCGTGAAAACCGGCGACGTTTCGTCGGGAAGAGAGCGTCTTGAAAAACTGGAGGCGGCGCATCCTGAGATCGCCGAAGTTCATCGCGGGTTGGGTGAAATCGCTGAGCTCCAAAGAGATTGGCAAACCGCCATCAAGGAACTGGCCCAGGCGATCCAGCTCAACGCCAACGATCCAGAGACGCATTACGACCTTGGCAAGACGGAGCTGGAGAGCGGGAACCCCGCGGAAGCGATTTTGGAGCTCGAAACCGCTGTTCGCCTGATGCCGGACGATGCGAGTTATCACCAGGAGCTCGCCGCCGCATACGAGAGGGCCTTTCGAATGTCAGACGCGGAAAAGGAGCGCCGCATTGTCGAGCAGCTCAAGGCTTCCCAGACGCCGGCCGCGAAGGCCGGGGCGTCAACCGCGGAAGAACGTCCCGGTCGATGAGCGATTGAGGTGAGCTCAATGACCTGGCTCGGCCGATGGCGGCTTGAGCTTTGGGCGGATTTGATCCGCGGGGACGATTCCGTGGCCTTCGAGCACTGCGTAGAACTGGTCGGCAGGCAGGCTGCCGATGTGATCGACGGCTCCGGATGGCCAGCGAATTTCGACGCTGTCGACTTTTGTGGCCGAGCCGAGCCCAAAGTGCAAGCGCAAATCGTTTTGAGAGAGATAGCTTCCGCCGCTATGAACTTCGCCGGTTTGCGTCATTCCTCCGGCAACAACTTTGACACGAGCATTGAGGGCGAGGCGGTTGCTTTTGGTTCCAGCGAGCTCGAAACTGACCCAATGGCGTCCCGGAACCCCATGATTTTTCAATAGCATAGGGCTGCCGTCGAGATTGTTGATCACGACGTCCATGTTGCCGTCGTTGAAGAGATCTCCGACAGCGAGGCCGCGTGAGACCTGTCTTTCTTCAAGTGCGGGGCCGGCTTCATCGCTGGCATCGCAAAAGGTTCCGTCGCCCTGATTCATATTGAGAATCTTTGGCTGGTGATAACCCGGATCGGAGGGAATGAGGTCAGTTTGGGGATAGACATGACCGTCGACGGTAATCAGATCGAGCCAGCCATCGTTATCGAGATCGACAAATGCGGTTCCCCATTTGACCCAAGGCAAGGCTGCCATGGCGAGACCCGAGGGAAAGGACACCTCGGAGAAATTCCAGTCGCCATCGTTGCGATATAGGTCGGGATTCTCATTCTCGAAATTCGTGACAAAGAGGGAGGGGCGACCGGTGTGGTTGTAGTCACCAACGGCAATGCCCATCGAAGCCTGCTCGGAGCCCTCATTGCTGAGTGCAGTTCCGGACTCAAACCCGATCTCTTCGAATTTTCCGTTGCCCAGGTTGCGGTAGAGGAACTTCGGCGTTGAGTCATTGGTGATGTAGATATCGGGCCGGCCCGTGTTGTTGAAGTCGGCCCAGATGACGCCGAGGCCATAGTAACCGTTGGGATCGTCGACACCGGCCTGCTTGGAAACATCGGTGAAAGTTCCGTCTCCGTTGTTATGGAAGAGGGAGTCGCCGGCGCCCTTCAATCCGCGCGGACCACACTGCACGGCAACGCCGCGATACATGCAAAAGGCCGAGCTGCCGAATTGCGGCAGATCGTTGAGATGGAAATCGACATAGTTCGCCACCATGAGGTCGACATATCCATCGCCGTCGTAGTCTCCGAAGGACGCGCCGGCAGACCAGCGGCCATCGGCCACGCCCGCTTTAGCGGTGACATCAGTGAACGTTCCATCGCCGTTGTTGTGATAGAGAATATTTCCGCCGAGGCAGGTTATATATAGATCGGGCCAGCCATCGTTGTCGTAATCGCCGACCGCGCCGCCCATTGCAAGGCAGGCTTTGGTTAATCCGGCTTTTTGAGTTACATCAGTAAACGTGCCGTCGTGATTATTGTGATAGAGAACGCCTAAGCTGGTTTGCCCCGCCAGCGCCATATCGACGGTCGGCGCATTGGTGAAATAGATGTCGGGCCATCCGTCGCGATCATAGTCAAAAATGATCACGCCTCCGGTCATCGATTCGAAGATGAATTTCTTTTCCTTGGATGAAGTGTGGGTAAAGGTGATCCCGGCCTTAGCCGTGATGTCCTCCAACTGCGGTATAGGGCGCTTGGTGCACTTCGGGGACTTGGCGCCAGGTGGAGGCGGGCCCGTCAAGGGATGCCCCATTCCCTGAGGATGAATCTGTCCAATTGCGAGGAACGGCAGGGCCAGTAACACAATCAGGGCCCTGAATAAGGACTGAACCGTCATTCCTAGATTTTACCCGACAGCTTTCGTGCCGCCGTCTCGGTTCTGGACGAGGACTTGAGGACTTCAAGGTGCGCGACGAAGCAATAGGCGGCGGACAGATTCCGGTGGAGAGAGGTCTATGCGGCGATCCGGGATGGCATGGCTTCATCGATCAAGCCCGCATGGATGCGCTATACTCCAGGGGCAGTGAGGAACAGGAGGATTACGATGCGTTTGCAGGCGATGACTCGAGTTCTGGCGGGCGCGACAATCATGGCCGCGCTGGGAGGGTCAGGCTGGGTGGCGGCACAGTCCGGGGTCAATACTGTGCTGAAGCCGGGCGACCTTGAAAAGCTGTTTCCGGCCACTGTGTACTACTGCGGGCAGAGCGCGCCAGCGCAGGTGCGCAACTCCGGAGGCGTAAAGTTCGCCGACGGCCATTACGTGCTGGCCAGCCTGGTTGACACGAGCGGCTACTCGAATGGATTGGCGCAGAAGTATCAGGGCTATCTGATTGCCGAAGTCCCACTCGTGATTGGAGGCAAGCGCCTGCCTGCAGGGGCGTATGGCTTCGGCTTCCTGGACGGCGATCGGTTTGTTGTGACCGATCTGGGCGGCAAGGACGTGCTCACGGCTCACTCGACGAAGGACACTGACATGACTCGGCCGCGCCCCTTAGATGTAACCGATGATCCAGCCAGCGGCTTCCGCCTCTATGCGGGGCGGCGCTACGTGCACTTCGGCCGGTAAGCCGAATGGCGGTGGGCTTCAAGCAGCCAAGTCTCCGCGACAAATATTGGTTGCGGGCCGCGACGAGCACAAAGCTGCTCCCGAAAGTCATCTGGTGCACGGCCGCTCTGTTGCTTCTAAGCGGGGCGGCGCCTACTGCCGCGCTTGAAGGCCCCACACCGCTCGCCAATTTTGGCCGCCAGGCATGGGCCATGGAGAATGGCCTGCCTCAAAACACAGTCCAGGCGCTGGCGCAGACCAAGGATGGATTCCTCTGGTTGGGCACAGAGGCCGGCTTGGTGCGCTTTGACGGCATCGAATTCGAAACCTACGACCGTAATTCCACTCCTGCGTTGCCGGGAAGCGACATCCGCTGTTTGCTGGCAACGACGGACGGTGCGCTGTGGATTGGGACGAACGCGGGGCTGGCGCGGTGGAAGGACGGAGCGGTAAAGACGTTCACGACGCAGGATGGGCTGCCGGGGAACGGAATCCTGACGCTGGGCGAAGAGGAGGACGGGAAGCTCTGGCTGTGGACCGAAAAAGGCATCGCCCAGCGGGAGGGGGACCGGTTCGTACCGGTGAGGACGGTGGACGCGTTTCCGCACACCGCGCTCCCTTCGCCGGGTGAGGTTCCCGGAGCGAAAGTGTTCGGCACGGAGATGCCAAACGGGACTTTTGTAGATGCCGACAGAAGCGCCGTGAGTTCTGTTCGGCTCCAAGGGGCCCCGGCAGGAGTCTCGATCTACTTGAAGGTGGGCAGGGAACTGCCCGGAAGCAGGATTCAAGCTATCTTTGCCGACCGAGAGAACGCGCTTTGGATTGGGACCAATGCCGGGTTGGTGAGATGGGTGAATGGCAAGGTTGACCGTTTTCCCATCACTGATCCTTTGGCCACGGCGTCGATTCTCGGGTTGATGGAAGACCGCGAGGGCAATTTGTGGGTGGGGACTGAAACCGGCGGGCTGGATATTCTGCGCGATCAGAGATTTCGAACGATCGACACACGTGATGGGTTGACCTCCGACCGCATCACCACTGTGGTGGAGGATGCAGCCGGCACGCTGTGGGTGGGGACGCAGGAGGACGGACTGAACGCGCTTCTCCGTGACCAAGGCACGGCCGGCTTGCGCGCCGTGCGCAGCCTTTCAGTGAACAACGGGCTTGCAAGCAACGTGATCCTGTCGCTGGCCACAGCGCCCAACGGTGATCTGTGGGTGGGCACGCCGGACGGGCTGAACCGGATTCGCGGAAACAAGGTGGACACCTTCACCTCAGCCGATGGGCTGCCTGACGATTTTGTGCGCTCATTGCTGATCGACGTGGATGGGACGCTTTGGATCGGCACCAGGCGCGGGTTGGCGCACTGGACGGTGGGGAAGAGCGGGTTGGGCGCTGGCGCGGGAATGGAAACCTACACGAAGGAGAACGGGTTGGGAAGCGATCTTGTGGGCGCGATGGCTCGCGACAAGAGCGGCGACCTTTGGGTAGCGACGCTAGCTGGGTTGTCACGCCTGCACGGCAACGCAATCTCCAACTTCACGGCTGCGAATGGGCTTTCGAGCAATGTCATAACGGCACTGCTGCCACGCGCGGACGGGACACTGCTGATCGGCACGCAGGGCCACGGCTGGGATGTTTGGGATGGAAGCAAATTCTCCATGGCGATGCGCAATGGCCTTGAGGAGACGACGATTCACGCCATTTTGGACGATCGCGATGGACACCTTTGGTTTGCAACGGGCGACGGCATAGCGCGCTGCGACTGCAATGAGATGGCCGGCGCAGGCCCCGCGGGGAGTTGTTCGCACTGGATGGAGTTTGGGACCGCTGATGGTCTGCACAGCCGGGAGACGGCGAACAACAGCCATCCTTCGGCGTGGCGATCGCGTGACGGACGATTGTGGTTTGGCACGGCAAAAGGGCTGGTGGAAGTGGACCCAGCGCACTTTCCCGTAAACGTAGTGCCGCCTCCGGTGTCTTTGGAGCGCTTTCAGGTGGACGATGTCGCGCAGACCCTGCGTGGAGCGGACTCTCGGTTGAGAGTTGCGGCGGGTCGCGTTCATTTCGAGTTCGACTACGCCGGGTTGAGCTTTGTGGCGCCGCAGAAGGTGCGCTACCGCTACATGCTCGAGGGCTTTGATCGAGGTTGGACCGATGCCGGAACGCGCCGAACTGCATATTACACGAATATTCCTCCGGGCCGGTACACGTTCCGCGTGCAAGCGGCGAACAACGACGGCCTTTGGAACACGACCGGTGCGGCGCTGAGCTTCGAGCTGCGGCCGCATTTTTATCAGACCCTGTGGTTCTATGGGTTGTTGTTGTTGGCGCTGGCGGGGACGGTCTTGCTAGTGCTCAAGCGGAGATTGTACGTGGCGGAGCGCGAGTTCAAGGCAGTGCTGGGCGAGCGCAGCCGGATCGCACGCGAGATTCACGATACGCTGGCGCAGGGGTATGTGGGCGTTTCGGTCCAACTGGAGGTTCTGGCGGAGTTGTTGCGCCAGCGGAAAACGGAAGATGCGGGCAAACAACTGGACCAGACACGCGACTATGTGCGCCACGGGCTGGCAGACGCGCGGCAGTCGATCTGGGTCCTGCGCACACAGGATGCGAGCGAGACAACGATGCCGGTGAAGTTGCGGCGCATGGCGGAAGGAGCCGGAGGTGATGGACTGACAGCGCGGTTCAGTCTTTTCGGAGCTTATCGCCCGCTGCCTGTGGAGACGGAGCGCGAGGTAGCACGCATCGCGCAGGAAGCAATCCATAATGTGAAGAAGCACGCTGGGGCCTGTGAACTTTCGGTTCAATTGGAGTATGGACCGGAGGCGGTTACGCTCGAGATCAGGGACGATGGGCGTGGAGGCGCATTGCAGGGGACGGCAGCGGGATTGCCGGGTCACTTTGGCCTGACCGGTATGAGAGAACGCGCGGCTGAAATCGGCGCAACGCTGGAAGTGAGTAGCACGCCGGGTGAGGGGACTAGGATACGGTTGAGTGTACCGGCGCGAAGTGAAGCGCGAGAACAGGCGGAGGTACAAAAGTGAGTGCGGACTCGATCCGAGTGCTGGTTGTCGAAGACCACAACGTGGTTCGCCAGGGGCTGGTGGCGCTGCTGAATGTGGCAGGAGGCCTGGAGGTGGTGGGCGAGGCCGCGGATGGCGTGGAAGCCATCACTCAGTATCGCAAGCTGCAACCGGATATCACTTTGATCGACCTGCGGCTGCCAAGAATGAGTGGCGTAGACGCGATTGAGCGCATCCGTATGGAGACGCCCCAGGCCCGATTCATCGTGCTGACAACCTACGACGGGGATGAAGATATTTACCGCGCGTTAAAGGCCGGCGCACGGGCGTACCTGTTGAAGGGGATGACGAGCGAGGAACTGATCAGCACGATTCGAACGGTTCACGAGGGGAAGTCGCATATACCGCCGGCGATCGCCGAGAGGCTCGCCGAGCGCATGGGCGCACAGGATCTGACTCCGCGCGAGTTCGATGTGCTGGAGCAGATTGTGTACGGCAAGAGCAATCGGGAGATTGCGGCCGAACTGGAGGTTTCAGAGGCGACCGTAAAAACGCACATCAACAGTCTGCTGAGCAAACTGGGCGTGACTGACCGGACGCAGGCGGCAACAGCTGCGATCCAGAGGGGAATTGTTCCGTTGGAGGCCCTGAGAAGGCCGAAACCATGAGTATAAGAATCGCGATATTTTGCGGAGTTTTTCTGGGACTGCTTGCCCCCCAGGTACCGGCGCAAAAAGCAACGTGGAGGCAGGCTACGCCGGCGGAGCTGGCGGCGGTTCTGCCATCGCGGGCGCCGGTGGAAAACGAGCACATCGAAACGGAGATGCGCACTGCGTCGGGGATCGTGGATGAGCACGGGCGCTTCATTGCGGGGGTGGTGCTGATTACGGCGGGCTATTCCGCGGAAGGCAAGTACTCGCACTACCTGATTGTGCAAGCGCCAGTCGAGATTGGAGGCGTCAGGCTGAAGCCGGGCGAATACGCGTTTGGTTGGAGCAGGGAGGACGGCGGGGATACACTCAGCGTTCACTTCAACCAGGCGGCGAATGGAGCTCTCGTGGGGACCACGGATGCGCACAGGATCCCCGGCTCAAGCAGGGTGGAGAGCCTGCGCATCTGGCCGCCGAGCGAAAAGGCGCTGATCCAGATTGGGCGGTTTGGGATTCCTTATAGAGTGGGCGGTCAATAGCGGTGAGTTGACGGGCCGCAAAGGGGAGGGTTACGAACGGAACCCGAGCATTCGCAAGTGGTTTCTAAATGGGCGTTTGCCCGGTTCGGCTCGGGGGCGCACTCCAACTTTTGGTCGATACTTCCATCGATCTCACCCCGTATACTTGCAGCCATGTTTGAGTCATTGCGCACGGCCACTCTCTGCGGATTGCTGGCGGGAGGGATTCCCGCATTGGTTTCCGCTCAAGTCACAAATTCTTCTACTCCTCCTTCAGGACAACAAACTCAAACGAACCCCACGCATGCCCAAACACCATCGCCGGGCGGCATGAGCAGCGGCCCTCCGCAGCCAGCCCAGTTCGACGAGCAGCACCGGCCGATCACTGCGGGCGGCTTTGTGAAGAGCGGGCCCGTGATCTTCGAAGACGTATCGGAGAGGGCCGGACTGACTCATTGGACCCACAAGATGGGGACCAAGGAGAAGAAGTACATCATCGAGACTAAAGGCGGGGGCATTGGCCTGATCGACTACGACAACGACGGCTGGCTCGACATTTACGTGGTGAACGGCTCGACCTTCGATGCGCTGGACGGCAAGGAGACGCCGCCCCACGCGGCGCTGTTCCATAACAATCACGACGGGACCTTTACGGATGTGGCAGCGAAGGCAGGCGTAACCAACGACCGTTGGGGTATAGGCGTGGCCATTGCAGACTATGACAATGACGGCTGGCCGGATATCTATGTGACCAACTGGGGCAAGAACCGGCTGTATCACAACAACCACGACGGAACGTTTACCGATGTTGCAGAAAAGGCGGGCGTGCAGTTGGGGAATTGGTCGAGCGGAGCCACGTGGGGCGACTATGACGGCGACGGACTTCTGGACCTGTTCGTGCCGGGCTACGTTCATTTCGACCGCGACCATTTGCCTTCGGGCGGCGAGAATGGCGTCCCCGATACCTTTTGCACCTTCCGCGGAGTGGGGGTGATTTGCGGTCCAAGAGGCCTCAAAGGCGAGCCAGACCATTTATTCCACAACAACGGCGACGGAACGTTTACCGATGTGAGCGAAAAGGCAGGCGTGGCCGACAAACCCGGCTACTACGGGCTGGCCTCACTGTTCGTGGACCTGAATAATGACGGCAAGGTGGATCTGCTGGTGGCCAACGACTCCACCCCAAACTATCTCTACATCAACAAAGGGGACGGGACGTTTGAAGACGACAGCTACTCGTCGGGCTACGCGCTGGACGAGGCCGGGCGAGAGACTGCGTCGATGGGCATTGCAGCGGGGGATTTTGAAAACAACGGCAACGAGGACGTCTTCAACACGACTTTCTCCGACGACTACAAGGTGCTTTACCGCAATGACGGCGACGCGAACATGACGGATGTCAGCTACCAGATGGGCATCGCCGAAATCTCGGTGCCGTTTCTTGGATGGGGCGACGCGTTCCTGGACTATGACAACGACGGGTGGAAAGACCTGATGATGGCCGATGGGCACGTCTATCCACAGGTGGATCAGCACGCGTGGGGGACAAGTTGGGCGGAGCGGCCGATGCTCTTCCACAACATCGGCGGCAAGAAGTTTGAGGCGGTGCCGGCCGTCGAGGGTTCCGGGCTTGCAGACGTTATCGCCGGACGAGGGATGGCGGAGGGCGATCTCTTTAACGACGGGAAGCTGGACGTGGTGATCAATGTGATGGACGGTCATCCGGTGCTTCTGCGCAACGTGAGCCCGGACAAGAACCACTGGCTGGAGTTGAAGCTAGTGGGTGGGCCTAAAAGTCCCCGCGACGCTATAGGCGCCACGGTATATGTGACCGCAAATGGCATGAGGCAGCGCGGGGATGTGCTCAGCGGCGGCAGCTACGCGTCGACCAGCGACCCAAGGCCGCATTTCGGACTCGGGCAGGCGATGAAGGTCGACGACATCGAGGTGCATTGGCCTAGCGGCAAGGTGGAACATTTCGCTGTGCCGGGCGCGGATCGGATTGTGACGATCACCGAAGGGACGGGGAAATAGCACGAGGGGTTTCTGGTCAAGGAAACCTCTCCTTTCGAACCCGCAATGAAAACAACTTCATGCGCTGCAGTAATGTTCGACCTTAAAACGAGAGGCGAGCGCTTAACTGGATTTCCCGTCCAGGGGTGGCAACTTCGGTGATGCTGCCAAAACTGGACGTATTCACGAAGCGGTTGGGGGTTCCAAGGTTGGTGTGGTTGAAAGCGTTGAAGAACTCGGCGCGAGCCTCAAATCTGGTTTTCTCCGTCAAATTGAAACCGCGGTCCAGGGCCAGATCCATGGTCTGCATTCCGGGGCCATACACCGTGTTGCGGCCGACATTGCCAAAGGTGTAGGCCGGAGGCGCGGCGAATGCGTTGGGGTTGAACCAAGTGGTCGCGTTCCGGGTGCCCGACGGGAAGATCTTCTGGCCGGTGACATTGGCTCGAATGGGGTTTTCTCCAACCACCGTGCCTGCATTAGCCGTATCGCCAAAAACAGAGATCGTCATGGGGAAGCCGGACTGGACCTGATAGACGATGGAGCCGCGCCAGTCGCGGGTCAGTTCCTGAACCAGGTGGTTGGCGCCGACTGTGGGTGAGTTGTAAACGGCGCTCACGGCGGCGCGCTGGCGGACGTCGCAGCCGGGACCCTTTTCAGCTTTCAGGTCGTAGTTATTCTGCGGGGTTGCTGCCTCGAACATGGGCGAACGGAAGTCCGGCGCGCCTTCCAGCGCTTTGGCGAAGGTGTAGTTGGCCAGGAAGCTGAGATGGTTGGTGGCGCGGCGCCGCACATTGACGTAACCGGCGTCATACCAGCTCTGGGATGTGTTCTCGAGCATGTTGATGGTGGTGGCAGGGAACGTGGAACTGGTCATGGTGCTGGCTACGGCGGCAGGAAACACCGTGTTGCTGACAAAGCTGATTTTTGGAAACGGACGGCGGGGCTGTATCAGGCCGGGTCCGGGCTGCGCGTTGTTGATAAGGTGCGAGCGCTGCAAATGGAAACCCCCTGCGCCCAGATAACCGATTTCAACGGTAGTTTCGGCTCCCAACTGCTTTTCGATCGAAGTGCTCCACTGCTGGACGTATTGCGCGGGTGCATGCAACTGAAGCGCGGTGAAGCTGACCGCAGTCGTGCCGAGCACGGGAGTGGGAAAGTTCAGGGTGGTGATGGAGGGAATGTAGGGATCGCTCTGCGCGGTCTCAGGGAATACATAAGGCACGTTGTGGCGCTGGTTGCACCAGGTGTTCATGTCAACCGGCGTATAGAAGATGCCGTAGGCGATGTGCGCCACGAGGCCCAATCGCGGAAAGCTCTGCGCGAGTCCGAGCCGCGGAGCAAATTTGGCCAGGTTTGGATACATCAGGCCACGGGGATAACCATTCTGCCCGCCGATAAAGACCTGCGGCGCGCCACTGGAGAGGTCGAGGTTGCTGTTCGTGTAGTCGAGATCGACCAGCGGGCTCATGAACTCGTAGCGGAGGCCGTAGGTCAGCGTGGTCTTATTGGTCAGTCGCCAGGCGTCTTGCGCGAAGCCGTCGGCATACCACTGGCGTAGCTGCATCTGGGGCACGCCTGCCTGGCCCTGCCGCGCCGCCGGCAGGCCAAGGAGGAAGTCGGCCAGGGACGATCCCGTGGCGCCGTCGTTGAGCGCGTATTGGGTGGTGTAGCCGTTTGTGTACTGGTAGTAGCCGCGGTTCTGGAAGAAGCCCCACATAGGCCAGATGAATTTCTGATACACGCCGCCGAATTTGGCGCTATGTCGGCCGATCTGCCAGTTGAGCACGTCCCTGCCTTCGATCACGGTGTCCCAGGCGCGCATCGGCGTGGCCAGGTAGTTGTCGCCAAACGGCGAATATCCCTGGACCGTGAAGTAAGGAGCCCCCCAGGCATTGGGACCGCCGAAGCCGGTTCCAGTGATGCCCAGTTCGTCTACGATGTCGTTTTTACCCGCGCTCTCGGTGGTGTGCATCATCACCAGGCGTGAGATGGCCGCTGACGCTGAGTTGACCATGTGAGACGAGAGAACGCGGGTCCAGGCCAGGACCCCCTGCTGTGAGAGATTGTCGTGATACAAACCGAAGCCAGGAAGGCCCTCCGGCATGAAGCCGTATTCGCTTCCCGCCGAGTAGCGAAGGAAGGCAGTGTCGCCGTTGGCGAAGCTGTGATCGACGCGCGCCGTACCCTGGTCGTCGGTCATGCGTTCCTTGCGCGTGTCCAGATAATTATTGGCGTCGTTTCCCGCGCCGATCACGGTGGGCTGACCCATCATGGTCATACTGCCCATATTCATCGAGTTGGGCAGCGGCGTGTACTTATTCAGCATGATCGATGCGGCCTGCGTAAGCCGGTTCGGCGGAATCACGTTCAGCTCTCCGTTGTAGGAAAACTGCTGGCGGATGTTCTGCGGATTCGAGGGGCTCGCGGGCTGGGCTGGGTTGAAGTTCGGATTTGGGGTAGTCGTGTTTGGGTCGTAGATGTTCACGCCGCTTTGGCTGAAATCGCCGGAGTCTTCAGCCGCGGTCGGCACAGTGTCGACCATGACGTCGTCCTCAACGTGCCGCAGGGCTTCATAGTTCAAGAAGAAGAAGGTCTTGCCGGCAAGCTTTACGGGGCCGCCGAGCGATGCGCCAAAGTTGTTCTGCACCAGAAAATTCGAAGTGCCCATCTGGTTAAAGGAGTGGGCATCCATGTCGCCGTTGCGCAGGAACTCGTAAGCCGTGCCGTGGAAATGGCTGGACCCGGAGCGCGTGACGATGTTGATCTGGCCGCCTCCAGCGCCGCCCATGTCGGCCGAATAACTGCCGGTCTCGACCTGGAATTCCTGCACCGCATCGGGCGAAGGGCTCAGATTCTGGGTACTGAAGGTAGGGTCGGTGTTGGTGGCCCCATCCAGCAGGAAATAGTTTCCATTGGGGCGGCTTCCGCCGATGCTCACCGCCGACCTCTGGCCAGGCCTCCAATAGAGAGAGCTCATGTCGCCGGTTGAGGCTCCGTGACTGATGTGAGCTCCGGGCACGGTCAGGACCAAGTCGATCAACATACGGCCATTCAGCGGGAGGGAATCGACCGAGCGCTGATCCACCACCTCGCCAACGCTCGCATCCTCAGTTTTAAGCAGTTCGCCCGAGGCCTGAACCGTGACGCTCTGGTTTTCGGAGCCGAGGCTCAATTGCCAGTCGAGTGTGGCCTGCTGGCCCACTTCGAGGTTTATCGACTGGGTGACCTGCTTGAATCCAGGGTGGTCCACGGTGAGCGTGTATGCGCCCGGCTCCAAGCCCGCGATCTCGTAAAGGCCTACCTCGTTGGAAACAACATCGCGTGTCGCGCCGGTTCCTCGAGTCAAAATGTGGATCTGCGCTCCAGCAATCGCGCGATGCTGCGGGTCAAGAATCGATCCGTTCACGACGGCGTAGTTGCTCTGAGCATGAACGGCAAAGACGGCCGCGAACAGGCAGGCGAGAACGGGAAGAATCTTTCTGGTCATTGGCTCTCCTTCGGGTTGCAGTCATCCGCCGGATGTATGCGAGTCGTTTCCGGCCGGACTTCGATTCATTGCGTGCAAAGCTTTCGTGTGTTGTGTGCGCGGTGTCCTTGTCTTATGCAGTTTCAAAATACGGTGGCGCTGGGAAAAGCGGCGGCTGAGCTGTGCTGGCACCTGAGAGACCGCTAACCCCAACCAGAGAAAACGCTCGAATGGCGTACAGATCATCTTGATGTCTGATCGCGGATCTGTCTTCGTCCCATAGAAGGATTGCGGCATCAACCGTTCGGTGGAGGGCACTTCTCTTCCGACCAAGAACGGATGCAGCGTTCCGTCGAAAGCTTATAGAATTGTTAGCGCGATGCTTCCCCGCCTTTTCGCCACTCGAATTCTTCGCATTCTCGGCAGTGTCCTGCTGATGGGCGCGATTGTCTGTGGCTTGATGGCGTGGCGGGCACGGCCGGCTTATGCGGTCGACGATGCGGCGGCGCAGCGTGCGCAATACTCGCAGACTATCGCTTCGCATTACAACTTCCGCTTTGGGGCGGACAAGCCGTTTCTTCCTTCCAACGCCACCACCGACACGGGAGAGTTCATCGATCCCCAGAGCTTTCCAACGGCAAAGTACTGTGGCCACTGCCATCAGGCGGCGTTAGCGCAATGGCGCCAGTCGGCACATGCGAACTCCTTCCGCGCGCCATGGTACGTCAAGAACGTGAACATGCTGATCCACGGGAAAGGGATTGAGTATGCTCGCCACTGCGAAGGGTGTCACAACCCCATTGCCCTGACGTCCGGGGCGATGACCCAGAATTCTCCGGTGAATCGCAAGTTCGACGCGGACGGCATTACGTGCTCGGTTTGCCATTCCATCCAGAAGGTGGATGCGCGCGGCACAGGGAGCTATGTACTGGGCGTACCAGCGGTGCTGGTGGATGCCGACGGCAAGCCGATCTACGGCGAGGTCTCAGACAAGGAGATTCTGGCGCATCTCGATCGTCATTCCCAGGCTGTGATGAAGGATTTTTATCGAACCAGCGAGTTCTGCGGTGCCTGCCATAAGGCTGCGCTACCCAGGATGTTGAATGGCTATAAGTGGCAGCGCGCATTCTTTCTTTACGACGAGTGGCAGCAGGCTTCTTTCGCAAAGCAGTCCCCGCTCCCGTTCTATGTGAAACCGCAGGTGTCCACGTGCCAGACCTGCCACATGGCCGAGGAGACGATCGAGCAACCGGATTATGGAATGGAACAGGGCAAGCTGATGTCGCACCGCTGGCTGGGCGCGAATGCAGTGCTATCGAAGTATTACGGCTACGATGAGCAACTGCAAAAGACCACTGCCTTTCTGCAGAATGGGGCCCTCAACGTCGATCTGTTCGGAATCGAGCGCAATGGCGGAAAGCTGATTGCGCCTCTCGGAACCGAGCCCTTCGACATTGCCGCCGGGGATGTTCTGACCGTTTCCGTCGTGATCCAGAACAAGGGAATCGGGCACACACTCGTGCCTGAACAACGCGACTTTTACGAATGCTGGGTTGAGTTCCAGGCCAAGGACGCGGCCGGGAACACGTTGATGGACTCTGGCGCGGTTGGGCCGGACGGTGCGCTCGATCCCACGGCGCACAGCTTTACAAATCGGCTGGTGAACGTTCGCGGGACGCTGAACGATCTGCATCAGGTGTGGGACACGAGAGTGATTCCGTATAACAACACCATTCAGTCGGGCCGCTCACAGATTGTGCGCTATCAGTTCAAAGTGCCGGAGAATGCCGCCGGGCCGATTACCATTACCGCCAAGGTCAACTATCGCCGCTTCAACCAGCATTTCATCGACTTCGGCTTGGGAAAGCACTATGAACTGCCCGAGGTGGAGATGACGTCGCGCACGCGGACGCTGACGTTGGGCTCCAATTCTGCGACGCCGCCGGATCCTGAGGACAATCCCGTTTGGATGCGATGGAACAACTATGGCATCGGATTGCTGGACGCGCAGCAGTACGCAGAGAGTGCGCGAACCTTCGAGCAAGTGGCTCAGTTACGCCCGGATTATGCGGACGCTTACACCAACGTCGCCATCGCAGATTTTTCGTGGCAGCGCTACGACGGTTCGCGGACCAATCTGGAGAAGGCGCTGCAACTTGCTCCGCACAACGCGCGCGCGCTTTACTATCTTGCGCTGGTAGACCGAATTCAAGGCCATCCTGACGCTGCGATCGCCGATTTGCTCGACGTGATTACGCAGTTCCCCCGCTCTCGCGACGCGCACCGGGAACTGGGCTTTTCGTTCTATCAACAGCACAAATATCAAGAGGCGCGGACCGAGTACGAGACGGTACAATCCATCGATCCCGACGACCTGGCTGCGCATTACATCCTTTCTATCGTGTATCGCCGCCTGGGGATGAAGGAAGAGGCTGCACGCGAGGCTGCGGCCTTTGCAGACCAGAAGGACGATCCGACGGCAAACACCTATGCACTGGAGTTCCTGAGCAAGCATCCTGAGGTGACCTCGGAGAGCGTTCCCTGGCATATTCACAGCAACGTGACGCCGGACGGCAATGCTCATGTCGGCGGGACCGGTCAATGAGATTGCTGCTGTTCGTCGCTGTCGGTACGCTGGCTCTCTCTTCTTTCGCAGTTGCTTCCTCGCGCAGCCAGCGAGCACATGGCGCCGCGGTCTTCAGCGAGAGCGGATGCCAGCACTGCCACAGCATAGGAGGCGTTGGCGGACACAAGGGGCCCGATCTGTCGGGAGTGGGAAGAAGGAAGTCCAAGGCCGAAATGCGCCAGCAAATCGTTTACGGCAGTAAAGTGATGCCGGCCTTCGGAGACGATCTTGAGCCGAATGAACTGAAGGATCTCATCGCCTATCTGAAATCGTGCCGCCAGAAGCCCGCGAAGGCGCTGCACGCCACCAATTCAAACTAACGGCCGAGCCGGTCAACTCAAGCAGCGCAGGTGATTGCCGCGCGAAGTGCGTCGGCGACCTCCTGCTGCTGGTCGGCCGTGATGCGGTTGAAAAACGGAAGAGCGAACGTGCGACGCGCGATGGACTCAGTGAGAGAGAAATGGCCTGCGTCGGCCCCGATCGGTGCGCGCCATGCAGGCTGCAAGTGGATGGGCGCGAAGTAGCGGCCCGTGGCGATGCCTTGCCGGACAAGTGCGGCCCGCACTCGTTCGCGGTCGGCGCCTTCAGGCAGGCGAACGACATAGACAAACCAACTGAGCTGGCGGCGCGGAAGCAGGAGAGGCGGACGCTGGAGACCGGGCACATCCGCGAGAAGGGCATCGTAACGCTCGGCGGCCTGACGACGGAGAGCAAGGATCTCATCGACTCGCTGCAACTGAACGCGGCCAAGAGCGCAAGCCAACTCCGAAAGTCGATAGTTGTAGCCCGGCTCGGCGTGGTCGAGCCAATCCGCGCTTGAATCACGGCCCTGATTTCTGAGCCGGCGCAGGCGCGCAGCTTGCGCTGGATTGCTAGCCAATACCGCGCCGCCCTCACCTGTGGTGATCTGCTTGTTGGGGTAGAAACCGAGAACAGCGAGATCGCCGAAGCTACCGGCAATGCGCCCATCGAAACGCGCACCGATGGCCTCGGAGGCGTCTTCAACCAGGGCTAAATGATGACGATTCGCAAAATCTTTGAGGGTGTCCATTTGCGCGGGGATGCCGAATGTGTGAACTGCAAGGATGGCACGCGTGCGTGGAGAGACAGCGTGCTCCACGGCAGCGGGGTCAAGATTGAGCGTGACGGGATCAATCTCGACAAGGACAGGCGTGGCGCGCACCTGGAGCACCGTGTTGACCACGGCTACGAAGGTGAAAGAAGGAAGGATGACCTCGTCGCCCTCGCCAATTCCAAGCGTTAGCAACGCCAGATGGAGACCGGCAGTGCCGGAACTGACGGCCACCGCGTGGTCCACGCCGTGATACGCGGCCAGATCTGCTTCGAAAGCCGCAAGCTCCGAACCCTGACTGAGGTACGGCGTGCGCAGAACGGCAGTGACTGCAGCGATCTCCGCCTCGGTAATGTCAGGGGCCGAGAGGGGAATGCGCGCGGTCATGAGCGTTCCAGTTGCGCCGATTCGGCAGGCGATGGAAGCGGCGCGGGCTGCTTGATGAGCAAGCCGTCGAGCGGAACGGAAGCGAGCACGCATGCAATCGTCTGAGCCGCTGTGCCGTCGCCATAGGGATTGGTCACACCAGCGAGGCTCTCGCGGAAGGCAGGACTGAGAGCGCGATCGAGCGCGGCGCGGATGGCGTGAGCTTCAGCGGGCACATCGATCACGTTGCGCGCGCGTTCACGTCCCTGCTGGCGAATGCCAACGTTGACAACAGGGAGAGCGAAGGATGCCGCCTCCATGATGCCGCTGGAGGAGTTGCCTGCAAGCGCGTCGGCGTGCCTGAGAAGACTCCAGTAGGTAACAGCGTCAAGATTGACGAAGACGTGAGTGTGCGCGCGCGTTGCCGCAAGAGATCGGGCGCGCTCAATGAGCGCGAGACCGCCGGCATCGGCATTAGGGTAAACGAAGACGATTTGACCCGGCGCATGGGAGAGCGCGGCGAAGAACGCATCAGCCTCTGCGTTGGTGTCGCGCAGGATGGTGACGGGATGCCATGCGGCAACAAGCGTGGGCGGCGTGTGTGAAAGGCCCAGGCGAGCCTCCAGAGCTGCGCGGTCGAGCAGCTTAGAGCGGAGCAGGTGATCGAGAGAAGGTGCTCCAGCGCGGTGCACGCGCCAGGGTTCTTCGCCCATAGCGATGACGCGGAGACGTGCCGTTTCAGTCGAAGTGAAGTGGATGTGCGCGAGCTTGGTCAAAGCGTTGCGCACTGCATCGTCAATGGCGCCCTGGGTCACCTCGCCGCCTTCGATGTGGGCGATCGGAATACGGAGAGCCAGAGCCGTCGAGGCCGGGGCCAGCATCTCGTAGCGGTCGGCGATGAGAAGTAGTAGATCCGGCCGCCACGCAGTGAGTGCATCGGCAAGGCCCAAAATGGCCAAGCCAATCGTCTTGGCCATTCCGGTGTCAGTGTCGGAGCTAAGCAGGCACTCGATGCGCGCCTGGATGGGAAAGCCGTCGCGCTCGATCTCCTGCAGCGTATTTCCGAATTGCGGTGAGAGATGGGGCCCGAGAGCGAAGACGCCCAGCTCGATTTCAGGATGGCCGGCAAGCTCACGAAGAGGCCAGTAGAGATGGCTGTAGTCGGCGCGCGAGGTGGTGACGACGCCGATGCGACGCCGCGTGGCCGGAGTTGGAAACTGCGCGGGAAATCCGCACATACCCACTTGATTTTGGGGCGCAATCACAGGAGAAGTATAAATTGAACGTTCGACAAAGCCGGCATGCATTGTGCGCGTCGCTCTGCCGCAGGGCCTCGTGCTCGCGTACACTGGATGGTTCCGCGATGAGGGGAGAGTTGCATCCGTGAGTGTAAGGACGATGCGGGGAGTTTGGTTGTGCGCGATTGCAGTTCTGGCAAACATGCCGGCACTCTGCGCGCCGCAGAAGCACTTCGACGCAGAGGCGATCCAGTTGAACAACCGAGGTGTGGCGTTGATGGGCCAGGAATTAACCGTGCGTGCCGCGGCGAGCTTTGCCGAAGCATTCAAGAAGGACCCGACGTTGGCGCAGGCAGCCGTCAATGAAGGCATTGCGCTATTGGCGCAGCAGAAGCTGGGCGAGGCCGAGAAAGCGCTCGAGCAGGCCATTGCGCTTGACCCGGCAAGCGCCCAGGCATGGTACAACCTGGGTTTGGCGCAGCATGGGGGCAATGAGTTAACGGATGCGCTGGCCAGCTTTCAAGAGGCGGTGAAGCTCGATCCCCGAGCTGCAGACTCGTGGTATTTCGAAGGCGCCTGCTACCAGGAGATGCGGCAGTTCGACAAGGCGATTGGAACATTCGAGAAGACGCTGGAGATTAACCCTATGCACGCCTCGGCTGAGTTCGCTCTGGCGCGGTCGCTGCAACGCACGGGCCACACAGCAGAGGCGAAGGAACACTTTGCGCGCTTTCAACATTTGACGAGCACCAAGATTTCATCGGCGCTGGGGCTGTCTTACGGCGAGCAGGGGCCCTATTCGACAGTGACGGCAGTCGAAGAGCCGGAAACGATCCAACACGCAATGATTCCGGTGCGGCTTGTGGCGCAGCCAATGGTCGCGGCCGCCTCTGCAGGCACTTCGTCATGGACGACGACCGGCGGGGCATGCATGATCGATGCAATGGGCTCAGGACAAATGGATCTGGTGCTGATGCAAGCGGGCGCGCAGGCCATACGTATTTTGCACAATCGTGGCGGCGGCAGCTTTGAGGAACTCGATACGGCGGCAATGGGGCTGGGGGCGAGCGGCCATGCAGTGGCATGCGCTGTTGGCGATTACGACGGCGATGGATTGAACGATCTGGCTGTGGCCCTGGAGGACCGTGTACTTCTGTTTCACAACCTCGGTCATGGGCAATTCAAGGACGTTACGGTGCAATCGGGACTTTTGCCGCGCAACCGCCCAACGGGCATTACGTTTGTGGATTATGACCATGATGGCGATCTGGACCTGCTCCTGACTGGTGCGCCGCTGAAGCCGGACGATGCGCCGAATGTTCTGTGGCGCAACAATGGCGACGCGACGTTTACTGAGCAAACGGAGCCGACCGGGCTGGGTGGAAGCGGCAAAACCGCGGCAGCAATCCTGACCGATTTTAATAACGATCGCGCCGTGGATCTTGCGGTGACAGGCGATGGACCTTCGCCGCTGATTTATGTGAATCCGCGCGAAGGCAAGTACCCGAGACTGCCGCTGTACGAGAATGTGAAGCTTCCGCCAACAGTTGGCATCGCGGTGCTCGACTACAACAAAGATGGCTGGATGGACATTGCGGTGACGCACGCCGGCGCACCGGGACTCTCATTGTGGCGAAACGTTGAGGGGCCGGATCACATAAGCAGGCGCTTCGAGCGCGTCGCGTTGCCGCTCGGAGGAGCAACGCGCGGATGGGGTCTGACGCCCATTGACATCGACAACGATGGCTGGATCGACCTGGCGGCGATTGTGGAGACGAAGTCCGGGCCGCGGGTGAAGGTCTTCCGCAATCGCGGCGATGGCAGTTTCGAGGACGTGAGCCATGCGCTGGGGCTGGACAGTGTGCGGCTGACGGCGCCGCGTGGACTGATTGCCGCCGATGTGGACGGCGATGGCGCGCCCGATTTGATCGTGACCCAGGAAAATGCGCCCGCTGTCCTGCTGCGCAACGAAGGCGCGAACAAGAACCACTTTGTACGCCTCGACCTGACCGGCTTTGCGGACAACAAGACGGGTCTCGGGGCAAAAGTTGAGGTGTTCGCGAACGGACTATGGCAGAAGTGGGAGCTTGCGGGCGCGTCGGGCTACCAAACGCAGGCTCCGCCGCAGATTCTTGTGGGCCTCGGCGATGCGCCGGGCATCGACTTGCTGAGAATTCTATGGCCCACGGGCGTGTTGCAGGACGAGATTGATTTGCCGCACCAGCGAGTAATTGCGATGAAGGAGGTGGACCGTCGCGGCAGCTCGTGTCCTGTGCTGTTCGCGTGGGACGGACATCGCTACAAATTCGTCACCGATGTGATCGGGGCGGCCGTGGTGGGGCACTGGTTCACTCCTACGCGGCGGAATACGCCGAATCCGGGCGAGTGGATCAAGATCGACGGCGCGAATGCCGCGCTAGTGAACGGCAAGATCAGTGTGCGCTTTATGGAGCCGATGGAGGAGGTGAACTACATCGACCAATTGCGAATGGTCGCGGTCGATCATCCGGAAGATGTTGAGGTGAATCCCGACGAGCGATTCCTCGACGATCCGCCCTTTGCTTCCGGGCGCGTAGTGGCGAGTGAAGAAACGCGTGCGCCAGTAGGCGCGTGGGATGGCGAAGGGCATGACGTGCTGGACCGTCTGAGCAGGCGCGATCATGTATTTGCGAGCGGATTTACGACGTTGCCTTACGACGGATTTGCCGACCTGCATGCGCTGACACTTGACCTTGGTGAGATCAAGCCGGACGCTCCGCTACGGCTATTGATGACTGGCTACGTGAACTACTTCAGCGCGACTTCGCTCTATGCCGCGTGGCAGGCAGGGTTGAAGGAGATTCCGCCATACGTTGAAGCGCAGCTCCCAGATGGCACGTGGCAGCGAATTCCCGGCGATGCAGGATTCCCGGCAGGTTTGGAACGGACGATCGTGGTGGACCTGACGGGGAAGCTGCCGGCGGGAACGCAACGCATTCGGCTGATGACCAATCTTCAGATCTACTGGGACCAAGTTTTGATCGATCAGAGCGCGGGCGCAGAGGCGCGGAAAGTGGAGGTTCCGCTGGCCAGCGCCGTGCTGCACTTTCGCGGCTATCCAAAGCAAATTGAGGGCGCGAGCCCGGGCGATTTGGACTATGACTACAACCTTGTGAGCCTAACCGGACCCTTTCAACGCGAGCGAGGAAACTATACGCACTTTGGCGACGTGACCCCATTGCTTGAGAACGTCGACGACAGGTTTGTTGTGTTCGGCAGTGGCGAGGAGATTGCGGCGGAATTCGACGCGGAAAAGCTGCCCGCTTTGCCCGCACATTGGAAACGCGATTACTTTTTCTACGCCAATGGGTTCGTGAAAGACATGGATTGGTGGGATGCGTCGCCATTCACAGTGGCGCAAATGCCGTTTCATGGCATGAGCACCTATCCGTATCCGGCGGGCGAGAAGTATCCCGACGATGCAGCCTCGCTCGACTACCGGTTGAATTGGAACGACCGGTTCGATGCGGGCGAGCCGGTGCGATCGTATCGATTCAACTACCAATTGTTGCCGTCGGCGCCACCGGAGATCGGACCGGCGCAATCGCCACCGGGAACGCAGCCATGAACGATGTTGTGCTGGCCTCGGCGGCGAATCAGCTTGAGCTGGTTCGCATGGGCAAACTTTCCGTGACTGAGCTCGCCGAAGCTCACATCCAGCAGATCGAGCGGCTGAATCCGGAATTGAACGCATTTGCCGACTTCGATGCAGAGCGTGTGCGCGCACATGCCAGGCAGCTCGACGCGGTACGAGAACCGCGCGGCGCATTGCATGGTTTGCCGGTGACCATCAAGTCGTCGATTGCGACCGCGGGCTGCCGATGCGAGATTGGCAGCCTGCTGCACAAAGGCGAAGTTCCTGTTGAGGATGCCGTCGTCGTGGCGCGGCTGCGCGCGACAGGAGCGTTGATTTTGGGCACGACCAACTGTCCGGAATTCCTGATGGCGTATGAGACCGCGAACCTGCTTCATGGTCGCACGCGCAATCCCTGGGACCTTGATCGCTCGCCGGGCGGATCGAGCGGCGGCGAGTCGGCAGCCATCGCGGCGGGAATGTCCGCAGCGGGATTTGGCAGCGACAGCGGGGGATCGGTGCGAGTTCCCGCGCACTTCACCGGAATCTGCTCGCTGAAACCCACGCCGGGACGGATACCGGGGCGAGGGCATCTGCCACCATGCGTGGGTCCGTTCTCGATCCTCGGTGCGATCGGACTGATGGCCCGCACAATTGGCGACGTTGCGCTGCTGTTTCGAGCGCTCTGCGGCCAAGATCCACGGGATCCGGTGAGTCCGCCGGTCGCGCTGAGAGACACGAGCCCCGATGAATTGCGTGCGAAGGCGATCGGATTCTTCGAGGACGATGGCCTTGTTCCGGTGACGCCAGAGACGCGCGTCGCGGTGAACGATGCGGCGCGTGCGTTGCGAGACGCAGGCTTTCGCGTGGAGCCGTTTCGCCCGCGGACGCTAGAGCCATTGCGCAAGTTGTGGTGGAAGTTCTTTGTGCAGTGCGGAGCAATGTTCTACGAGCCAGAGATCCGCGGGAAGCGCGGGAAGCTCAGCCCCATCTTCAATGAGTTTTTGGGAATCGCGGAAGCTGCCGGGCCGCTCAACGCGACGGAGTTACTCAACGCGTGGGCCGAGTTGGACCTGCTGCGCGCGAAGACTCTGGCCGATATGAGCGAATATCCGGTTTTGCTTTGCCCGGTGGCCAGCATTCCAGCATTTCGCCACACTGAGCGCGCGTGGACGATCGACGGCAGTTCTGTCGGATATCTTGATGCCATGCGGTACACGCAGTGGTTCAACACGCTGGCTTGCCCCGGGGCAGTGATTCCAGTGGGCGCGTCACCCGAGGGGTTGCCGATCGGCGTGCAGATTGTTGCGCGGCCCTTCGAGGATGAGATCGCGCTGGGCGTCGCGGCCCAAGTGGACTCGGCATTCGGTTATCGCCCACCCCCGATGGCGCGAGCGTAACTCGGGTTAGGCTGTCCAAGTCTATTGAGCACAATCGTTTGCAAGCTTCACGGAATGCAGCATAAGACGCCGGGGCGCGTCGGCGCGCATCCACCTTTCGATTGAGGCGGATCTCCAATGATCGCAGTACACTTAGGCTTCCCCGAGAACTGGAGGCCGGATGGAGCGCTCAGTGTGCGCGAAAGCTGGCAGGAACACTTTGCCGAAGCCCCCGATGGTCTGCTAGGCGCGCGGCGCCAGCGGACAATTGTGCGGGTGCTCGATCTTGCTGTCGGTGGGGACGAGTTCGTCACCATGGCAGGACCTTGCTCAGTGGAATCCGAGCACCAGCTCATGGCCACCGCCCATCACGTGCGCAGCGCAGGGGCGCGTGTTCTACGTGGCGGCGCGTTCAAGCCGCGAAGTTCTCCATATTCATTTCAAGGGCTGGGCCTCGAAGGCTTGAGGCTGCTCGCCGCGGCGCGCGAAGAGACCGGGCTGGCCATTGTGACCGAAGTGATGTCGGAGGATGACGTCCCGTTGGTCGCCGAATATGCCGATATCCTGCAGATCGGGTCTCGCAGCATGGAGAACTACACGCTGCTGGAAGCGGCAGCGCGATCGGGACGGCCGATTCTGCTGAAGCGCGGCATGATGGCCACGATTGCAGATGTTCTGCGCTCGGCTCAGGTGATCCTGAGCAACGGCAACCCCAACGTGATTCTGTGCGAACGCGGCATTCGCACCTTTGAAACGGCGATGCGCAACACTTTCGATGCAGCCGGTATTGCGCTGCTCAAGCAGATCACACATTTGCCGGTGATTGCCGATCCCAGCCATGCATCCGGACATCGCGAATTGGTTCCGGCGTTGGCGCGTATCGGAATCGCCGCGGGCGCGGATGGCCTTCTTGTCGAAGTGCACCCCGATCCCGACAAGGCATGGAGCGACGGCGAACAGTCGCTGGACTTTGAGGGGTTCGCTGCCATGATGACGGCGCTCGAGCCATGGATTGCGTTGCGTGGATCGTCGCTGCACGAAGAGAAGCTGGAACAGCGCGAAAATGCCGGCATCCGTCTCGCGGAGGCAGTGGCATGAGGTTGCCCTTTGCGGTGCTGGCGGTTGCGGCGCCGGTTGCGTTGATACTTTGTCCAGTCTTTGGGCTCACGCCTGCTGCGGAGCGGGAGGTTCCTCCGGATTTCATTGTGACTGCCGCTCCCGCCTACGTACCGCTGGCAGAGTTGCGCGGACAAGAGCGATTCCCCGAGGGAGCACAACTACTGCTTGTTCACGCCGGCAACGCGGAGCCGCTGGTGGCCGGCTTTGCAACTTCAGCGGACGCGAACGTATCGTTCGATGGGCAGACGGTGCTGTTTGCAGGCAAGCGGTCTGCAGGCGATCCGTGGCAGATTTGGGAACTTGCCCTCAAGGATCACTCCGTGCGACAGGTGATGGCCACCGCGACGGATGCGGAACGGCCATTTTATCTACCGGGCGGGCGGATGGTCTGGGCGCAGCGGACGGCAGTGGGATTCCAATTGCAGTCGGGCGAAGATGGGCAAGCGACCCCCAAGTTCCTGAATCCGACGGCGGGGCCGGGGATGTTGCCGCTTGCGTACACGCGGGCAAGCACATTCCCCGCGGACGTGTTGCGCGACGGGCGGATTCTGTTTGAAGCCGGCTTTCCGCTGGGCAACGGGTCGACGCCTGAGTTGTTTCTGGTTTATGCCGACGGCTCGGGCGAAGAGTCAGTGCGCTGCGATCATGGGCGGGCGCGCTGGGGCGGAACGCAACTGGCATCGGGGGATGTGGTCTTTACGCACGGAACGTCGTTGGCTCGCTTCACTTCGGCGATGGCGCATGAGGCGCCAATTCATGCGCCGCGCGGCACTTATGCCGGCGGGATTGCCGAAACCGTTTCAGGAGCGTGGTTGGTGAGTGCGCGAACTGCGACAGACGCGAGATATGCGATCAAGATGTGGATGCCAGGCTCGGCTGGGATGGACACCGTTTTGGCGAGGAACGAAGAGGATCTGGTTGAGCCTGTACTGATCGCCGCGCGCGCGCGGCCCAATCGGCATCCATCGGGCCTGCACCCATGGGATTACGCGAACCTGCTCGCATTGGACGCGCGTGTGTCGCGCGACGGAGATTTGAGAGGAAAGCCCGTGTCGGTGCGCCTGGAGGCGCAAGACGCAGCGGGGCGCGCCATTGCGATGGGAACGGCGCCGGTTGAGCAGGATGGATCGTTCTTCGTGAAGGCGCCGGTCGACAGACCGATCCGGTTTGAGCTGCTCGACTTCAAAGGCACGGTTCTGCGGCAGGAGCACGGATGGTTCTGGGCTCGCGGCGGCGAGCAGCGCATTTGCGTGGGCTGTCACGCGGGGCCGGAACGAGCCTCGGAGAATCGCGTGCCGGCCGTGCTGATGCGAACGACCGTACCGGTGGATTTGACCGGCGTTAAGGCTGTTGCTGCAGCGCCGGGAGGCAATTGATATGAAGTTTGTCTTTCTTGCCGGACTTTTCGGCGCGGTCGCGATGATGGGGCCCGACTCTGCGGCCCAAGCAGCGCCAGCCGCGGCACAAGTGCCCGAAAAATCGGCGGCCGCCGGCTCTCAGGCGCCAGTCCAGTCCGTCATTCGTTTTGAAGACGCTACGAACAAATCGCGGATTGATTTTACGCACAGCTTTGGGTCGGCCAAGCTGGGATCGTTGCTGGAGGGCACGGGAGCGGGCTGCGTCTGGTTCGACTACAACAACTCAGGGCGCCCTTCGCTTTACGTGGTGAGCGGTCGGCCGCTGGACGACTCGATGCACCCCTATCCGTTGAAGGAGAAGCCGAAACCTCCCCCGCACAATCATCTCTATCGCAACGACGGCAACGGCCACTTCACCGACGTGACCGAGCAATCGGGCCTGGACCCGGATATGTATTCGATCGCGATGACGGCTGCGGACTACGACAACGACGGCTACGAAGACCTGCTGGTGACCGGATACGGAAAGGTCGTCCTCTATCACAACGACGGCAACGGCCACTTCACCGACGTGACCGAGAAGGCGGGCATCAAGGTGAACGGGTGGGCGATCAGTTCCACCTGGCTCGACTACGACAAGGATGGTTGCGTTGATCTGTTTGTGGGGCGCTACGTCAAGTTCGATCCTAAATACCGCGCCTTTTATGCGGCGGACAACTATCCCGGGCCGCTCGACTATGCGGGCGAGACCAACATGCTGTTCCACAACAACTGCGATGGAACATTCACGGATGTGACGGAGAAGTCGGGCATCGGGGCGTACGTCGGCCGCACCATGGGGGTGACGGCGGCGGACTTCGACAACGACGGATGGGACGACATCTATGTGGCCAACGATCGGACGGAAAACTTCCTATTCCATAATAAGCACGATGGGACATTTGAGGAGATTGCCAACGAAACCGGGACGGCGTTCGGGCAGAATGGCGAGGCCACTTCGTCGATGGGGCCGGTAGCCGCCGACTTTGAGGGCAGGGGAGTGCTGGATCTCTGGGTGACCGATGGGAGCTATAACCGTTTTTTGCGAAACATCGGAGTACCGGAGAACGGTTCGCCTGTTGCGCAGCCGGATTCCGCAAAGGCCGGATTTGAGGATGAGGGCGCGGCCAACGGCATTTCGCAGACGGCCGCGCAATACGTGAGTTGGGGCAGCGGCGTCTACGACTTTGACAACGACGGCCAGCTCGACATCCTCGTTTTCCATGGTGGGCTCATTCACTTGTTTCCGCAGGAACACACGCTGTTTCGCGGGCTGGGCAACGGCCAATTCAAGGATGTCTCGCGCGAGTCCGGTTCCGTGTTGAGCGACAGAACAGTGGCGCGCGGGGCCTGCTTCGCCGACTACGAAAACAACGGCAAGGTGGACGCCTACGTGGTGAATCTCGGCGCCGAGGGCAAACTCCTTCACAACGTCTCCACCGGTACCGGTCATTGGATTGAAGTAAAGCTCGTGGGCACAAAGAGCAACCGGGATGGCATTGGCGCGCGCGTGGAGGTAATGGCCGGCGGCAAGCGATGGACGGCCGAGCGGGTGGCAAGTTCAGGCTATCTTTCGCAGAACGACGGTCGCTTGCACTTCGGGCTAGGCGCGGTGACTGTCATCGACAAAATAATCGTTCGTTGGCCGAGTGGGCGCGTGCAGACGCTGGAAAACGTCAGCGTCGACCGCGTCCTCGATGCCGAGGAGCCGCGATGAGCCGGGCGTGCACGAGTTTAGGCGCTTGCCTGACCGCTCTGGCCGCGGCAACGCTCGGCTGTTTGCTAGGGAGCGGAATGGTGCACGCGGCTGCGGCCGGCGAAACCGACGAGGTCTTGAACTACGCCTCGCCGGTGGAACTTCTATTTTCACCTGACGGAACGCGACTCTATGTGCTCTGCCAGCAGAGCGATGAGGTGCGGGTGCTGAACGCGACGACATACGCGCCGATGAAGACCATCGCCGTCGGTCATGTGCCGCGCGGCTTTTCGCTCTCGGCAAACGGCAGCAGGCTGTTTGTAGCCAACTCCTGGGATGACACTGTCTCGGTGATTGACACGCATTTGCTGGAGGTGGTTGCAACGTGGCCGGTGCGCGCGGAACCATCGAGCGTGGTGGAGGACCGCGCAGGTAAATACCTCTTCGTGGCAGACCGCATCTCGGACGACGTGGCAGTCCTTAATGCTCAAACCGGCGCGGAAGTGAAACGCTTGTTGGCTGGGCGCGGCGCCAGCTACATGACGCTTGCTCCCGATGGAAGCCGGCTTTACGTTACACATATCTATCCGAATCCGGGGCTCCATCGCACTCCGCCGGAATCGGAAATCTCAGTGATTGATACGGCGCGGGCGGAGGTCGTCGACCGCATCCCGCTCCACAGCATCGCCGGAGTCTTTCATGTGGCGATCTCCAATGACGGGCGCCTAGGCGCAGCCGCAGAGCTGCACCCCAAGAATCTGGTGCCGTTGGCGCATTTGGAACACGGCGGAGCCTTTGCCGACACGCTCACTCTGTTCGGCGCGGATGTGGGCAAGCCCGTAGAAATTCCGCTCGACGAACTCGAGCGCTACGCGGCGCGGCCCTTCGGCGTGGCAATTACGCCGGACAAATCTCGCCTCTATGTAACCAGCGGCGGCTCGGAGATCGTGACCGTCATCGACGTAGCGCGGCTATTGCGCTATATCCATACCCATCGGGGACCATACGCAGAGGACCTTTCCGCGAGCGCCAACTATGTAGTCACGCGAATTCCTATAGGTCGCGACCCGCGCGGCGTGGCTCTTACCCAGGACGGCAGCCGCCTGCTCGTGGCGAACAGACTCGAAGATACCATCAGCGTGATCGACACCCGCAGCAATCGCGTAGCTTCAACAGTTGCATTGGCGGGGTCAAAGCAACTGTGGGCGCTGCACTTCGGCGATGAAATGTTCGCTAAGATTCCTGATCCCTCTCAAGGGCGCACCCAGTGCGCCAACTGTCACATCGATGAGCGCCATCGTCAAGGTTTAAAGATGAACTTGACCAGGCCTAAGCAGGTGTTGGCGCTCCGTCGCGGAGAGCAGGCTTTCTATACATCGCGTTACTCCTTCCAAGGCCAGATTGGTTGCGCCAACTGCCACATTGACTCCACTTTCGACGGTCTGCAGTGGGATCTGGAGCCGGATGGCTTCGGCCGAGACATCGTCGATAACCGCCTGCTAGAGGACGTCAAAGACACTGAGCCGTACAAGTGGAATGGCGGCAACCCGAACTTGCCCACCGAGTGCGGTCCGCGGACGGAAAAGTACTTTTGGCGCTCAGAGAACTACGACGATCGCACGCTCGCAGATCTGACTGCCTACATTAACAGCCTGCCTCCGCGGCCCAATCGCTGGCGCATGCCGGGCAACGAACTCACACCTGCACAAGAACGCGGGGAAGTAATCTTTGACCGCATCGTGGACAATTTCGGCAAGCCGATACCGCTTGAAAACCGGTGCTCCTATTGCCACAGCGGGCCCAAGGGCACCAGCCAGAAATCCTTTGACGTCGGAACAAAAAAGCCGACCGATAACTCTGGAATGCTGGACACACCGCAACTGACCAACATCGCGCTCACGGCGCCTTACCTGCACGATGGCTCGGCGCGCACGCTCGAAGAGATATGGACCATATACAACCCGGAGGACAAGCACGGGCGCACCAACGACCTAATCAAAGACGAATTGAACGACCTGATTGAGTATCTGAGGACGCGATGAAGAAGTTTGTTAACAAAAGATGGATTGCGATGGCGCTGCTGGCGTTCGCGTTTCTTGCGGCTGAAGTGCGGTCCGGAATTGCTCAGGCAGCCCAGCGTCATCCTCACGGCGCGTCAACGGCGGCAGCCGTTCCACTCATGCCACGCTTTCGTTTTGAAAACTACACGACCGCTAACGGCCTTCCCGCCAATCACGTGTATGCGGTGCTGGTGGATGGTGACAGAATTTGGGCGGGCACGGACAACGGCCTGGGTCTTTACGCGGACGGAAAGTGGAAGACTTACTCGACGAAGGATGGCCTGGCGCACCGAGCCGTGCTCTCGCTGGCATTGGATAAGCGGACAGGCGACGTGTGGGCCGGCACTATGGGCGGGCTGAGCCGGGTCTCCGGCGGGCGCATCGTCAGCTACACGCAATTGAACTCCGGGCTAAGCAACGATGTGGTGTACGGCGTTTCTGTGGAAGGCGAAAATGTGTGGGTGGCCACAGCATCCGGCGCCGGCCGGCTCAACCTGCACACCGGCGAGTGGTCGCTCTACAACGAGCGCAACACGCCCATGCGCGAGATTTGGGTCTACGGGGTCTCGGCTACAGCAACGAAGGTCTATTTCGCCGTTTGGGGAAGCGGGCTGCTCGAGTACGACCAAAAAACGGGGCGATGGGACTTGTACGACGACCCCGACGGCGAGACCGAACTGGTGCTTTTCAAAGACCAGGGCCTAATTCACGACATTGTCTCTTCGGTTAGCTACGTCGACAACATCGTGTGGGCGGCCACCTATTTCGGCGACAGCCGGTACGACGGACGCTACTGGCACAATTTTCTGACAAAAGACAGCGGACTGCCCTCGAACTTCACCAATTACGTGAAGGGAGTGGACGCCAATCATGCATGGTTCTGCACCGACAAGGGACTGGCTTACTACGATGGCGCAAATTGGGCCGTCTACACGCGCTCGCTCAGCTCGCATAAGCCGGTGATGACGGTGCGCGACGCGAAGGGTAATGTCACGGAGATTCCCGTGACCAGCGGACCGGCGCACAACTACATTCTTGGCATCGACTTTCAGGGCGGCGATATCTGGGTTGCTACCGCCGAGGGACTAAGCCATGGAATTCTTCAACGGTAAAGAAAGAGGAGCGAACGCCATGATCGCATTTGCTGAAATTCTGGAAACAATCGGACGCGCACCAGTGAGGAAGCGCGCCATCACCAATCACGAGGTACTCAACGAAGCCCACGCTTACGCTAAGCCCAGTTCGTTCTCGCGCGGGATGAGGATCGATCTGAATGGCTTGACGATTCTGCTTATCTCCGGTACAGCGTCGATTGACGAGAACGGCGAAAGCGTGCACATCGGCGACTTTCGCGCGCAGATGCGGCGCACGCTTCAAAACATCACCGGACTGCTGGCCAGCGAAGGCTGCACCTGGCACGATATTGTCCGCACTACGTGCTATCTGCGCGACATCGAGCGCGACTACGAGGCCTTCAACGAAGAGCGGACAGCGTTTTTCAATGAGCAAGAGCTCGACCCACTCCCCGCGTCGACGGGCATCCAGGCGATCCTCTGCCGGCCGGAACTGCTGGTGGAGATCGAGGCGATTGCCATGTTTCGGACGGAAAAGGCCGACAGCGGCAAGGAGTAAGCATCATGCGCCATGGAATTCTACCGATTGTTCTATGTGCGATGGCAGCGGGCGCCGCTGTGCCCCTATTGGCGCAGAGTGGCGCCGTGTGCGAATGCGGCAAGCATCCGCCGGGACCGCCGCGCGACCGGACTGTGACGCCATACGCAGGTGAGCCGCAGGATTTGAGGCCGTATGCCAAGTTTGAGAAACCGTACTATGAGAACTATCTCGAACCCAACATTTACACCGGCGCTGGCCGCGACATTCCCGATCCCAAGGACATCACCGAGGTGAGAATCGGCTTTTTCGGCCCCGTCGACCCCGGCCCGGATCAAGTTGATGGTTTGCGCATGCTGCACGGGGCGCAATTGGCCGTGGAAGAGGCGAACGCGCGCGGCGGTTATGGTGGCAAGCCATTCAAGCTCATGGTGCACAACGACTACAACAACTGGCAGGCCGCAGCGGCATATGGACCTAACCGCCCTACAGACTCGACGATATGGGGTTCAGCAGCGGACGAAGCCGTGAAAATGATCTACGACGACCAGGACTGGGCGATCTTCGGGTCGATCAGTTCTGAGTCGACTCACATAATCCTGCGCGTTGCTCTCAAGGCAGAGATTCCAATCGTCAATTGCGCATCGACCGATCCGACCATTCCTGAGACTTATGTTCCGTGGTACTTCACCGATCTGCAGGACGATCGCGTGCAAGCCTACACTCTGGCTCGTCACATTTACACCGAAGTGGGCCTCAAACGGATTGCGTTGCTCAGGGTGAACAATCGCTATGGGCGAATGGGCGTTCCAAAGTTCAAGGGTGCATCTGTCCGCCTGGGCCATCCCGTGGTGATTGAGCAGAAATTCGTGCCTGGCGATACGGACTTTTCGCGAGAATTGCAGATCATCCGTGATTCACGCGTCGACGGAATTGTGCTGTGGGCGGATGAAAGCGAGACGGCGGGTATCCTGAAGCAAATGCGCGCCATGGGAATGAAACAGCGCGTCTTCGGTTCCTACCGCACGCTGGGGCCCGATCTGCTGGCTCAAGCCGGCACCGCCGCGGAGGGCTTCGAAGCCGTTTTTCCATACGACCCGACACGCCAGGACCCGCGCTGGCTCGACTTCAATCGCCGCTTCGAAGCTCGCTTCCATGAGCAGCCGGAGCAATTTGCTTCGCTGGCCTATGACGCCATGAATGCGTTGCTCGGCTCCATCTGTAAGGCCGGTCTGAATCGCGCGCGCATTCACGATGCGCTCGCGGACATCGAAGAGTACGACGGCGTTACCGGGCACATGGTCTTCGATCCCAACCAGAAGAATGTCGCGCCGATGTACCTGGGCTCTGTGCACAATGGTGCGATTACGTACCGGCTCGCGACGATGGAGAAGCAGCCGGCGGCGCAACACGCTGCCGACGGGCAAATGCCGCCGGCTGCGCCAGGGACGCCGTATGCTCACGTGGGCGAAGATGGGGTGAGCTTTGCGGGGCCGCGACCTGCCAATCTCCCGCCGGGACCGGTGCGCGTGATTTTCTTTGGGCCGAATGCCGCGGAGATTGCGCAGTCGCCAGAGGTTTTGGCAGCTCTCCACGCTGAAATGCCAACTGGCCGGGAGTGGCTTGTGACGCCAGTGGAGAGCAAGCAGAATTGGGGCACAGCCTCAACTCAATTGGTTCACGCCTTGATGGACGAACATGCCCTGGCAATCGTGGCGCTCGATCGGGACGCCGGCCACCTTGCGGAACAACTGGCGTTGAAGTGCTTTGTCCCGGTGATGGCTTTGAGTGCCGACAAGTCGCTGACATCAGCCAATGTTCCCTGGATTTTCCGGCTGCCGCCCGGGGCCACACCGGCTGGGGCACTTCGCTTGTTGCGTCAGGCTGCAGCGCGAGCCGGCGTCAACTCGATGAGAGTCCGGGATGAACTGGCGTCGGGAGATGCGATTGATAGAATGGCCTTTCTGCCGACAGGGGAGCCACGCGGGCAGTAACCTGAGCTCATTTCCATGGTGAAAGGGTGGGTCAGAGTTGACGGTCCTCACGATTCGATGGAGCGGATTGATGGCATCGAATCCGGGAATCCGACGCGCGGAACGGCGCGCCCGCACAGACGCTGTTGATCTTTGTGGATTCTTGACGCTCTGACAGACACAAAATTGACTACACCTGAAAAATCAAGATCGGTCTAAGCCGTATAAACCTCACGGCTCTCCGGTGGTGTAGTTTCCTGAGAACAGTCAGCAGGGACGAACATAGGTGTTGTGTTCCACCAGCTTACAGCGGATCGTTTCGCGTCCGGAAGACAATCAACTGACAAAGAACAGACGATCCTGAGACACGCCCGAAACCCCATGCCGCTATTTTGGCAATTATGCGGGATGCGAGGTTTCACCGACAGCTTGATGTTTGCGCCTGGCTCGCAATGTTTATGGTTGCGATTCTGGCCAGCGCTTTCGCGGCGAAAGATGCGGCGGCGCAGGATGTTCCGTTGATTTCTGGCGGCGTGGGTTTTTTTACCAACACCACCAACAGCATCAGCGGCAGCAGCACATCGTATCAACCCCATATTGAGCCGTTGATCGCCGCGCCCCTGGGCAACTCGCTGCTCGTCGAGTCGCGAGCGATTCTTCTCGAGGAATTCTCGCCGAACGGAAACGGTCAGCCGGGTTACAATCACAGTCATTTCGCGGATCTCATCTATCTTCAGGGCGATTACATTGCTTCGGCGCACCTTACGGTTGTCGCGGGCAGTTTTCTGCTGCCATTTAACACTTACAATGACCGCTTGTCACCCATCTGGATCGGGGATCTTCAGGACGGTCCGCTCATTGCGGGCGTCGGCACCATGGCTTCGGGTACCGGCGTGGGCGGCATGCTGAGCGGCTCAGCCGCCTCCAGCAGCAAATACTCGATCAGCTATAACGCCTGGTTTTCGGCGCGCAGCGGGAACTTTTACTTCAACTCCGAACGCTCCTCGGGCGGACGCGTATTCCTTTACCTGCCTGAACACGGCCTTGAAATCGGAGCCTCGTACGATCGTCTGCTCCAGGGAACGCAGGAGAATTTTGTAGGCGCACATGTGTGGTGGGAGCCTAGGGATACTGGCTTCCGCCTGCGCTCGGAATACGCCCGTGACCTGCATGAGCAGGGTTACTGGATCGAAGGGGACTACCGCACCAGGGCCTTTGGCGGATTTGATAGTTGGGTTGGACGCCTCGAACCCGTGTTTCGCATGCAGCAGTTCTACAGGAACGACATCCGAGCGAACAATGGCGCGTTGGGAGTAGATACGGTGCGCCCCGACGTCGGACTCGACTATAACCTGCCGCACAACACGCGAATTCTTTTCAGCTATTCCCGCCAGGCCTCAAACTCATCCGCCGAGAATGACAACATCTGGGAAACCGGCATTGTCTACCGCTTCCTCTTCCCCACCTGGAAAGGCAAGGAAGACTAGGGGCTCTCAGGGCGCGCAATCTGCCCGGTATTTTCCGGCCCGGATCAGGGGATGACTGTACGCCGCGCGACGGCGGTAAATCCAAGGCTTCGTCCGCAATCGGTGCTGTATAGCAGCGTCTTTGAATCACTCTCCCATGAGGGTTGGATCTCGTTGCATGGCACATTGCCGATGCGCCGTGTCGCGCCTGTGTTCTGATCGCGAATCCAAAGGTTCCAGGCGCCGCGCTCGAAATGGCTGTAGGCGAGCCAGCGATCGTCAGGCGAAAGTGAGGGGTACCTCGCCTCACCGAGCGCAAGCGGCAGGTTGGTTCCCGAGGCACTCGTCAGATAAATCTGGCGTGGCTGGTATTCGGTGGATGCCGCAAACGCGTAATCCGCCGGGGAATGAAACGTCGCCTCGAAGACATTCAGTGAAGCCGGCGTAAGTTCGAGGTCGATTGGAGAATTGGACTGCCGTGCAAGCCGCTCGATCAGCCGTCCGCGGCCGTGATCGTCTCGAATGAATGCCAGGCTTTGTCCGTCCGCAGAAGATGCGGGGTCGCGCGCGCCAGCAATGCCAGCAATCGCCGGTCGTTGCAGATCGATGATCGTTGATGCGGTGCCGGCTCGTTCTACAAAGAGATGCCCGCCCGCACTGGAAAATGAAAGATCGTCGTACGGATCCGCGGCGCTGCCGGTCGATACGAGTGTCCCATCGCTCCTAACCAGGTGGTATCCATCCAGCGTGAATGCAACAAAGTCGACAGCTGTTCCGTTGGATTGCGGATACTCGTTGAGATATCCCTGAAAAAGAATCGGCAGCCGATGCGCCCAGGTCCAAACGGATCACCAAGTTGTTGTGGCGGCAAAAAGGAGATGCACGGCCCGAAACGTCCATATCGCTTGAAATATCAATAAATTATGCTGGTCGGGGCGGAGGGATTCGAACCCCCGACCCTCTGCTCCCAAAGCAGATGCGCTACCAGACTGCGCTACGCCCCGATGACCTCTTTCGATTGTAACGCGCTTTTTCTTGGTCTTGGACCAGCTCCGTCATGGATGCAGCAGCCACAGCATCAGCCACACGACGAGCAGCACGGGGATGGCGAAAACCAAGCCAACAACCGCGGCCAGGACCAGAAGGAAGGCCCAATCGCGCCAAGTATGCCGACGAGGTTCGCCGAGGTGACGAGTGAGCAGGCGATAGTTGCGCCGGTTGGCTTTCCAGGCGATATCAAAGGCGTCGCCCAAGATCGGAATTGACCCGACGGTCACGCCGATGGCGAGGTTCGCCGCCATGCGGGCCATCGTCACATAGGGCACGCCACGAATCCACCCTGCGAGCGGTATCACCAGCGAGACCAGTCCCGCCAGCACATCGCCGATGCCGGGAACCAGGCCGATGATCGCGTCCAGGCCGAAGCGGACCTGAGTTCCGGGAACGCGAAAGGCCTCATCGAGCAGAATCTCAAGCTTGCGCAGCGTCTCGTCACGAAAGATCCACGCGCCGCGATTCCAGCGGTCTGGAGCGGCCGCGCTCGCCTGCGGAGCGGTGTTCGCCGAGCTCGCATCTGGTTCGCGCTGCGGCACTTTCGCTCCTCTCCGGCCGGTCTTTGGTGATCTGCTTCGATGCTACAATCGAAAGGGTAGACGGCGGCTATAGTTCAGTGGCAGAACGCCTGACTGTGGCTCAGGATGTCGTGGGTTCGATCCCCACTAGCCGCCCCAAAGTCCCCCCGAAAAAGCTACAGCGGAATCCGAGTAGATATACCCTGAAAGCACGTCCGCCAAGTGGCCTTTTCCCCAAGAAAAGGCCACATTCAAGACACACTGAAGGGGCACGTTTACTCGGATTCCGCTCTAAATCATGGTCATGGTCCATCTTTCGCATTCAAGGGGTAATCCTTGGTAACGCAAGCCGATACGCTGGTTCAGGCACAAGCGGCGCTTCCAGCCTGGCTTACCTCGTTTGAGCCTCATCCCTGGCTCACGAACGGTCATCTCCAAACCATCGTCGGCAATTTTCTTCCTCGCCCCGCCTTTGATTTACCCGATGCAGCGGAAACCGTAGAAGTCGACCCAGCGGACGGAAGCCGCGTCCTCTGCCACTGCCATTGGCAGCCAGAGTCGGTCCGGGCCAAGCGGCTTACCGCCGTGCTCGTGCATGGGCTGAATGGTTCCTCCGACTCGCGCTACATTCGCGGCATCGCGCAGCGAGCCTGGGACGCGGGAATGAACGTTGTCCGCATGAACATGCGCAACTGCGGCGGCACCGATGCGCTTTCGCCTACGCTCTTTCACTCCGGCCGCTCGGCAGATGTGGGCGCGGTGGTTCGCCACTTCACTGAGCGTTTCGGCCTCGAGCGCGTGGCGCTGGTTGGCTACTCCATGGGCGGCAACATGGTGCTCAAGCTCGCCGGCGAGTGGGGCGCACGTCCACCGCTCGTTGCAGTGGCCACGGTCTGCTCGGTCATCGATCTCGCCGCCTGCTCCAACGCTCTTCACGCGCCTTCCAACTTCGTCTATGAACGCCATTTTCTGCGCGCATTGATGCAGCGCTTCCGCCACAAGGCTGAGCTCTTTCCGGGCATCTATCAAACCGGCGGCATCGGCCCGGTGCGCTCCATCCGCGAGTTCGACCAAAAAATCGTCGCTCCCTATTGCGGCTTCCGCGATGCAGACGACTACTACCACCGGGCCGCCAGCGCGCGTGTCATCGACCGCATTGCTGTTCCCTCGCTTGTGCTCGTCGCTCAGAACGACCCGTTCGTCCGCCTTCTTCCCGAAACCCGCGAGCGAATCCTCGCCAATCCTCATATCGACTTCATTGAGCCGCGCCAAGGCGGCCACTGCGCCTTCCTCAGCCGCCGTTCCGCGGATGGTGTCCGTACTGGGGATGGTGTCCACTGGGCCGAAGCCATGGTTGTCCGCTACCTTCAGACCGTGACTGAATAGGCTGCGGGCAAACTGCGGAGGAGCACCAAGTGTCAGGGCACGACTTCAGTCTTGCCAAATCGACCCTCCGAGTCTTGTGTCAGGGCATGACTTTAGTCGTGCCGTAAGTGCTGCAAATTGAGTTCGGCTTTAGCCGCTGAGGGATGGGTTTCTGACCGTTGGCGACTTTTTCCGTAACCTGTGAAGACACTATCCTCAGCCCCGCGCCGCCCGAATCGGCGGCCGCGCCGCCCGAACCGGCGACTTCGCGGATACAATAATGGAGAGCATGGGCGAGTAGCTCAATCGGATAGAGCACCGGCCTTCTAAGCCGGGGGTTGTGGGTTCGATTCCCGCCTCGCCTACCAACCAATCATCATCTCTTTATTTTTCAAGAACTTAACTGCATTCCGACCCTCCGTTTTGGCCTTCAACCCCCGGCCGAACACTCTGGAAAACTCGGAAAGGCATGTACAAGAAAACTCTTTCCAAACGCGACGAGATTTGAGCTCATCTTGCACGCCTACAGCCTACCACGGGATCCGTTGACCCCATGGCCGCTGGTCCCGATGAAGAACAAAATCGCTAATGGTTAAGTTTCTGGGTTGTCATAGTGTTCCCGTACATTCTCGTTCATCAGGCGGTAGGGTGTACATAATCAATATCTTGGCCAAACGATGCCTCCGGATGGAGCGGCGCATAGAGCTTTACCGTGGCAAACACTTGAGATGGGTTGTGGGTTCGGGGAGCGGGAATGAACCTGACTGAAATCATCGCTGAAATTGAAACCAGGGCACATGGACTAGAAATCGGTCGTCTGCAGGAGATCCGGATGGAGCTGAAGGGCATGAAGCGGCTGCCCAACAGGAGCATGTTCCACCCGGATTCAATTAAAGAGAAGGACGGGTACGCATTCCATTATGGTGGCCGTCGTGAGATCCAGTTCAATATCGGATTTGAAGGGAAGATGTTTCGGCACGGAATTGCGTTCTCATTCGAGACCAGCCAGAGGCTTCCGAACATCGAGATTCTGGTCCCTAGTGTCAAGCGTTTTAACGAATTCTTGGCAATACACCCCCAGGAATTTGCCGACATGGCGATGTGGTACTGGGAACGCGGCGTCTGATCCACAGATTATCCGCCCGCTCCCATACAGCCGGATTTGGTTCGAACGAGAGTGTTCGTATTCCTGGGAAGACTTCAGCCTTCGGAGAAGATCGATTTCGATCTGATTGTCCGAGACTTCGAGCGTCTGCTGCCGCTCTATTGTTTCGTTGAGGGTTCACGTACATTTCCGGAAACAACGGAACAGCCTGCATCGCAGTTCCGATTCGAATCAGGTTGCCGACCAAAGGCATCGTCGACAACGGCTTCGACTGTCGAGCGGGAACTCAACGTAGTGTTGCGACACAATGACATTGAGTTCGGGCTGTACAAGTACCTCGCACGACTGCATGGAGAAGAGAACGTCCGGGCAGAGATCGCAAATGCAGGTGGCAAAGTCGATTTGGTAGTCCGGCAGGGAAAGAAGTTCTGGTTCTACGAAATCAAGACCTCAATGTCGGCGCGCGGCTGCATTCGCGAAGCATTGGCCCAGCTGCTCGAATACTCGTTTTACCCAGGGGCGCAGGTCGCGGAACGGCTCATCATTGTAGGTGAACCCATACTTGATGACAAAACGCGATCTTATCTTGAAGTGCTAACGAGCATGTTTTCGCTCCCGATCGAATACCTGCGCTTCGATCATGCGAAGGGCAAGCTAGTGACATGACATTCTGGACACATTGCTAAACATTTTGCCGACTGCGCGAGCCTCAAGCATCAGAATGAAGCGACACAGCACGGTGCGGAAATCGTGCTCGACGCGACGCATATGCGATATACAACCACAACGCTAAGTCAATGCCGATGCCCGCGCCAACTACGGGGCTTGTGAAAAATTATCCTGGTATGCCGGGCTAATGTACCCTAGGCGTATGCAAGATGAGACGCCATCAATCCCTTTCACCCCCAACAAGGAAAAATTCGAGAAAGCGAGCACTACGTTTCGGGAACTCTACCGGCAGCACATCGATGACACAAAGGCTAGACTCTCGCTGTTTATCGATACCAACAAGCAAATCTCCGCATTCTACGAGCGCCTGATGCTCGTCGATCTCGGGACAATCGGCCTCTCTGTGACCGCGCTCATTGCGTACGCTTCGAAATTCTCCCTATTCTCGACGCAAAAGCTCGCCGTCGTGCTCCTCATTTCATGCGCGTGGATGCTGCTTCTCGTCTCATCGTTTCTCTGCCGGGACAGGGTGCTCGCCTGCATCGTGGCGAACAAGGTGCTCGCTTCCGCTTTTGATAATCTCGTCCACGACTATCACCGTCAAGGCATTTCGACGACTGCGATCCTCATGTCCCAGTCCGTTAGCGGCAGTCTGAAAGTCGGAGATGAAGAGCTCGACATTACGCAACTCTTCTCTAAGCTGTCCAACCTTCCGAATCCAGAAACGCTTCGGCAGAGGATGGCCGACTTCGAAATGGAGCTCGCAAAGTACGAGGCTCAAAAGAACATGCCGTCTAAACAACAGACGGACCGGGCGATCCAGACTATGCAGATTGGGCTCATCTTCCTCGCGATTACTGCAATTGTTCTCGTCTCATTCATTAAATAGGTTCAATCCATTTCAGCCTTTACGTTCAGCATGTATCTCCTTTCGAAAAGGTCGCGGATGACGATCTTCACGAGCAGCTCATAAGGTGGCTTCATCTTCGCAAGCGCCTGAACATTCAATTCCATCGCCGAATATGGCGCAAGCGAAATTGGCGTTTTGTTGCGCTCAATGACGGTGTGGGGCTTGTTGCTCTCGTCCATCTCGCCTTCAAAGAAGTGTTCTGATTCCATTGGCCTCCATTCATCGCCGGATACGTGGTAGAGATATTCGTAACCCTGGATCGCATTCGCGCGAGAACTCGCGTTATATACCTCTATCACGCCTTCGAAGCTTATTTCCCCGTTCTCCATTCTCTTAAGAACGCACCAGTCGCCTTTTTTCTGAACCAGCTTCAGGCGAGGAATACGGTCCTTAAAGACGAAGTATGCGGTGAATATGGAGAGGATCGTCGGAAGCCAGAACTTGAATGCATCCCACAATGACGCAGTCGCGTACCACGATCCCCATACCGCTTTCAGGTTCATCGTTCACCTCGGGGCCATTCTAAACCTGGGGACAGACGAAACCTGGGGACAGACGGAAACTTCGGGGGACCTGGGGACAGACGGGACGTTCCCCACTTTTGGTCAAGTGCGCCCCCGCTTCACCGACCCGCAACCCGTTGAAAACACGCCGCAGAAACTTTCCGCAAGTTTGCCGATCATTTCCCCCGTTTGGCGCACAATGATCCGATGATCGCCAACCAGAGATCGACGACCAGACCAGAATCTCTCCCTCCTGCGGCCTCAATCCATCCCATCTTCAGGGCGCGGCGGCTCGCCGCCCTCCCGATTCAGGATGCGCAGGAACGCCGCATCGTCCGCCCGCCCGCGCCGCTCAGCGAAGAACCTTTCCGTCTCCATCGCCGCAATCTTTTCCGCCGCCGCGACTACCAGAAACTGGTTCAAGCTCGTGCCGTCGCGCTCGCTGATCTCTTCCAGCGCCGCCTTCAGCGAAACCGGCAAACGCAGCGGAAATGTGGCCACTCGCGTCGTCATAGCTCTAACCTCCTCAAGGCTTCGCCTGGGCGAAGCACTTCGATCCCAAAACTCGTCTGCGCCTCGCGCAGGTGTTTCTCATTAAACGTCACAATCGCGCCGGCCCGCCCGTTCACCGCGGCCTCCAAAACAAGCTCGTCGCCTGGGTCGCGCAGTTGCGGACGCCAGCGGAAATACTGCTGTACCGGCTCCGCCATCGAAAGCAGGCCGTCCACGAAGATCGCCACTTCGAACTCATTGAGGCCGGACGCCAACCGATGCTCGGCCATCATGCATTTGGCCTCATATTCGAGCGCAAGGGCTACGCTCAACAACATCCTCGCCTGGCCTGCTCGAATCCGCCGGATCAGCTCCGCAGACCCCCCACGCGGGCTGCGCATCGCAGCCACCACCACGTCGGTGTCGAGAACCAATCTCACCGCAAAAATGATATCATATCACATGCGATGTCACAAAATAATCCAGGAGCTGGCGATAGATCCAGAACCCCGCAAGCCCCTCCCAGCCCACTTTCCCCGCAAACCACTGAAAACACGCCGCAGAAACTTCCCGCAAGTTTGCCGATCATTTCCCCCGTTTGGCGCACAATGATCCCATGATGGAGAGGCAGGGAACAAGAGACCAAGGGACCAAGGGAGCGAGATAAGCCTCTGTCTTGCTGAATTTGTTAGCCAAGGAGGCTTATTTGGACCGAAAATGGCAGTAACTCCCTTTAGATTGACGACTTTAGGCTGTCAACTCCTTTGGAATCAATGGGTTACGGCGAATGATCGAGGGTACAAGTGTCTGAAAACAAACCCTTTAACCCCAAAACGGGTGGGGGGGGTATATCGCCCTTTTGTGAAACTGTGAAACTGTGAAACTGTGAAACTGTGGAGCCCACCGAATCAACAACTTGCAGCCACAGTTTCACAGTTTCGATTTTGATCGTTTCTTGATTTTGAGCTCTCGCGTCAGCTCGCAGCCAATTGCCGGGTTGGCGAATTGACCTCATTTCCACGCTCTTCTATATTTTCCATCGCTGCGTCCGAGACTTCCGCATTAAGGTTCGGCTGGTTTTCAGCTTGTGGAGGCGCGGCTCAACGTCCCTTCATGTCGCGCTCCCGCGGGGAAATAGCGATGCAGATCGATCAAGGTTGCGAGCGATTGGAACCCACGGTTTTCAGTTGATTGCCCAGGGTTTCGAGGAATCGATTGATGAGCGCGACGCTACGGCGCAATTCCGGCTGACGAAATTCACTGAGCAACGCGAGCAGTCCCGGCGGCTCGATGACAGGTTTGCGCTCGCTACCCAGCGTCTCGCCAACCGCGACCGCGATGCACTTGAGCAGGTCGGGGTTGATGGAGCCAAGTATTTGGCCAAGGATCAGCAGATTCCGGATCACGCGCGTGCCTTCCTGCGATTTGGCCGCTCCCACAGCGCGTTCGAGGATCTCGTCGCTGGCGCTTACTGTTCCGCGGAGCTTTTGCAAGGCTCCGGCCTGGTGCAGCTCTTCGAGCAGGTCGAACGCGTCCAGCAAGGCCTCAGCGTGTTCCTGGGGAGCGCTTTCGAGCCGGTCAAGAAGCTCCTTACGCGGATCGCGCGGCGGCAGCTCAAGAGGGATCGGTTGGGCCATCGGCGTTCCTCCCGTTATTTCGTTGTATTTGAACCAGACCGCTGGGCATACGGTAGTCGCTGCGCTTCCACTTGCGTTCGACTTCCACTCCTCGCTGTGGGGTGGGATGGCCGAAGCGCGAATTACCGCGGGGAAGCGGCGAGGCACCTTGAGCATCGATGAGTTCCATGCGGACGCTAACTTCTTTATATGCGGGGGTGCTCGTCACCTTGTCGGTGTTGCTGCTGGTGAGCCGATTCACCGGCTCCTCGAGCGAATTCATCGGCATGTAGAGCTCCATGCCATGCACGCGGTCGGTGACCAGCGCACGAACTCGGACGCTGCCATACCGCGAATTGAGTTCAACGAGACTTCCGCTCTGAATACCGCGATCCGCGGCCAATTCCGGCGAAATCTCAACAAAGGTGGAAGGAACCTTTTCGCGAATTCCTTCGGTTCGATAGGTCATGTTGCCTTCGTGAAAGTGCTCGAGCAGGCGGCCATTGTTCAGATGCAGATCGTATGCAGTGTCCTGCTGGTCACTCGGCTCAGTCCAGGCTAAAGGGAAGAATTTCGCTTTTCCATCCGGCATTTGGAAGTGTTTTGTATAAAGCAATGGCTGGTCGGAGCCGTCTGCAGCGACGGGCCATTGCAATGACTTGTAGCCCTCAAGCCGCTCATAGGTGACACCAGCCATCAGGGGCGTGAGCGCAGCGATTTCAGCGTAGATTTCCGACGGGTGAGCGTAGTTCCAATTCGCGCCGAGCCGGTTGGCGACCTCCTGAATGATCTGCCAATCCGGGCGGCTGTCGCCGAGCGGTTCAAAAGCCGGATAGAGGCGCTGAATGCGCCTCTCCGTGCTGGTAAAGGTGCCTTCCTTTTCGAGGCTTGGAACCGCCGGCAGAACGACATCGGCGTAGCGGCAGGTCTCCGTGAAGAAAATGTCCTGCATCACGAAGAAGTCCAATTTTGAGAGGGCGTGGTCGACGTAGTTGGCATTGGAGTCGACAAGGCTCATCTCTTCGCCGAAGACGTACATGGCTTTCAAGCGGCCGTCGAGGATGGCGTCAATCATCTGATGGTTGTTGAGGCCGGGCTTCTGGGGGAGAGAAACGCCCCATGCACGCTCAAATTTTGTGCGAATGGCCGAATCGTCGACGGGCTGATAGCCCGGGAAGAAATTCGGCATGGCGCCGTGATCGCTTGCGCCCTGCACGTTGTTGTGTCCGCGCAGTGGATAGGCGCCTGTGCCGGGACGCATGTAATTGCCGATCGCGAGCAAAAGGTTGGAGATGGCTGTCGACGTGTCGGAACCCGCGACGTGCTGCGTGACGCCCATTGCCCACAGGATGCAGACGCTGCCAGCTTCGGCGATCATGCGCGCAACTTTGATCAGCGTTTCCTGTGGGAGACCGCAGCGCTCGCTGGCCATCGCAAGCGTAAAAGGTTCCAGGCTTTTGATATATTCGTCCACGCCGTTGACCCACTCCTTGATGAAGGCGATGTTGGAAAGGCCATTGTCAAAGCGATAGCGTGTAACGGCCGAAAGCCAGATGAGATCGGTGCCGGGCCTGGGATGCAAAAAGAGGTCGGCGCGGCGGGCCATTTCGTGCTCGCGCAAATCGGCCACGATAAGCTTTTGCCCGCGCAGCTTGTGGGCCCGCTTGACGCGGGTTGCGAGGACGGGATGGCTTTCCGCGGTGTTGCTGCCGACGATTAGAACAAGGTCCGCCTGCTCGATGTCGTGGATCGATCCGGAATCGCCGCCGTAGCCGACAGTGCGCCAGAGCCCGACAGTCGCGGGTGCCTGACAGTACCGCGAGCAGTTATCCATATTATTGGTGCCGATGACCGCGCGGGCCAGCTTCTGCATCAGATAGCTTTCTTCGTTGGTGCACTTCGACGAAGAGATGAAGGCGAGCGAATCGGGCCCGGTGGCCGCCTTGATCTCAGTGAATCGCCGCGCAACCAGTGAGAGCGCTTCGTCCCAGGCGGCCTTGCGAAACTTTCCGCCTTCGCGAATCAGCGGGCTGGTGAGGCGATCGTCGCTGTTGACGAATCCCCAGCCGAATTTGCCTTTGACGCATGTGGAGACGCCGTTCGCGGGCCCCAGAGCTGGCTCGACCTTTAGAATTTCCCGGTCACGCGTCCAGATATCGAAGCTGCAGCCCACTCCGCAATAGGTGCATACCGATTTGGTGCGCTTAATGCTCGAGGCGCGCATTTGCGCTTCGATTTCCGAGAGAGCAAGAACGGAGCCGTAGCCGGCCTCAGGCTCGATTGCCTTCACAACATCGATCATTCCTTCTCGCACGGATTCGGGAAGGGAAGTAAAGTATCCGGCCTCGCCAAGCATGGAGCTCTCCATGAGCGCATTGCAGGGGCAAACGGTGACGCAGTGGCCGCAGGAGACGCAGCTTGATTCGCCGATGGGCGCACCGCCATCCCAAAGAACACGCGGGTGCTCGTCCTCCCAACGGATGCTCAGAGTTTCGTTCACCTGCAGGTTCTGGCAGGCTTCGACGCAGCGCCCGCAGAGAATGCATTGATCGGGATCGTAGCGATAGAAAGGATTGGAGAAATCTTTCTGGTAGGGCTTTGGAGCGTAGGGCGTCTGCTGGTGTTCGATGGCCAGGAGCCGGGTGGTGTTATGCACAGTGCAATCGCCGTTGTTGTTGTCGCACACCGTGCAGTAGAGCAGGTGGTTGCCGAGGATGCTATCGAACGCCTCCCGTTGAGCGTTCGCGGCGCGGGGTGTGTCTGTGGCGACGACCATTCCATCCGATGCGGCTGTGGCGCAGGCGCGGACCAGCTTGCCATCGACCTCAACCATGCAGGCATCGCAGGTTTGGATCGGACCGAGCTGAGGGTGATAGCAAACCTGGGGAATCTCCGCACCTGACCGATTGATGACATCGATCAGAGACTCGTCCGGCGCAAATGAATGCGCCTTGTTGTCGATGGTGACCGTTGCCATGGCTTGCGGATCCTCGCGGGGAGATGGGGAATCGAATTCCGGCTTATGAATCGGTAGCTGAGGCTGCCGCATCGATTATTGCATTTTCATTCGCCAATCACGAGAGGGCGGCTCCGCAAAGTGGCACGGGAGCTAGCCGGATTCTAATGCCGCACGAGGCAGCGCGACTCGCACGAATAGACAACAAACCGCCGTCCACGCAGAAAGCCGATCAGCGTCAAGTTCAGTTCGCGGGCCAACTGCACTGCGAGGCTTGAGGGAGCGGAGACCGAAGCCACAATGGGAACGCCAGCCGCAATCGCCTTCTGAATAATTTCGAAGCCTCCTCGTCCGCTGACCAGGAGCACATAGTTCGAGAGCGGAATCATGTTCTGCAACAGCGCCCATCCCACAACCTTGTCGACTGCGTTGTGCCGCCCAATGTCTTCGCGGAGCACTACTAAGTCGCCGTCGGCGCTAAATAGCGCCGCGGCGTGCAATCCGCCGGTACGCTCGAAGACGGACTGCTGGGCGCGGAGTTGAGCAGGCAGGGAGCAAAGCGTCTCCGCAACGATCGTGAAGCCCGAGCCGAGTGCCCGCAAACCGCGCGTGCGAACCGCATCGATAGAAGCCTTTCCGCAGAGTCCACAACTTGAATTCGAGAAGAAATTGCGCTGCGGTTTTTCGCGTTCAGGTACGCCATCTCGCAACTCGACGTCGATGGTGTTCCCGGCTTGCCCTTCCATGGATTCCTGACCGTGGATGGAAAGGATTTGATCGCGACTCTCGATGAGGCCTTCGGTCCTGAGAAAGCCGGCAGCCAGTTCCGGGTCGTGGCCAGGAGTCCGCATCGTCACGACCAAAGGATCGCCGCATGCGAGAATCTGCAGCGGCTCTTCAGCGGCGAGATCGTCGCTGCTTGAGCGGATCTGACCGTCTTCCCATTCCGTAACCTCGGTGAGCTCGACGCTTCGGAGCGGTGAATCCACGGAATGACCTCCGCACAGCGCTCTAAGGGGCAAGAACGCTACAAGTAAGTATAGTGACTGCATTATGATTGGCAGCAACGGGCCTGTAGCTCAACGGTTAGAGCAGGGGACTCATAATCCTTTAAGACCTGTTTTGGCATGTTTTGGGTTTGTTTGCAATCACTAGCAAAATAAGCTATTTAGTTGGAATATGCCTCAAGCTCTGCAAACCTCTGCAAACCAAAACTTACTACGTTTTTCACTACAGGTAGCCGGTCGCGTGTTTGCTTTCAAAAGCTGGGAGCAGTACAATAAGGATGCAGCCTGTGAAAGGGCTGATTTGACCAAACACAGCCTCACCTCAGATATTGTTTGGACATCGTGCAATGCGGTGGCCGCTAAACGGTAAACCCGACGCCGTGATCTAGCAAGACGGGAATCTCCAGACCTTCAAAAACCAACAACAAACGCCGTTGTGCGCGTCCACGCGTCCGGCAAGGAGATTCTCATGGCTACTACACACAAACGTGTGCGCCGTACTGCACGACGCGCTTCCAAGAAACCGCCCAACGTCCATGACCGGCTGCAAGCCTGCATCCAGCGGGAGCGCCAACGGCCAGCGCCGAAGTTCGCCAATCCTCCTGCTGCTGATCGCGTGTTGCTCACCCTCACTGAAGCCGCAGACCGGCTCCGCTTGTCACCTTGGACTCTGCGCTCGTGGGTCCACGCAAATCAAATCGACTTCACCCGCATCGGTCGCGCTGGTCGCATCATGATCGGCAAGGACGTGATCGACCGTGAGATCGCCAAGGGCGACGTGATTGCGACAGCAGCAGCCTAAAACAAAAGTCAATTGAAAAGAGACCAGAGATGATGAGATCGATATTTAGGAATCGCCTTAATGCGCTGCGAACACAGCAACGCAGGCCCAAACAAAAGCCCGGACCAAAGCTCGTTCCCACACTCCCACAAGAAATTCGTGACGCAGCGAAACTGGGCTGGAAGTTGTTTCCATGCAGGCCGGTTACGAAGAAGCCTGCGATAAAAAATAACTTGAACGCCGCCACTGATGACACAGCAAAACTTGAGGCGTGGGCTGCGCAGTTCCCTGAGTGCAACTGGGCGCTGGCGACAGGCGAACGCTCCGACGTGGATGTGATCGACGTGGACAGGCGGCACAATGGGCATTTGGCGCAGCGTGCTTGGGAGGCTCAAAGACTAACCTTCCCGCCGACGCGCACGACCGAGACGGCGGATGGCACGCATTGGTATTTCAAACACACGCCCGGTGTGCGCAGTTCAACAGGTGCCTCAACAAAAGGTCTCGCCCCCGGCGTCGATATACGCGGCGATGGCGGATACGTCATGATGCCGCCGTCGATTCATCCTGATACACACAAACCCTACAAGATCGGCGAGCTTCGCCCTGTAGCCGAGGCCCCGCAGTGGCTTCAGGACAAACTGCTGGGAAAGGGGGCAGGACAGAAGAAGTTCAAGGACACAATTCCCGAAGGCGAACGCCACAACATGCTGGTGAGCACTGCGGGCACCCTGCGCAGGCACGGAGCAACACCGGAGCAGATCGAAGTGGAACTGGACAAGGTGAATCGGGAAAAGTGCCCAGTGTCTTTGCCCCCAGAGGAGATCAAAAGCATTGCGCAGTCCATGAAAAAGTACCCGGTTCCCGCAAACGTACAAGCGGAGCTCAACGACCCACGCCCCAAAGTCGAGCTTCCGGGCGATGATCGTGAAGTGAATACATTCGCAGATGAATTGGGGCGGTTCTTCGCCCGCAAGACTTTTTTCCTCAGCAACAACGTAGTGGTGACAATCGAGGATAAAAAAGCTGCCAGAGTGAGTGCGCAGAAATTCAGAACCCTGGCTGCGGAAGAGGTGGTCTGCTACAAGAAAAAAACCAGCCTCCGGAACTTCGCTTCGTTTGAAGTGACACTGACCATGACCGAAGACAATGCGGCGGCGACGCTGGCCTCGAACAACTGGAGGCAGTGCATGCGGCCATTGCAACGTATCAGTTTTTGCAGACAACCGGCGCTCCGCTCGGACGGGGAACTTATTCTTGTGCCGGAAGGCTATCACTCCGCAAGCGAGACGTGGACTGACAGCGATGTGGAGTATGACGAAGACATGCCGTTCGACGAAGCTGTGAAGCTCATCAGAGGGGTGTTCAGCGAGTTCGTCTTCTCCGATGGTGAACTCGGCAGGAGCATGGCGATAGCAGGGCTGTTGGGTTTTTACGCCAGAGCAATTTTGCCTGAAGGCTCGACACGCCCGGTATTCATCACGGACAAGAACAGGCCCGGTGCCGGTGCCACCACGCTGACGCGCTGCATGGTTTTGCCGGTTTTGGGTTTTCTGCCTACGGGGGTGAAACCTGCCAACGAAGATGAGTTGCGGAAAACACTGACGACTGCGGTGCTCGAACAAAGTGCTGTAGTATTTTTGGACAACGTGAAAGGCCGGATCGATTCGGCGTCATTGGAGGCTTTCACCAGCAGCGCGAACTGGAACGACCGGCTATTAGGAGCCAACGAATCGGTGAGCGGTCCAGTGCGTGCCACGGTGTTCGTCACCGCCAACGGAGCCACCTCCAGCGAAGACTTCAGGCGGCGGTGCTTACGCATACGGCTGCACATTCGGCAAGAAAGGCCCGAAGATCGCCGCTTCAGTCACGATCTGAGCGATGCGGGGTTGTTGGAGCTAAGGCCGAAGATTCTCGCTGCGTGCTGGTCAATAGTGAAGGCCTGGGATGCCAAAGGAAGACCGAAGTGCAGCCGGGGGAACTCCAGCTTCACAAAATGGACGGAGATCGTGGGCGGAATGGTTGAGGCCGCAGGCTTCGCTTGCCCGATACCAACGGCCAGCGAAGAAGAGCGCGGTGGGGCTTTGGACGAAGACAGGGAGGCCATGCGGGAGTTGGCGCTATCCATGACCTTAAAGAAGCGGTATTCCATTGCGGAGATAACCGCGCTATGCCGCGAAAAAGAGGTGTTCATCAACTTGGTGGAGAACTTTTCCGACGCCGCAAAACGCAGTGCATTTGGCTGGGTGTTGAAAAAAGCCAACGACACTGACATAGGTGATCGCACTTTTTATGTTGGAGGCAACAGGCATATAAGGGTTTTTTGGGTTGAAAAATGTCTTTCCGACGATGTACAGGTCGGGGAGGTCGGGGAGGTCGGGGAGGTTTCTAAGCCTAAGGGCAAAAAACATGTTTTTACCAGCTTGGGAAGAAAACCTTCCCGACCTTCCCGACCTCCCCGACCTGCACAACCCAAGAAATACGCTCGGAAGGCTGGTCAGCGATGATCGCCAGCATCCATACGGTTTTTTACGAGTTCCGGGTGCGACTGGTCTCTCGCCCGGATACGCGGCGGGCGTTCTCCTCTGTCCGTTCGCTGCAACGCGCAAGGTGGGTTTGCTCCCACCTCGCCCACGCGAGGGCCGAAGGGCCTCTTCACCCCATTGGCTCTCGCGTGCCTTTTCAACCATCAACCGCAGTGCAAGGAGCTAACAGCATGAACCAGCCCATCGGACCAACAACGCACGAACTCTATGGCGACACGCCCGAATATAAACAGGCCGTCGATGAAACCTTCGGCGGTGTTACTGCGCTTCACTCGCCGGATATGCACGACACTCTTGCTCATCCACCGAAGGACGTTCATCAGGATTTGATGGAGCGTGAGGGTGCCGATCCCTTTGGCTATGCACGCGACGAAGCTCTTGAAGGCAGCGAGGACGGCGAAGCATGACCGTGCGAGACCTAAACATTTTTCTGCGCTCTTGGTGGGCGCGCGTTCGCTACCTCGATTCGGGTGAAGCTATCCCGCCAGCAACGCAGGCAACAATCCATCGAGTGGATCGTGACGGCGGGGTGGAGCGTGTATCCGTTGTCATCGACGCACCCGCAACCAAGAACAGGAGACAAGGATCATGACCACAGCATCCGTCACCATAGCCCGTGCCGAGTTGGCAGCGGCTGAAGCTGCACAGCACGAAGAGCGTAGAGCGCATCTCGTGGAACAACTCAAACTCACCCGTACCGCCCTGATCCGCGAGAAGAAGCAATTCGACAAGATGTGCCGTCAGATCACCGACGCGCAACAAACGCTCGACGCCCTGCGGAGCGAGACACTGTTTACCTCTGATGCCTTGAGCCGATTGGAAGGTCGCAAACCTGTAATCGCCGATTTCGACATGACCGATCCTGAGTCGCGGGAGTGGCAATCGAACTGTGACACACTGCGCGCGAAGCTGGAAGAGTTGCGCACTAGGCGCACTGCCCTAGGCTCCGTGGAAGCCAAGCGGATCGATGCTGTGAATCTGCGCGATCACATCCGGCAACTGGAATACGCAGAGCAGAACCTGCTTCGTCAGCTACGGTCTGAAATCGCGCCGACCAACGTACAGGGAGAGGTCCGTGGTGTGTGAGATTTTCAATTCGCGCAGCGTTGCTGTCCTGTCACTGCGGCGAACACCGGGGGTTGTCAATCTCTCCTGCCCCGGTCATGGAGCGCGGTGGGGTGTTTTGTGGTTCGCCCCACCGCAGCCAGAATTCGAGGTGAATGAACTATGAAAACACGATCTGAAAGACAAGTCGAAGCGCTCATAGAATTGCGGCGCTCACGGGCCAAAGGATTTCCTGATCTGAAGTGGAAACATCGATCCTTGCGCGAACCACAACTACATTTCTGGTGGAGGCTGCATGAGAGTTTGGTGCGCCGCATCAGTTTGTATAAGCGCGCCGGTCTGCTCATGGACCCCGTGCTCGAAAAACTGTTGCGTGAGCATCGGAGGGAAGCGCGCAAGGCTCTGAAGTCGTGGCAGGCTTACGCAAAATACATGAATCTGCGGACCAAAGGATGAGTGATGGCGAAAACCAAAACCAAAACGAAGATCGGCGGTCTACCTATCGAGACACGCGCGCGCAGGAAGAATCTGCCGCGCACGGCGTTCAAGAGGGGCAACGTGTTGGGTTTCAAAAAAGGAGAGGGATCACCGAATCCGGGCGGCAAAGTCAAATGCGACCGAGACCGACTCATCGGAAAATCTGTTATCAGATATTTGCAGGATCGAGTGAGCGATGAGATCGCCAAGGCTCACGGCCTCGCGCCCGGAGCGAGTTGGGGAATGGTGTTGGCGAAGCGTCTCATCAGGTATGCGCTCGACGGGCAGCAATGGGCATACTCGGAACTGCTGGCGCTTACCGAAGTGAAACGTGCGCGGCTCGATGTATTCGGTATGGGAGAAGAGGGCGACGGCGCTGCACCTCCGTTGATGATTCTCGAATTCGTTGAAAGCGACGGCGACGGCAGACCGTCCAAGGAGTTCCTAGCGGCTCATCCCGATTTCGTCATCGAAGGGGAGAGCAGACCGGCATTGCCTGCCCCCTGAAGTCTCTGTTTGATCCTGCCAGGCCCCAAGCAGGCCCACAGGCAGGCTCAGGGGCCTTCAGGCAGGCCATAGGTCCAGCCAAACTGCCCCCAAGGGCTGTCAACTGGGGTATAGCCATACCAGACACACCAAACTGACAGAAAATGTGTCTAGTATGGGTGGTATTTTCAATTACTTGACATTGATCCATGAGGGTCTTAGACTCTAAAATGACACATAAAGGGGGTATCAGCACTATGGCAGCTAAACAGGGCAGGGGAGGAAAGCAAGTCGGATACATCCGAGTCAGCAGTGTGGGCCAGAACACAGAGCGCCAACTGGACGGCATCAAGCTGGACAAGACATTCACTGACAAAGCCAGCGGCAAGGATGCGAACAGGCCGCAACTGAAGGCCGCGCTTGAGTTCCTGCGAGACGGCGACGTGCTCGTAGTTCACAGCATGGACCGGCTGGCTAGGAACTTGATGGACCTGAGAAGGATTGTTGAGGAGCTAACCGCGAAGGGCATCGCGGTTCGCTTTGAAAAGGAGAATCTGGCATTCACCAGCGAGCACAACGCCATGAGTGATCTGCTGCTCAATGTCATGGGTTCATTCGCTGAGTTCGAGCGCGCGCTGATCCGAGAGCGCCAGCGTGAGGGAATCGCCATCGCCAAAGCCAAAGGCAAATACAAAGGCCGCAAGCGATCTCTGACGCCTGAGCGCGTCGCCGATCTTCGCAAGCTCGTGAAGGCAGGCAAGAAGACCAAGGCCGCAGTCGCCCGCGAGTTCGGCATCTCCCGCCAGACTTTGTACGAGTGTATGAGAGCAGCGTGAAATGTCGCTGATGCTGAGCGAAGTCAGGAGACAACAATATGAGTCTGTTTAGGCGTTCCGATTCTGGTTACTGGTGGTACAACTTCGTCGTCCGGGGCAGGCGGTATCAGAAGTCCACAGGGGAACCGAACAAGCGCGAAGCCGCAAAGATCGAGGCCGCAGCGCGGACTAAGCTCGCCAAGCGCCGCGTCGGACTGGAAGAACCGGAACCAGCGCCAACGCTCGCCGAGTTTTCGCAGCAGTTCATTGACGAAGTGGAGGCGCGACACGCAGCGAAGCCCGAGACAATTCGCTTCTACAGCAACAGGCTGAAGCGCTTGCTTGGTTGGGAACCGTTCCAGAACGCTGCGCTCGACATGATCGATGCGAAGCTCATCGCCCGATACATCAGCCAGCGCCGCAAGAAGGTAGGGATTGTCAGCGTCAACCGCGAGCTTGCCACGCTGCGCCGCGCGCTCCATCTTGCTGAAGAGTGGGAGATCATCAAGGCCACACCAAAAGTAAAGCTGCTCACTGGCGAACCGCAGCATGACTTCGTACTTACGCGAGAGCTTGAGCCTGTCTATCTTGCAGCCTGCCCGCCGCTGCTCAGAGACGTGGCTGTGCTCCTGCTCGACACTGGCCTTCGGCTTGGCGAGGCGCTGACCCTGCGATGGTCAGACGTGCATCTGGAACCTGTAGGCAACGCCCGTTATGGCTGGGTACACATCAGGGAGGGCAAGAGCAAGAATGCCATACGCAACGTGCCTCTGGTGGCCCGCGTGAGCCGTTTGCTGAAAGAGAAGCAACAGGCGGCAACGTCCGCGTGGGTGTTCCCCGGTGAACCGAAACCGAGGGTCAAGAAGAAAGCTGCGAAGAAGGGCGCGAAGAAGTACACGCGTGCTGATGATGAGCGCTTGGCAAAGCCGGACCTTCCGTTGTTGGGCAGCAGTTTGGCCCACATGCACGCAAAGGTGTGCCGTCCAATCGTCAAAGGCGAGCGGCAGTATCTTTTCCCCAAGGACTTTGTGCTTCACTCACTCCGTCACACTGCGATCACGCGGCTCGGAGAAGCCGGTGCCGAGACGTTTACAATCATGAAGCAGGCGGGTCACTTCTCCGCAACCATCAGCCAGAGATATGTCCATCCAAGCCCCGAGACCGTCGAGCGGGCCTATGATCGGCTCGAAGCACTCAACCAAAAGGCTTTGGCAGATGCGGCTGGCTAAAAATCACTACGTTTTTCACTACAGCAACTTTGAGGGTCTGAGTTGTTGGCTGTAAGTTATTGATTGTAAAAGATGGGCCTGTAGCTCAACGGTTAGAGCAGGGGACTCATAATCCCTTGGTTGGGGGTTCAAATCCCTCCGGGCCCACCACGGACCAGCCGTGTTTACACTCGCGATTTTGTACTCGAGAAAGCGCGCGTCGCGGTTACGCGAAGGCCAGGTTCACGTTGTCGATTGCCTCGTCGATCTCTGCGGTGTTCTTATAGCCGACCGTGACGCAGTCGACGCCCGCATTCTTGAAAGCGAATCGCATGGCCTGCCGGCGATCGTCGCGGCCGGTGAAAGTGCCCTCGCCGACGAGCTTCATGCTGATGACGCCCATGCCTTCGGCGCGGGCTTGCTGGACATGATTGACGACTTCGCTGACGTTCCCAGGAACGTCCCAATCGTCGTTCTCGTTATCCATGCGCGTGCCCTTGTGGTTCACGCGGATCATGGCGATTTCGAGCCACTTTGTCGCTGGCACCTGGCGCAACGCGGGCAGTCCGTGCACTGAGGCGCCGTGAGTCCTGATCGTCTGGCGCGACTGTGCTTCCAAAATCGCGTCCTGCCATTGATGCGTCTGATTGGGCCAGTTGGTGCCGCGCTGCCAATGGAGCAGCATGATGTCGAAGTAATCGGTCTGCGAAGTGCGGCGAAGCTCGTCGAGCTCCTTCTGCGGATCGCCTTCGTCTTCCGTCGTCACCTTGGACATCAATTGATAGCTGTCGCGAGGAAACGGTTTGAGCGCCTCGCCGAGCATCGCCGGTGTCGTATAGGATTCCGATGTTTCGAAGAAGCGGATTCCGCGCTCATAAGCATACGCAACGAGCCTGCTGAACTCTTTCTGCCCAAGCGAAGACTGGACGTGGCCGTTATTGCTACCCGTTCCGAAGGCGAGGCGCGTGACTTTCACGCCTGATTTGCCCAGCGTGACCAAATCGGAAGCGGTCGCGCGGTCGGCATGCAAAGGCAAGCTGCCCATGCTGGCGATGGCACCGGCAGCGACGCTTGTCTTGAGGAAATCTCGTCTGGAAATCGGCATGATGATTTTGCCCTCCGCCCCTTGAAAGAAGGGGGTTGACCAGTTGGCCGAATGGTAACACAGAATCAGCGCGAGCGGACCCGCCGAGGAGAGCTTGCGCTGCCGCGATGGACCGGCGGCTTTGCATTCAGCTTCTTCGCAGAATGCTTCTCATTACCAACTGTGCAGCCACTCTGCGTCGCGGCCGATGCGGACCGGCACACGAAACAGTTCGCTCAGGCGCGGTTCGGTCAGCAGCTCCTCGCGCGGGCCGTCGGCGACGATGCGGCCGTCGCGCATGAGAATGATGCGCTCGATCTCCGGCAGAATGTCGCCGAGGTGGTGAGTGACCATCACCAGGCCAGTCCCTTCGCGAGCGAGTTGGCGCAGCGTCTCGCGCAGATCTCGCTGGGCAGCCAGGTCGAGCGCGTTGGAGGGCTCGTCGAGAAGGAGTTGCTGTGGCCGGTGCGCCAGCGCACGGGCAATGAGGATCCGGCGCTTCTCTCCGGCCGACATAGCGCCCACGAATTGCTCGGAGAGATGCTTCGCTTCCATTCGCGCTAAAGCCTCCCACGCCCGCGCGCGCATCTCATCCGTCACGTGCAGATTGGGCCACAGCGTTGAGGCCGAAAAGAAGCCCGCAATCACCGCGTCGAGACCGAGCGTGACTGCGGTTCGCTCGCCGGGCAGGTCGGCGCCCGTGGGCCCGGCGGTGACGATGCCGAAGTGGCGGCGCAGCTCGGTCAGATCCCAGCGCTCGCGGCCAAAGATGCGCACGAGCATTCCCGGTTGAACGATGGGATAGAGCTGGCATGTCATGGCGAGAATCAGCGTGGATTTGCCGCAGCCGTTCGGTCCGAGGATTGCCACGTGCTCGCCCGTACGGATGCTGAGATTGATGTCGTGCAGAACCACGCGGTCGCCGCGGGCAACGTTGACCGCGCGCATTTCAAGAAAGGTTTGCGAATTGATTTCGTCTTTACCCATGTGCCGATGCCTGTGCGCCCCTCACCTGCTAGATTAAATGGGCTGGATTAAATGGGGTTGACCGCATGAGCGATCTCTCGAGCAGCGCAATTCCAAGAGGATTCCGATTTGGAGCGGTGAAGGCCGGCCTGAAGGCCAGCGGACGGACCGACTTTGCCCTGATTGTTGCGGATGAGCCAGCCAGCGCGGCTGCCGCGTTCACATCGAACCGCGTGATCGCTGCTCCCCTCATTGTCGACAAGGAACATTTGAGCGCCACCGGCGGACGGGTCCGCGCGGCAGCCATCAACGCAGGCAATGCCAACTGCGCAGCAGGCGAGGCCGGGCTGCGCGCCGCCCGTGCGACGTGCGCTGCTGTCGCGCGGACTTTCGGGTGCCGCGCGGAAGAGGTTTTTCCGTCGTCCACCGGGATCATCGGCGTTCCTCTGCCGGCAGAAAAGCTGATTGCTGCGCTGCCGGAGCTGGCGGCGAATCTCGGCAACGAGGCGAGTGACCTTTCGGAAGCGGCTCATGCGATTCTGACGACGGACCTGGTCGAGAAGATGGCTTTCGCGCGTCTTGAATTGAGGGGCAGCGACGGAGCCGCGCGCGAGGTGCGCATTGGGGCCTTCGGCAAAGGCTCGGGTATGATCCACCCGCAGCTTGTGGCGCACGCGGCAATACACGCGGCAAAACACGCAACAATGCTGGTCTATGTGCTGACCGACGCGGCGATCGAGCCTGCCGTTCTTGACGGCTACCTTCGCGCGGCGGTCGAGGTCAGCTTCAACCGCATCTCGGTCGACGGCGATACATCGACGAACGACACGGTGCTGCTGCTCGCGTCCGGCGCCAGCGGCGTGCGGATCGGCGCGGGCCATGCAGCCTTTGCGGCCGCCCTCACAGAAGTGTGCACGTCGCTGGCGCGCCAAGTGGTCGCCGACGGCGAAGGCGCGACGCATGTGGTGGAGCTGCTCGTCAACGGCGCGGCCAGCGATGCCGACGCTCTGCGCGTGGCGAAGGCCATCGCTCACTCGCCGCTGGTGAAGACGGCGTGGGCGGGCTGCGATCCGAACTGGGGCCGGCTGGCGGCGGCGATCGGCTATTCCGGCGCGCAGGTCGATCCAGGGCGCATCGACATTCGGTTCGGCGAGCTGCAGATTTGCCGCGACGGCGGAAGAGCGGCGGAGTTCGACGAGGCCGCGGCACACGCCTACATCAGCCAGCGCGAGTTCTCGATCTTGATCGAGCTGCACCAAGGACAGGGTTCGTGCGTGTTCTGGACGACGGACCTGACCGCACAATACATACACATCAACGCCGATTACTCCACGTAGCGCCGGGGTCAATTTCCCTCATTTCGTTGTCGCAGGTGAGGGGTTACCGAGCGCGGGGGTGGGTGCGGTCGTAGACGGCGGTTAGCTGCGCGGTGGTGAGTTGCGTATAGCGTTGCGTGGTCGACAGGCGTTCGTGGCCAAGCAGCTCCTGAATGGCGCGCAGGTCGGCGCCCTCTTCAAGCAGATGAGTTCCGAAGGCGTGGCGGAGGGTGTGCGGGTGGACGTCGGAGGGAAGCCCGCGCAGGATGGCGATGCGCTTGACGATGCGGCCCACGCTGCGGGTGGTGAGGCGAGCCTGGCCGCCTTTCCGGAGGCCGCGCAATTGCAGATTGAGAAAGAGAGCGGGCGTGTTCAGGGGTTTTTGTCCATCGCTCGCTGACAGGCGGGCGGAGCGCTCGGCAATGTAGGCTCGGAGCGCTTGGGCGGCAGTGTCTCCCAAGGGGACGTAGCGCTGCTTTTGGCCTTTGCCGCGGACGAGAATAGCCTCGTTGGCCCAGTGAATGTCGTCGAGATTGAGGGCCGTGAGCTCAGCGTTGCGGATGCCGCAGCCGTAGAGCATTTCCAGAATCGCCTTGTCGCGCGCGGGCCAACTTGCGGCGTCGTCGAGCGCGGAGTCGACCACGCGGTTCAACTGCTCGATGGAAGGCACGCGGGGCAGATGTTTGGGCAGGCGTGGCGTGGAGACGAGCGAGGCGGCGTTCTGCTCGATGTGGTGGTTGCGGGCCAGCCACTTGAACCAACTGCGGATAGCGGCGAGCGCACGGGCCGCGGAGGCCTTGGAGAGGCCGCGATCGTAGAGCGTGCCGAGGTAGGAACGGATGTGCGTGTGCTCGATGCGGGCGACGAGGAGGCGGGGATGGAGGCCGGAAAGCCAGGCAGCGAAACCGTGCAGCTCACGCCGATAGGCGCGCAGGGTGTGTGCAGAAGCGCCGCGTTCGGCGGAGAGGACGTGCAGGTAAGCGTCGACCAATGCCGCGATTTTTGGGGCGGCGATTTTGGAAGCGATGGGTGAGGAGGCGGACGGACAGGGAGAGACGGGCGAGGTAGAGACGGGGGAGGAAGCGACGCGGGATGAAGCGACCGGCGGAGCAGCGATGGCGGTCATGGAGTTTTCTCGCCGGAGGTGCGCGGCTCGACAAGGCGTGGGCCGGCGAGTGCGGGGGCGTCGGGAGCGGAGTCGACGATTCGCCGCGCGCCACGCGGATGGTGCATGCGATGCACGGCCTTGAGGCGACCGAGCGCGAGGTGCGTGTAGACCTGCGTGGTGGAAATGTCGGCGTGGCCGAGCATCATCTGCACGCTGCGCAGGTCAGCGCCGTGCTCCACCATGTGCGTAGCGCAACTGTGGCGCAATCCGTGCGGGCTTGTGGATTGGTTGGATCGCTTCACAAGGCTCCAGATCCATTGGCGTGTGAGCGGCATGCCGCGCAGTGAGAGGAAGAGGCGCGAGCGGTCCTGTGGTGTGGATCTTTTCTTTCGAACCGAGCTGATCCGCTCGAGGTGCGGGCGTCCTTCGCGGAGATATTGCTCCAATGCCTGGACAGCGGAGCGGCCGAGGGGCACAATGCGCTCCTTGTCGCCTTTGCCGCAGACCTGCACGCGGCCAGCATCGAGGCCGAGATCGCTGACGGAGAGGGAAGTGACTTCAGAGACGCGCAGGCCGCCGGCATAGAGAAGCTCGAGAATGGCACGGTCGCGCAAGGCGGTGGCCTTGGCCTGCGGATGCGAAGCGGCCATGGCGGCGCGTTCGAGCATCTCCGCGACTTCGGGCTCGGCGAGCGATTTAGGCAGAACCTTCCAGGCCTTGGGCGATTCGATGTTGACGGTTGGGTCGTGATGAATGCGGCGATCGAGAAGCAGCCACTTATAAAAGCCGCGTAGACAGCTCAGCTTGCGCGCCGCGGAGCGGGAATCGATGCCGTGGTTGCGGAGATGATCGAGAAGGGCGGAGACGTCGGCCTCGACGGCGGTTAGGAGGATGGCGTTGCGGTCTTCAAGGAGCTCAGAAAAGATGCGCAAATCACTGAGGTAGGCTTCGCAGGTGAGCGGGCGAAGTCCTTTTTCCACTCGAAGATAGGCAGCAAAGTCATTTAAGAGTGCGAGATTGTTCCGGGTCTTCACAGCTTCGATTATGGGCGCGTTGAATAAGCGGCGGCGGTGACGGGGGACGTTACCGTACCTGGTTCAATACGGGATCAACATCACTAATACAAGTTATGCAAACGAGCGCTCGTACAAGTCATCTAAACGAGCGCTCGCCGATTCTGCTTGATTGAGTGATTGCATCAGTATCCCGGGGGCGGGGGTCCGCCGCGGAAGGCCTGGTCGTAGCCAGCGCGGAAGCCGTGCCGGTATTCATCGAAGGCGGACGGAGGCACGGGTGGGTTACGGAACCTGGGGTGACGTTGCACGTCGGGCGCCATGCTCTTGGCGATGTCGCGGCGCGCTGCATTAATGCCGTCATGGTAGCCCTGTTGCGCCGCTGGGCTAAACTCTGCCGGGGGCGGTGGAGGCGTGTAGACGACGGTTTGGGTGTGGGTACACCCGGCCAAGGCGAAGGGAATTGCCAATGCTGATATCGCTGCGATCTTTTTCAGCGTCATTTGAACGACCTCGTTGGTTGGAATCGATGTGCGCCGGAAATGCGGCGCGATGCTTTCCATCTGAACCCGAAATGGCACAAAGTGTTGCGCGATGAACTCGAGCAGGTTCCGAAGCCAGCACGTAATGACCGGGCAGGTTTTGCCGATAGACACCTCGATGGACCGGTGTGTGCGCGGGAAGGGAACGCATGTGCGGGAGCTGTGAGCGCCGAGGGGAAGGCGATGTCGAACAAAGACAAGAAGCGCAATAAGCATGGGGAAGGCAAGGAAAAGCAGGACGGAGATCGGCTCCCGGCGGAAAGGCCTGCGGCCGTTGCGGTGCGGCTGGGCAAGGAATGCGACTATGAGCGTGAATTGCGGCGCTTGCAGGTGGAGCTGGTGAAGTTGCAGGAGTGGATCCGGAATGAGGGGCTGCGCGTGGTGGTTCTGTTTGAGGGGCGCGACGCGGCCGGCAAGGGTGGCGCCATCAAGCGCATCGCGGAGTCGCTTAACCCGCGTGCTTGCCGGATCGCGGCGCTGGCTACGCCGACGGAACGCGAGAGGACGCAATGGTACTTTCAGCGCTACGTGGCGCACCTGCCCGCGGCGGCCGAGATGGTTCTGTTCGACCGGAGCTGGTACAACCGCGCGGGCGTGGAGCATGTGATGGGGTTCTGCACGGAGCGAGAGTATCTGGAATTCATGCAGAGCTGCCCGGAGTTCGAGCGCATGCTGGCGCGGTCGGGAATCATCCTCATCAAGTATTGGTTCAGCGTGAGCGACGAGGAGCAGGAGCGGCGCTTTCAGGACCGCATGGACAAGCCCACCAAGCGCTGGAAGCTAAGCCCGATGGACCTGGAGTCGCGCAAGCACTGGGCGGATTATTCGCGGGCGAAGGACGAGATGTTTGCGGTGACGGACACCAAGCAGGTTCCGTGGTTTGTGGTGAACGCCGAGAACAAAAAGAAAGCGCGGCTGAACGTGATCCGGCATCTGCTGTCGATGATTCCCTATCGCGACATGACGCCAGAGCCGCTGAAGCTGCCGCGGATTATGAAGTCAAAGTACGTGCGGCCGCCGATTCACGAGCAGAACTTTATTCCGGCGGCGTACGTGTGAGTTGACGGTGGACGGTGGACGGTGAGCGGTGGACGGTGGTCGGTGGACGGTGGACATGAGCCGGGGATTGCGGGGTTGCAGTGCTGATTCATGAGTCGCCTCGCTGATTTATCGGTGATGCGAGTCCATGAAGCAGACGCTTACACGCCTCGCGCTCACGCTGCCGGTTGTCTGGCTGGTGGTTTCGCTGGTTTTTCTGTTGATTCACCTGGTTCCCGGCGACCCGATCCAGATGATGCTCGGGGAGGGCGCGTCGCCCGTGGACGTCGCGGCGCTCAGGCACCAGTACGGATTCGACCAGTCGCCGGGGCGGCAGTACGTCCACTATTGGGCCGGAGTTGTTCATGGGGATTTGGGCGATTCGATCCGGCTGCACGAGACTGTGTCTCATTTGATAGAACAGCGCTACCCGTATACGCTGGCGCTTACGCTGGCGGCGCTGGTGCTGGGGTTGGCGTTGGCGTTGCCGGCGGGGATCCTGGCGGCGGTGCGGAGGGGGCGGTGGGTTGACCAGTCGCTGTCGGTGGTGTCGTTGTTTGGGTTGAGCGTGCCGGGTATTGCGCTGGGGCCCGTGCTGATTCTGGTTTTTTCGATTGGGCTTGGCTGGCTGCCGGTGTGGGGCGCGAATGCGGGCGGTAAAGCCATGATCGACTGGCGCTACCTGGTGCTGCCGGCGGTGACGATGGGCGCTTCGCTGGCGGCGGTGCTGACGCGGATGGTGCGGACGGCGATGCTCGAGGAGCTTGGGCAGGACTACATTCGAACGGCGCGGGCGAAGGGGTTGAGCGAGACGGCGGTAGTGTGGCGGCACGCGCTGCCCAATGCGCTGGTTCCGATTGTGACGGTGGTGGGGCTGCAATTTGGCGCGCTGCTGGCGGGGGCGATTGTGACGGAGACCATCTTCAGTTGGCCGGGGCTGGGGCGGCTGACGGTGAGCGCGATTTCGAACCGCGATTACGCGCTGGTGCAGGGGTGTTTGCTGTCGATTGGGCCGACTTATGTGCTGGTGAACTTTCTTACGGATGTTGTGTATCGGTGGGTGAATCCGAGGATGCGGGGGTGAATAGGTCGAGGGCTTCTTCTGTCTTTAATAGATTTATTGGATTTAACGGAATTAGCATTAAATTCAGTAAATTCATTTGATTCGTTGGCATAATCCCGCCATAGACCGCCGCAAGAACCCGTATGCGCCTGGAGCTGGGTTGCCTGCTGTCGGTTGGGCTGACATATGTGCCGGTGAACTTTTTTACGGACGTCGTTTATAGGTGGGTCAATCCCCGAATGCGCGGTTGACGGACGGCCTCGCACCCCGCCAACCCCGCCTACACTCGCTCTCGGTTGCCGCGCGCTGGGAAACTGTCCGGGTTGTGATATGCTTGCGGCGATGAAATGCCCTCATTGCGACGTAGGCGTCCACGAAGATCTCACGCAACAACATGTCTTCGGGACCCACGACGGGAATTTCGTGGATGAGTGGTATGTCCTATACCAGCATTGCTCGGAGTGCTCAGAGCCAATCATTTTTCTCGAATACAAGAGAATATTTGCGCCCTCGGGTACAATCGCCGACACGCAAAGGTTCCTTGTCTTCCCGAGGGCCGCACCTCAGCGGCCCGTTCCCGCCCAAGTGCCGGACCCGTATAGACAGGATTTCGTTGAGGCGTGTGAAGTGCTGTCCCTCAGCCCGAAAGCGAGCGCAGCCCTCAGTAGACGCAATCTGCAAGCGATCATTCGTGACAAGGCAGGCGTCAAAGAAAAGGACCTGAATTTTGAAATCCAGGCCGTGATCGACTCCGGAAAAGTACCCACGCATATCTCTGAAGGCCTTCACGCTGTGCGTCAAATAGGCAACTTCGCGGCTCACCCGATCAAGAGCACATCAACAGGAGAGATCGTTGACGTCGAAGAAGGCGAGGCAGAGTGGAATCTCGACGTGCTCGAATCGTTATTCGATTTTTACTTTGTCCAACCCGCCATCGCAGCGAAGCGAAAAGCTGACTTAAATAAGAAGCTCAAAGACGCAGGCAAACCGCCCATCGCATAGGCGCTGGACAATCCCCGTCAACGGCTCATGACCGGAGAACGGGGCTGGGGCCGCTTCGTCACTGGCCTGAGGTTGTGGCGAGATTTTCCGCCTTCCTCCAGCTCGCGGCCCGCCGTCGGCAGCCCCGCCGTTACCGGAAGCTTGCAACGGCGGGGCCGCTTGCGTCTACCAACTCCAGGTGTAGCCGATGCCAGTTGTGGTGTACCAGGGAACGGTGGGGATTTTGTTGTAGCTCTCCTGAATCCAGATTCCGTTGTGATCGTTGAAGTGGATGGCAAGGCCCAGAGCTTCGCCGTCGTAGAAGCGGTTTTCGACGTGCGCGTTTCCGGTGAAGCTGGTGAGGCCGGCCTGAATCCATGTGTATCCGGTGACGACTTTGGTTTTGGGCAGGTTGAAGTTTTTCATTATGCCCAGGGCTTCAGTGTGCGATCCGAAGTTGGTGTGGAAGAAGCCGTGCGAGCCGGCGTTCTCATAGGTGTAGGTGAAGGTGAGCTCGTCGCCGATGGGGTCTTTGTGGAGGAACTTGAAGGTGTGGCCGATGCCGATGTTCAGGTTGGCGCGGGGAACGAGGCCGGGACGGTCGAAGTCCGAGCCCCGGGCATGATGAAGAAATCGGTGGATGTGCCCGCGTCCGCAGGCGGCTGCGCGGGAGGTTGTGTAGTGGTTGTGGTTTGAGCGGCTGTCCCGATGGTGAGGAAAAGGAGGATCGAGCAAAGCCGCAATCCGCAGCAGAGGACTGCGCGGAAGGCCATTTTGTAGGCTCCTGGATCGAGGCGGTCGAGATAATCGGCCGTCTGCGTAACGCGCGCCGAAGCGGCGTCCTGAGTGCATTGCAGCATTACGAATGTAAACGAGGCATGAAGAGAGGAGACGCGCTACCGGTATGCGGAACGCGGGACTGCGAGACTACGGGACTGCGGGACTGAGGGACTGCGGGACTCGGGACTAGACGGGGAGGTGGACGATTTGCGGCTTCAAGTGTCCGTCGGGTTCAATCGTCAAGATTCCGATGGTGATTGGCAGCTCGAAGCGGCGGGGGCCGCAGGAGCCGGGGTTGAAATAAAGGACGCCTTTCTTCGTGACGAAATTGGGCACGTGGGTGTGGCCGTGGAGGACGGCGGCGAACTTGGCTGCGGCGGGGTCGAGGTGGAGGGTTTTGAGGTCGTGCAGCATGTAGATGTAGAGGCCGGCGTGGGGTGGGTTTTCGATGAGGACGACGTCGGTTTCGGGGAGGCGGGCGCATGGACCATCGATGTCGACGTTGCCGCGAATGGCGGTGACGGGGGCGATCTTGGCGAGGTCATCGAGGATGGAGATTTTTCCTACGTCGCCACAGTGAAGAATGCGGTCGACGCCGCGCAGTGCGGGCAGTGCCTCGGGCCGGAGCAGGCCGTGGGTATCAGAGATGATTCCGAGTTTCACGTTTTCAGAATAAGCTGCGCCGGCGGAGGTAGGCTGAGAGAAGGCGCACGCAAATTGAGATGAACGAATTACCGGCAACCAAGCACGCACAAACCCGAACCAACTGGCGGCGCGCGTTGGCTGCCTATACTGAGCCCCGCGTGCTCCAGGTGCTTGCGCTCGGCTTTTCAAGCGGCTTGCCGCTCCTGCTGACCTATTCAACACTTTCGGCGTGGCTTTCGACGGTCGGCGTGCGACGCGCAGCGATCGGCGTTTTCGCGCTGGTTGGTACGCCTTACGCATTCAAGTTTCTTTGGGCGCCGGTACTGGATCGGGTGCCCCCGCCGCTGCCTTTGGGACGGCGGCGCGGTTGGGGAATCACCGTTCAGATTCTCCTGATCGGCGCAATTCTCTGTCTGGGATCGAGCGATCCGAAACACAACTTGCCCCGGGTGGCCGCCCTGGCGTTGGTGGTCGCATTTCTATCGGCCAGTCAGGACATCGTGATCGATGCCTGGCGGGTCGAGAGCACAAACGCGGATCAGCAGGCTCCCGGAGCAGCCATGATCCAAGCAGGCTACCGGATCGGCATGCTGGTTTCCGGGGCGGGCAGCCTGTTGATCGCGGATTATGCCGGGTGGTTCGCAGCCTATGCCACCATGGCGGCGCTCGTCGCAGCAGGACTCGTCGTGTTTTTGCTGGTTCCCGAACCGAGGGTGCCATCGGAAACGTCGCGCGCGGCGGAATCGGGCTGGCATGCGGTTCGCCATGCGCTTTCGAGGGCTGTCATCAGTCCCTTTCGCGATTTTATGCAGCGGCCGCTTTGGCCCGTCATCCTCGTCGCCATCTTCGGATACAAGCTGGGCGAGGCGATGGCGGGAGTGATGTCGACGCCTCTCTATATATCGTTGCGATTCTCTCTCCCTGAGATCGCTGCCGCATCGAAAGTGTTCGGATTTTTCTCCATTGTGGCCGGGGTGATGCTGGGCGGAGTCGTGACGACGCGGTACGGAATCCTCCGCTCGCTGATCCTTTGTGGGATATTGCAGTCGGCGGGAAACCTGTTTTTTGTCCTGCAGGCTGTGGGTGGACATCGCATCGGCTATCTTGCCTTATGTGTCACCGCCGAGAACATCACGGGCGGAATGGCAGGGACCGCGCTGATCACTTATATTTCGAGCCTATGCTCGCCCGCGTTCACGGCGACAGCGACTCAGTACGCACTGCTTTCCTCGATTACATTGCTCGGCCGCACCGTTGTGGCCTCCTCAGGGGGATGGTTGTCAGAGAAGATGGGCTGGGCATGGTTCTTCGTGATGACGAGCGTCGTGGGACTGCCGGCACTTCTTCTTTTCCCCTGGGTCGCACGGCGTAACGATCTGAACGAGGGAAAGCCCGCTCTCGATAGCGCGGAGGCCGAGCCGGAAGATCCGGTCCCGTCTTAGAAGTGTGACCGGCCGGCGCATTTCGATGCGGGATTTCGCGGCCGTTGTCCCCGCAGAAAACAAAAACGTGCGGACGGCGGGGCCTACAGACCAGCCTTCCGGAAAAGAATAGAGCGACATGCGCGCGAGCGCCGGGTCTAAGGCAGTATGAAGATCTTTTTGCGCACGTTTCTTCTCGCCGCGCTTCCTGCGCTGGTTGCGGCACAAATCGCGGCCCAGGGTTCGCATGCCGGCTCAGGCAATCTGGCGGCGGAGGCGGAAGAGATTCGTGCGATGGCCAACGAGGCGCGCGCGCAGGCTGGAGTGGGCCGGCTGGAGTGGGATCAGGCGCTGGCGGCAGCGGCTTTAGAGCACTGCCTGCGCATGGCGGCGGAGGGGCCGATTTCGCACCAGTACCGCGGCGAGCCGGACTTGAGCGCCCGCGCGGCGCAGGCAGGCGCGCACTTCAGCGTGATCGAGGAGAATGTGGCCATCGGGCCGTCGGCCGATCGGATCCACGAAGAATGGATGCAGTCGCCGGGGCATCGGACAAATTTGCTGAGCCCGGATGTGGACCGCGTGGGCGTTGCGGTGGTGGCTGCACGCGGAGTGTTGTATGCGGTGGCAGACTATTCGCGGGCCGTGGAGCAGTTGAGCGCGACGCAGGTGGAGGCGCGGGTTGCGGCGTTGATTCGCGTGAGCGGCGTGGCGATTTTGCGGGATCCGAGTTTGGCGCGGCAGGCGTGCGGGACCGACGAGGGAATGCCGCGGACGGAAGGCGGGATGGCGGGCGGGATGGCGGGCGGCGAGATGCCGCGGTTCGTGATGCGCTGGCAGGATGCGGACCTGACTCAGCTTCCGCAGGCGCTGGCGGACCGGCTGGCCAGTGGCAATTATCGCCGGGCCGCGGTGGGCAGTTGCCCGGCGCAGGTGGCGGAGGCGGCGTTCTCGGCCTATCGCGTGGCGGTGATGCTGTATTGAGCGTTGCGCCGAGCGGCGTTAACCAAACCACAAGTTGTGTTGCCAGAAAGCGGGCCACCCCTCGCGTGGAGGGCCGCAGAGGAAGATGTCGGGATGGTATTGGCTCTCTTCGTTTCGCACGCCTTCAGAGTTGCCGTTGTGGCCGGCCCATCGGCAGCCGGTGAAGATGGCGTTCGCGTCTTGCTCGCCGAGGCCGATGACGATGAGCGTGGTGGGCAGTGGGGTTGGGTAACCGCGGAGCCATTCGGAGTTGGTTGTACCGATTGGCTCGGGAAGCGCATAAGCGCGGCCGAGGACGTCGATGGCGCCGTATTCGCCGTAGTTGCCGGTGGTGATGCCGAGGTGAGCCTGCTGGTCTGGCGGCAGGGAGTCGCGGATATGGGTGACGGTGCGGACGAGGTCGTTCCAGCCGATTTCTTCGCGCAGGTCGCCATTGTGGCTCAGAGCGTAATCCCTGAGCGGGCCGCTGGATTGAAGCGGAAGGATGAAGGCGCAAACGTAGGCCGAGACGAAGGCGAACGCGGTGAAGTAGACCGCTTCGATGGTGCGGTGGCCCCAGCGGGGCAGGGAATTGAGCCAACGCTCGGCGAGGACAGCGCCCATGGCGAGCAGCATGGGATAGGCTCCGGCCATGTAGTAATTGCGGCCCTTGCCGACAAAGAAGAGCGCAAGCGGGACGAGGTACATAAAGGCCAGCATGCGGTAGCGGCGGACGCGTAAGTAGCCGATGAGGCCAGCGAGCCAGAGCGGTGCGGCGGCGAGGTTGGCGCAGACGATGAACTGACCGGTGAGGAAGCCTTTGGCGCGGCCCTCGCCGACGTCGCGCATGTGGATGTGCTGGAGGAAGTGGTAGGAGATGAAGTTGTGGCGGGCGAGCCAGATGAAGTTGGGCAGAAAGATGAGGAGCGCGAGCGCGATGCCGAGCCAGAACGAGCGGGTCCTGAGAAAGCGGCGCGCGGGGGTGAGGACGAGCCCCGCCAGAATGCCTGCAATGTAGAAGGCGATGGAGTACTTGGTGAGCAGACCGACGCCGACCGTGGCGCCGATGGCCAGACACCAGCGCGGATTGTCTGACTTGAGGAGGCGGATGGTCAGGTACGCGATGAGCACCCACCAGAGAAAGTCAAACGAGGAGTACTGAAATTCAGTGCCCTCAAAGACCGGCAACGGCGAGAAGGCGACGGCGAGCGCGGCCGTGACCTGAGCGAGACTCGCGCCGCCGAGTTCCTTCGCCATAAGCCCGGCGAGAACTATGGCCGCGGATTGCGCGAGGACCGAGAAGTGACGGAGGCCGACCATGGAAAGGCCGAAAAGGCTGAGACCGATCCGCTCCAGGAACGGCGTCAACGGCGGGTAGGCCACAAATCCCCAGTCGAGATGGCGGGCGTCCGAGAGGAACTGAAGCTCGTCGCGATGAAAGCCGTAGCGGTTGTTGGTGACGAGATGGATGAGGGCGATGACGGCAGCAATGGCGAAGAGGATTGCCGCGTCGGCGCGGCGCTTGCGGGCGTCTCCATGCTCATTTGCTGCGATCGAAGACAAAGCTGCCTCCTTACGGTTCCTTCGACAGACTACCAAGCCGCGCCGGAGGCGGTTCCGTTGCGGCGCGCAGGGGGCGGAGGCACGCGGACCGAAGCCATTCCGGCGGCGGTTGCGCCCTGGATGCCCATGTCGGTGTCTTCAAAGACGAGGCAGTCTTTGGGCGCGATGCCGAGGCGGGCGGCGGCTGTGAGGAAGGCATCCGGGGCCGGCTTCGAGCGCGCGTAGTCCTCGGAACCGACGAGGATGGAGAAGCGGTCGAGCAGACCGACCGTGGTGAGAGATTTGACGATCGATTCGCGGCTGCTGCCGGAGACGACGGCAAATGGTATGCGGCCCTGCTGAGCGTCGATGTACTCGAGCACTTCCGGAACTGGCTTGAGCTCAGGGAGAAGCGCGTAGTAGAGGCTCTCCTTGCGGTCGGCGACGGCTTCGACCGGCATTTTCAGGTCCCGCATCTGGTTCAAGGCCGCGATGATTTCGACGGGTGGTTTGCCGCCCCAGGAGTAGAAGAGGTCTTCGTCGAGGGTGCAGCCCCACTCGCTGAGCGCCTGTTTCCAGGCGATGTAGTGGAGCGGCATGGAGTCGACGATGGTGCCGTCGCAGTCGAAGAGATAGGCATGGAAGTTGCCTGGCGGCAATTGAAGCTTCATCGGTCTCCGAAATGGTTCCTGAATTTCGTTTAGGGTCGTGCGATCCGACCCTAATACCGTGAGTCAATCTCGTGGGTCTTAAGTTCACTGAAGAGCAACCGCAGATCCTTCGACTCCCTTCGCTGCGCTCCGGTCGCTCAGGATGACACAGCCTTTGCTATTACGGATTTCTGACTCAACAGCTTAACGCGCGACGGCGGGCTCAGTGGGCACGGGTTGCGGTGCGCCGCCTTCGCCCGGCTTGGTCGGCTCCATTTTGAGCGCGTTGTTGAAGCGGTTGAAGTAATTGAAGAGACCGATGGCGCAGAGCAGCTCGACGATCTCGCCCTCGGAATAGAAGCTGCGCAGCTCGGCAAACTGCTCGTCGGTAACAGCGTTGGCATTGCGCGTAACGGTCTCGGCGAGGCGCAGGGCGGCCTTTTCGGCCGGGGTGAAGTCGTCGCGGCGGGACCAGTCGGCGAGGTGCGAGAGCTGATCGTCGGTCCAGCCAAGATTGCGGGCGAGAATGGTGTGGCTGGCCAGGCAGTAGGGCGTCTCGTTTACCTGGCTGGTGCGGACGATGATCAGCTCTTTCAGTTTGGTGGAAACCGTGCCGGTGTTCAGGACGGCGGCGAAATGCGCCTGCATGGTGGCAAAGATCTCGGGCCGGTGGGCCATCACGCGGAACATGTTGGGCACGTTGCAGCGCAGGGCAAAAGCCTTGTCATAGAGGGCGGCGATATCGGGCGTCACTTCGCTGCGGTCAAGGCGGGAAATCCGGGACATTGCGCCTCCTTTTGGTTCTTCCTCATGGTACCGTTCCCGACCCTTTTCGGTAGGGGTTCCGGAATGGGGACATGACCCGGCCGGCGGCGCAAGCGGGGCTTTTGACGCACTTTGCAAGCTCTGCTAACGTAATGAATGGACAACCCTGGCGCCATACACTCCTCAGTAGCTCAATGGCAGAGCATTCGGCTGTTAACCTA
>Ga0224555_1000080_pt1 | contig 121575 bp, 101 predicted proteins | sample 714S23034metaG_FD_180687 | JGI IMG/M metagenome (GOLD analysis project Ga0224555, IMG submission 180687) | Peat soil microbial communities from Stordalen Mire, Sweden - 717 S2 30-34 | ecosystem: Environmental > Terrestrial > Soil > Wetlands > Peat | place: Sweden: Norrbotten County, Stordalen... | reverse complement strand
CGCAGCCGGCTTTCAGCCGGCTCTGGCCGCCTAAAAAGGCGGCTGCGGCCAAGATTGGCCGCCCTCCAAGGCGATGCTACGCAAATTGACCCACTACCCCGCAACCCGCGAGGGCGTCGGCCGCGGTCCAGGGGGACCGCCCCACGATCAGGCGACGGTTCTAGTACCGGTCTCTGCGTCCAAGCCTCTCGAAGATGCTACTCTATTTTCATTCGCTGTCTGAAACCCCAGTCTGAACCAGCGTCAAACTCATGTGTCGAGGTCAAATGCTACAGAAGTCCGCCGAGTCCGGCCCTCATCGCTCCGTATCCCGTCTGATTCGGTTCAGCGCGTCGCTGCTCCTCATGGCGCCATGCCTCTTGGCCCAGCAAGCAGGGTCTGCGGAGCAACCCGCCGATCAACCATATGTCGGCCGCTTCGTGGTCTACGCCGGATTCTTACATCTGGACAGCCCCAAGATCAGTCTCTACGAACCCGGCATTCACATCCAGGCCGGAATGCGCTGGTCGCGGCATGTTAGTTTGGGCTTCGACTACAGCCGCGGCACAGGCAATACGATCATCGGGCTGAACCAGGCCGCCACCGCGATACAGCAGACATATGGCCCGCTTCTGCAGCAACTCATAGCCGCCGGCGCCCTCCCTGCTAACTACGTAGCTGCCTTACCCTTCAGTTCGGTGACCCAGACCTTCACCGCCGGTCCCGAGTTTCCGTACCGCCGCTTCAAGCGCTTTACGCCGTATATCCGGCCATCCTGCGGAATCATCAACGAAATCGTGACGGCGCATCCCGCCGACCACCTCACCCAAATCCTGGTGAATGGCGTGGCCCCTTCCGGCAAGGAGGAAGAATGGACCGCATTCTACGGTTTCGGCGGCGGTATCGCGTTCAACGTCACCAAACACTTCAGCCTGATCGTGCAAGCCGACCTGGTGCACGATCACCTGTTCCCCGACCTGCTGAAAGACGGCCGCAACACCATCCGTTTTTCGATCGGCCCAGGCTTTCAGTTCGGCAGCGACGTGAAGAAGAAGTGGGGTCTTCCCGGCCATTGGGAGTAGTGGCGCAGGCTTAACGACCGAGCACCTGCATGACCGCAGGCTCCCGGGCCAAGCCCCCGCGCTTTGTTCCCGCTTGCGTGCCTGGAGTACGGACGCCGTTTGGCATGAGCTGAGTCGTACCCCCCGGCGCTCCCACCTGCCGCTACTTTCCGGTAGTGGGTCAATTTGCGTAGCATCGCCTTGGAGGGCGGCCAATCCTGGCCGCAGCCGCCTTTTTAGGCGGCCAGAGCCGGCTGAAAAGCCGGCTTAGCGGGGCTTAAGCCCCGCGCGGGCTCAAGCCCGCCCTCCTACCTACTTTCCGGGTACCGGCAGCCAGCCGCGCGTGACGAAGTCGCTCAGGCTGAGCAACAACAGAATCCCCAGCCACAGCATGCCGCCGCCTACCACCACCTTGGTCAGGATGGTGCTGTGACGAAGGTGCATGAAAAACAGCGCCACCAGCATCATCTTCACCACCGCGATGAGCAGCGCCATGACCACGTTGAACGCTCCCAGGTCGATGGTGGCCACCACCGTGGTCGCCCCAGTCAGAAGCAGCAGCGACACAAACACCAGAGTGTAGGTCTTGATGGAATCGGCGTGTTCTTGCATGTTAGTGTTGGTGACGGGCGATCAGATAGAGCAGCGGGAACAAAAAGATCCAGATAATGTCGACAAAGTGCCAGTAGAGTCCGCCGATGTCCACCGGTGTGTAATACTCCGGCGTGTATTTGCCGGCGTACGCTTGCCACAGGAGAAACAACATCAGGCCTTCTCCCACCAGCATGTGCAGGGCGTGCAGCCCGGTCATGGTGAAATACAGCGAGAAGAACAGTTGCGCGGGGCCTTGCTCCTGGGTACCCTCCAGGTGGAACGACGGACCCGGCACATGGTGCTCTTCGAATTTCAGGTTCCACTCATAGGCCTTGACGCCCAGAAAGACTCCGCCGAGCAGAATAGTCAGGATCAGAAACCAGATCAGCGCCTTGCGGCTGCCGATCTGCGCGGCGCGCACCGCGAGCACCATCGTAAAACTGCTGCATAGCAGGACCGCCGTATTCACCGCGCCGACAACTACGTCCAGCGTATTGCTGGCCACGGCGAACGCCCCGGCAAACTCTCGCCGGTAGATCGCATAAGCCAGGAACAGGCCGCCGAAGAACATGATCTCCGTCACCAGGAAGATCCACATCCCCAGCGTGGAGACTTCCTTCTGCTGTCCGGCCGTTTCAAACTGTTCGCGCAGCGCGGCGGTTTCCGTGTGGCTATCCAACTTTGGCCTCCTCCATCGCGGCCAGCGCGGCGTAATCGTAAGCCTCCGTCGTGACTACCGGCGTGACGTCGAAATTGTGGGCGGGCGGCGGCGAAGCCGTCTGCCACTCCAGTCCGGTGGCGCCCCACGGATTCGGTCCCGCGATGGGCCCATACCGCAACGACCACATGAAGTAGATCAGCGGCATCAGATATCCGACCGCCAGCACGGAAGCGCCCGCGGTAGACATGACGTGCAGCACCTGGAACTCGTCCGGATAAGTCCAGTAGCGTCGCGGCATGCCCAGATAGCCCAGAATGAATTGCGGGAAGAAGGTCAGATTGAAGCCCAGGTAGATGACCAAAGCGGAAAGCTTCGCCCAACCTTCCGGATACATGCGGCCGGACATCTTGGGCCACCAATAGTGCAGGCCGCCGAGATAGGCCATCAGGGTTCCGCCGACCATAATGTAATGGAAATGGGCAATCACGAAGTAAGTATCGTGGACGTGGACGTCCACACCCAGGCACGCCACAAACAAGCCGGTAAGTCCGCCGACGGTGAACAGCCCAATGAACCCGAACGCGTACAGCATGGGCGTCGCAAAGGATATGGATCCCTTATGAAGCGTGGCGGTCCAGTTGAACACTTTGATAGCCGACGGGATGGCCACGAAATAGCTGAGGAAGGAGAATACCAGGCCGGCGTAGACGGACTGTCCGGACACGAACATGTGATGGCCCCAAACCAGAAAGCCGAGCACCGCGATCGCCACGCTGGAAAATGCCACCACCTTATAACCGAATATCGCCTTCTTGGAGAACACGGAGACCAGTTCGCTGATTACACCCATGGCCGGCAGCACCATGATATAGACCGCGGGATGCGAATAGAACCAGAACAGGTGTTGAAACAGCACCGGGTCGCCTCCCCGCGCGGGATCGAAGATGCCGATGTGCAGGGTGCGTTCGCCGATCAACAGCACCAGCGTGATGGCGATCACCGGAGTGCCCAGCACTTGGATGAGGGCGGTCGCATAATTGGACCACACGAACAGCGGCAGGCGAAACCAGGTCATGCCCGGAGCCCGCATGCGGTGTACAGTTACGATGAAGTTCAGCCCGGTAAGAATCGAGGAAAATCCCGCGATGAAGATGCCAATGCCGGTGGCGATCACGTAGGTATTGGAGTAATTGGTGCTGTACGGCACGTAGAAAGTCCACCCGGTATCCACGCCGCCGGCCAGCATGGCGTACATCGCGAAACAGCCGCCAATCACCAGTAGATACCAGCTCAGCAGGTTGAGTCTCGGAAATGCCAGATCCTTCGCCCCGATCATCATGGGCAGGAAAAAGTTTCCCAGCGTGGCGGGAATGGAGGGTATCAGGAAGAAGAAGATCATGATCACGCCGTGCAGCGTGAATAGCTTCGCGTAGGTGTCCGCCGACACCAGGTCGCCCTTGGGTGTCAGCAGTTCGAGCCGGATCAGGGTGGCGAAGATGCCGCCGAGAAAGAAGAAAAACGTGATCGTATGCAGATACAACAGAGCGATGCGCTTGTGGTCCTTGGTAAGCAGCCAGGACTTGATGCCGTAACTCGCGTTGAGGTAATTCTCTCGCTCTTCGACCGCTTCGGTAATCATAGTCTTATTGTTTGGTGGATTTCTGCAGGGATCCGGCTGCTTCCGCTCCCTTACGGTCGCGGCTCGGTCGGTCGCGGCTCGGTAAGGCGCCGGCCGGCTTCGGTGTCAGGGACTTGATGTACTCGATCAGTTGCAGCACGTTCTCTTCAGTCACCAGTCCCTGGAACGTGGGCATGATCGGCTGATAGCCCGCTACGATCTTCGCCGACGGGTTCAAAATCGACTCGCGGATATACTCCTCGTCGGCCTTGACATGGCCGCCGCCGGTGAGTTCCACCTGGCTGCCGTATAGGTTGCGCAGGTTCGGCCCCCGCCCCGGCGGGTCGATCAGGTGATGGCAGTTCACGCAAGCCAGATCCTGGAACAACTTTTCGCCGCTGGACGTCAGCGAGCCGGACGTGCCGCCGCTGAGCCACGCCTGATAGTCCTGCGGTTCCATGACATACACCCAGCCGACCATGGCGTAATGGTTCGTGCCGCAATATTGGGCGCAGAATAAGTGGTACTTGCCGGGCTTGGTCGCCTTAAACCAGGTCGTCGTGTAACGTCCCGGCAGCACATCGGCCTTGGTGCGGAAAGCGGGCACAAAGAAGTCGTGGATCACGTCTTCCGATGTCATGGTCAGTTTGACGGCTTGGCCGACCGGGATATGCAACTCGTTAATCTCGCGCTGTCCTTCCATGTGCTGAATCTTCCACATCCACTGTTTGCCGATGACGTATATTTGCTGCGCGTCGTCCGGCGGGCGGGAAATGGTAAAGAAGACGCTGGCTCCCCACGCGAACATGATCATGGTGAGGCCGAACGGGATAACGCTCCAGAGAATCTCCAGACTCATGGAGCCGTGCACAGGAGCCGGCAATTCCGACTCGGAACGCCGCCGGTAGCGGATCGCGAAGTAGAAGATAGTGAGAAAGATCCCCACCGAGAAGAAGACCGCCACGGCCAGCAGGAAGTAGAGCAGATGGTCCACACTGGCGGCCACGCTGGATGCCTGAACCGGAAATAGAGGTAATTCAGAGTCCATGAAGTTATCTAGCTTGCCTCAAAGCCTGGCGATCTCTGCGCCAGTCGCGGCGCCACGCGAATAACAGGAATGTGCCGCAAATCAGGACGAACGTGCCGCCCGCGAAACGCACCATGTTCATGGCGATGGCGCCGTATTTGCCGGTTGCCGGATCGTAGTGGTAACAGAACAGCAGCATCTGGTCCACGGGCGAGCCGATCTTGTTTTGGGACGCCTCCACCAACCCCAGGCGCACGTCGCGCGGCGCGTATTCCACGCCGTAGAAATACCGCGACAGCTTGCCTCCGGGTGTGAGGATCATGATGGCGCTGGCGTGCGCGTACTGCCCCGTCACTGGATCGAGCTTATAGCGGAAGCCTACGGCCGCAGTCAGCGCTTTGATGTTGGCTTCGTCTCCGGTCAGAAAATGCCAGCCGTTAGCGGTATCGGGGCGGCGGTAGCGTTGCAGATAGCTGGCGCGTTTGGCTGCCGCGATCTCCGGTGTATCGCGCGGATCGAAGCTCACCGCTACCACCTCGAAATCGCGGCCGGGATTGAGTGAGATGGCGCGCAGGCTGCTCTCCATGCCGGTCAGCACCAAGTTGCACAGCATGGGGCAGGTATAGTAGACGAGGGCCAGCAGGACAGGCTTGTGGCCGCTGAAGTAAGTGGAAAGCGGCAGGGAACGGCCGAACTCATCGCGAAAGACGAGATTGAGCGGCACCTGCTGGTTGAGGTTCTGTTCGATGGTTACGCCCTGCAGGCCTGCCGGCAGCGGGGCAGGCTTGGAATCGGGGCTGCGCATCGCCGATGGCTGGGCGGGCGCGGGTTGGGCCGGTTGCGCCCACGCGGCGGTTACGGCGAGCACGCAGCTCAAGGCGGCAAAGAAGGGCGGCCTGAGAGGCCGCCGCAGGCTGAGAGTCTGCCCCACAACTTCAGGAAGGCAAGGTAGCTTCAACTTCATTTGGTTTTTCCAGCGGGCGCAGCAGGCAATCCCCGTTGCGCGATCAAATCCATGGCTCGTTCCACCGGTATCTGCACAATCCCTTTATCCGGATCGATCCACCCATATTGGTGCAAAGCCTTGTCCTCGGCGGCGCGCCAGTCCCGCATATCCTGCGCCGCATGACGCTGCAGCCGGGGTTCGGGCGGCTGCTTTTGGGCATTCACCATGGCCGACGGCGATAGCGGCAGCCCCGCCTCCGCCTCGCGATTCTTCAGATACTCAAACATGCCCCACAAAGCAAACAGGAAAATGACGATCAGAGCGGCCATCGCCAACCCGAACTTCGTCAGAGCCAGGGCATTGACATCCCCGGGCTCGTGCTGGACGTGCGGATTGCGCGGCTCATCGCCGGAGTGAGCGTTATTCCCGGCCATGTTCCAGAGCCTCCTCCAGATGCGGATCCCCCAGCGGCATCAGCGGGCGCAGGGCCAACTGCCACAAGAACGCCGCCAGCCAGATTCCACCCAGCCCGATGGGCAGCAGGAAATCCATCCAACTCACCGTAAACTGCGCACCCTGGAAGTCCGGCGCGACGATCCAGTAAAGGTCCACGAACCGCATCGCGATGACCACAATCGCCACCGCGCGCAGCAGTTTGAAATTGCGTTTAAGGTCGCGCGAAAGGAGCAGCGCGAAGGGCAACGCAAATTGCAGGAGCACCAGCGCCACGCCGATATATTGCCATCCGCCCCCGAAGCGCTTGATGTACCACGGGATCTCGTCCGGCAAATTGCCCGACCAAATTACCAGCAATTGCGAGAACGAGAAATACGCCCACACCATCACAAAGGCCAGCATCAGCTTGCCCACGTCGTGCAGATGGCGATGCGTCAGCACTTCCGCCATCGGCGCCCGGTTGCTGAGAATCACCAGCACACAAATCAGGAACGCCACCGCCGACAACCCTTCGCCCGCTATGAAGAGCAGGCCGAAAATCGTAGAGAACCAGTGCGGGTTGATCGACAGAACCCAGTCGATGGCCATGAAGGTCACGCTGAATCCATAGAAAATCAAGCCCGGCCCGCTGATCGCCGCCAGGCGGCCGGCGGCGCGCGTATCGCCGCGATCCTGATCGCCCGACCACTTATATAAGAGGTGCCCGATCAGCGACCAGCCCGCGAAATAAAGCGCTGCGCGGATCAGGAAGAACGGTACGTTCAGGTAGACCTGCTTGTGTTGCAAAAGGCGGTCGTGCGCCACGATGCCGGGGTGCGACCACGGATACAGGTGCGGGATGCCGATGACGATGGGGATGAACAGAATCAGCAACAGGGGCAGCGTACGCGCAGCCGCCTCGCACGGGCGCCGGATGACCATGCCCCAGGCGCCTCCGCTGAGGTATTGCAGCATCAGCAGCGCCGTCGCTCCCAGCGGCACGCCGATGAAGAACATGTAGCACCAGATGTAAGAGTGGTAGAACTGATCGGCATTGAAGAAACCGCCGATGACGCTGAGGATCAGCGCTATGGCGCCCACTACCAGGAAACGCGTCCGCCAGCCGCGCATATCGGCGGCGAGATCCGGCGGGATGGCGAAAGAACGCTCGTGAGCCGCGGCCGGCATTACTTCGTTCCTCCCTTGTTCAGTTCGCCGCGCTTTTCCGGCGGCACGTCGGCGAGCGATGCATGCTGGCTCAACTGCAAGACGCGCACGTAGGCCACGATAGCCCAGCGGTCGCGAGGCTCGATCTGGGCCGCGTAATCCGGCATGGCCCCCAGTCCGTTGGCGATCACGTCGAAGAAGTACCCCACCGGGGCCTGCCGCAAACGATCGATGTGGTAAGACTGCGGGGGCGGATGATTGAATCCGCGCTGGGCAATCATGCCGTGGCCGTTGCCCAGGCGATCATGGCAAGGCGAGCAGTAGATGTTGTAACGCTCCCGTCCCCGGTCTAACACCGCGCGGGTGATGGGTAGGGGAAAGGCTTCGACCGGTTTGCCGTCGATTTTTCCGGTGTAGAAGGCAGTGTCTTCGTTCAGGTGCCCGCGCGCCACCGTGCCTTCCACCAGGGGACGCTCGGAGCGGCCATCGGCGAAGAAGGAACTAGGACGCAGCGGGATGTACTTGGGCTGATCCTGCATGTCCTGCCGGCAGCCGGTCAGCAGGGCGGCGAAGGCCAGGATTGGCAGCAAGAGCCGCATGAAAGGCGGCTGCCACAGCGCAGCGCAGCCGCAACCAAAAGAGGCGGCCTGAGAGGCCGCCGCAGGCCGAGGGCCTGCCCCACGAAGAATCCGCGCAGACTGCGAAGATTCTGAGGAGTTGTAATACAAGGATGCCTGTCTAGTGCGCAACTTCGGAGACCTCCCGCGCATCCAGACTTTCCAAAAACTCCTCGGTTGCCTTACGGTCGAACAACGGATCGGCAGCTTCAATGCACAAGAAAAACCGGTTGCGCGAAGCCAACGCAAATCGCGGCACGTTGAAAGTGGGGTGATACGGCATGGGCAGTCCGCACACGGCCAGCAGACCGAACACAGCCGACAGCGCGGCGAACAATATGGTCAGCTCGAAGGCGATCACGATGTACATCGGCCAGCTATCGAGCGGACGCCCGGCGATATTGATCGGGAAGTAGATCACGGTCACGTAATACTGCATCAGGTAACCGGTCAGCCCGCCCAGAATCCCGCCGATCAGGACGATCAGCGGCAGCTTGCTTTTCGGCAGGTGCAGCGCCTCGGTCAGTGCTTCGATGGGAAACGGCGAATAGGCATCCAGCTTGCGGTAGCCGCGGGCGCGCGCCTCGCGGGCGGCATTTACCAGGGACGTGGGGTTGTCGAACTCCGCCATCACGCCGTAAATCGGGGGCCTCATCCTTCAGCCTCCTCCTCGACTTTGGCTTGCGGCAGCAGCGTGCGCACTTCGAAGATCGAGATCATCGGCAGCAGCCGGATGAACAGGAAAAACAGGAAAGTGAACAGTCCGATGGTGCCCACGTAAGTGGCCCAGTCCCAGCGCGTGGGATGAAAGACGCGCCACGACGACACCAGGTAATCCTGCGCCAGGCTGGACACAATGATGACGAAGCGCTCCAGCCACATGCCCACCAGCACTACCAGGGAAGCGATGAACAGGAAGATGGGCTTAGTGCGCACGCGCTTGAACCACAGCATCTGCGGCGCCACGATATTGCAGGTGATGAGGCTCCAATAGGCGGGGGCGTACGGCCCGGTCATGCGGTGCCAGACGGCCGCGGTTTCGTAGACGTTGCCGCTATACCAAGCCGTGAACGATTCCAGAACGTACGCGTAGCCCACAATCAGACCTGTCGCCAGCATGACCTTCGCCGAGTTCTCCAGGTGGCGATCGGTGATCAAACCTTGCAAGCCGTAAACCCAACGCAGCGGGATGGCCAGGACCAGGACCATGGCAAATCCGGAGTAGATGGCGCCCGCCACGAAATACGGTGGAAAGAATGTGCTGTGCCAGCCGGGCACGATGGCCACGGTGAAGTCGAAGCTGACCACGGTGTGCACCGAGAGCACCAGCGGCGTGGCTAGTCCCGCCAGCAGCAGGGAAGCCATTTCGTGATTGGACCAGTGCCGCGCCGAACCGCGCCACCCCATCGCCAAAATGCCGTAGATGCCGCGAGCCATGCGGTTGCGCGCGCGATCACGCAGGGTTGCCAGATCCGGCAGCAGCCCCACGAACCAGAACATCAGAGACACCGTGGCATACGTGGATACCGCGAAGACGTCCCATATCAGCGGACTTCGGAATTGCGGCTGCACGCCCATGGCGTTGGGGTACGGGAACATCCAATAGAAAAGCCACGGCCGGCCCATGTGCAGCAACGGGAACATGCCGGCGCAGGCTACCGCGAACAGCGTCATGGCTTCCGCGAACCGGTTGATGGAGTTGCGCCAGGCTTGATTCAGCAGGAGCAGAATCGCCGAAATCAACGTGCCCGCGTGTCCGATTCCAATCCACCACACGAAGTTCGTGATGGCGAATCCCCAGCCGACCGGGATCATGATGCCCCAAATGCCGACACCTTTGGCGAACAGCAATGCCACGGCCCACAGGAACAGGAGCAAGAGGGAGAATCCGCCCGCGAAGCACGCGATCCAGAATACGGGCGTGCGGCGGGTGAGGACCACGGATGCGATCTGGTCGGTCACCGTGCCGAAGGTGTAGCCCGGAGCGATCACCGGCGCCGGCCGTAACTCTTCGTCCGCGATTTGTCTTTCGTCAGCCATGGTTAGCGATGTGTTGCCTGCTCTGTGGGGCGGGCAATTCTGCCCGCAGCCGGCTTTCAGCCGGCTCTAGCCGCCTAAAAGGCGGCTGCGGCCAGGATTGGCCGCCCTCCAAAAATCTCATCATCCTTCCATCTCCGGATTCGGGTTGCGCAATGCCGCCAGATAAGTCGTCCGCGGCCGCGTATTCAAATCCGCCAGCAGTCCGTAATTCGTCTTTTCCGCCTTCATCTTCGCCACCCGGCTGTTCGGGTCGTTGATGTCGCCGAAGACGATCGCCTCGGCCGGACAGGTTGCCTGGCACGCTGTCTGGATCTCTCCATCGCGCACCTTGCGATCTTCCTTCTCGGCCTCGATCTTGGCGCGGTTGATGCGCTGCACACAGTAAGTACACTTCTCCATCACTCCGCGGCTGCGCACGCTCACGTCCGGGTTACGCTGCAGCTTCAAACTGGGGGTGGTGAAATCCGAGAACAGGAAGAAGTTAAACCGGCGCACTTTGTACGGGCAGTTGTTCGAGCAATAGCGCGTGCCCACGCAGCGGTTGTACACCATGTCGTTCAGGCCTTCGCTGCTGTGGCTGGTGGCCTGCACCGGACACACCAGCTCGCACGGTGCGTTCTCACACTGCATGCAAGGCACCGGCTGATTGTAAATCTCCGGGTTGGCGATGTCGCCGTGGTAGTAGCTATCCACGCGCAGCCAGTGCATATGGCGGCCGTGATTCACTTCTTCCTTCCCCACCACCGCGATGTTGTTCTCGGCCTGGCAGGCGACTACGCAAGCACCGCAGCCGGTGCAGGCGCTCAGATCGATGGCCATGCCCCAGGCATACTTGTCGTACTTGTAAGCCGGATAGAGCGTCAGTTCCGGCGGCGGAGCCTCGGCCGACTCTTGAATCACTTTTGGATTTTTGCGGTATTCCGCAATATCCGCTTTCTCGATGGTGTGCCGCTCCGTATCGAGCGCGTGAAAATCCTGCACCGAGACCAGCAGGTAATCGCTGCCCACTTTGCGCGCGTCCAGGCCGTAATCCTGCCACAGCCCCGAAGAAGTGCGCATACCGTACGCGTTGAATCCGATGCGCGTGCCCACGTGACCGGCGCGCGTCCTTCCGTACCCCAGATGCACGGTCACCGAGCCATCGGCGTGTCCCGGTTGGATGAAGACGGGCGCACGCATCTTGTAGCCGCGGTACGCGATTTCCACCAGGTCGGTTGTGACCACGCCCTTCTCCTGCGCGGTCTTGGGACTGAAGATCGCCGCGTTGTCCCAGGTGAGCTGCGTGATCGGCCGGGGCCACTCTTGCAGCCATCCGTTGTTGGCGAAGCGGCCGTCATACACCGCCGGGTCGGGACGGAAGACCACTTCGAGGCCCTGCGGGTTGGCAGCCTGCGGAAGCGAAGCGGCCCAGCCTGGGCGCACGGTGATGTTCCTCACGGGCAGCGCCGTGCCCGCCACTACACCATCGTGTACCGCTTTGCGCCACCACGCTTCGAAATCGCCGCCGGTATGCTGTGTCGCCCAGTAAGCCTTCACGATGTCGTAGGAACTGCGTTCCGGCTGCCCCGTGAGCATGGTCAGCACTTCGTGCGCGGACTTGCCCGCGTACAGCGGCGCGATCAGCGGCTGCATGATGGTGACCGTTCCATCGTGCGCCCGGCAGTCGCCCCACGTCTCCAGGTAATGCGTGGTGGGCAAGTGCCAGTGGCAAAGCTCGCTGGTCTCGTCCTCTTGCAGGCTCAGGTGGACGCGCAGCGCGGCCTTCTTCAGCCGGTCCCGGAATCCGAGTTCGACCGGCGCGTTGTACGCCGGATTGCCGCCCAGGATCAGCAGCAGATCGACTGTACCGGCATCCAGATCTTTCACCAGATCGTAGAGCGACGCCACCTGATCCACGGGCTGCGCTTCCACCGGCTCCGTGTACAAGACGGTCTTGCCCACGTTGCCCAGTGCTGCGTTCATGGCATGCGCTAACGCGTGGACCGCCGCGCTTTGCTGCTCGCCCGCAATCACCAGGCTGGCGCCGCGATGATTTTGCAAATCGCGCGCCACCGGGACGATCCATTTGTCGGCCGCCGTGGACGCGCCCTTCCGCCCGCCCGTATCCGCGCCCAGCGCCGCCGCCAGGCTCCAGGCGAACTGCTCCACATCGGCCGCCCGCAGCGGCAACCGGTGATCGGCTTTTGTGCCCGTGGGAGTCGGCATCGGCTCGACCATGTAAAGGCGGTTCATCTCGGTCTCGACGCCGCGCACCCGCCGCCGCGCGGAAAACTGCCGCGCGTATCGCAGGCTGCCCGGCCCCGATGCAAGGAAATCGGCGTCCAGCGAAACAATGACGTCCGCGCCGTGCAGATCGTAAACCGTGTTGACCGGCTGCCCAAACGCCAGCCGCGCTCCCGCCACGGACGAATGCGCTCCTGCCGGCTCCCATTGATGCCATTTGGCCGCCGGAAAGGCCGCCAGCATTTCCTTGATCTGGTTCGCCAGCGTGGGCGAAGTCACGGTCTCCGTCAGAATCCGCAGACCCGCGCCGCGCTTGGCCTTCTGCTGCGCGATGGCTTGCTGGATAGCGCCCAGGAACGCGCCCCACGACCGGATCTCGCCTTCCAGCGTCAGCGCCTGGGAGCGGTCCGGATCGTACAACCCCAGCACCGATGCCTGCGCGTACACATCGCACGCGCCCTGGCTGGGATGGTCCGGATTGCCTTCCGCTTTGGTGGGCCGCCCTTCGTGGCTTTCCACCAGCAATCCGGTGGAACTTGCACCCAGCGGCATTGCCGTGGCGAAAAACAGCGGACGTCCCGGCACCAGTTCTTCGGGTTGCCGGACATAAGGTGTGATCTGCTCCGAGGGCTGCCGCGTACACGCCGCCAATCCGGCCAGCGCCAGCGACGCCCCCATCAGCTTGATGAAGTTACGGCGGCTGTCGCCGTCGTCCCACTCCGACGCGTAGCGCGGAAATTCGCGATGCATCAGGTCCTGGAACGCGTCCGTCTGAGCCAGATCCTCCAGGCTGCGCCAGTACTCGCGCCCGTGGGATTTTTCGAGCAGGGCACGCACGCCGGCCACGTCCAGCTTGCGCGCGGCTTGCGGCGCGGCCTCCTCGTCGTGGTTCAACGGACTAATAGGTTCATTCATCGGTGGCAGGTATTACAACTGGTCAGCGTGCGTGCGTCTTGAATCTTGTACTCGGCGACCAAGCGGCGCCCCATGGCCTCCTGGTCTTCGGCGGGTTGGTATCCCATGGTGAACACTTCCGCGCGCGGCCGCACATTCCGTTCGGGATGCCGGTGGCACTCCAGACACCATTCCATCTGTAACGAATGCGCCTGGTACATCAGCGGCATCTTGTCCACCCGGCCGTGGCAGGTCTCGCAGCCCACGCCTTTGTTCACGTGAATGCTGTGATTGAAATACACATAGTCCGGCAAGTCATGCACGCGCGTCCATGCGATCGATTGCCCGCTGCGAAAACTCTCGCGCACCGGCTCCAGCATGGGGGCGGTATTCCAAATCTGCGAGTGACAGTTCATGCACGTCTTGGTTGGCGGAATGTTGGCGGTGTTCGAAGTTTCAACAGTGGTATGGCAGTACCGGCAATCGATCCCATCGTCCGCCACATGGTGCACATGGCTGAACGGAATGGGCTGATCGCGCACCTGCCCTTCGCGAGTGACATAGCCCGAGCCGTTCAGCGTGGCAAAACACCACACCGCAAACGCGAGAGCGAACACCGCGCCGTAGATCGTGATGCGCGAAAAAGTATTCGTGCTGTGATGAAAGATCTGAGCCATTCGTCAGACGTACTTGATATTCTATGCAACCGCGTGCGGCAGACTCACGCCTTCCGTTCGAATAGATATGCGCTGGTCTCCAGACGGCTGGCGCCGCCGCCGTCGTTGACCGCGAAGCGTGCGGGTCTGAGCTTGCCCGCGCGTATATCGCCGTTCCACAAGGCTGCGCCGGCGTACTCGCCGTCGTTGCGCAACGCGTAAAAATTCAAGTCCACTTTTTCCAGGCGCGACATGTCGTTGTCGAAATTCCGCGCAACGCGCTTCAAGGCATCCAGACAAGCGTCGCGCGGCGCCATTCCATGCCGCATATTTTCGATGACCGTGTGTCCGCCCGCGATTCTTATATTTTCCTCGCCGCGTCCGGTCGAACCGGCCCCGCCCACGTCCTGGTCTACGTACAATCCCGCGCCAATGATCGGCGAGTCTCCCACGCGGCCCGCAATCTTCCAAGCCAGTCCGCTGGTGGTGGTGACACCGGACATCTCGCCTTTGGCGTTGCGGGCCAGGCAGTTGATGGTGCCGTGCGTCGGGTGGACGGCCATCTCCCAAGCCCAGATCAAGGTTTCTTCATCCGCCTGCGGAAACATCTGCCTGAGCCGCGCCATGGTTTTCGGCTTGGGCGCGTCCAGGCCCGGCCCCCAATTGCTGTGGCCCTCCGGATCGCGCAACGACATTTTCCAGGTCAGCCAGGCCATGCGCGATTTTTCGGTAAGCAGATCCTGCTCGGGGTAGCCCATTTCCTGGGCGAATTTCCCGGCGCCGGCGCCCACCAGCATGATGTGGTCCGTCTGCTCCATCACCAGCTTGGCGATCTTGGACGGCGTCTTATTCCCGCGAATAGATGCCACCGACCCGGCCCGCCGCGTCGGCCCGTGCATCACGCTGGCATCCAGTTCGACCACACCTTCTTCGTTGGGCAACCCGCCGTAGCCGACCGAAGTATCCTCGGGGTCCTCCTCGTTGATGTTCACGCCGGCCACAACCGCGTCCAGCGTGTCGCCGCCGGCTTTCAGAATCTCCATCGCGCGGGCAGTGGCGCGCTCTCCGTTGGCGCTGGAGATGACGATGGTTTTGGACGTTTGGGCGGAAGCCATGCCCAGCGCCGGCAGCAACGCCGAGCCGAGCATGACCGCCCTTCGGCTGATCCCTTTCTCGTTGTTCATCTTCCGCTCCAACTGTTGTTTGAATCTGCCATTATGGCACAGGTTTAGCAGGATGATGTACTCCGCTTTGGGCTCCTTGTGGGGCAAGATGGCATCTGATGCGCGCCGATTGGCAATCGGCGCAGACTTGCGAGGGTTCTGCGGCGGTCTGCAGACGGTCACGCTCGACGGTAACTGCCGGCCAGCCCAGCCCTATTTCGGATGCGGGATGACGCGGGCCTGCCAGAGGCCCCGGTTTTCGGGGTAGTCGGCCTTCATCGGGGGCGTTTAGCCTTTGATGCGGTTCCTCGCCTCCTGGAGCTGCGCCTTGATGTGGGCGATCATCTCATCGGCGGTGTCGAACGGGCCGAAAGTGCGCCCCGCTTTGATGTCGGCCAAGCCTTCGGCGAGCCGCCCGTCAATAATACGGCGCTGCTCGGGCGTGTACTCGTCGTCCGCAGCCGGGAGCTTGGGAAGGATTGTGACGGTCATATGAGCCATGAGAACCCGCCGCGTCCCTACGGCTGCAGGCCGCCCCCCAGTTCCTTCAACAGAAACGCGTCAATATCCGTCCACAGCGCCACGTTGTCGTCAATCGAAGACCCAATCCCATGCCCCGCGGTGCTGCTGGTTCGCAATAGCACCGGCTGCCTGGTTCCGCTGGCCTGGAGGCGCGCCGCCATCTTCCGCGACTGCATGGGGTCCACGCGTGCGTCGTTATCGCCGGTCGTCAGCAGGATCGCCGGATACTGGGTTCCATCCTTCACGTGATGGTATGGCGAGTAGGCATACAGAGCCTTGAATTGGTCGGCCTCCTTGACGGTTCCGAACTCCGTAACATTGAACGCGCCGTTGGGCGAGAGTTCCACGCGCAGCATATCGTAGATTCCCACCATCGAAACCACCGCGTGGAACATCTCGGGATGCTGCGTGAATGCCGCGCCCATCAAAAGGCCGCCGTTGCTGCCGCCGACGATGGCCAGCTTGGATGTCTGCGTATACTTGCGCTTGACCAGGTACCTGGCGCAGGCCGCGAAATCGTCGAAGACGTTCTGCTTCTTGGTCAGCATGCCTTGCCTGTGCCAGTCCTCGCCATATTCTCCACCGCCGCGCAGATTGGCTTCCGCGATCACTACGCCGCGCTCCAGCAGAGGAACGAACTGCGCCAGGTAAGCGGGGGGCAAGCTGACGTCGTAACCGCCGTAGCCCGTAAGCAGCGTGGGATGACTGCCATCGAGCGCCATGCCCTTGCGGTGGATGATATTCAGCGGAACCTTCGTGCCATCCTTCGAAACCGCGAATCGGCGCGTCATCACGAAGCCATCGAGTGGCACGGGCGGCGGGTTGTGCAGCGCCGTGGGCGTCAGCTTGCGCGACTTCGGGTCAAAGCGGAAGTAGCCGCCGGTATCGAGGTAACTGCCGACATAACAGATCCCTCCGATGCCATCCAGATTGCCGCAATCCACGCTGGACACAGGCGGCACATGCACCTTCAGCGGATTTCCGTCGCCGGGCAGGAACTGCACTTCGGATGGGCCTCCCGCCAATTCATTGACCAGCGGGCCGTCCTTGGTAGGCGCAACGGACGCGATCACCGCAGCGGATTCCGACACGATTGGCGTGGCCTGATCGATGGTTTCGGCCACGTCCATGTGCAAGACCTTGCCGCGCGGAGCGCCGCGCTTCGACACGAGATAGACATCCTTTTTGTAACCGAAGGCGATCTGCTTGACTTCGTCGGCGGCACTGGCAAGCAGCCGCCAGGGGCGGCCGGGCGCCAGCAGCCAGTACTCATGATCGCCGCCATCGCCGAAGGCCACGCTGGCCCCTATGTACCGGCTATCGCTCGACGCGGCGAATGCAATTTCCGCAATGCGGGGAAAGTCCTTGCCGATTTCGTAAGTATCGTTCTCGGGCTTGTCGCCCAGCCTGTGAAAGTAGACCTGCTGGTAGAAATGCATATCGGCCGCGGCCCGCTCGCCATCGCGCGGATAGCGCGTGTAGTAAAAGCCGGAGTTGTCCGCATTCCACACCAGGCCACCGCCCGCCGTGGCGTAGTTCACGCGCGCGATCGCTTCCGGGAGCGCCTTGCCGGTGGCGGTTTCATACACATGCACGTCCCCGCTTTCGCTGCCACCGGTGGACAACGATGCCGCCAGGTAGCGGCCATCGACCGAGGGGACCGCAAAGTCAATTTCAGTGAGATGCTGGGCGTCGATCGCGTCGGGATCGAGGACCGTGCGCTCCGAGGCGAGATCGTCGAGCGAGCCAAGGGTGACCACGATCTGGTGCTGATGCTGCTGATCGCTCTTCATCGCGAAGATTTTGCCGCCGCGTTGCTCGATGGGGAAATAGCGCGCCTTGGCCGGCTGGAAGACCTGGCGAAGCTCGCGCGAGAGGACGTCGCGATCCGGAAGCGCTTCGAGAAAGGAGCGCGCAGCGGCGTTCTGTGCGTCGGCCCACTGTTTCACGGCCGGGTCATCGAAGTTTTCCAGCCAACGGTAATCGTCGGTCACCTTGACTTTGCCGTAAGTGTCGGTGACCGGCTTCTTGGGAGTCTGCGCCAGCAACGAGCAGGCCGCGCCCAGAACGATCGCAATGCGCAACATGCAGTCAAATGTACCAAAGTGGGGCAGGCCCTCGGCCTGCGGTGGCCTCTCAGGCCACCTGCTTGACATCATTCAAAAAGCGCGCCATACTTCCATCGATAGACGATGGGAAAGCCTCCCGCACCCGAACTTCTGCCAGGAACGCTGGATCTACTCATTCTGCGAACCCTGATCGCCGGACCGATGCACGGCTACGGCATCGCGCAGCGTCTCAGGCAGGTCTCAGAAGATGTGCTCCAAGTCGGCGAAAGCTCGCTCTACCCCGCCCTGCAACGGCTGCTGCTGAATGCCTGGGTGAAAGCCGCGTGGGGCGCGTCCGAGAATAACCGGCGCGCGCGTTACTACACCTTGACCGCCGCCGGCCGCAAGCAACTCGCATCGGAGCGCGAGGAATTCGCCCGCCTCGTCGGCGCAATTGAGAAGGTCCTGAACATGGCATGATCCCGCAAGTTCACATGTCGCTGCTCCGGGCGTTGCTCAGGGGACGGCGCCGCCTTGTCTTTCGCTGGCGGCGCACGGAACTCGACCATGAACTGGCTGAGGAACTCGAATTCCACCATGCGCTGAAGCAGCAGGCAGTCGGCGAACTGAGTCACATTCAGATGGGCAACATGACGATAGCGGCGGAGGAGTGCCGGGATATGTGGAGTTTTCTGAGGCTCGAAAGGCTGCTGCAAGACATCCGTTACGCCGCGCGCATGTTCCGGCGGACTCCTGGTTTCACGGCCATAGCCGTGCTCTCTCTGGCGGTTGGAATCGGCGGGAACGCGGCCATGTTCACCCTGGTGAATACATTACTGGTCCGCCCGCTGCCGTATCGCCAACCGGACCGCCTGGTTCGCATCACGGGCATCTTTCCGCGCGCGGCGGTGCCCTTCTTGCAGCAACAGACCCGTACCATGGATGTCGCCGCCGTGAGCCCCGGCTCCGAATACAATCTCACCGGGCAGGGCGAAGCCATCCGCATCGTCGGCAGCGCAACTTCGGCGAATGCCTTTTCCGTGTTGGGCGCTTCGCCCGCCCGGGGACGCACCTTCGAAGCCGGAGAAGATTCCCCCGGACGCGACAGCCTTGTCATCCTCGGCAATTCCCTTTGGCGAACCAAGTTCGGCGGCGATCCCTCCGTGATCGGCCGCGTGATCGCGTTGAACGGAGTCGATCGCCAGATCGTCGGCATCATGCCGCCCGCCTTCAGCTATCCGTCGGCGCAAGTGCAGGCGTGGGTGCCTCTGCGGCTGGACGCTTCCAACTTCCTGGAATACTGGGCCGGCGGGTTTGTGCCGCTGGTGTCCAGGCTGCGCGCCGGAGCCGCCGCCGCCGAGGCGCAACGTGAGATCCGGCCCTTGATTGACGAGTTCCGAAAAACGTTCCCCTATCCCATGGCGCGCGATTGGAATCGCGATTCGACCGCCATCCCGCTGCAACGCGATCTGACCGGCGATATACGCGGCAAGCTGATCATCCTGCTTGCTTCGGTCAGCTTGGTGCTGCTGATCGCCTGCGCCAATGTTGCCAGCCTGCTGTTGTCCCGCGCCACCACCCGCCGCAAAGAAATCGCCTTGCGCGTCGCCTTGGGAGCGATGCGGCTGCGCATCGTTCGCCAGTTGTTAACCGAGAGTGTCTTACTCTCGCTGGTGGGTGGCGGCTTGGGAATCCTCCTCGGGATGGGCGCGCTTTCCATCTTCAAATCGTTGTTACCGTCCTCCACACCCGGTCTGGCGCAGGCCTCCATCGACTCGTCCGTTGCCGCGGCGGTAGCCGGGCTGGCGCTCCTCACCGGCCTGGCGTTCGGTATCGCGCCGGCGCTGAGCGCGTCCCAAATCGATCTCGCCCAATCCATCCGCACGGGCAGCCAGCGGTCGACTGCGGCCTTCTGGACGCGGCTCCGGGGTGGGCTCATCGGCGCGGAAGTCGCGCTCACGGTCGTGCTGGTGGTGAGCGCCGGGCTTTTGATCAAGAGCCTGTACACCCTGGCTGAGGTGCGTCCCGGCTTTCAGCCGCAGCAGGTCCTGACGGTGCACATCAGCCCGAATTCATCTTTTTGCACCGAGCGCCCGGCGTGTATCGCTCTCTACGACCGCCTTCTGGAGGGCGCCCGCGGCGTCTCAGGCGTCGCGGAGGCCGCTATTGCAAACACGATTCCCCTGGATGCCGAACAGCCGGACCTTGCCGTCGACGTAGAAGGGCATCCCAAGTCGGTGGACCACCCGGCCCCGATGTTCTGGTCGGGCGCAGTCAGCGCCAGATATATTCGTATGCTGCGGATTCCGCTGCTGGCCGGCAGGGATCTCACCGATGCGGACGGCGCCAAGTCGGCCGCGGTTCTGTTGATTTCCGCTTCCACTGCCAGGCATTTCTGGGCCGGAGAGAATCCCATCGGCAGGCATATCAAAGCCACAGGCGAGCGGCAATGGAGAACAGTCGTGGGCGTGGTGGGCGATGTGCGGCAGTACAGTCTGAGCAAAGCCATGCCAGACTGGATTCCCGGCGCCATCTATATGCCGTACGCGCAGGCGGTGCGGGAGGACGGGCAAATCCCGGCCGCTATGACGCTGCTGGTGAAAACGCGCGCGAATACCGACGGCGCCGCGCGCGAGATTCGCACTCTGGCGCAGGACCAGGATCCCAATGTGCCCATCGGCCAGGTCCAGCCGCTGGAAGAGGTGGTGGCCGGGTCCATCGCTAATTTCCGCGCCACCATACGGGTGTTCATCAGTTTCGCCGCGGCCGCCATTCTGCTGGCAGCCATCGGGATTTACGGCCTGGTTTCCTATTGGGTGATGCAGCGGACCTATGAAATCGGCCTGCGCGTGGCAATTGGCGCCACCCGGAGCCGCATCGTTTCCATGATCCTGGCCCAGGGTTTGCGAGTCGCCCTATATGGCATCGCCGCGGGGGTGATCGCTGCGCTGGCGGCGACGCGCTTCCTGGCAAGTCTTCTTTATGGAGTTGGCGCTACCGATCCTTCGACGTTCGCGGCGGTGACCGTGCTGGTGCTGGGAGTCGCGATTACTGCGACTGCCGTCCCGGCATGGCGCGCCTCGCGCATCGATCCGATCAAATTGCTGCGGCTGGATTGAACCGGAAGGCGCAGTCAGGTTAGATCCAGGACCAAGTTGTTGTTTCGAAGACCGGCCAGACGCTGCCGTAGATCGCGTTGATGCTGTTGGGTCCGGTTCCGCGCGGCGGACTCCGGCTTGGCGGCGCGATACCGCTTCCAGTAGCCCGGATGGTGGGCCCGCCGCTTGCGTCCGCTGTCACGGCAGGTTTGGCGATATTCCGCATCGCGCACCAGCTTCTGCCGGTGGTTCTGGTTGCGGCGCTGCCGCTGGCACGGCGGAAGCGAGCAGGCGGTCTGCTCGGGGTGAAATCGGGATGGTTCGAACTGCCTCTAGCAAAAACGGCACCGTAGATCCATCCCTACAGGGTCGCGGCACTCTCCCAAACGCCGCCACCGGGCAGGTTCTTCAAGAATCTGGGGCTGGGAGCGCAGCTCAGTGCGCTTGAGAAAAATCCCAACTGGGAAAAATAGCTCCGCAACTGCCGCTTCAAAGGGTGCGGCTCAGCTTATTGGCCGGTTAACTGCCCCACGATTCTGGAAGACTACCAGCCTAGCGTGAGCCTAGCGTGGCGCTTCGCCGGCAGCCTTCTCATACAGCGAAATGCTGGCGTTGAAAGCCTGGATCAAATCGCGATCGTTGCGCTGGGTGGCCACGGCGAGGCCCTGCCTGGCGGTGCGCAAGGCATCTTGCATCCGGCCTACGCTCGCATAAATCGACGACAGAGCCCCCAGGGCGAGGGGATCGTCGGGTTTGGCTACTGCCTCGAAATGCGGGATCGCCTCGGCGAATCGCCCTTTGGCGGCCAGCGCGCGGCCCAGCGCGCGGTGCGTCTCGAGCGGGTCGAACCCGCCTGCGAGGGCCTTCTCGAGATGCGGAATGGCCTCGTCGAAACGGCCTTGCCGGGCTAGGATCAGGCCCAGGTTCCCGTGCAGTTCGGGCACCTCCGGATCGGCCTCCAAGGCTTTTTCGAGATATGGGATGGCCGCTTCGGCGCGGCCCGCGCGCACCAGCGCGACGGCAATATAGTTCTGCGTGTCGGCGTCCTTGGGATCCAGTTCCAGCGCCTGCTCAAAGTGCGGAATGGCCTCCTGAATCTTGCCCTGGTCGGCAAGCAGGCTCCCCAGCGCGCCCTGCGCCTTGGCGTCCCTCGGATTCAACTCGATCGCTTTTTGCAGATGCTCCAGCGCCTCGTCGGGGTGCTTGGTGCGCAGCAGCGCCATACCCAGGCCGGTTTGGGTCCGGGCGTCGGTGGGCTTTAGCTCCAGCGCCTTGCGCAGCGCCGCCAGGGCCTCATCGTCGCGCTTGGTGACGGCCAGCGCCACGCCCAGGTTATAGAGCGCCGCGGGTTCGTCCGGGCTCATCGCCAGCGCAGTCTTCCACTCGGCGATGGCCGGTTCCAGTTCGCCCTTCGCCTGCAGCCCGACGGCGACATTGAACAGACGGTAGAATTCGGTGGCCGGCGCATTCATGGTTTCAATGAAATCCGGCGCGATGTTCACAAACTCCGGGATGTTCACCCCGCGATTCGCCGCCGTCGCGTTCTCCACCAGGATGGCCGGGGTGTCGTTGCCGTTCTCGTCGATATGGGTCAGGAACAACTGCGTGAACAGCGAGCGTCCTTTCGACGAAAACGCGAGCCAGCGGCCGTTCGGCGAAAACGTGTGCCAGGAGTTCATCGGCGACAGGTTGCAGTTCATGCGGCGCGCGGTGCCGCCTTCAGACGGTACAATGTTCAGCTCACTGTCGGGCCGCATCAGCAGGCCGTTCTTATTCTTTACGAAAACGATCCACTTGCCGTCGGGCGAAACCTTGGGGAAATTGTTGCTCATCCCGTTCTCGCTTGCGCCCCGCACCGGCTCGGGCTTGCCGCCTTTGCCGTCGTTGAACGGGATCCGGTACAGGTCGTATTGGATCTGCGTTTCGTCGGGCGAGTTGGCGTACTCGGGATCCTTCGCGCCCGGTGGAAAAGGATCGCGCGCCTTGGCGCGGGAAAAAACCAGGTACTTGCCGTCCGGGCTCCAGAAGGCGCTGGTCTGGACCATGTCCTGGTCGTCGGCGCCGGGCAGCGGCTGCAGCTTGCCAGTCGCCTTGCTGTACCACGAGAGAATGCCGCGCGTCGGGTAGAACACCTGTCCGAAGCCGTAGTCCTTGTAGAAGCCGTTGAACAGCCGCTCGTCCACGCTTTTCATGCGCGCATCGGGGTGCTCGGTGGAAGTAATCAGGTACTGCCCGTCGGGCGAGATCTGGCTCATGAACCCGAAGCGTTTCTTCGCCGGATCGTTGGAGAAGGAGTTCCAGCGGATCACATAGTCGTTGCGGATGGAAGTCTCTTTGCGCACCGGCACCAGCGCGTACAGGCCTTTGTCGTTCTGCGGTCCGTCCACGTCGATGCCCATCCACTTGCCGTCGTGGGAGAAGGAGTGGCAGTTGGCGCAGGTGGGCAGCCCCGACATCATCACACGGCTGCGCCCCGTCGAGAGGTCCATCAACCGCCACGCGATCAGAGGCACGGCCTGGGTCGGCAGCGGCTGGATCAGTCCGTGCTCGCCCACGGGCACCGAGATCAGCGGCACATCGCGGTAGAAGACCGGCGCGCCCACCGGGTCGCTGGAGATACACAGCGTGGCTTGTCCACTCGAGACCGGCTTCTTCGCTTTGTCATCCTCGTAGCCCAGGAACCGCACCGTGACGGGCTGCTGGACGCCGTGTTTCTTGACTTTCTCCCAGGTCGCCGCGTCCGGCTTCCAGGCGTGTCCGGCCTCCTGGTTGGGAGTGAGTTTCGGCGTGACGGCGCCAGCCTTGGCGCAGCGCTCGTCAATCGGGCCAAGCTGCAGCCGCTCGCCATGGGATTTCGCCCGCACAGGCGCGGCGCCGTCCCCGAAGGCGAATTCGACGACCCACAGCTTTGCGCGCGGGTCGGCATCGCGCCACTCTATCGTGGGTGGGACAAAGTCGGGCGGAAAGACGGAACCCGTTGCGGGGTAATCGATGGTAATCGCGCTAGCAGACTCCGGTAAGCGTTGGTGCGAAGGCCGCGCCAACAGGATTGCCGGCGCCAGGACGGCCGCGAATATCGCCAGCGGATAATTTGCCATGGAGACCGAAGCGGCGCGCAGCTTTGAAGGCGGTGCGGGAAACAACGGGCTCGGTCCGTCGGAGACGCGCTCGTCCAATTGCACTCGCCAGCCCGAAGCCTTCACTCCCTCTGGGTACTAATGTATTCACATTCGACAGGCGCGTCAAGGCCCGGCCCGCCCCACGGGTGCGGCAAGTGCCGTAAACTTAGAAAGAGAACCGGATCTCCGGATAATCAACCCATGAAGATTTGCATTTACCCATTCACGCTGGTGGCGCTCGCCGTTATCGCCGCCTTACCCGCGTCCGCCCAACAGCCCCCCGCCGCAGCCGCCGCCTCGCAAGGGCCCGTGGTCAAAACGACCGTCGACGAAGTCGTGCTGGACTTTATTGCGCGCGACAAGAAAGGCAAGCCTGTCACGGACCTCACGCCGGGAGATATGGCGATCAGCGATAACGGCGTCAAGCAACAACCGACCAGCTTCCGCCTGGTGCAGGGCGCCGAGGCGATCAGCCAGGGCGGCACTACCACCAAGCTCGATCCCTTGCGGCAACTGCGCCTGGTGACCTTGTGCTTCGATGCGCTGGGCGACCCCACCCAGCGAAAGACCGCACGTACGGCCGCGATCGACCTGGTTAAGGGCGAGCAGGGATCCAACGTCTTTTATTCGGTAGTGGTCATCGATACCCGCCTGCTGGTGCTGCAGCAGTTTACCAGCGATAAAAACGCGCTCACCAAGGCCATCAACGACGCCACCAGCGGGTACTCGGCCGCGCGGCTGCTTCCGGAATCGAACAGGATCAAGAGCGATCTGAATAGATACCTGAACGGCCAGACCGTCAATGGGGCCTATCAGCCCGGCACAACCGTCACCGCGGCTACCCAGACCGCGGCTAACCCCGACGCGGGCGGTGCGGGAGCGGTGCAAGCCAAGCTCGTTTCGGTGATGCTCGACATGCTGCGCATGGACGCGGCCATGGCCAGTCAAGACTCGCGCCTGGACCTGAACGCCATGGAGTCGCTGGTGCATGGGCTGCAAGCTATGCCCGGGCGCAAGTCCGTGCTCTACTTCACTGCGGGAATGACCTTGACTCCTGAGTTGGATACGATGTTTCACAATCTGACGAGTATGGCTAACCGCGCCAACGTCACTTTTTATTCAGTGGATACCCGCGGCGTGATGGCCGGTTATGGTGCGGCTTCGCAGGACGTCTCCACTGGCGCGCAGAACTCCGGAGCCACCGACCAGTTGAACGGCGCCGCCTCGGCCTCGAACACCGCGACGGCGGGCGTCACGCGCGGCGCCAACAAGGACGAGGCCCTATCGTCCGATAACGCCGAGACCTCCTCCCGCGCCAATGTGCAGCTTCCGATCCGCAATCTGGCAGAAGCCACGGGCGGCTTTCTGGTCGGCGAGAGCAACGACTTGCGCACACCGCTGCGCCACGTAAACGAAGAGATCGCCAGCTACTACGAGCTGACCTATAACCCGCACATCGACAACTACGACGGCAGTTTCCACAAGCTGAAACTGGAAACCGGCCGCAAGAATCTGGTTCTGCAAGCCCGTAACGGCTATTTCGCCTTGCCGCCGGAAGCGCGCGCGGCGGGCCTGGAGACCTTTGAATTGCCGCTGCTGAAAGCCATCTCCGATGCCCAGGTTTCGCATGACGTCGAATTCCGCGCGGGCGCATTCTTGCAGCAGCCGCGCAGCGACGGCACGGATCTTTCGGTCCTGGTGGAGGTGCCGCTGAGCGGTTTGCAGGCGAAGCCGGATGCGACCCAGAAAGGGTTCGACGTGCACTTCTCGTTGGCCGCGCTGGTGAAGGACGCCAAGGGCGAGGTGGCCGGTCCCAAGCTGACCCGCGACCGTTCTTTACAACACATCACCGCCGATCAGTTGAAGATGGGCAATTTCGTGGAGAAGTTGCCGCTCAATCTTCCGGACGGAAAATACAGCCTGGAGACCGTGGTGATGGATCGCGAGAGCGGCAAGATGGGAATCGAGCGCAGCGCATTCACGGTCGGGCCCACAGGCAAAGGCGTGGGCATCTCCTCGCTCGCTTCGGTGCGCTCTTACACACCCGATGTGAAGGGACTCGACCCCAATGAAACCTTCCAGTATCAGGGGGGCAGGATCACGCCGACATTGAATCACAGCGTGCCTCGGGTGGAGAACTCGAATCTGTGGCTGTTCTTCCTGGTCTATCCGGACAAGTCCATTCCGGCAAAGCCTACCGTGGAAATCGAATTCCTGCAGAATGGCAAGAGCCTGCAGAAGGCGCCGCTGCCGCTAGCCGACGCCGACGCGCAGGGCCGGATTCCGCAGGTCATGACTGTCCCGGCGGCCGCCATTCCACCCGGCGTCTACCATATCCGCGCCGTGGCCAAACAGGGAGACACGGAGTCGGTGGCGGAGACCGACGTGAAGATCGAAGCGAAGTAAGACGGCGGGATCAGCCTTTCAAATCCTGGAAGGCTTCCTCGATCTCCCGCTTGGCTTCCGGCGTGGGCACCGACAACGGCAAACGCGGCGGACCGCCGTAGTACCCGTTGAGATCCATGGCGTGCTTCAAGCCGGGGATGCCGTACTTGGTGGTGACCAGCATGGCGGCGCGCGCGATCCGGTTCTGCCAGTCGCGGCCGGCCTCCTCTTCGCGCATGCGGTAGGCTTCCCAGATGGCGATGGCGGCGTAGGGCGCGGCGTTGGCGAATGCCAGGATGGCGCCGGTGGCGCCCATCAGCAGCGACGGCCACAACGTGGGCGCCGAGCCCACGGTCACCTGGAAACCGGGCCGCGACTCGCGCATCATCTGCATCACCTTCTCCATGTTCCCGGAGCTTTCCTTGATGCCGATAATATTTGGATGATGCGAAAGCTCCGCCACGGCGGCGGCTGGGATATCGAGCGCGGTGGCTTGCGGGAAATTGTAGATAATTACGGGAATGCGCGCCTGGTCCGCCACCGCGCGATAGTAAAGAGTCTGCGCATCGGCGCGGGCGAGCAGGTTTTTGTAATAGTGCGGCGTCTTGACCAGGGCGGCTTTGTAGCCCAAATCCGCCGCGCGATTAGTGAGACTCACGGTCTCGCGCACGCTCTCGACGCCGGTGCCCGCGATCAACAGCTTTTCCGGCGCCGCGTGACGCGCCACCATCTCCCACAATTCGACCTTCTCTTCGGCCGTGAGCATGACGCTCTCGCCGGTCGAGCCGATGACCACGTATCCGGCGAGCGTGGTGCGGTTCCACTTTTCGATATTGTGCTGGAGCTTGGCGGCGTATAGGTTGCCCGCGTGGTCGAAGGGGGTGGTGATGGGAGGAAAAATGCCTTGTAGTTTCATAAGTTGATTCGGAGTTGGTTAGGATACTCGATAGACGTAGCCGTCTTCGACCCAGCGATTGCCAAACTGTTGTCCGCCGATACGCGCGCCTTGTACGTTTTCGCGTTGGCGGAAGTATCGGCGGAGCGCGCGAACGGTAGGATCGGTCATGGGCTTAATCAGAATAGTCGGGGTCCTTTCGACCGGAAAGTCCGCGGCAACCAGTGCATCAAAGACCAAGCCTGAGGCTTTGCCTGGACCAGCCGCATCGAGCTGCCGGGACGATAGGAGGAGGCGCCAGTCGCTATACTCCTCCAACTTGACCCATGAGGCCACGTTCACTTTCACTCCGGCCTCCTCGACGATACGAAGGATTTCCGCCCCTGTATCCAGATCGATGTTTACCAATAGTGCTTGACCCATTTCATTACTCCATGATTTCTGCCGCTGATCGCTTCAATCAGGTCCTGTGCGCTCTCCTGGGAATGCTTGTCATAGCGACTCTGCTCCGACCATTCTTGCACATCGTTCCAGTACTCTCGGAATAGCGGATCAGCCCTCGCCGCCGCCAGAAGCTCGTCTTGCAATTCGGCGACCTTTACGAGTTCTCCGAGATCGTGAGTGTGGCTGGCGTTGACTCTTTTCTTTTCCGGAAACTCGTACCGCTGCGTCTCCTTGGCGATGCAGGCCTTGAGGGCGCACTCGACCGCATAGCCTGCCAGATAATAAGCGCCATCCGGCAATCCCGCGTTCAGCAAAGCTCTCGCTTCCGAGAGCCGCACGCGGGACAGCGCCCGCAGATCCTTCCGGTCCATCTGAAAACATGGTACCGAACATCGCACCCGTCCGTGCGAGAATGCCTTTGAGCGCCAATGTTCTCCATCGTAATAGAATGCCCGCCGGAACAAAACGACATGCTGATCGCCGAACTGTGGGCCGAAGGCTCGGCCGGCATCGTGGAATTGGAGGGCGGCGGGTTGCGCGCCTTCTTCGAAGACGATGCCGACCGTAGCGCGCTTGCCCGGCGGTTTCATGCGGTCAGTTGGAGGCGGGAGGAACAGCGCGACTGGGTGGCGATGTCGCGCGCGAACTGGGAGCCTCTGCTGATAGGTGAGCGGTTTTTTCTGGTTCCGCAATGGCGGAGCGACCCGGCGCCGCAGGGGCGCTTCCGCATCGCAGTAAACCCCGGGATGGCGTTCGGCACGGGCAGGCACGAAACCACGCAGTTGTGCCTGGAGGCGATGGAGACGCACGTACGCCGGGACATGCGCGTGTTGGATGTGGGCACGGGCGCGGGCATCCTGGCGCAGGCGGCGGCGCTATTGGGTGCGGCGCCGGTGTGGGCGTGCGACATCGACCCTGAGGCGGTGGAGATCGCGCGCGCCGCCGCGGGGCCGAACCTGTTTATCGGATCGGTGGATGCGGTGCGCTCGGGAGCGGCCGACGTGATCGCCGCCAACATCAGTCCCGAGACGATCGGACGGCTCGCCCCGGAGCTGCTGCGCTGCCTTGGTCCGGGCGGCGTGGCCCTGGTGAGCGGCTTCGAGCAGCAAGAAGCCGCGGCAGTCGGGGCCGAGCTGGCGCGGTGCGGAGGCGCGCTCTGCGAGGCGCGCTCCAAGGGAGACTGGGCGCTGCTGGTGGTTAGAGGTAAACTCGTGGGGGGAGTTTAGGATGTCCACTACCAGACGCCAGTTTCTCAGCGCGGCCGCACTTTTGGACAGCGCCGCGCCTTCGGCCGGCGCGGCGGCCGGACGCGCGATTTCCGCCAACGACCGCATCCAGCTCGGCGCGATCGGTTTGGGCGGGCGCGGCACGGCGGATGTGCACGTGGCGCTCGACGAGGTGGGAGGAGCCGCGCTGGTGGCGGTTTCCGATCTTTACGCGGGCCGGCGTACGCGCGCGCGGGAGGTGTTTGGAAAAGACCTCTTCGTGACGCCGGATTATCGGGAACTGCTGGCGCGCAAGGACATCGACGCCGTCATAGTGGCCACACCGGACCACTGGCACGCGCAGGCTTCCATCGACGCCATGCACGCCGGGAAGGACGTGTATTGCGAGAAACCCATGGTGCATTCCATTGAGGAGGGCCATGCGGTAATCGCGGCCCAACGCAGCACCGGTCGGATTATCCAGGTGGGCAGTCAGCGTGTGAGCTCCATCATTTATCAAAAGGCAAAAGAATTGATTCGCGACGGCGCCATCGGCAAGTTGAACCTGATTGAAGCCTGGTGGGAGCGGCCCGTGGACAGCGACGAAATGGTGTTCCGCAATTCGATTCCCCCGGATGCTTCCGCCGCGACCATCGACTGGGACCGCTTCCTGGCCAACACCACGCGGCGGCCCTTCGACGCGCAGCGGTTTTTCTGGTGGCACAACTATCGCGACTATGGCACGGGCATACCGGGCGATCTGTTTGTGCACCTGTTTTCGGGAGTGCACTTCGTGCTCGAAGCGGAAGGACCGGCGCGCATAATGGCCACCGGCGGCACGCATTATTGGAACGACGGGCGAGAAATCCCGGACCTGATGCTGGGGCTGGCCGACTACCCGGAAGGGGCGCACCATCCGGCTTTCAATCTCGTTCTGCGCGTGAATTTCGAGCAAGGGTCCGAGGAGACCTCGGGATTCCGGTTCGTGGGCGAGAAAGGCATCCTGCATATTCACGGCGATGGAGTGCGGCTGGCCCGGCACAACCGTCCTGCGGAGCCCGCATACAATATCGAAACCTTCGCGGAGGCGGCGCAGCGGGAATTCCTGCGGGAATACCGCCAGAAGTACCCGGTGCGGCCGCCCACGCCGGACAGCATGCGCGCGACGCCTGTGGAGGAATTTCTGGCGCCCGACGACTATAGCGATCATGCGGCCCACATGGCCAATTTCCTGGCGGCCGTCGGCAGCCGCAAACCGGTGGTGGAGGACGCGGTGTTCGGTTTGCGCGCGGCAGGTCCGGCGCTGTTGGCCAACGCCAGCCACTTCGAGCGGAAGATTTGCGGCTGGGATCCGCGGGCCATGGAGCGCCTATGAAGCCGGAACAGATTTCGCGGCGCGGGCTGCTGATGGCGGGAGGCGCGGCGCTGACCGCGCGGCCAGGTGCGGCCCAGCGCAAGCCGCACGGGGTGCGCTTCGGCGTGCGTACGCCGCTGCCCAAGGTGAGCCTGCGCGAGAGGGCCATGCTGGTGGGCCGCTTGGGTTACGACGGCATCGAACTGGGCCCGGAGTGGCTGAACCAGCCGGTGGAGGCGATCGAGGAGCAGATTGTCGGCGCCGGCGTGGCGGTCAGCGCGATTGTGGGATCGATTCAGCTACTGGATACGGATCCGCAGACGCGCGCCGAAGGCGTGGAGTTGGACCGGCGCCGCCTGCGGATGGCGAAAGACCTGGGCGCCGATTGCGTGATCGAGGTGCCGGTCTTCGGGGCCAACAAGTTTCAGGATATTTCTCCGCTGATGACTGCGCGGGAGGTTGAGGAGAAGCTGCTGATCGCCGGATTGAAGCAGCTTACCGGGGACGTGGAGCGCACCGGGATCACCCTGTTGCTGGAGCCGTGCAACCACAAGGAGACGCACTTCATGAATCGGCAGAGCCAGGCGGCGGAGACCATCGAAGCGGTGGGCGCGCCAGGCTTCCGGACACTCAGCGATTTTTATCACATGCAATTGGAGGAGCGGGATATCGGCGAGACGCTCGGCCGTTACGGCAAGTACACCGCGTACGTGCATCTGGCCGATGGCGCCGGGCGCACCGAGCCGGGATCGCTGCCCTTCGACTATCGCCCGGGCTTCCGCGCGCTGAAGAAGTGGGGCTACGCGGGATGGCTGACGGTGGAATCCGGCGCCACCGATAATCCGGAAAATGCACTGAGCCGGGCGCTGACGTACCTGAAGCGCCAGTGGAGCGAGGCCTAGCGGCCCGCGCCGGAAGCCGCCGGGAGCCAGGGAGGGCAGGCGAAACCGTCTGCCCCACCCGGGCGGATCGGTTTACATGCTTTTGCGTTTGCGGCGGCGAGCCACCAGCAGCACCAGCACCACTCCGGCGCAGAGCCATAGAGCGGCCTGAAATAATGTATTACTCATTGTGCGGTTCCTCCTTTCTTTATTGAATCCCCTTCATCATGGGGAACAAGTATTTGAAAACCTGTAAAATGCCCGGTCCGGCCGCCACCACCATGATGGAAGGCAGGATAAAGAAGAAGATGGGGAATACCAACTTGACCCCCACTTTGGCGGCTCTTTCTTCCGCCTCCTGGCGGCGGCGAATGCGCATGAATTCGGAATGCGTGCGCAGCGCCTCGGCCATGCTCGTGCCGAAGCGGTCCGACTGGATCAGGATGGCGGTCAGTTTGCGCAGCTCGGGCTCGCCCGTGCGCTGCGCCAGGTTGCGCAATGCCTCGGCCCGGCGCTTGCCGGCGCGCATCTCGAGCGTAACCAGAGCCAGCTCCTCGCTGAGCTCGGGATGCGCCACCACCAGTTCGCGGCCGACGTTTTGCAGCGCTTGATCCAGCCCCAAGCCCGCCTCCACGGAGACCACCATCAAATCCAATCCGTCGGGCAGCGAGAGACGCAGCTTCTCCTGGCGCTTGGAAACCTTGCGCTCCAAAATAAACCCGGGAATCCAGTATCCGGCCCCGGTAGCAGCCAGGGGCAGCACGATACGCAGCACCGGGTTCGTCGTAATGCTATCCCGGAATACGATCGACAGGACGGCCAGCGTCACCGCCAGGATCAACTTGATGCCGTAAAACACGGTGACGGCGCTTTCCGCCCGGTACCCGGCCGCCATCAGCGTGCGCCGGGTGGCCTGCGCATCCGCGGGCGAGATGGGCGCATGCCGGCCGACCGCTTGCAGGCGGCGCGCCAGCGGCGACGGCTTCGGCTGGCCGATGCGATCGAGCGTCACCGGGGCCGCCGGTTCGGGGTCCAGTTGTTGCAGAAGCCCGGCCGGCTTGGCGTAGCGCCGGTAGCCATAGGCGGCGATGGCCGTCGCCAGCAGTCCGAACAACGCCACGGAAACCAATAAGGGCATAATCCAACCTTTGCTCTAGAACTTGACTCTGATGATCCTGCGAATCAGCACCTGGCCCACGATCTGCCCCACAATGGCGCCTGCAATGAGTTTGCGGCCGTCCGGGTCGTCAACCATGGACTGCAGATAGGTGGGCGCCGCCATCATCATCAGAACGGCGGTGGCCGCCGGCAGAATGGTGAGCACCAGCGCAGTGATCCTGGCGTGCGCGCTGGCAGCCTTGACCTGGCCCTTCAACTGGAACCGTCCGCGGATGATTTGCCCCAAACGCGTGAGAATCTCGCCCAGGTTGCCGCCGGTTTGTTTCTGCAGGATGACCGCCGAGACGAAGAAACGCACATCCAGCAGCGGCACCCGGTCCGCCAGGTTATAGAGCGCTGTATCGAGCGGCGCGCCCAGATTCTGCTCATTGAACAGCGTGCGGAACTCCAGGCCCAGCGGGTCGGGCAAGTCCTCGCTCGCCATGTGCAGGCTGATGGTGAAAGCGTGGCCGGCGCGCATGGAGCGCGCCAGGAAGTCGAGAGCCTCGGGAAACTGTTCCTCGAAGGCAGCCAGCCGGCGCCGGCTCTTGCGGCGGAGGTAGAGGAAGGGCAGCGAGGCCAGAAACACGGCCAGCACGGCGGAGGTCCCCGTCCAGACGAAAAGGGCCGGCAACAGCAGGGACAAGACCACCGCTCCCACGGCCCCGCCCGCCATCGTCAGCAGCAATCCGCCGGGCGTCCAGTCGACGCCGGCTTGCTGGATCAGCTTCTTGGTCTTCGCCAGCAGGGCCAGGTGCTCCAACCACACCTCCAGTTGCGGCGGTTTGGCGGCTACCTTCCGCAGCAACTGGGAGCCTCCGGACATGGGATCCTCGGCGGCGGTGCGCAGCATGGCCGACATCTCGCGCCGGCGCGACCATTCATAAAACTTCAGCCCGAGAGCGATGGTGAGCAGTACCCAGGTGAACACCACCAGAAACAGGGGCAGGGAGACGTGCATGGCTAACCCACCTCCTGGCGGCTCTCGAATACGGCGCTGGGCAGCGCCAAGCCGCAGGAGGCCAGCCGTTCGTAGAACTGGGGCCGGATGCCGGTGGCCCGGAAGCAGCCGCGCACCTGCCCCTTTTCCGTGATGCCCTTCTTATCGAACACAAACAGGTCTTGCAGAGTCACCAATTCGCCTTCCATGCCGGTGACCTCCGTCACGTGGGTGACCTTGCGGGACCCGTCGCTGAAGCGCGACACCTGGACGAACAGGTCCACCGCGGAGGCGACCTGTTGGCGGATGGAGCGCACGCCCATATTGGCGTTGGACATCCCCACCATCACCTCCAGCCGGCCCACGGCATCGCGCGGGGTGTTGGCGTGGATCGTGGTGAGAGAGCCGTCGTGGCCGGTATTCATGGCTTGCAGCATGTCGAGCGCTTCCTCGCCGCGCACCTCGCCCACGATGATGCGGTCCGGCCGCATGCGCAGCGCGTTGATGACCAGCTCCCGGATGCGGATGGCGCCCGTGCCTTCGATGTTGGGCGGACGCGTTTCCATGCGCGCCACGTGGGTCTGCTGCAAGCGCAGTTCGGCCGCGTCCTCGATGGTCACGATGCGTTCGTCCTCCGAGATGTAGCTGGACAGCACGTTCAGCAGCGTGGTCTTGCCCGAGCCGGTGCCGCCGCTGATCAGGATATTCAAACGGGCCCGCACGCAGTACTCCAGCGTCTGGCGCATGCTCTCGGTCATCGTCAGGCTGCGCACCAGATCCTCGGGGCGCAGCGCGTGCCGCCCGAATCGGCGGATCGACAGCAGCGGGCCATCCACCGCCACCGGGGGAATGGCGGCATTCACGCGCGATCCATCCGGCAGCCGCGCGTCCACCAGGGGCGTGGATTCATCCACCCGCCGGCCGACCTGCGCCACTATTTTTTCGATAATGCGAAGCAGGTGGGCGTTGTCCTTGAACTGCACGGGCGTGCGGTACAATTTGCCGGCCCGCTCCACGTATACCAGGTAGGGTGTGGTCACCAGGATGTCGGAGATGGTGGAATCCTGCAGCAGAGGCTCCAGCGGCCCCAGCCCGAAGACTTCGTCGAGCACTTCTTCGATGACGCGGTCCTTCTCCGTCCGGCTGAGCGGAGTCTTTTCCTGATCCACCAGCCGGACCAGCGCCGTGCGGATCTCCAGGCGCGCGCGCTCGCCCGGGATGGAGGACAGCGCTTCCAGGTTGAGGCGGTCCAGCAACTGGCGGTGCAGCGCGAATTTCAGTTGCTGGTATTCCGGCGTGGCCGATTCGCTTTGGAAAAGCCGCGCCACCCATCCCGTTTCCGCCGTTGCCTGCGGCGCGACATGCCATCCGTTGCCCATCGCATCGCTCCTTTTATCCGAACAGACCGAACCGGCGCTTGCCCTTCTCCACCGGCGCGCCCGCCAGGCGCATGGCAAAGCTCGACATTTGGCGGCTCAGATGGCTGCCGGGCGGCAGCAGCTTGCCTTTGCAAAAAGCGTCGTAGAGCGCGTAATAGTCGTTGGGCAGCATGGTGTCAATGGGCGCGCCCAGAATGCGCTCCAACTCCTCGGCGGTGACATCCGGCCGCTGCGGCGTGCGGTTCAGGATCACGCGCAGCCGGCTTCCAAAACCGGCGTTGATCAGCGTCTGGACCGCCTGCTTGGCCTGGTGCAGCGAGGGCACTTCCAAGGTGGTGACCAGGAAGATCTCGTCGATCTCGTCGAGCACCGCGATGGTGGCCAGATTCAGCGTGCTGCCCAGGTCGACCACGGTCCAGGCGTAGTGCGCCCGCACGAAAGCGACGACTTTCGCAAGAGATTCTCCGGAAACGGGATCCTTGGGAAGATAGCCGGAGGGCGCCGCGATAATCTCCAACCCAGGCCACCCGGCCGATACCAGAGCGTTCCAGTAACTCACATCCAGCCGGTGCAGATTCTGCAGCGCGTCCAGGACCGAGTAAGACGATTTGACCTTCATCAGGAAGCCTACAATTCCCGATTGCAAGTCCAGATCGACCAGCAAAGTATGCTCGGCCCGCTGCGCGCTGACGCGCCCCAGTTCGGCCGCCAAATGGCAGGCAATGGTGGTGGCGCCGCTGCCTCCTTTTGCCGAGAGGAATCCGAAGACCTTGCCCGGCGGGCGGTTGTTTTCCCGCCGCGCGGGACGGATGTCGGCCCGGCGCTCCACCGCCTTGCGGAGATTGTCGCCCAGCGGCGGGTACAGAAACTCGTTCGCGCCGGCGCGCATGGCGGCCAGAATCGTTTCCGGTTGCGCCGTGGTGTCGAGCGCCACCAGCATGCAATCGGGCAGGGCGGCGCGTACCCCGCGCACGGCTTCTTCGAGCGGCAGGGGCAGCCCGGTGATGTCCAGCAGCACGACTTCCGGCCGCAGAAATTCCAGTTTTTCGATCAGCGAGGGCCAGTTCCGAAGGTCGCGCTGTTCCATGACCACGCGCGCCGCCAGACCGCGCAGCGCTTCCTGCACGGGTTCCCATAATTCGGGCGCCCGGATCGCCACCCCCATGGTGGTCGGCGCCGCGGGGGCTTTGGACGTATCTTGTTCGACGACCAGGGACGCCATTACCGTATTCCTCCGGGTGCGGTCCCCGCCGCCGGACTGGCCTGCGGCGACGCCTGCATAGCCGTCTTCTGTTTCTCGATCTCCAGCATCTCTTCGAGCGGGATGTCTTTCTTCACCGGCGGCGACGGAATCGCTCCGGTGACCTCGGAGCCGGGCGTCCGGGGGGCGGCCGTGGCGGTGCCCGGAAGAAATACTTCGGGCATGCCTACGGCGGGAAGCGCCGCTCCGCCCGGAATCGGCCGCACCAACTCCGGCGTGATGAGGATCATCAATTCCGAGTTGCTGCGCGTGCGCGTACGGCTTTGGAAGAGCTTGCCCAGCAAGGGAATGTCGCCGATCCCGGGAATCTTGTTGAGGCTCTGGGTAATGGTGTTGTTTAGCAGCCCCGCGATCACGAAGCTCTGACCGCTCTCCAGCTCCACTTGCGTCTGCACCTTTCGGGTGGCCAATGCCGGGATGGTGAAGCCTTCGAAACTCAGCGCGTTGGAGTAGTCCAGCGAACTGACCTCGGGGGCCACTTGCAGGCGGATGGTTCCGCGCGGCGTCACCACCGGCAGAAAGTTGATGCGCACGCCGTATTCCCGGAACTGAATGGTGACCGCGCCCGAGGTGGCGCCGCCTTGCACCACGGGAAACGGAAACTCGCCGCCGGCCACGAAGCTGGCCGGCTTGCCATTGGTGGCCAGTACATTCGGCTCGGCCAGCATTTGCAGCAGGTTTTTGGCCTCCAGCGCCTGGACCAGGGCGCCCAGATTGAGATCGCGCCGGAACAGGAAGATGTTGAGCGCGTCCGAGAGCGTGAACTGCGCGACATTGCCCTGGATCGTGGGGACCGCCGGTCCGAACTGCCCGGTGGTGATTTGCCCCACCGTGTTGGCCGCTCCAGTGCTCAACAGGTTGACGCCGAACGAGGTGGCCACGGAGCGATCCACATCGGCGAAGCGCACGCGAAGCAGGATCTGGGGTTCCGCCGGGGGCACCTCGACGCGCAACAGGTTCACTACTTTGCCCAGCGTGGCCGCCATGCCGGAGGCGCGCTCGGCGCTGGAAAGATCTTTCACCGTGCCCCGCAGAAAAACCGTATCGTTCTCGAATTCGAGGCTCACGTCCTGGCCTTCGAGTCCCCGCTGGAGCTGCCCCTGGACGGCTTCGATGCGGGCCATGTTCGGGCGCACGGCCAAGTTGTACATGGTGCGCGCGCCATCCTGCTGCCACAGAATCACGGAGGTCTCTCCCGGCGCCTTGCCGTTGATCAAAACTTCGCGCGGATTTACCGCCAGGGCTTCGGCGAGGTCGCCGTTGGCCACCGCCACGCGCCGCAGATCGGCCGCCGTATCCAGGACGATCGACTTGCCCACGGTGACCGCCAGGTCCACCGGGGTTCCATCGTTGGCGCACACCGCGGGCAGGGCCACCGCCAGCAGGGACGCCACCAGCCAACAACCGTGGCGGGTCATGGCTTGACCTCCCCACGCGGTTCGAATTGCGTTTCGGTCCGCTTGATCCCATTGATCACCTCGACCACGCGCGGCTTGGGAGGCGGAGCTAATGCCGCGGGTGGAGGCGTAGGGCGGATGGAGGCGGCGGGTTTTTCGGCCGGCGGGAGCGCTGCGCCCGAATTGAACAATTGTGCCACCGCGCTGCCGTTGGTTTTGGCGATGTCGGTGTCCAGCGGATTGCGCAGCACCAGTTGAATGCTCGTCTGGGTGCTGGCCAAACTCAACATTTCCGCCTGCTGCGGCGTGACCAACAGGTTGACCACCGCTACGGAGACGGGTTTGCCTTCGGCGTCTTTCTGGAAGTTCTGGCCGGCCGAGAGCACTTGCACGTTTTGCAGCAGGGTCTTGGTGACGCCGCCCTGTGCGGCCGCGCCCGGCGGGCTGCCGGATACCAGCACATCCACCCGCATGCCGGGCACCGCAAAGCCCGCCACCCCTACAATTTCATTCACCCGTATGGCCACCGCGCGCATGCCTCTGGGGATCAGGGCCGCCAGGCCGGCGCCGCCGCCCTTGGGGGCCAACCGGCTCTCCACCATGGGTTCGCCGCCGAAGATGGGAGAAATCACGCCGCGCCCGACGATGTCCTCTTTCTTTTGGATGGCGCCTTCGGGCAGGCTGCCGGTCCAATCTCCCAGGCGGAGATCCGCGTCCCGGATGAGGGTGCCCGGCGCCAAGTCGCGCCCCGCCAGAATCAGTTTGCTGGATTTGGGCGCCGCCTGCGTCGTCACGCGGCCGGACAAGAGCCGGTACAGCAACAGGCTCGCGCCGGCGGAAACGATAAAAGCAAAAGCCAGAACGGAAATCAGTCTTTGATTCATGCTTCGCTCACGGGCCGTATCCTCTCTCGGGATCCCCGGCCTCGATCCTCTTCTCCGGGCCACTCAAACCGCCCCGGTGCAGTTCACTTTTTATATCGGCCGGAGGGTGGCGAAGCAATAGGGGCAGACGCCGGTCTAGTAGGATCCCGTGGCGCCGCCGAAGCCGGCATGAGGGTGCCTTCGAGCAAGTCTTACCCCTGTTCGCCAGTCCGGGATTGTGGCCAAAACGCAGTCATAGTCGATGGTCCTTACGAGGCATCGTCACGCACTGAATTCCGCCGCCAGAGGAATTGGCGAAAGCTTGCTCGAACGGCAATGGCGCGGCCCGCGCCGAGCGAAAGATCAGGGCCACGCCATCGTCGTAGATCAGATGCCAGGCGCCGCATTGGCGCAGCGCGCCGGCCAACGGCGCATCCGGCGGCAACAGGACGGTCTCTACGCCGTAGCGTTTCAGATAGCCCTCCCAACCTGCCTGCGCGCCCATGGCCTTTATGTATTTGCCGGCGAACTCCGGGCCGTAAAAATCGCTGCGGCCGTCGATGAAAACGCGGCCGCGGGGATACTCGCGGTAGATGAGGTACCCGCCCCAGAGATCCTCGGTGAAGACGCCGCCGAACAGGCCGGCCTTCTCCAGTTGGCCCGCGGCGGCCACGGGAAAGGTTTTGGGATCGTAAGCGGCGCGGCAGGCGGCAGGCGATCGCGGAGCGTAAAGCAGCGCCGCCAGCGCCAGCATCGCGACGGCGCTCGAAGCGTGCCAGCGCGGCCCGCCGTCGCAGGCGTTCCATTCCTGCGTAAAGAACGCCAGACCCTCCAGCCCGCGCCGCAGCCACCCGGCCAGGCGCAGGCCCGGCAATCTCCGCAAGCCTTCCGACACCATTTCAGCCGCGGGCGGGGCCGCCAGCAGCACGAAGATCTCCACGTTGCGGGCCGAGTAGAGCGCCAGATGCGCCCATACGGCAAAGAGCAGCGGCCAGACCAGCCGCCCCCGGCGCAGCCGCACGAAGGCCGCAGCCGCGCCAGCCGCCAGCAGGATCTCGAAATAGCGCGCTTGCCCGCTCTGAAAGTTCAGCGACTGGAATTCCATGATGTTGCCGCGATAGAACCCGTCGGCCAGGTAGGCGAAGATGTGCGCGTGCAACCGGTAGCCGTATGGATTGACGAAGGTCGCGGCGCCGCAAGCGGCGGCCACCAGCAGATAACCGCGCCCGCGCCGCAGCGCCTGGCGGCGGCCGCCGGCGCCGGTTTCGCCGAGCAGCACGCCGAACTGCCCAGCCGCGTAGGCCGCGATCAATAGGATGCCGACAAAGAAACCGCCATGCAGATTGGTCCACACCACCATCAGCGGCGGCAGCAGCCACAACCGCCGTGGAACGCCGGACTCGCGCCCGGTGTCCGCGCCGCTGCGATCCAGCATGGAATAGAAGATCACCGTGAACAGCATGGTGAACAGGTGCGGACGCGCCAGCCAGTGTCCCGCCGACCCGGCCGCGGCTGCCAGCGTCAGGGCCAGCGCCACCAGCGCGTCGCTCGACCGGCGCGCCATGCGGAACAGCAAGGCGAAAGTGAGCGCCAGCACCAGGCTGCTGGCCAGCACCACCGCGGCCATGCCGGCATGCACATGCAGCCAGCCGAACACCACGTCCCACAGCCACTCCCACGCAAACCACGGTTGTCCGGAGCGGGTAAAGGAGAAGATATCGCGGTCCGGCACCCGCCCATGCGCCAGGATCCATTCGCCGGTGCGCAAATGCCAGCCGGTGTCGCCATCCCCCAACAGCGTGTGCGCGCCCTGCATCCCGCAGAACAGGAAGACCAGCGGCATCGCGAAGGCGGCGTCCGTCATGGAAGGGAGCCACCGGAGAAGGCGAGAGGGCTTGGACGGCTGCATGCGTGCCAATCAGCCAACGGCACGGCTGGGGCCAAAGAAAGCGCGTGACCCACACCGGTATCTTCCCCATTTGCACTGCGCCTGCGGAGGCTCAGGGGACGGGCGCCGGGGTGTGTGTACTAAATGCAGAAGACTGTCTGGAATTGAGATACTCAGCGGACTGAACCGGCCAGGCACTTAGATGGGACCATGTCGCTTTTCGCTGCATAGGGAAAACCCCTAAGCCGGTGTGACTAGGCTATTCGGTACCGGTACGAATGTCACGTACTGTTAGGACTGAATCGCTCTTACAAACTTGAAAAATTTGCTTTTTAATTTATGCAGCGGGGTGTATACTGGCCCAGCAGGGTGTAATTCGTCACCCTGAGGAAAAACGCTGTCGGGAAGCGTAACAGTATCGCCACTTTCTTTACGCCTTCCCATCCAGAGGAGAAACGCCACAGTGACCATGAACCGTCGCGATAACAAAGGTATTTCATATGTATGCAGGCTTTTGTTTGCCTGCCTGATTGCCTGCACCGGCCTGGCCGGCCTTTTTGCGCAAGCGCCGCTGGAGCGGGCTGCCAAACCACCCGTCGATCTCGGGCAAAAGGCCATCCGCCGGATGATTTCGGGAAAAAGTCTCGTCGTGCATGCCTTCGGCTTCCAGCCCTTTGCGCGGCCTCTGGTGTTCACCGACGACCTTTGGAATGGCGGCGCCGGCAACTGGAATGCGACCACCTGGTCCCTGGGCAGTATGCCGGGGTCCCTCAACAACGCGGTCATTACCAATTCCGGGGGCTTGGTCCAACTGAACGTGACCGATACCATCGGCAATCTCACCATAGGCAGCGCCAACCTCTTGAATTTCCAAAACAGCCAATCGCTGACGATTACGGGGACCACCATCACCAACTCAAACAGCACGGGTTCCGGCGGCATCACCCTCAGCGCCGGCGGCAACCTCACTAACCTGATCATCGGCGGGAATGTCACGCTCACCGGCGGCGGCACGGTGACGCTCAGCAATAGCGTCAACAATCGGATTTACGGCGCCGTGGGCACCGATGTCCTGACTAACGCCAACAACCTGATCCAGGGGTCCGGCCAGATTGGCGCTGGACAGATGGGCCTGATTAACCAGGCGACCATCGATGCCAATCAGGCCACGGCGCTCACCATCCAGACGACTAGCGGAACGACCAACACCGGCACACTGGAGGCAACCGCCGGCGCCAACCTGATCCTGGATGGCGATACCTACACCAACGCCGGCGGCACGATTCTGGCTTCCGGAACCAACTCCGCGGTGACGTTGGAAAGCCCCACCATCAATGGCGGCACGCTGAACACGGCGAGCGGCGGCGTGATTGCGGCTTTGGGCAACCCCACGCTCAACGGCGTCACCAACAAGGGCACGTATCAGGTGCCCAACAGCCAAAACACGACCATTGAGGGCATCATCACCAATACCAGCACCGCCATTATCCAACTGAACGCGGGCGGTAACAATACAAACCTGATTTTGGGCGGCGCTAGTGTCACGCTTACCGGCGGCGGCACGGTGACGCTCGACAATAGCCCCAACAATCGGATCTACGGCGCCGTGGGCACGGACGTTCTGACCAACGTCAACAATTTAATCCAGGGGTCCGGTAATATTGGCGCTAACCAGATGGGCTTGCTCAACCAGGGGGCCATCGATGCCAATCAGGCCACGGCGCTCACCATCGAGACGAGTACCGGAACCACCAACACCGGCACACTGGAGGCCACCGCCGGCGCCAATCTGATCCTCGACGGCGACACCTACACCAATGCAGGCGGCACGATTCTGGCTTCCGGAACCAACTCCGTGGTGACGCTGCTAAACCCAACCATCAACGGCGGCACGCTGAACACGGCCAGCGGCGGTGTAATTGCGGCTTCCGGCAACCCTACGCTCAACGGCGTTACCAACCAGGGCACGTATCAATTGCCCAACGCCCAAGACACCACGCTGGTAGGCGCCATCACCAACACGGGGACCATTCAGCTAAACGCCGGCGGCAACTTTACGGAACTGATTGCCAGCGGCGCGGTGACGCTCACCGGCGGCGGTGCGATTACGCTGTCCGACAGCCCAAACAACTACCTGCTTGGCTCCGGCAATTCGATGACTAATGTAAACAACACCATTTCCGGTTCGGGCGACATCGGCGACAACAGCATGGCGTTTACCAACGATGCAGCGGGCATCGTGGATGCCACTTCGTCCAGCGGCCATAATACCCTGCTGATTCAGACCGGCGCCGCAGGCGCCACCAACCTGGGCCTGATGGAAGCCAGCAGCGGCGGCACGCTGGAGTTGACCAATACCATCACCAACACGAACGGCACCACCAACGGCACTATTGAGGCGCTTAACGGCGGGACAGTGCTCCTGAGCGGCGCGACCGTTAGCGGAGGAACCCTTACCACCGCGGGCACCGGAGTGGTATTGGCTGAGGGCGGCTCGGAGCTAAACGGTTCAACCAACACCATCACTAACGCCGGGAATCTGCAAGTCCCGAACGCCAACACTCTCTACATGACCGGCACGGTGAACAACACCGGCACGCTGTCTCTGAACGCCGGCGGCAACAACACCGAACTGTCTGTGAACAGCGCCACCGCGATACTCCAGGGCAGTGGCACCGTCACGCTGTCGGACAGCCCCAACAACTATATTGCGGCCGCCACCAGCGGAAATCAGCTCACCATCGGCCAGACTATCTCGGGGCCCGGGGGCGATATCGGCAACGGGAACCTGGTCCTGATAAATAATGCGACCATCGACGCCACGGCCTCGGCGCACGGGAACGTGCTGTATGTTCAGCCGGACGCGACTTTTACCAACAATGGGACGCTGGAAGCCACCGGCGGCGGGACCCTCGTGCTATATGGGGGCACCTTTACGAATACCAGTGGCACGATTACGGCTGGCAGCGGCTCAACCGTCGATCTCCAAGCCAGCGTGGACATCGTAGGCGGCACGCTGAATGGCCCTGGAACATTCGTATCCTCCAGCGGCGCGGAACTCGACGGCTCCACGCACACCGTCACCAGCGCGGGGACTCTGGAAATCCCGAACAACAATAACCTCACCATTAAGGGCACGATCGATAACACGGGCACGTTGGAACTGCAAGCCGGCGGCAACCCCACCTATTTGTATGTGGGCAGCCCCACGGTTACCCTCCAGGGCGGCGGCACGGTTACATTCTCCGATAGCCCCAACAATTACATTCAGGCCGCCACCGCCGGAAACCAGCTCACCATCGCGCAGCCTATCTCGGGCCCCGGGGGCGATATCGGCAACGGCAACCTGGTCCTCGTCAATCAGAGTACCATCGACGCCACCAAATCCGCGAGCACGAACGTGCTGTATATTCAGCCGGACGGCACGATGACCAACACCGGACTCCTGGAGGCCACTGGCGGCGGATCGCTCATTCTGTACGGGGGCACGTTTACCAATAGCGGGGCTGGCGCCATTACGGCGGCCAGCGGCTCGAATGTCACCCTGGAAGGTGGCGTGACGGTGGCGGGAGGCACGCTGAACGGCGCAGGTTTGTTTACCTCCCTCAACGGCACGACGCTCAACGGCGTGACCAACGCCGGAACCTTGCAGGTCCCCAATAGCAACAACACGACTCTGGTCGGGACCATCGCCAACACCGGTGCGCTGCAACTCAACGCGGGCGGCAACAACACTTTTCTTTACCCGAGCGGAGCAGTTACGTTGACGGGCGGCGGTACGCTCACCTTGTCCGACAGCAACAACAACTATATGCAAGCGGCCGCCGGCGGCAGTTCGCTGACCAACGTTAACAACACCATCTCCGGCTCTGGAAATCTCGGCAACGGCAACCTGATTTTCACCAACCAAGCGGCGGGCGTGGTGGACGCCACTTCAGCACATGGGAACTCGCTGGTTCTCGACTCGGCTGCCCCAGGAGCCACCAACGCAGGCATCTTTGAGGCTTCCAGCGGCGGCACGCTGGTCATTGAGAGCGCGGTGGCTAACACCGGCGGCCTGATCGAGGGGCTGGCGGGGACCGGAGCCAGCGCCGGCGGCAACGTGGTGATCGACAGCGGCGCCGTCATCACGGGCGGAACGCTGAACACGTTGGGAACCGGCGTCAACGCCAGTTCCATGTCGTTCTATGGGAATGCGATCCTGAACGGGGTCACCAACAACGGGACGATCGCGCTCCCGAACAGCAATAGCGCCGAGTTGCAGGGAACGGTCACCAATAACGGTTCCATCCAGGTGAATGGCGGCGGCAACAACACTTACCTCTACATCGACGGCAACACCACCCTAAACGGGAGCGGAACCCTCGTCCTGTCGAACAGTCCGAACAACTACATCTACGGCGCCGCCGGCACGGAGGTGCTGACCAACAACGGCAACACCATCGAGGGATCGGGCCACATCGGCAACGGCAATCTGGGATTAGTGAACAACGCCGGCGGAACCGTGCTCGCCAATCAGCCCGACGAGCTGTTCATCGTTGCGAATTCGAGCGGCGTCACCAACAACGGAACCTTCCAGGTGAACACCGGCAGTACGCTCGACATCACCAGCGGTCCGTTCAACAACTTCAACAGCGGCACCGGCACTCTCACCGGCGGCACTTACAATGTGAACGGCGGCACCTTCCAATTCGACAGCGCCAACATCGTCACCAACGCGGCCGATATCATCCTGACCGGCGCCAGTTCGCAGATTATCAGCAACACCAGCGCCAATGCGCTGGCCAACTTCGCCACCAATGCCGCGGGCGGCGTGTTCCAGCTTGGCGCGGGACGCAGCTTCACCACCAGCGGCGCGGGCGGCGGCAACTTCACAAATAACGGCGCGCTCATCATCGGCGGCGGCGACACGTTCAAGGTCGCGGGCGCTTTGAGCAATTTCTCCGGCACCCAGTTGACCGGCGGGACTTACTATGTCGGGGGCACGCTGCAGTTCGGGACCAGCGGCAGCCACCTGGTCACCAATGACGCGAATCTGACATTGGCCGGAACCAGCGCGAAGCTCCTCGATCTGGGCGGCAATAATCTGCTTACCGGCTTCAACACCAACGCCGGCGGCGGAATCTTCACCGTGGCAGCCGGGGGCAGTTACACCACGGCCGGCGCATTCACCAACTCCGGAACCATGGACCTGGAACAGGCCAGTTCGCTCACGGTCTCCGGCAACCTGACCAACAGCGGCACGGTTTCGACCAACAATCAAAACCTGCAAGGCGGCGCCAACACCCTCACGGTGACCGGCACCCTGACCAATAACGCCACCGACACCGTAACTATCGGCGTCAATAACGACACCAGCGACGTGGCCAACGTGGGCCTGCTGGCTAATTCCGGCACCGTCACGGTGGGCACCGGAGCATCGCTGAATCTCACCTCGGCTGGCACGGATACCAATAACGGCGCCATCACCTTGAGCGGCGGGACGTTGGACATGCAGGCCGGTTCCTTTACCAACTCCACTACTATCGACCTGGAAAAGGGCGGCAAGCTCGATATTACCGGCAGCATAACCAACAGCGGCGCCATTACCACCAACAACGCCAATCTGGGCGGCCCCGCCAACACGATTACGGTGACCGGCGAACTGGTCAATAACAGCAGCGCAAGCGTGACCATCGGCGCCAACAACGACACCGCCGACACGGCCAGCATTGGTCTGCTCACCAACTCGGGCACGGTGACGGTCGACAAAGGCGCCACTCTCAACCTGAGCAATGCGCATGCCGCCAGCAGCAACTTCGGCGCCATCGCGGTGAACGGCGGGACACTGATCATGCAGGGGGGCGCCGACAGCACAGGCACCATCGACCTGGAGCAGGCGGGCACGCTCACGGTCAACAACAGCTTTACCAACGACGGCGCACTTACCACCAACAATGCCAATCTGGGCGGCAGCGCCAACAAAATCACGATCACCGGCACGCTCTTCAACGACAGCGGCGCAACCATGACCATCGGCGCCCACAACGACACTACCGACACGGCCAGCGTGGGTGTACTCACCAACGCCGGCACGGTCACCGTCGACAAAGGCGCCACTCTCAACCTGACGTCGAATGGCGCGGATACCAACTCCAACGCCATCGCGGTGAACGGTGGCACACTGGACGTGCAAGCCGGCTCCCTCACCAACTCCGGCACCCTGGATCTGGAGCAGAAGGGCAAGCTCACAGTCACCGGCAACCTGACCAATAGCGGCACGCTGACCACTAATAACTCCAACCTGGGCGGCGGCGCCAATACCATCACCGTGACCGGTACACTGACCAATAACGCCAGCGACAGCGTCACCATCGGCGCCCACAACGACACCGCCGACACGGCCAGCGTGGGCCTGCTGTCCAATGCGGGCACAGTCACGGTAGACAAAGGCGCGACGCTGAAGCTGACCGCTACCGGCGCCGATTCCAACACCGGCTCCATCGCCCTGGACAGCGGCACCATGACCATCGCGTCCGGCGGCGTCCTCACCAACTCCGGAACACTGGACGCGGAGAGCGGCGGCAAACTCACCGTTACCGGTGGCCTCACCAATGCCGGCACGCTTTCGACCAACGGCTCCAACGCAGGCGGCGCCGCGAATGCGATCACCATAACCGGCAAGCTGACCAATAATGCCAGCGCGAACGTGACCATTGGCGCCAATAACGATACCTCCGACACCGCCACCGTGGGATACACGACCAACGCGGGCACCATCACGGTGGATACCGGGGCGACCCTGACCCTGACCACGGCTACCACCGATACCAACACCGGCACCATCGCGGTGAACGGTACGCTGGATCTGAAGGGATCCGCCACCACTCTGAGCGGCGCGGGATCGCTCACCCTGACCAATGGCTTCATCACCGGAGTGGGCACCCTGCCTACGTTCAAGAACAGCAGCACCATCAAAGGTTCGGGCACCATCTCGAATCTGGGCATCACCAACGCGGGCCTGCTGTTCGCCAACCAAGCGGCCCCGCTCATCATTCTGCCGACCTCGGCGGGTCTGAGCAACACAGGCACTCTCGAAGTGGGCGCCGGCGACACCATGGTGATCGGCACGTCGGCCGGAGGCGCGCTGACGAATTTCTCCTCCGTCAACAATACGCTGACGGGCGGTATTTACAATCTCACCGGCACGCTGCAGTTCGGCGCGAGCGGCACCACCATTGCCACCAACGCCGCCAACATCACGCTGAACGGCACGGGACAAATGCTCGACTTCGGCAGCAACAACATCCTGGCCGGCTTCAACAACAACGCCTCGACGGGCGTCTTCAAGCTGGCTTCCGCGGCATCGCTGACCACCAACGGCGGCACTTTCACCAACTTGGGCACGTTCACCGTCTCCACGGGCACCACGTTTACCGTGGGCGGCAGTTCCTTTAACTTCAACCAAAACGGCGGCACGGCGATGGTGAACGGTACCTTGACCTCGACCACGCTCGGCACGCTGACGGTTAACGGCGGCACTTTCGACGGCACGGGCACGGTAGGCTACAACGTGGTGGATGCCAGCATCCTGACCCCCGGCGATTCGGCAAGCGTCACCGGCAAACTCACCGTGGCCGATACTTATACGCAAAACTCCACGGGGGCGCTGGACATTCAGATTAACGGGGCCACCGCGGGCACCAAATACGATGTTCTCAAAGTGACCGGAAGCGCCACGCTGGGCGGCACGCTGAACATCGCCTTGGGAAGCTTCACGCCCACGGTGGGCCAGACCTTCACCATTCTGACGGCCTCGTCGGTGACTGACACCTTCACCACGGTAAACGGCCTGGCGATCAACGGCACCGAGCATTTCACCATCGCCTACCATCCCGGCGGCGTGGTGCTGACGGTGGTGAGCGGTGCGCTTACGATTTCCAACCCGGCTTCCAACACCCTGGTGTCGCGGCTGATCCCTGCGCCAGTGCGCCACGGCTCCAGCGTTTCCGTAAAGGGCCGCTACGGCCTCGGGGTATTTGGCCAGAGGATGGCGCCCCTTCCGGCACTCGCTCCGGCGTTGAGCATGGCGCGCACGCCGGTTGCGCGGCCGGTGGCAGCGCCGGTTGCCCGGCCGGTTTCGTTCGGGATGGCGGCAACTGGCACGCCTGGATTCCGGCCGATGGACCAGTTCGGCTCACCGCTAGCCGCCGTATCGGCTCCGGTCTCGACGGGCGATGCCGGCGCGGCGGGTTCCTTCGGGATCTCGTTGTCCTCGGCCGCGTCCTACAACAGCATGGGCGCCATGAACCACATGCGCTTCGAATGCGGCGTGGATCTGAAGTCCCTGTTGAAGACCAGCCGGAAGCAACTGCTCAAGGGACTGTGGGCCGCTCCGGACTCGCCGGACGCGCTGGACCTCGGCTACATGACCTACACCGGCAGCCACTAAACACCACTTCCTTTCCGGCACTTGCAGGCGGGCGCCCTCACCGGCGCCCGCCTTTTTTTGTTGCACGGCGCTCCGGCGCCAACCGCTAAACAGATCCTCTTGTCGGGTTTTTACGCGATTCTGCGCCGTATTAAATGAACCCCCCGGACGGGCCCGCCGATCGACCGGGTTGGCCGCGGACAATAAACGGAGAATGCATGCGAATCGCGAACGTGACATTGACCAGATTGTTGCCGTGCGCCCTGGTTTTCTCGGGTGTCGTGCTGGCCCAAGGCACCATCGATACCTACGCCGGAAACGACGCGATATTTGCGGACGGCGGCAAGGCCGCGACCGCCGCCCACCTGGTGGGACCGAACAACATGGCCGTCGACGCCCAGGGAAACGTCTACATTTCCGCCAGCGGACTTTCCATGGTTCTCAAGGTTGCGACCAACGGTGTCGTCTCCGTCTTCGCCGGCAACGGCCTGAGCGGCAGCGGAGGCGATGGCGGACTTGCCGTCGGCGCTTCGCTGTCATATCCGGCGGGTTTGGCCTTCGATTCGTCGGGCAATCTCTATATCGCGGACGTGTACGCCAGTAATGTTCGGAAGGTGGATACCAACGGAATTATCACCACGGTGGCCGGCGACGGTGGTCAAGGCGGCTTTTCGGGTGATGGAGGACTGGCCACCAAGGCCCTGCTCGCAGGCCCCTGGGGGATCGCGGTGGACAAATCCGGCAACCTCTACATCGCGGACAATGGCAACAATCGTATCCGCATGGTCACCGCGAGCACCGGGATCGTCTCGACCATCGCGGGCAGCAGCACCGTGGGTTATTCCGGCGATGGCGGACCAGCGACCCAAGCCACTTTCAAACTTCCCACTGGCATCGCGATCGATCTATCCGGCAACCTGTACATCGCCGACACATACAACCACGTCATCCGCAAGATCAACACCAGCGGGATTATCGGCACGGTCGCGGGGAACAGTCAGGCGGGATACGGCGGGGACAACGGTCAGGCCACCAAGGCTCTACTATTGACGCCACGAGGCGTGGCGGTGGGTGCTTCCGGAGACCTGTATATCGCCGATACGGGAAACGAGCGCATCCGGTACGTCAACACCAGTGGCGTGATCGCCACCATCGCTGGAACCGGCACGGCCGGCTTTAGCGGCGACGGCTCCGCAGCCACGGCCGCCATGTTGAGCAATCCGATCGGGGTCGCCCTGGATGCCTCCAGCAACGTTTATGTGGCCGACTCGGACAACAACCGCATTCGCCGGTTTGCTCTGGGCGGCACCGTCACCACGTTCGCCGGAACCACGAACTCGGTCGGCGACGGCGGACCATCCACCGAGGCGCGTGTAGAACCCTGGGGTGTAGCGGTGGACTCCGTCGGCAACCTGTACATCGCCGACCGCAGCGAGCAACGCGTCCGTAAAGTGACTCCGTCGGGTACCATCACCACTGTGGCGGGAACCGGCCAGACGGGCTACGGGGGCGATAACGGCCCGGGCACAGCGGCGGTTCTGAGCACGCCCAACGACGTAGCGCTAGACTCTGCCGGAAACGTGTACATCGCCGACCAGGGCAATGCCAGGATTCGCCGCGTGGATGCGACCACGGGAACGATTACGACGTTCGCCGGCGGCGGCAGCGGCGCCCCCTACGCCGGAACCGGGACGGGCGGAGACGGTGGCCTGGCCACGACCGCCGCCCTTAACAACCCGCTCAGTGTAGCGGTTGATGCGTCTGGAAACGTATATTTCACCGACTTCGTGCAGACCAGCACAAACCTCGCGCCCACCGCCATACGCCGGGTGACTACCGACGGGAAGATCCACACCTGGGCCGGCGGCGGAACCAGCGTCGGATTCAGCGGAGACGGCGGGCCGCCGCTCAACGCTCAGTTCGGCAGTTCCATCGAAAGCATCAGGACGGGCCCCGACGGAAGTTTGTATATCGCGGACACCAACAACTACCGGGTGAGGAAGGTAGATCCGGCCGGCGCCACCATCAACACGGTAGCCGGCAACGGTCAGACCAGCATTTCGGGCAACGGAGGCGCCGCCACAGCGGCGGGCTTGGCCTCACCCTGGTCGGTCGCGGTGGACGCGGCGGGGGACCTTTACATCGGAGCGGGCGGCGGCGTGCGGGAGGTCTCGCCTAGCGGCATCATCGGCCCTTACGCCGGCAACGGCGGGTGGGGGTTCTCGGGCGATGGCGGACCCGCCACGGCCGCAACGCTCGCGGGGGCGTCCGGCATGGCGTTGGATTCCGGAAACAACCTGTATATCGCCGACAGTGGCAACCGCCGAGTCCGCCAGGTGCAGCCTGGGGTCAGCCCGGTGATCGCCTTGTCGTCCACTTATGTGACCTTCACGCTGGCGGCCACCGGCTCTACGTCAACCACGCAGACGTTTGTGCTGTCGAACGGCGGCCAAGGGACCCTGAACTGGGCCTCGTCGGTGATGACCACTTCCGGCGGCGCATGGCTGTCCATTTCGCCCTCCACCGGATCGATCCTGGCCGGGCAGCCCGGAACCACGGTGACCGTCACCGCCAACCCCTCTGGTTTGACGGCTGGCGATTACTATGGCCTGATTCAGGTCACTTCGCCAAGTGCCGCGAGCCCGGTCCAACTGGTCACGGTGAGAGTGACCGTCCAGACGCCCGGCGAGGCTCCGCCGCAGGTGGCGGCCGGTGGCGTGCTGAACGCCGCCAGCTTCAGCTTGCAAACGCCCGTTGCGCCCGGAAGCATCGTCTCCATTTTTGGCACGGGTTTCACCGATGCGGCGGGCGTGCTGGCAGCCCAGGGATTCCCGCTGCCCAACGAACTCGACGGAACGTGGGCCATGATCGGGGCAGAGACGGTTCCTCTTCTGGCGGTGGTCTCCACTCAGATTAACGCCATGCTGCCGTTCGATCTGGTGGTAGACACCAGCGTGCCCATCGTGGTGATCCGCAACAACGCCATCTCGGCGCCGCAACCGGTCGGCATGGTTTCATCCCAGCCGGGCGTGTTTTCGCAGTCGGAAACCGGCGCAGGCATCGGGATCGTGGTAATCGTGCATCCGGATGGATCGCAGGCCGAAGCGGGCGGCGGCAATGCGGCCACCGCCGGGGACGCCGTGGTGATCTACTGCACGGGTTTGGGGGACGTGACGCCGCGTGCGATAGCGGGATTTCCGGTCCCGCCTTCGCCGCTCTCGTATGCGAACGATACGGTAACGGCCACCATCGGCGGCGTCAACGCTTCAGTGTTCTTTGCCGGTCTGAGCCCTGGATTCACGGGCCTTTATCAAGTGAACGCGACGGTTCCCAGCGGCATCGCGGCGAATCCGCAGGCGCCGCTGGTGCTGTCGCAAGGGGGCCGTACCAGCGCCACCGTCACGATTCCGGTACAATAGGGCGCCTAAATAAAGGGCCGCTCGATGCGCCGGGCGGCCACAGACAACGAATGGAGAATGTATGAGGATCGCGAACGTGACATTGACCAGATTGCTGTCATGCGCCCTGGTTTTGTCGGGCGTCATGCTGGCCCAGGGCACCATCGATACCTACGCCGGGAACGACGCGATATTTGCGGACGGCGGCAAGGCCGCGACCGCCGCCCACCTGGTGGGACCGAACAACATGGCCGTCGACGCCCAGGGAAACGTCTACATTGCCGCCAGCGGACTTTCCATGGTTCTCAAGGTTGCCGCCGGCACGGGCGTTATCTCGGTCTTCGCCGGCAACGGCCTGACCAGTGGCGGAGGCGATGGCGGACTTGCGGTCGGCGCTTCGCTGTCATATCCGGCGGGTTTGGCCTTCGATTCGTCGGGCAATCTCTATATTGTGGATGTGTTCAACAGTAATGTCCGGAAGGTGGACACCAACGGGATTATCAGCACGGTGGCCGGCGACGGTGGTCAAGGCGGCTTTTCGGGTGATGGAGGGCTGGCCACGCAAGCCCTGCTCGCAAACCCGCAGGGGGTAGCGGTGGACAAGTCCGGCAACCTATATATCGTGGATCGTGGCAACCAGCGTATCCGGATGGTCAACGCGAGCAGCGGAATCATCTCGACCATCGCGGGCAGCAGCACCACTGGTTATTCCGGCGATGGCGGACCAGCGGCCCAAGCGACCTTCAACCTTCCCAGCAGCATCGCGATCGATGCCTCCGGTAACTTGTATATCGCCGACACCAATAACTGGGCAATCCGCCGGATCTCCACCAGCGGGATCATCACCACGGTAGCCGGGAACGGTCAGTATGGATACGGCGGCGACAACGGTCAGGCCACCAAGGCGAAGCTGGCGGGGCCAACCGGCGTCGCAGTGGATGCCTCCGGAAACCTGTATATCGCCGATTCGGGAAACGAGCGCATCCGCTACGTCAACTCCAGCGGCGTGATCGCCACCATCGCCGGAACCGGCGTGGCCGGCTTTAGCGGCGACGGCTCCGCGGCCACAGCCGCCAGGTTCAGCAATCCGGTCGCGGTCGCCCTGGATGCCTCGGGCAACGTGTATGTGGCCGACCTGGACAACAACCGCATTCGCCGGTTTGCTCTGGGCGGTACCGTAACCACGTTCGCCGGAACGACGAACTCAGTCGGCGACGGAGGGCCATCCACGCAGGCACGTGTGGAACCTTGGGCTGTAGCAGTGGACTCCGCGGGCAACCTGTATATTGCCGACCGCAGCGAGCAACGGGTCCGCAAAGTGACTCCGGCCGGCACCATCGCCACCGTGGCGGGAACCGGCCAAACGGGCTACGGGGGCGATAACGGCCCGGCTACGGCGGCGGTTCTGAGCACGCCCAACGACGTAGCCGTAGACCGCAGCGGAAACTTGTACATCGCCGACGCCGGCAATAACAGGATTCGCCGCGTGGATGCGGCCACGGGAACCATTACGACGTTCGCCGGCACCGGCGGTTGCTGCTACGCCGGAACCGGGACGGGCGGAGACGGCGGCTTGGCTACGGCCGCCACTCTTTACTACCCGGTCAGTGTGGCGGTGGATGCGTCGGGAAACGTATATTTCACCGACCTGGTGCAGACCAAAACATCCCCTGCGCCGGTCGCTATACGCCGGGTGACCACCGACGGGATGATCCACACCTGGGCCGGCGGCGGAACCAAGGTCGGATTCAGCGGAGACGGCGGGCCGCCGCTCAGCGCGCAGTTCGGCAGTTCCATCGAGAATATCAGGACGGGGCCCGACGGGAGCCTGTATATCGCCGACACCAACAACAACCGGGTGAGGAAAGTAGATCCGGCCGGAGCCACCATCAACACGGTAGCAGGCAACGCTCAGACCAGCGCCTCCGGCAACGGCGGGCCCGCCACATCGGCGGGTCTGGACCCTCCATGGTCGGTGGTGGTGGACGCGGCGGGGAATTTCTACATTGGAGCAAACGGTACCGTGCGGGAGGTGACCGCCAACGGCACCATCGGCCCTTACGCCGGCAACGGCGGGTGGGGGTTCTCGGGCGATGGCGGACCCGCCACGGCCGCATCGGTTGCGGGGGTGTCCGGCCTGGCGCTGGATTCCGGAAACAACCTGTACATCGCCGACAGTGGCAACCGCCGCGTCCGCCAGGTGCAGCCTGGGGTCAGCCCGGCGATAGCCTTGTCGTCCACCTATGTGACCTTCTCGCTGGCGGCCACCGGCTCTACGTCAACCACCCAGACGTTTGTGCTGTCGAATAGCAGCCAAGGTACGCTGAACTGGGCCTCGTCGGTGATGACCACTTCCGGCGGCGCATGGCTGTCCATTGCGCCCTCCACCGGATCGGTCCTGGCCGGGCAGCCCGGAACCACTGTGACCGTCACCGCCAACCCCTCTGGTTTGACGGCGGGCGATTACTATGGCCTGATTCAGATCACTTCGCCGAGTGCCGCGAGCCCGGTCCAACTGGTTACCGTGAGACTGACGGTCCAGACGCCCGGCGAGGCTCCGCCCCAGGTGGCCGTGGGTGGCGTGCTGAACGCCGCCAGCTTCAGCTTGCAAACTCCCGTCGCGCCCGGAACCATCGTCTCCATTTTTGGCACGGGTTTCACCGATGCGGCGGGCCTGCTGGCGGCGCAAGGATTCCCGCTGCCCAACGAACTCGACGGAACGTGGGCCATGATCGGGGCAGAGACGGTTCCTCTTCTGGCGGTGGTCTCCACTCAGATTAACGCCATGCTGCCGTTCGATCTGGTGGTCAACACCAGCGTGCCCATCGTGGTGTTCCGCAACAACGCCATCTCGGCGCCGCAACCGGTCGGCATGGTTTCATCCCAGCCGGGCGTGTTCTCGCAGTCGGAAACCGGCGCAGGCATCGGGATCGTGGTAATCGTGCATCCGGATGGATCGCAGGCCGAAGCGGGCGGTGGCAACGCGGCCACCGCCGGGGACGCCGTGGTGATTTACTGCACCGGTTTGGGGGACGCCACGCCGCGCGCGGTAGCGGGATTTCCGGTCCCGCCTTCGCCGCTCTCGTGGGCGAACGATACGGTAACGGCCACCATCGGCGGCGTCAACGCGTCCGTGTTCTTTGCCGGCCTGAGCCCCGGATTCACGGGCCTTTATCAGGTGAACGCCATGGTTCCCAGCGGCATCGCGCCGAATCCGCAGGCGCCGCTGGTGCTGTCGCAAGGGGGCCGCACCAGCGCCACCGTCACGATTCCGGTGCAATAGCAATAAAATAAAGAGTCCCGCGCGCCGACACTTGCCCCGGCCGGGATGTCCCCGAATTTCTGCTACCTTGCATACATGGATCGGATGCCACAACCTACCGCGGCGCGACTCGTCTCGCTGGACGTCTTCCGCGGCGCCACCATGGCGCTCATGGTGCTTGTCAATACCCCCGGCGACGGCGCGCACTCTTACGGACCGCTGCAACACGCCGAGTGGAACGGCTGGACGTTGACCGACACGGTCTTCCCCTCGTTCTTGTGGATCGTGGGCGTCGCTATCGCGCTTTCGCTCGGCAAGCGCATGGCGGCGGGCGATGCGCGCGGGCATTTATTCGCACAGGTGCTGCGGCGGGCCGCGATTCTGTATGCGCTTGGATTGGTGGTCTACGCCTATCCGTTCAGCCTGTCGACACAGCGATTGCTCGGCGTTTTGCAGCGCATTGCCATCTGTTACCTGATCGCCTCGGTTATTTATCTGACCACGGGAGTGCGGGGCCAACTCATCTGGATCGGGTCTCTTCTTGCGAGTTACTGGCTCATCATGAAGTTGGTTCCGGTTCCCGGCTATGGCGCCGGCGACCTCGCCGTGGGGCACAACTTAGCGAATTACATCGACCGGATCGTGTTGGGCAGCCACAACTATGCGGGCACCAAAACCTGGGACCCGGAAGGCATCGTCAGCACCATCCCCGCTATCGCCACGGCCTTGTTCGGCATCCTGGCGGGCCATATTCTGCGCATGCGGCGTCAACTCTCCGCGCGCACCGCCTGGCTGTTGGGGAGCGGCGCCGTCCTCATCGCTCTGGGACTGCTCGCCTCCATCTGGTTGCCCATCAACAAGAAGCTTTGGACCAGCTCGTATGCGCTGCTCATGGCGGGATTGGACTTCGTGGTCTTCGCCATCTGCTTATGGCTGGTGGATGTCCGCGGCTTCAAGCGCGCCGTGAAGCCGCTGACCATCATGGGTATGAACGCCATCACCGTCTATATGATTTCCGAGTTGCTGGATGAAGCGCTCGGAGCGCTGCATTGGCGTGGACCGCTGTACCGCGCCGTGTTTGTGCCGCTGGCATCGCCAATGAACGCGTCGCTGCTCTACGCAACAGCCTACACGGCGCTGTTGTGGCTGATCGCGTACGGCATGTACCGCCGCGGCTGGTTCTGGCGCGTGTGACTCGACTATGCGGCTACTGGATCAGGAACGCCGCAACGCCGCCGCCGCTAAGTCCCGTGTACTGACCCGTAGGATCCTGCTTGAAGTTTGTCGAACCGTTTATCTCCAGCGTGTTCACCACCAACCCCGTATAAGTACCGGTTGAGCTTTCTCCCGTATACAGCAGCGGAACCGTAGGCATATAGAGAGTGCCCTGGATGGTAGCGGTGGTCGCCCCGTTGATCTGGTTTTGGCTGTTGGAAGTCTGAGCCCGGTCGGTGAACCAGAATATACCCTGGTAGGTGCCGGATGTTGGAGCGCTGAAAGTCACATTGGGCTGCCCGCTGATGGTCAACGTGCCGTATGAGTAGCTGCTGTTAGACGTGTTGTAGAAGAATACCCCCGAGCCGGTGGCCGTAGTGCTGGCGCTATCGATCGTCAGTCCGCCGCCCAACATGATGTATTGGCCGGCCGAAAAGGTCACGTTGCCGCCGCTGATGTGGATACCGCCGCAATAGGTGCCGGGGTAAAGTGTGGTCGTGCCCTGGCTGAAGTTGTAGTTGGTTGCGGTGCAAGAGCCCGGCGTGGGCTCCGGGAGACCAGCCAGCGGATCGGTCACCGCCGTTTGACCGGTGACGGGATTGGGAACGAGGGTACCTTGGCCGCCGTTCTGGTAGTTCCCGACAATGGCAATGGAACTGGCCGATATGGCAGGGCTGCCCGCCCCGCCCGGCGGATTACCGCCGATATACAGAGCCACGGTAGCGCTGGAGTTGACATAGATTCCGCAGGTAGTCTGGACTTCCGATCCCTCTACGTCGAAGGCCCTCTGGGCGATTGCGTTCAGCACGTATATGCAGCCGGTCGGAGCCCCGTTCGAAACCAGAGCGGCGGTGGCGAGCGCGCCGGTGGCCAAGCCCGAATTGCTGAAGAGTTCGGAGAACAATTGCACCTGGCGGGTGGCGACCGACACCTGCGCCCAGTACAGCACCGCAACATTCGGATTGCCCGGCGCCGGAGTGGTATTGTTGGCTGTGATTTTGACGGTTGTGCCGGTCGCCGCGGCGAAGCCATTCTGCTTGGCGAAGAGACAACCGTTGTCCAGGTTGGTTTTGGGCGGGCTGTTGGGAGACGAGGTGCACGCAGTGGCCGTCGATGAGCACTGCGTCCCGGAGGTTCCCGACCCGCTGCACGTGACCGAGTTTCCGCTCACGCTGGACATCGCCGCCAGTACGGTGGCCATGGCGGCCGATTCCGCGGCGGCGTGCGCCTGCTGCCGCGTGTAGAACGCCAGCCCGGTCTCCGTGGCAAATCCGATCATGCCCAACAGAAGGAAGATTAAAAGCGTGGCCAGCGGCAGCACCTGCCCTCGCTCGCGCCCGTGTTTCAGTCGCATAACTCCCTCAGAATAAGACTCGCTGTGCCGAATATGCCCATAAGTTGTAACCTCCGTAATTGGCCCCTTTGGACCCCGGCCACATCACCGGCAACACCGTGTTGACCTGGTATTGCATCTGGACCTGGATAAGGGTGCCCACCGTGCTGTCGGCAGCCGGCGGCCACGCGTTGCTATTGGACGTGCAACTCGACACCGGGTTGCAGTTATAGGTCTTGCTGGGTGAAGTCAACGTCAGATTGAGCGTGCTGGAACTTAGGCCCATGGCGTAGCTTTCGGCAGTCGTTGCCACAGTGCCCACCGTGAGGGCACAGTTGTTGGTGCCGCTGGAGCAATGCTTGCCATGAACCGCGACGTAGCGGTTGAGTTCCTTAGCGGCATATGCAAGGGTCGTATAAGTCCACATGGCGAGCCCGATCTCGACGATCGAGACGAAAACAAGGATCATCGGGACGCCTACCAGCGCGAATTCAAGGACCGTACTGCCCCTCGACCGGCGCCGTCTTGTCATTGCGTCACCAACCTCATCTGGACCGTCCGGTCAAATGTGTATTTGCCGGGCAAGGCGCCGGGTATGGGTATCAATTGGGGGCTGGTGTAGGTTACGCTCACTTGCGAGGCCTCCGCGTTGTCGACGCCGGTCACCTGGGTCGCCGTAACCATCACGGGAGAAGCGCTGCAAGTCGTCACGGATGTGCCGACATTGGGCAGCGCTTGAAGTTCCGCCAGCGCGTAAGTGCAGGCGGTGGCGGCGTCGGCGGCGGTAGACTTGCTCTGCGATGTGTACCAGGCCGCTACGCGCGCGGCATTTTGAGTACTGATCAACGCGTAGCTATAAAACCCGAAATCGAAGGCGCCGACGAATAGAAACAACACCCAGGGCAGCATCAGCGCCGTTTCCAGAACGGCATGACCGCGTTCGCGTGCGGCGATCTTGCGGGGAACCCTCATTACGACCCAATCATAGTCGGAAGGAGGGACGGCAGACAATTACTCTTAAGTTAATTGCCGATAGTTAGTCCGCAGTTGGAGGGCGGCCAATCTTGGCCGCAGCCGCCTTTCAGGCGGCTCTGGCGCCCCTAACAGCTTGAACTAGCGGAGCATCTCCTCCACCGGCGTCTCCGGCAGGATGCCGTGGCCCACGTTGAAAATGTGGCCGGGCCGCGTCCCGGTGCGCTTCAGCAGCTCGGCGATCTTCATCTTCAGCTCCCGCAGCGGCGCGAACAGCGCCACCGGGTCCAGGTTGCCTTCGACCGCCGAGCGGTAGCTGATGTCCGTCCAGGCCTGGTCGATATTCACGCGCCAGTCCACTCCCATCACGTCGCCGCCCGCCGCGTGCAGCTCGCGGAAGAAGCCCGAAGCGCCGGTGCCGAAGTGGATCACCGGCACCTTGCCCGCCAGCGCGCGCACCACGCCCTGAATGGCCTCGCCGACATAGCCCAAGTCATCGGTATTGGCCGTGGACAGGCTGTCCACGTCGGCGTTGGTGTGGACCGGCACCGCTTGAGGCCCCGGAGCGTGACCTGTGCGAGGTGGTCCCGGTTGGTGCCTGGTCTATCTTCCGAGCACGACGTCAATCCCTGCCAATAGCAACTCCAGCTTTGCACGCTGAAGCTTGCCTGCGGGCTCGGTCAAAAGGTCCCTATCCAGAGCCACGATTTGAGAGACGTTCGCCACGGAATCCTTCGGCAGACCAGTAACGCGCGCCGGAAGAGCGACGTTGCCCGGTGCGTCTGCCCATCGAAGATTGCTGGTCGGCGGAACGCAAACGACAGTGGCGATCCGGCTGCGGTTCAGTGCATCGCCCTGCACTACGACGACGGGCCTTCTGAACCCCGGCCCAGACCCGGTGGGAGCGGGCAGATCGGCCCACCAGACCTCGCCCTGTGAGATCACCACTCGCTTCCCGCCAGAATACGGCGGCCGGCAGCGGAAGTGAACTCGTCAGTCGAGCGCTCCAACCCGGCGCAAACGCGATTCATAGTCTCGGTGACCTCCTCGGCCGCGTGCCGCGCCAGGTATTCCCTAACGGCATCGCTGAACAACCGGCTGCGAGACTTCTTGGTGCGCTTGGCCAGCCGCTCTGCGCCCGCAAACACATCGTCCGGAATGGAGACCGCCGTCTTCATACCCTCAGTATAACCGGCGTGGGCCGGGTAGATGTTGGGTGCAGAACAGTCTGTTCGGTGGTGTCCCTTGCCAGGAGTGCAGCGGGCTCCCTTGAAGCCGTGCATTTAGCTTGCAAGTTCGTTAGAGTTAGGGGACGTCGACGAGCTCAAGAAGAAGTAGCCTCGAGACAAGTCGGTGACAGGCAAGAGGACAGGCCGGAGTCCTGTCCCACCTACAGCTTGAACTCGCGCACCATCTCCACGCAAGCCTTCACATTCTCCACGGGGGTCTCCGGCAAAATCCCGTGACCCACGTTGAAAATGTGACCGGGCCGCGTCCCGGTGCGCTTCAGCAGCTCGGCGATCTTCATCTTCAACTCCGGCAGCGGCGCGAACAGGGCCACCGGGTCCAGGTTGCCTTGCACCGCCGAGCGATAGCTGATGTCCGTCCAGGCTTGGTCGATATTGACGCGCCAGTCCACTCCCATCACGTCGCCGCCGGCCGCGTGCAGCTCGCGGAAGAAGCCCGAAGCGCCGGTGCCGAAGTGGATCACGGGCACGCCGGTCGCGCGGATGCGCTCGATCAGCGCGCGCGAATAGGGCTGCACGAAACGGACGTAATCGTCCGGTCCCAGCGCCCCCACCCAACTGTCGAAGACCTGGATACAGCGGGCCCCGGCGCTCACCTGCAGGCTGGCGAAGGGGGCCTGCACGTCCACGATCTTGCCCATCAGCCTGCGCCACAGGATCTCGTCGGAATACATCATGCGCTTGGTGCGGATGTAATTGCGCGACGCGCCGCCCTCGATCATGTAGCTGGCGAGGGTAAACGGCGCGCCCACGAACCCGATCACCGGCACCTTGCCCGCCAGCGCGCGCACCACGCTCTGAATGGCCTCGCCGACATAGCCCAAGTCATCGGTATTGGCCGTGGACAGGCTATCCACGTCGGCGTTGGTGTGGACCGGATTATCGATACGCGGGCCTTCCCCGGTGGCAAAACGCAGCTTCAAGCCCATGGGCTCCACGGGCAGCAGCAGATCGGCGAAGATGATGGCGGCATCCACGTCCAGTATTTCGACCGGTTGCAAGGTGACTGCGGCGGCCAGGTCCGGGCGCTTGCAGATTTCCAGGATGTCGTGCTTCGACCGGATCTCCCGGTACTGGCGCAGATAGCGGCCCGCCTGGCGCATGAACCATACGGGGCGAACGTCGGTGGGTCTGCGCTTGCACGCATCCAAAAAGCGGCTTGTCATGGGAGCCACGCGCATGGCTGTTCCGTCCTGTCTTCGCAAAAGAAAGCGCGAAATCGGTGGGGATTATGTTGCGCCGCCCACTGGCGGCCATTGATGAAGAACGGTTTGGCCCAGGCCTCGCTGTCGATGGTGCGCGGGGTGATGAGCGAAACCGATAACATGCCCGGCGCCGGATAGCCGGTGCGGGGGTCCATAATGTGGCTGTAAACGTGGCCTTCGGCGCGAAAGAACTTCTCGTAGCTGCCGGAGGTGGACATCGACTCGTTCTTCAAGAAAACCTCGGCTACGCTGGCGCGCTCGTTGCGGGGGTCGCGGATGGTGATGCGCCAGCCGCGCGGTTCGTTGGGGGGCGCGCCCAGTCCGTAGATGCTGCTGCCGGAGGCCGCCACCAACGCAATGGCGATGCCCTTGCGCTTCAACACGTCGACCATGCGGTCCACGGCGTAGCCTTTGCCGATGCCGCCGGGGTCCAGTTCCACGCCCGGCCGGTCGAAGCTGATGGACTGGCCAGCGGGGTCCAGATGTACGTGCCGGTAGCCGACGCTCGCCATGGCCGCCATCACCTCGGCGCGGTGCGGCAGGTGGCCGGTTCCTTTGTAGAAGCCCCAGACTTTCATCAGCGGCCCGACCGAGATATCGAAGGCCCCTTCGCTCTGGCGGCTGTATTCCTGGCAGTCGGCCAGCAACTGGAACAGCTCGGGCGAGACGCGCACCGGGTGGCGGGCAGCCTCACGGTTCACCTCGCTCCACTCGCTGTCGGGCTTATAGTTGGAGAGCATACTGTCCAGTTGCCGCGCTTCGTCGAAGGCAGCCTCGACGGCCCCCTCCATTTGATCCCGGTCGTAACCATAGACGGCTATGGAATAGGCGGAGCCCATGGCCTCGGCGCTCTGTTCCAAGCGCAAAAGCTCCCGGGCGGCCTGGGCAGGCCAAGCGCACCGCCCCACCGTCAACAAAAACAAAACTACCACAGTTTGTTTGACTTTAGGGCTGATTTTCCGTAGACGCACGCTTTTTTTTCGCCCTCTTCAACAGAATCTCGACCCGCGTGGCGGCGTCGGGGTAGTGGTCCGGCTCGAAATGCAGCTCGGGAATCCTCCTGAGGTTCAACCGGCTGGCCAACTCATGCCGCAGGTAGTTACGGGCATGCTCCAGGGCGGCCATGGCTTGGTGCTGCTCGTGCTCGTCCCCGCCCAGGGCGACCTTGACGATGGCGTGGCGCGAGTCCGGACTCACGGTCACGTCTGTAACATCCACCAAGGCCAGGCGGGGATCGGAAAGCTCAAACCCGACGATCTCGGAAAGTTCCTCCCTGACCGCTACGGAAACCCGGCGGGAACGATGCTCATCCATGGGAAACCCGTGGCTGGTGGATAGTGGCTAGTGGTCGGTGGCGAAGCACAACAACCATCCACCAGCCACCTCCCACCAGCCACCGTCTTTTCACATCCATTCGACCGTCGCTCCGGTCAGCTCCGCGCCCAGCAGCGCGGCCGCTTCGTCTTCGACCGACTGCAATACCTGTTGGGCGTGGCCGTGGTCGGAGGACACGGTCACCGCCGCCACCACTGCCCGCTGCCACAGATCCTGACAGTCGATCTCCGCCACCGCCACGTTGAACTTGCCGCGCAGCCGGTCCTTCAGGCTCTTCACCACGTGGCGCTTGTCCTTCAAGGAGTGCGAGTTTTCCAGTACGATTTCGAGCGTCAGCACACCGATCGTGGCCACGGCGCCTCAGGCGAAAACTTCGGTGGCCACGCGCTCGGTGACGAACGCCTCGATGATATCGTTCTGCTTGATATCCCCGTAGTTCTCCAGCGTGATGCCACACTCCATGCCGCTCTTCACTTCGCTGACGTCGTCCTTGAAGCGGCGCAGCGAGCTGATCTTGCCGGTGTAGACCACCACGTTGTCGCGCAGCAGGCGCACTTCGCTGTCGCGCGTGATGGAGCCATCCTGCACCTGGCATCCGGCCACGTTGCCGACCTTGGTAATGCGGAAAGTGTCGCGCACCTCGGCCTTGCCCCGGTAGACTTCCTTGTACACCGGTTCCAGCAGGCCGGTCATGGCCTTCTTGATTTCGTCGGTCAGGTTGTAAATGATGGTGTGCAGCCGGATATCCACTTTTTCCTGCTCGGCCAAAGCCGTAGTGTTGCGCTCCGGGCGCACGTTGAAGCCGATGATGATGGCATCCGACGCGGAGGCCAGCAGCACATCGGACTCGTTGATTGCGCCCACGCCGGAGCGCAGCACGCGAATCTTGACCTTATCGTTGGACAGCTTCTGCAGCGTATCGCTGAGCACTTCGGCGGAGCCGCCCACGTCGGCCTTGAGGATGATGGGCAGTTCGGTGACTTCGCCCGCCGCCAGCTTCTTGTGCAACATCTCCAGGGTGATCCGGCTGCTCTTGGCCAGGGTGGCTTCGCGCACTTTGGCTTCGCGGAAAAGCACGATCTGCTTGGCCTTGGCGGTGTCGGTCACTACCTGGAAATCGTCGCCGGCTTCCGGCATGGACTCCAGACCCAACACTTCGACGGGCGTGGAAGGCTCGGCCTCGCGAATCGGTTCGCCGCGGTCGTTCAGCATGGCGCGCACTTTGCCGAAGACCGCGCCGCAGATGAAATAGTCGCCCACGCGCAGCGTGCCGTTGCGCACCAGCACGGTGGCGACTGGGCCGCGGCCCCGATCCAGCTTGGCTTCCAGCACGTTGCCCGAAGCCGGGCGGGCCGGATTGGCTTTGAGATCCTGCAGATCGGCCACCAGCAGAATCATCTCCAGCAGCAGATCCAGGTTGATCTTCATCTTGGCGGAGACGGGCACCGTCACCGTATCGCCGCCCCAATCCTCGGCCAGCAAGCCGCGGTCGGCGAGTTGCTGCTTGATGCGCTCCGGCTGCGCGTCGGGCTTATCGATCTTGTTGATGGCGACGACAATGGGGACCTTGGCCGCGCGGGCGTGGTCGATGGCCTCCAGCGTTTGGGGCATCACGCCGTCATCGGCCGCTACCACCAGCACCACGATGTCGGTCACCTTGGCGCCGCGCGCACGCATGCGAGTAAACGCCTCGTGGCCGGGGGTGTCGATGAAAACCACTTTGCGGCCGTCTTTCTCGACGTAATACGCGCCGATATGCTGGGTGATTCCGCCCGCCTCCTTGCCGGCCACGTTGGCTTCCCGGATGGCGTCCAGCAGCGAGGTCTTTCCGTGATCCACGTGGCCCATGATAGTGACCACGGGGGCCCGTTTGAGCAGGTCTTTCTGCTCTTCGGCAACCTCCACTTTTTGCTGCGATTCCTCTTCGTAAGTAATTGTGCTGGTGGATGCGCCGAACTCGCGTGCGATATCGGTCGCCAGCTTGGAATCCAGGGTTTGGTTGATGGTGGCGAGGATATTGCGGTCCATCAGTTTCTTGATGACGATGCCGGCCTTGACATCCAGCTTTTCGGAAAGCTCCTTGACCGTGATGCCTTCGGTAACGGTGATCTCGCGGCTGACCGGGGGCGGCCCGGAGGAGGCTTGGCGGCGCGTCGAAGGGCGCAGAATCTTCTCTTCCGGCTCGGCGCTGCGATCGCGCTGTTGCGGGCGGCCGCGATTGCTGCCGGGGCGGCGCTGCTGATCTGGCAGGGGCGGCGCGACCGCTGGTTCCATACCCCGGGGACGCGACGTCGTGGGATGCATGGGGCGCGGACCGCCACCGGGGCGCATGGGGCTGCCTGGGCGGACACCCGGAGCACCCGGGCCTGGGCGGAGGACGGCGGGCTGGCCCGGACGGAGCGGTCCGCGGGGCTGGTAAATAGGCTGTCCGGGGGCTGGAGCGCTCTGCGGCCGCGGGGGGCCAGGACTGAGAGGACGGCCCGGCGCGGGAGATAAGGGCATGCCGGGAGCGGCGGCGCGGGGCTGGCTTAGCCTGGCCGCCAAATCCGCGCGCGGCGGCACTACGGGACGCGCAGCCGGCTGCCCGGCAAGTGGGCGCGCAGGTGGTCTGGGCGCGGAGGGCATGGGAGTTCCGGGCGCCGCCGGTAGGGCGGGGCTTCCCCCCGATGCCGGCGCGATTGGCGCGCGCGCCGCCACACCGGGCCGGGTGAGAATCGGAGCCGATGGAGATAGGGGTTCGTTGACGCCGGGCGGCATCGGTTGACGCGGTCCGGACAGCACCTGGCCAGGCCGCGGTTGCGGTACGGGCCGGGCCACGGGCGGCGTCGGGCGGCCGGGCGCAATCACCGCCGCCGGGGGCATTGTGGGCGGAGGCGCGGGCGCGGGTCGTGGGGCCGCGGGCGCAGCGGGCTGAACGCCGGACGGCGAACTGCCTGCCAATGGCGGACGAATGGGATGCGCCAAGCGGCCTGCCGGACGATCCGGCGCGGTCTTTCCGGCAGCCGGTTCGGCGGGCTGCTCTACGGCGGCAGCGGGGGCGGACGGCTGGCCCGCCAAGCTAACCGGCGCAGCTTCCGGAGCCGGCGACGTCTCCACTGCCGGGGCTGGCGGCACGGGAGGCGTGGCGGCGCGCGCTTCCGGTTCCGCGTACTCCTCGGGAACCTCATGGCCGAAGAACCGCCGCAGTTTGATGGCGACGTCTTCGTCGATCGAGCTGGAATGGGTCTTCTTCTCGGTTACGCCCAACTCGGGGAGCTTGTCCAGAATCTCGTGCGCTTTGACTTCCAGCTCCCGAGCCAGCTCATTAATACGAATCTTGTTCATAGATACAAAACTGTCTTGCGAGACGCACCTCACTCGTTTTGCGAACCGCTGTCTTCCGACTCGTCGTGAGAAACGCGCCCCGAGTCTATTATGGTATCAGACTCGCCCGCGATCTCGATGTCTTGCGGTTCCCCGGCTTCCGCGGCCGCCGCGGTTTCCACTTCGCTTTCCGCCGCGGGTTCAGCGGCAGCCTCCACCTCGGGCGCCGGGACGGCCTCCGCCGCAAGCGGCTCACCGTCTGGGATTTCGGCCTCGGTTTCGGCTGCGGCTTCGTCCTCGGCCGCCGCCGGCGCGGCTTCTTCAAACTGGCTGTAGTAACCGGTCACCGAATCCCGAATGCTCTCCACCATTTCCGGATCGATGCCCGGAATCTCCTGCAACTGCTCCGGCGTCATGCCGCCCAGCTTATCGATCACGCTCACCCCGGCCCCCGCCAGCATCCCGGCCAGTTCTTCACTCAAGCCATACGCGATCAGCGCGGACACCGGCTCCGGCGGATTGACCAGGGCGGCCATGGCGGACTCCACCTCCTGGCGCTTCTCCTCTTCGCTCTTAATGTCCACCTTCCACCCAAGCAGCTTGGCCGCCAGGCGGACGTTCTGGCCCTTCTTCCCGATGGCGAGCGAAAGCTGCGAATCGTCCACGATCACTTCCATGTGCTTTTCGAGCGCGTCGACGATGGTCACGCGGCTGATCTTCGCCGGGCTCAATGCGTGCGTGGCGAAGGTCACCGCATCCTCGGAGTATTCGATGATGTCGATCTTTTCGCCGCGCAACTCGCGGATGATGGATTGCACGCGCATGCCTTTCATGCCCACGCAAGCGCCCACGCTATCCACATCGCGGTCGCGGCTCTGCACGGCGATCTTGGTGCGCTCGCCGGCTTCCCGCGCGCAGCCCTTGATGGTCACGGTGCTGTCGTAGATCTCCGGAACCTCCTGCTCGAACAGCCGCATCACCAGCTCCGGAGCGGCGCGCGAGACCAGTACGCCCGGCCCCTTGCTGGATTTGTCCACCACGCGGATCACACAGCGCACGCGATCGCCCACGCTGTAACTTTCCAGGCGGGACTGTTCCTTCTTGGGCAAGCGCGCTTCCGTCTTGCCCAGATCCAGAATGTAATCCGGACCCTCCACCCGCTTTACGGTGCAGTTCACCAGTTCGCCGGTGCGGCCGGAGTACTCGTTGAAGACCGTCTCCCGCTCGGCCTCGCGCACCTTCTGGAAAATCACCTGTTTGGCGGTCTGCGCCGAGATACGGCCCAGTGAGTCGGTCTTCTTGGGAATGCGAATCTCCGCGCCGATCTCGGCTTCCGGATTGATGCGGCGCGCTTCGGCCAGGGTCATTTCCTTGGCCGGATCTTCCACGGCCTCGACCGCCTTCTTGACGGCGAACAACAGCAAGGCGCCGGTCTTCTGGTGCAACTCGGCGATATAGTCTTCCGTGGTGCGGAAGTGCTTGCGCGCGGCGATCAGCATGGCGTCTTTGACGGCGTCCAGAACGATCTGCGGATCGATTCCCTTTTCCTTGCTCAGTATCTCGATGGACTGAAAAATCGTTTCCAAAATGTGCCTCTTCTGTTTTGTCCCTGGATTGTTAGCCCGATGGCGAGGAGGGATTTACCACTCAAACTTCAAATTCGCCTTTTCCACCTGTTCGAACGGGAAGCGGATCTCGCGGCCGGCGGCGTCCAGACTGATCACGCCGTCGGTAAAGCCAGCCAGGGTGCCCTCCCAATGGCGCTGGTTTTCGACCGGCGCGCGCAAGGTGACCTTGGCCTTCTTCCCCTGGAACCGCTCGTAGTCGCGCGGTTTGAGCAGCTTGCGCTCGAGGCCCGGCGAACTGACCTCCAGCGTGTAATGGCCGGGCACCACATCCTCGACGTCCAGAATGGTCCCGACCTGGTGCGAGATCAGCTCGCAATCGCCGTGGGTTACGCCCTCGGGCTTATCGATAGAAATGCGCACAAACTGGTTTTTCCCGCCGCCTTTGACTTCCACTTCGACGACTTCAATGCCTTCGGAGCCCGCCACCCGCTCGGCGATCTCCTCGATGCGCGACGATATTGCCGGCTTCATATGATCCGCTTCAATCCACGCCCCAACAAAAAAGTGGGCTTTCGCCCACTCGTCAGGTTCGACACTCCAAGGACTATTGTACCGCGGCTGGGGGGAAATGCAAGTTAGTTGGAGATGGGTGCAGGGCCGGGGGGCGAGCGTCTGACGAGCGGATGGTGGGGCGGGCGCCCTCGCCCGCGTCGGACCCCCGGTCCGACAGCCGAGCCATACGCTAGTGCGGTGTCCAAGAAATAACGGTACAGCAGATTAGCTGTGGGGCAGGCCATCGTTTTTCGTGGCCTGCCGAGTTCGAGCACGGTGCGCAGACGACAATCAACGATCGTCTGCGCCACGCCGGGCACCGGAACTGTACAGTTAATTCGCGGACACTAGACTAGAGACCATCCAGATAGCAGGTAAAGAATGGCTTCTCCCTCAACCAGGTAACCTGTTTGAAATGATTCAAAGAGAAAGGGATTGTGCCCTCGCGGTCGAGTTGAACCATGCCGCTGTGCACGCTTCGAATATTGGAATAACTGTAGCCCTTCGGCAAGTCGAAAAACTCGAAGCTAAAAGAGGTGCCGTACGAGAACCGCATATCATCATCGATCTCAACGACGAACGCAGTCCAGCCCATCGTCGTTTCACCATGGATTTCCTTCAGTGTTCTTATCGGCCTGGCAAACGGCGATGCTTCAACCCGGCGGATATGGTAATCAGCCACATGATGCCGTAACCGCCCGATACTGGTCCGGCTCCTTCCTCAGTTGCTCGAATCGCTTGATAGCCAGATCCACCTGTTTGCCTCTGCTCTGGAACACCACGCAGGGCAGATATGTTTCGTTCATGAGGTAAGCCGCCGCCCTGTACCGGTTGCCCTAGATAGCATCCGGCAGCGGTTCGATCTCCTCCCTCAAAAAACGGCCCAACTCAGTACCGTCCATCGTCACATCTAAGACATTGTAGCGTTACCTTCGGTTCCTGCCTTGGCCGTCGCAATTCCGGCAAAACGTTGGTATCGAGGAGCCACGCCATTTAGCGTCCGCTCCCAACTCGTCGGGGCTGCGGCCCTGCTCGGCGGCGGAGTGCGTCAGCTTCGCCTCCAGTTCTCCGGCAGGAAGGCCGCTGCGGGGCAATCTCAAGAGGCGCGTTCTTACCGCTCCCGGATCGGAGTTATCAAGCGACAGCCTGCAGGCCATTCTTGGCGACCAGAGTGAGCAGTTTCAGGGACGCTCCCCTGGGATGCTTTTCACCGCGTTCCCACTGGCTCACCAAACCGGATGTCACGTTGAGATGGCGGGCAAAAACCGCCTGGCTCGCGCCCTCCCGCACACGCAGCGCGCGGATCTCCTTGGGTTTCAATGGCCGCACTGGCGTAAGGCACAAGTCGTCGAATTCATGCATGGTGCGTTTGCCGATTACGCCGGCAGCACGGAGACCTTCGGCGGTCTCGTGGATGGATGCCATCACAGGACTACGGTATTGCCTCTTCATCGCACATCACCTCTATCAAGGTTCCGTACGCAAGCGCACGGGCGATGGCCTTGCCGTCGAAGGCCATCAATTCGGATGCGAGCCTTTTGAGGGCGGCCAACTCGTCCGGACCGATGTTGCCCTTTTCATCCTTGGCGAAACCGTGAACGAAGACGGCCCGTGCACCGCCAAGGTCCGCGGCGATTAGACTACGCTCGGCATCCTGGATGGCTTTCGAAAGCGCGGCGTCATCAAGGCCGGCCTTCCTCGCAAAGCGCATGAATGCCTCATTCTTGAATATCCGCACTTTTTTGCCAGAACTCGTTCGGCTCTAACTCTCCGCGGTTAGTATAACACTCTGTGCTATAGATGGGCGCCGCGGACAAGTCGGCGGCGGGGAGCAAACCGCGCAAGAAGGCCGCGTCCAGCCAGCGCCGGAAGCACGCTGGCAGGCGTGCGGAAATCGCGGCGGCCGGCGGAGGAATAGCAGGCGCTTTCTAAGGCTGAACGCGTCCGGCAGATCCAGGTCTCTCAGTCAATAGCGGTAGATTGTGCTAACCTCAATCAAACCGATGCCCCCTTCGATCCCCAAGCAATCGCGACTCCTGCTACTCGCGTGGCTTGCCGCGTTGCTATTGGGCCTGCCCGCGAAGGCGCCTGCGCAAGCGATCACGGAGTACAGCATCCCAACCAAGACCAGCCTTCCCTTCTCCGTCACTCCGGGGCCGGACGGCGCTCTCTGGTTTACCGAAGCGCATGGAAACAAGATCGGGCGCATTTCGACCGAAGGAGCCATCACCGAGTACCCCATCCCCACGCCGGACAGCAAGCCGGTATGGATCGTGGCGGGGCCGGACGGCGCACTCTGGTTCACCGAAACAGGCGGTAACAAGATCGGGCGCATCTCCACCGGCGGCGCCATCACCGAGTTCCCGCTGCCCACACCCGGCAGCGACCCATGGGACATCGTCAACGGACCCGGCGGAGCGCTTTGGTTCACCGAGCACGGAGGCAGCTTAAAGATCGGCAGCATTACTACCGATGGGAAGCTGGCTGAATACCGCCTGCCCCTCGCTCCTTGGGACCTCGGCGCGGGGCCCGATGGAGCGATCTGGTACACCGAATGGACCAGCAACAAGGTGGCGCGCATGACCACCGCTGGCGTGGTCACCAACCAGTTCACGGTCCCCACCCTAAGCAGCGCCCCGAACGTCATCATTACCGGCCCCGATCTGTTGCTGTGGTTCACAGAGTATTCGGGCGACAAGATCGCCAGTATGACCACCGCCGGTGTCTTTACCGAGTATCCGGTGCCCACCTCCAACAGTCAGCCGGGTAACATCGCCGTGGGTCCCGATGGCGCGCTCTGGTTCACCGAACACGCAGGCAACCGGATCGGACGCATCACTCTCACGGGCGCGATCACGGAGTATCTCGTGCCCACGCCTGCGTCCGCCCCTATGGTGGTCGAACCGGGCCCCGATGGCGCTCTGTGGTTCACGGAGTATTATGGCAATAAGATCGGGCGCATCGCCACGCCTTGACCGACTGATTCGCAGTAACCCGTCACGCCATTCGCGCGTTTTAAGAGATTGGAATAACAACTTATGCGGCTGCTTCTGGTGGCTGGGATTTTCACCGTTTGGGGATGCCTGGCGCAAGAGCCGGCGCTGACAATTCCGGCGGGGACCGGGATCATGTTGGGACTGACTGGTCCCGTGTGGGCCAAATCCGCCCAACCGGGAGAGACCGTTTACACGGAGACCACTTTCCCCGTGGCTGTCAACGGCGCCATGGCGATCCCGCCCGGCACCTATGTCAAGGGGACCATCGATATCCTGTATCGGCCCAGCGCGAGATCGGATCGCGCCGAATTCCGGATGAGTTTCGCCGAGATCGTCTTTGCCAACGGCTACACCGTCGCGCTTCCCGCGGCCGTCGCCACGGTGAATGTGCTGGTGGCGCCGCGCAGCGATGTTTTGCTCGACAACGGCTCGCAGTTCGAAATGGTTTTGGAACAGCCGCTGACGTTGGATGCGGCGGCCATCGCGGCCGCGGTGCGTGTGTCCAGACCGCCCAAACCGTGGGATTGGAAATCGGCGTCGCTATGCCGCCCCATTCCGCCACCGCGGGGACCTCGGACACTTATATACCGGGCACTCCAGGCACGCCTTCCACCACGATACCGGGTGGCCCCGGCATGCCGTCCACGACCATCCCAGGAACGTCTGGCACGCCGGGAACTCACATCCCCGGCACTCCCGGATCCCCCGGACTTCCGTGCCCGGGACCGCCGGCGACGATTTCAGCGCCCGCCGCGCACAAAGAATCGTTCGCCCTCGTCCATCCCGCGCGCGAGGCCGGGCGGACACTGCCTGCCGGCAGCTACGAAATTGCCTGGGAAGGGCTGGGACCGCCGGCTCAGGCGCGTATTCTCAAGCACGGCAACCCGGTGGCGACCGTTCCGGCGATGGTGGTCGCGACAGGCAAGAATGCGCCCGCCAGTACGACTGCGTGGCGCACCAATCCGGACGGTTCGTTCTCATTGGAATTGCTTCAGTTCAAGGATCGGAATTTCGCCCTGCGCTTCGAGCCTTGAAACGCTCGCGCAAAACGGAGAGACAAGTTCATGCGACTGCTCGCCTTCGCAACACTGCCGACAGCCTTGGCCCTAGGCTGCCTGGCGCAGGAACCGGCGCCGCCAGCCGCCGGATCGCCCGCCATCACCGTCCCGGCGGGGACCAAAGTCCCATTACGGCTGACCAGTCCTTTGGGGACCAAAACCGCGCGGCCAGGCGACGCTGTGCATGCCGAAGCCGCTTTCCCCGTGACAGCTTTGAACACGGTGGCGATTCCTCCAGGCACCTACCTGGACGGGGTTATCGACCAGGTGACCCGCCGCGGCTCTCATGCCGGGTTCACCATGCACTTCACCCATATGGTTTTCACCAACGGTTACACGGTATCGTTGTCCGCCGCCACTGCGGACACGCGCGCCGGACTGTTGCCTACCGGCGGCATGGCTTTCCAATCCACCACCCCGACGGTTTCTCAACCATCGCTGCCCGGACCCAGCAGGGGTGCGATCATTGGATTAGGAGTCGGCAGCGCCGTGGCCGCGGCCGCCGCGGCGGTGATCTTCGGCCGCCGCGGGGGCGATCTTTATATGCGCGCCGGGTGGAGGTTCGAGATGGTCCTTGCGGACCCGCTCTCGTTGGATGCGGAGAAAGTCGCGGCCGCCGTAGCCAACCCAACCCCGCGGTGAACCCAAGTTGGAGGGCGGGCAATCCTGCCCGCAGCCGGCTTTCAGCCGGCCCGCGGGGCCTCCAGGCCCCGCTCTTCGCGGCGGCCACGATCCACCGGCGGCGGTGCTTTTCAACCATCGTACATCGCAGACCCCGCATCAAAAGTCAGCGTTGTCAATACATTGCGGTTTGGTCCGCCGCGTGCCCATTGAAGGAACGTGAAACCCGAGGGAGGTGGATCATGACGAATACTAGAATTCAGTTGGTTGTTCGCCGGGCGCTGTGCCTGGCTTGTGTGCCTCTCCTGGCGGGCGGCCTGTTGCCCGCGCAACAGCCTGCGCCCCCCGCGCAGAGTGCCGCGCAATACCTTTCTCCCCAACAGTTGGACACCCTGGTGGCGCCTGTCGCGCTGTATCCGGATCGCTTGCTCGGCCAGATCATGGCCGCGTCCACGTATCCGCTGGAGATCGCCGAAGCGGCCCAGTGGCTACAGCAAAACCCCAACCTTCAAGGCGCCCAACTAGTTGACGCCGCGCGCCAGCAGAATTGGGATCCCAGTGTGCAGGCTCTGGTCGTTTTCCCGGACGTGCTCACCAGGCTGAGTTCCGACGTTCGCTGGACCACCGATCTGGGCAACGCATTCCTCGCCCAGCAGGCCGACGTGATGAACGCCGTGCAGCGCATGCGCGCGCGAGCCGCTGCGGCCGGCAAACTCAGGTCCAACGGACAGCAGACCGTCACCAACGAGACCCAGGGCGATCAGTCGGCGATCGACATTCAACCGGCCAATCCCGAGGTCGTCTACGTGCCCTACTACAATCCTCAGTACATCTGGGGACCGCCCGCCTACGGCTATTATCCGCCGTGGGATTACCTGGACATCGGCTATGGAATGGGATATGGATTCGGCCCCGGCATTTACCTTGGCGGCTTTTTCGGCGGCCTGGGATGGGGCGGCTGGGGCTGGGGATTTAACTGGTTCGGCCGCGGGCTCTTTCTGAACCCGTTCTTTTTCAATCATTACGGTTTCGGCGGGCGCGGCTATGGAGGTGGCGGAGTGTGGGCGCACAATCCCGGCCATCGGATGGGCGTCGCCTATTCAAACCGTGCCCTCAATGGCCGCTACGGCGCGGCATCGGGCGCCAGCGCCAGATCCTCGTATGCGGGATCGGCCGCGTCACGGTACAATTCGGCTCCGCGAGCCAGTGGAGCCCAAGCCGGCGGTTGGAATCATTTCGGCCAGACGGGGTCCACCGCCAGCCAGGGTGCGCGCAGCTACGGCTCCGCCCGAACCAATGGCGGAGGCAGCGCCTATCGCTCGAGCCCGTCATATGGCGGCAGCAGCGGATACCGCGCGAGCCCATCGTACGGCGGCAACAGCGGATATCGCGCGAGCCCGTCATACGGCGGCAATTACGGCGGAAGCCGCGGCACGCCCAGCTATCGTTCCAGCCCGTCGTCCTCCAGCCGTTCTTATAGCGGCGGTGGCTCAAGCCGTTCGAGCGGCAGCAGCGTCCACAGCAGTGGTGGCGGCAGCTCGCACAGCAGCGGTGGCGGAGGCTTCCACGGCGGTGGCGGCGGATCCCATGGTGGCGGCGGTCACCGCTAACGCATAGTCAAGCAGTGTATTCCGGGGGCCGAATCACTCCTCACACGGAGCGGCCCCCAAAAATCCTACCGCTAATCCCTCAGTCAATCCCTTACCCGCTTCCCGCCACGCTCCCCATCCTTTCGAGACGCCGCGGCGCCAAGCTCCACCAGTAAGCCGCGATCCACCTTCGCCTTCACCGTCCGGCGGTCCAGGCCCAGGCGCCGGGCGGTCTCTTCGTAGCTGCCCGTGCGGCTGTAAGAGATGGTGACGTAGCGTGTCAGCAACTCATCGGCGGAAAGCCGTCCGGCGCGGGCATCCAGCGCGAATTGTTCCACAGGCGTGTGTGCACGCGGCCGGGACGGCCGGTAGTTGCTGCGGATCAGCACGTTCTTCACACACTGCTCGAGTTCGCGGTAGTTGCCGGGCCATGCATAATCCGGCGGCAGGTTGGCCGCCAGCCAGTCGAGCACTTCGCGCGCCAGCGTTTCGGCCTCGTCTCCCGCCACGCGGCGCGACATATAGAAGACCAGCTCGCGCAGAACCGCGGGGGAATCGGCCAGTTGCTCGGCCAGCGCGGGCGTCACCACCTGGTCTGAGCAAAGGCGGTAATAAAGGTCTTCGCGGAAACGCGCCTTGGCGATCAGCGCGGCCAGGTCGCGATTGGTGGCGGTGATCAGCTTGCCGCGGAACTGACGGCCGGCGGTGTCCCCGACCGGGTGGAAGGTGCGCGTCTCGATGACGCGCAGCAGCTTCACCTGAATGGCCGGGTCCAGGTCGCCGAGCTCGTCGAGGAACACGGACCCCAGTTCCGGACATACTTCCAGCCATCCCTTGCGGTCCGCCACCGCGCCCGTGAATGCGCCCCGCCGATGGCCGAATAATTCCGACTCGACCAGCGTCGGCGACAGGGCGGAGATATTAATGGGGAAGAACCCGCAGTCGTCGGCGAAGGAGAGCCGCCCCTCGTCGAAGGGGACATAGCGGGATTGCGCGATGGCGCGCGCCACCAGTTCCTTGCCGGTGCCGGACGGCCCGGTGATCAGTGTGGCGAATTCGCCCATGCGCGCGTACAGGGTGCGGCGATAGCGGCGGATATCGTGGGTGAAGATAGACTGCCAGATGGAGGCGCGCAGGCGGGCGGCCGGCATGGAACTGCCGATGACGTCGCGGAACACCTGCTCGAAGGCGCACTGGATCTGGCGGAAGCAGGCGAAGGTGTGGCGGGGATCGTGGCCGGTGGGGAAGCGTACGCCGTCGATATGGAAGAAGTGGCGCCAGTCGGCCAGGAAGTTGTTGTAGAAGCGCCATCGGGCGGGGTCGCTTTGGGCGGCGGCGGGTCCGAAGGCGGCTGCAAAAAAATGGCTGTAGTAACGCTGATAGAGGATGTGCAGGACCGCGTCTTCATAGAGCACCAGGTCCGGCCCCCGGGTCTCCACGCCCTCGCGGAGACGGGTCTGAAGCTGCTCCACCAGCGCTTCGACGCGTTCGGCGATGCGGTAGACGTTGGCGCGCGGCTCCTCGGGGTCGCGCACGTGCTGGCTCCAGACGGGCTCGCCGGCCACGAAGGCATCCCCCAGCGCGGCGCGTTCGAATTCCACCCGCTCGGGCAGGAACGGGTTCGCGTAGGCGAGTTGCGAGACGGCGTTCAGGAAGGCGCGGCTTTGCGGAGTGAGGAACATCCGTACATTTATTGTACGGATAATTATGTATTACAACTGGTCGGAATCTTCTCTAGCGAGCGCCGATTTCTTGTGGGGCAGGCCCTCGGCCTGAGGCGGCCTCTCAGGCCGCCTCTTTTTGGTTGCGGCTATCGGAAGTGGGGGTAGAACGGTCCGGCAGACGCAGGAGATCGTCCGGACAGACTTGCCGGATGGGGCCGGGAAATTCTGGTGCCGCCGAGACCATAAGCCGGGGACTGCTTTACGCCTAGATTCGCGGTTTGCCTGTCCAACTGACGGAGCAGGCGCTGAATTGTTTTCACCTCGTGCTCCTCGAAATAAGGTTCACCGCATTGGCCGCACACCCAGGCGGGAACTGCCTCCAAGGACAAATGGTAGCCCTTGCGGTCGATATGAAAGGGCGCCTGACTTTTCCTCATCTTGCCCTGGCAGTACATGCACTTCATGAAGGCCTCCCAGTCCTGAACTCCGCATCCCATTCATCCGCTTCCGGGACATGTGCCGTAATGATGGCAAGATATTCGTCCCTCGGAGAACAGACCACGTGAATCTTTCGTCCGGCTTCGCCCGTTCCCGACATCAGGCAGCTATGGCCGCGGGCGTCCTCGGGATAGTCCTCGATTGATTTCTCCCCGCAAAACAACTCCGCGCACCTCCTGCACAGTGATCATTCTATTCGAACAGGAACATTTGCCTGACAGCGTGCGGGAGGAAAAGCAGCTTTTTCCAAGCGGCGGCGTTGACCAGGGACGCGATTTCGCACATAGATAAGGGCGGCGGCCGGCCGCGTTCCAATCACTCAATATCGGCACTGCGGCCCGCCACCCGGTCCGGCGATTCGGCCACCGTCCACGGTATCATGAATAGGAAGGCCTCCCCGCACCATGCCCCTGAAAACCGATTCTGATCTGGGTATCAATAGCTGGCTCGAAGACGAGCTCTACCAACAATATCTGAACGACCGCACCGCCGTCGACGAAAGCTGGAAACACGTCTTCGAAGGCGACGGCGCCCCCTCGCCCCCTCGCCCCCTCGCCTTCCCGCCCCCTCGCCCCCTCGCCCCTTCGGCGCCCCCACCCACAGCGCCGGAAAACCTCCAGCCCCTCCGCGGCATCGCCGCCAAAATCGCCGAGAACATGAACGCCAGCGTCACCATTCCGCTGGCCACCTCGCAGCGCGTCATCCCCGTCAAGGTGATGGACGAAAACCGCCGCATCGTCAACCAGCACCGCACGCTGGTAGGCAAGAGCAAAGTCTCCTACACGCACTTGATCGCCTGGGCCATCCTGAAAGCGCTGGAAGATTTCCCCGGCCTGAACCATGCCTACGGCGAAGCCCACGGCCAGCCCGCGCGCATCGTGCATCCGCGCATCAACCTGGGCATCGCGGTCGACGTGGCGGGCAAGGACGGTGCCCGCAACCTGCTGGTGCCCAACATCAAGAACGCCGGCCCGCTGGATTTCGCGCAGTATGTCGCCACCTTCGACGACCTGGTCGATCGCGCGCGCAAAGGCAAGCTGGCGCCCGCGGATTTCCAGGACACCACTATTTCGTTAACGAATCCCGGTACCGTCGGCACCATGTCCTCCAGCCCGCGCCTGATGACCGGCCAGGGCGCCATCGTGGCCGCCGGCACCATCGACTACCCGGCCGAATATCAGGGCGCCGCGCCCGAAACGCGGTCCATGCTGGGCATCGGCAAGGTCATGTCGCTTTCCTGCACCTACGATCACCGCATCATCCAAGGCGCGGAATCCGGCATGTTCCTGGGCAAGGTGCAGGCCCTGCTGGATGGCGGCGACGGCTTCTACGAAGAGATCTTCGCCCACCTGAAGATGCCGCACCAGCCCGTACTCTGGGAGCTGGACCGCAACGTGTTGCTGCCCGGGGCAAGCGGGCGCACCGCCGAGATAGCCAAAGAAGCCGGCGTGCTCCAGCTCATCAACGCCTACCGCGTGCGCGGCCACCTGATCGCCGATCTCGATCCGCTCGGCGGCGAACCTACCAACCATCCCGAACTCGACCCGGTCACCTACGGTCTCACCATCTGGGACCTGGACCGCGAATTCCTCACCGGCAGCCTCAGCGAAGCCATCGGCGATCACGGCCCCAAGCCCGTCGCCACGCTGCGCGAAATCCTCGAGACCCTCCGCCAGACTTACTGCGGCAAAATCGGCTGCGAGTACATGAACATCCAGCATCCCGAGCAGAAGCGCTGGCTGCAGCACCGCATGGAGCCGCCTGCCAACAACTGGCCGCTCGACCGTGAAACGCGCGTGCGCATCCTGCAAGGTCTGCTCAAGGCCGAGGAGTTCGAGCATTTCCTGCACGCCCGTTTCGTGGGCCAGAAGCGCTTCGCCCTGGAAGGCGCCGAAACCGCCATCCCCATTCTCGACGAACTCCTGGAACGCGCCGCCGCGGGCAACGTCCACGAAGTGGTCATCGGCATGTCGCACCGCGGGCGCTTGACCGTGCTCACCACGGTGGTGGGCAAGCCGGTCGCCGAGATCTTCGCGCAGTTCGAAGGCGAGCTCGACCCGGCCAGCACGCAAGGTTCCGGCGACGTGAAGTATCACGTGGGCGCGCGCGGCGTCTATCGCTCCACCGCCGGCCGCGAGGTGCTGGTCTCCGTGTCGCCCAATCCCAGCCATCTGGAAGCCGTCGATCCCGTGGTGGAGGGCATCGTGCGCCCCAAGCAGGATCGCCTCGGCGATACCCAACGCGAGCGTGTGATTCCGCTGCTCATCCATGGCGACGCGGCGTTTGCGGGGCAGGGCGTGGTCGCCGAAACGCTCAACCTCTCGCAACTGGATGGGTATGCGACCGGCGGCACCGTGCACCTGATTATCAACAACCAGATCGGCTTCACCACGCTCCCCGACGAAGCCCGCTCCACGCCTTATTCCACCGACGTGGCGCGCGGCGTGCAGGCGCCCATCTTCCACGTCAACGGCGACGATCCCGAGGCCGCCATCCGCGTCGCGCAGCTCGCCTTCGATTACCGCCAGCAATTCAAGAAGGACGTGGTCATCGATATGTTCTGCTACCGCCGCCACGGCCACAACGAAGGCGACGACCCCAGCTACACGCAGCCCATCCTCTATCGCAAAATCAAAGAGCACCCGTCGGTGGGCAACCTCTATGGCGAGCGGCTGGTGCGCGAAGGCGTGCTCACCGCCGAAGAAGTCGCCGATATACGCAAGGGGTTCGCGCAGAGCCTGTCGGCGGCCTACGACGCTGCCGAAAAGAGCGGCGACCGCTTCGAGGCCCAGGAATTGGCCGCCGTTCCGAGCGACGAGATCGCCAGCTTTTGCCCGCGCACGGCGGTGAACAAGGCCACCGTCGATCGCGTCATCCGCGCGCTCACCCACTTCCCCGAAAACTTCCACCTGCATCCCAAGCTGCGCAGCTTCATCGAGCGCCGCCGCGAGGCGATCGACAAGGGCGGACCCATCGACTGGGCATTCGGCGAAGCGCTGGCATTCGGCACGCTGGCGCTCGAAGGCACGCCCGTCAGGCTCAGCGGCCAGGATTCCGGCCGCGGCACTTTCAGCCAGCGCCACCTGGTGTTCGTCGATTCAGAAACGGCCCGGAAGTACACCCCGCTGCAGCACGTCTCGCCGGACCAGGCGCGCTTCGAAGTCTTCGACAGCTCGCTGAGCGAGTACGCCGTGCTGGGCTTCGAGTTCGGCTACAGCGTGGCCGATCCGCTGACGCTGGTGCTGTGGGAAGCGCAGTTCGGCGACTTCGCCAACGGCGCGCAAATCCTGATCGATCAGTTCATTTCCAGCGCGGAATCCAAGTGGGGGCAGCCCAGCGGACTGGTGCTGCTGCTGCCGCACGGCTTCGAAGGGCAGGGGCCGGAACACTCCAGCGCCCGCATCGAACGCTTCCTGGTGCTGTGCGCCGGCAACAATATGCAGGTCGCCAACTGCACCACGCCGGCCCAGTATTTCCACCTGCTGCGCCGCCAGATGTACGGCGGCACGGACCGGCGCGGCATGCGCAAGCCGCTGGTGATTTTCACGCCGAAGAGCCTGTTACGGCACCCCAAGGCCGTCTCCACCGTTGCCGAACTGACCAGCGGCGGCTTCCGCGAAGTCCTGTGGGACAGGCCTCCCGGCCTGTCCATCACCCGAGTGGTCTTCTGTTCGGGCAAGATTTACTACGACCTGCTGGCCGCCCGCGAGGCGCGCCAGGCGAATCACGTGGCGCTGATACGCATCGAGCAGTTGTATCCCTTCGCCGAGAGCGACGCGAACGACGCGCTGCTGCGCTATCCGCTCACCGCCGAAGCGGTGTGGGCGCAGGAAGAGCCGCGCAACATGGGGCCGTGGCGCTTCATCGAGGAACAGTTGCAGCCGCTGCTGGCCCCCACCGGCCGTGAATTGCGCTACGTGGGCCGCGCGGAAAGCGCCAGCCCCGCGACCGGCTCCGGCCGCCGCCACCAGGAGGAGCAGGCTGCCATCACCGATGAGGCTATGTCGGACAGGCCATTGGTGGGTGGCACCGGCTTCAGCCGGTGACTGGACGCGGGGCTTCCATGGGCCGCGGTCTGAATCCTAAAAACAATCCGGCCGGCAGGTCAAGGGCGGCGGGGAAGGCATTCATCAATAGGGTTGCAAAGAAGAGGGAAACGTTGTAGGTATGGAGGAGTAGAGCCTTGCACTATCTGACGAAGACATGTCGGTGGTTGCCGTATCCTCAGTCTTATTGGTTCTCCTTCTGGGGACGCCGGTAGTGCTCGCCCAAAACGCGTCCAGCGGGTTGCTGCAACCCTTAGCGGCCCAGCCGAACCCCATTTGTGGCAATTACGCCACGATGGCGGACGAATCCTGCGGGCTTGTTGGGGAACTAGTTTTGTTCGCAGCAGGGGCTGGCTGGACATCTCTTGTTTCGCTGACGAACACGGGTAGTTCGCCTGTTGACGTCGATGCCGTTTTTGCTCCTCCGGCTGGCATGGCCGGGGCGAATGATGCGAATTGTCCCATCTATGTCAGTGGGTTCGGGCCCGCGCCATCTGTGGCCGATGCTATATTCGGCACACTCTATCCGGGAGGGTCCATCGTTTTCTCTATGTTTTACCCCGGGAAGTATAACGGGACGCTCGATCCGCCTGCGATGCCAGATCAACTTCAAACGGGCTCTATTACTGTCGCTGTCTACGGCCCCGATGAAGCGAGCCTAGAAACCGTGACGGCATCCGGATCAATCCTCGGTCCCGCCGCCAAAAGAGAGCGCCCTTCACACATGCTCATCCCGTTCGTCCACGAAGTGGGCGCCACTGCGTCCTGGAAGCTGGCCGTTCCCGAGGCTCGGGGAGTGAGCTTCGCCGTGGAAAACATCTCCTCGATCACGCAAGCAGTTACCGCAACGCTCGATATCGGTGCCAAGACTGCAACCTTCACCACGCCGCTCCTGCCTCCCACCGGGACCTACGTAGGTACGCTTACCCAGGCTTTTCGGGAGACTTTTCACCCGGAGGAGGTCCCCCTTTCTGTTGGTCGCTATGGCTCGGCCGGGCGCGGTGGCAACATCGCGTTCGAGGGCATCGGTGGCGGGCAGATCATCCCGCTCATGTTGCCGGGGCCCGATCTGGATCAATCCTAAGCCGGTTGGCCACCCCGATTTTTCAGGTAGGTTGTGAAATGGTCTTATTCGTCAGAAAGCCTCTCACGTCCGAGGATGCGCCTGATATCTCGCTTGCCGTGTAGAATCCGAAGCACGCGGATGGCGTCTTCATCCGGAACGTAGTAAATCCGAATGGCCTCAAACCCCGCAACTGGCCATGAACGTAGATCCTCAAGCTGTGGACTGGCCGAACGGCAGCGCGGACCCCCGAAAGGATGCCGGCATAGCCATTCAACGGTGCTCCGGACGGCATCCGGGAAGCGCATGGCGACTTCAGGAGCGTTCAGCGTGACGAGGTAATAGCGGAATTGGCGCACTACATCGTCGCTGGCGGCTTGTCGATACGAAGCCTTCACGAACGAGGAGCGGCTTTACGCTCGGCAAGCATGGCTTCGGTCCGCGCGTTCACCGAGCGCCAGAACTCTTCCTCCGGGAGTTCCCTCGACGCCAACCCCTCGGCAAGTAAGGTGTCCAATTCTGCCTGTGTGCCCGCAAAACCCGACACGACACGCTGTTCGACGGCAGCCAAAGCCGCATCTACGACCTGCTCAATGGATTCGTAAGCGCCCTGGCTAATGACATCCTGGACACGGCGCTCCTGTTCGGGCGTGAGTTGAATGGTCATGGCCTGTTGCTCCTCGCTTTAGGGTAAGAGAAAGTTCTGGTTAAGGCAACTCCCCAGCGTGCGGATCTTCCACGTGCTGGCGGCGCACCTTGATTTTGCTTCCGTTCTTGCGAACCACCGCGAGGTCGTAGGCAAGCTGCATCCGCAGCCACGTCTCCGCCGTGCTACCGAACGCCTTGGTTAGCCTGATCGCCATCTCCGGGCCGATGCTGGATCTGCCGTTGACCACATTGCTCAGCGCCTGCCGTGTGACGCCAAGAACCTTCGCACCTGTGGTGACGGACAATCCCAAGGGCTCAAGGCAATCATGCCGAATGCAGTGTCCGGGGTGCGGCGGGTTCTTCATGGGCACGGTGTTGTCTCCCCCTGCTATTCAGGTTACGACGTAGAAGAATAATTGTCGCTTGGCGGCGGACTCGCGATGCCTGCCGCTATTTATGATGCCCGCCCGACGCCGCCCCAGGCGCATTCACCGGCGCGCCGTCGGACGGATGGCCCGCGCGGCTCAGCGGGATCGTCTGCACCGTGCGCATCGCGCCGTCCGCGTCCGGCGCCATCACCTGAATCGACGCGGTCACCTGCGCCTCGCGGAACGATAACAGCGGCTTTCGCACCATCGCCACGCCGGCCACCAGCGCTTCTCCATCGGCCGCCGCAGAGGCGCCCCCGCCCGCCGCGAACGACGACGCCATCGGAATGCCCCCATGCGCCCCGCCTAACGCCTCCATCGCCATCGTCACGCACGGCTGCGCCGCGGTGCCCGTACCGAGCGGCTCCAGGCTTACCGTCTTCTCGGCCACCACGCCGCCGGTCTTCACATTGATGAACTCCAGCGTCACATCCACCGCGCCCGTGCCGATGTTGGCGGCGCACAGAACCAGTTTCTGTCCCGGCTCCGCGCTGGCCGGCAAACTCGCCAGCCGCAACGCCACCGGCTTCATGCCCGCCCCGGCGCTGGCCGCCGTCGCCAGTGCGAAACATGTCAACCACACGCAAGCCTTCATGAAAGCTCCTTCCTGCGCGTGAGACGCGCTGCGTCCCGGGACGGTTACCAATCGCCCCACCGGTCACACGTCGAGATAATAATTCCCCTCCCCGCATCCACCACCAGCCAAACCACTTACTAACCCGCCGCCCTCCTCGGCACCGCGCTTCCGTAACACCCGCCCGCTACTATGAAATCGGAGGGCGGGGTTTACCCCGCGCGGGACTTCAGTCCCGCCACTCCATCTCGCGAAAGGATAGATTTCCGTATGCTAATTTCCGACAAGCAACACCAAGCCAATCGGAACAATGCGCAACATTCAACCGGTCCGACGACCCCAGCGGGAAAAGAGGCCATTCGCTTCAACGCCCTCACCTACGGCCTGCGAACCCGCGTCACCATCCTCCCCGACGAAAACGCCGCGGACTACTCCCAACTCTGGGACGAGCTCGATGCCGACTGGCAGCCGCAAACCCGCACCGAACGGTGCTACCTGGAAACCATGGTCACCTCTCAGTGGTTGCTCCGCCGCGTTGCCGAGAGCGAGCAGCAGATCTACACCTTCGTCGCATTCGGCGAAGAACGCTTCAAGATGTTGACGTACGTCGCGAAGCAACGTGCGCAACTGGAGCGCTCCTTCCGCACCGCGATCGAGGACATGAAGCAGTCGCAAAAGGAGCGCCAGGCCCGTCAGCCGCAACCCGCGAAGCCCGCGCCGGCGCCCGTTCACAAGCCGGCCGAGCCGCAGGCTCCGCCCCCCGAATATGTGATGTCGGAACGCGCGGAAGCCCACCCGCTCTTCTGCGCCCCCGAAACTCCCGACACGCGTTAGTAACCCGCCCCCCTGATCTTTGACAATCCCGCAAACGACTCCAACTGATACGCAACCACTGTCTCCCCACCACCCCAAAAACACAACCACCAGCCACCAGACACCAACCACCATCCACACAACCACCAGCCACCAGCCACCAACCACCATCCACGGCGCTTTAGATCGCGCCACCTGGGCTTTGATCGTTCAAGCCCCGCCAACCGAAAACCGTGCCCGCACCTCCGCGCTGACCGCCACCGGCCGGTGCCGCTCGGCATCGATCGGACACCACATCGTGCGCGCTTTCGCCAGCAGCGTCCGGTCGCCCGCCCGCAGCAATTCGGTGAATCGCTCGAACCGCACCCGGCTGGCGCTGCCTACCCAGGTGCGCGCGATAATCCCATCGCCCAGAAACGCCGGCTGCCGGTAGTCGATTTCATGGCGCAGCACGATCCACTTTATTTTGGCCTGGTCGGCGACCGGCGCGACGGCCGTCCAGTGCGCCACCGCAGCCTCCTGCACCCACCGCAGATACGTGACGTTGTTGACGTGCCCAAGCTGATCGAGATCCGCCGGCTCCACCGGCAACACGATCTCGAAGGCTTGTGTAGCGGGACCCATCTCTCCAGTATCCCGCCCCCCTGCTATCCTGGAAACTTCGGGAATCCAAATCATCCTAAATCGAGGTAACCGCCGTGCGCGTAGTGGCCGGAGTGGATCTTGGCGGAACCGCCGTCAACTATACATTAGTCACCCAGGAGGAGGCGTTCTTAATCGAAGGCCTGTGCGAACATCCCGCCCGATCCAGAGAGGGGCCCGAGGTGTGCCTCCAGCAGATCGTTGACGGTCTGAAAAGGGCCGTCGAACAGGTCGGCCTGTGCGACGCCGATGTGGTCGTCGCCGGTCTCGACACCCCTGGACCGGCCAGCGCCGCGGGCGTCCTCAGCGCCGAAGGCTCCACCAACTTCGTGCACCGCGACTGGGGCGGGTTCGACATTCGCGGCAGCCTCTCCGCCCGGCTGGGCATCCCCGTCACCTATTTGAACGACGGCAACGCCGGCGCACTCTGGGGCCACTTCAACATCTTCGGCACCAACCGGTCGGCCACCTCCGTCACGGTGGTCATCGGCACCGGATTGGGCGGCGGCGTCATCATCGAGGGCCGCGACATCAAGGGCCGCAAGGGCTTTGGCGGCGAACTGGGACACGTGCTCCTGCCCTATCAGAATATCCGCGGCATCCACGGCCTGGTCCCCGAATGCAATTGCGGACGCACCGGCGATCTCGAATCGGTGTGCTCTCTCACGGCCATCGGGAAATCTTTTCTGCCGTACTTCCTGCCCCGCTATCCGGATCACGAACTGGGCAAGCTCGGCAACCTGAATCAGGCCGCCAAGCTGGTGCGCGGCCTCGCTGAGAAAGGCGATCCCATGTGCAAGGAGATCTTCCGCGTGCAGGCGCATGCGCTGGGCATATTCTTCGACGAGATGATCAACACCTTCGACCCCGATGCGCTGGTGGTCGGCGGGGGCGCGATCGAAACGTCCGAAGAGTTCCAGCGCTGGTTCGTCGCCGAGATTCACGCGGGCATGCCGCCGCAGCGCGAGGAACAAGCGGATATCCCCATCTACATCATGCCTAACGGCGATACCGCTGGCGCGCGCGGCGCGGCCATCGAAGCGCTGCAGTTCGCGCGCGCCAACGGTCTGTTGTAACCTTAAACTGCATATGAGCACACTCCAAAACCGTCAATTCAAGTTGACCGCCCGCCCCGTGGGCATGGTCAAACGCAGCGATTTCGAATTCGTTACCACGCCCGCAGGCGAGCCCGGTCCGGGCGAAGCGCTGGTCAGGGTCCAATACCTGTCGCTCGATCCCGCCATGCGCGGCTGGATGAATGCCGGCAGGTCTTACATTGCGCCAGTCGGCTTGGGCGACGTGATGCGCGCCGGCGGCATCGGCCAAGTGGTTGCCTCCAACGACCCCAGCCTCGCGGTCGGCGATACGGTGGTCGGCATGACCGGTGTCCAGGACTACGCCATCGTCAAAGCTAAAGACGTGACCAAGGTCGATCCGCGCCTCGCGCCGCTCCCGCGCTTCCTGGGCGCGCTCGGCATGCCCGGACTCACGGCCTATTTCGGACTGCTCGATATCGGCCAGCCGAAAGAAGGCGAGACACTGGTGGTCTCGGCGGCGTCGGGCGCGGTGGGCGCGGTCGTTGGACAGATTGCCAAGATCAAAGGCTGCCGTGTGATTGGCATCGCAGGCGGCCCGGATAAGTGCCGCTACGTAGTCGAAGATCTCGGCTTCGACGCCGCCATCGATTACAAGAACGAGGATGTGCAGCGGGCCCTGGCGCGGTATTGTCCTAAAGGCATCGACATCTATTTCGATAACGTGGGCGGTGGCATCCTGGATACCGTGCTGTCCATGCTGGCGCGCCGCGCGCGCGTCGTCATTTGCGGCGCGATCTCGCAATACAACAACATGGAATCGATCGAGGGTCCGCGCAACTACATGTCGCTGCTCGTCAACCATGCGCTCATGGAGGGCTTCGTGGTCTTCGACTATGCCGCGCGCTATCCCGAAGGCATGCAGGCGCTGGCCGGCTGGACGATCGCCGGCAAGCTCAAGGCACGCGAAGACATCGTAGAAGGGTTGGAGACGTTCCCGGAAACCCTGCAAAAGCTCTTCCGAGGCGAAAACTTTGGCAAGCTGGTAATAAAGGTGTCAGAGTAAAGTGGGGAAGGCCCCCGGCCTGCGCGGGGCCCCCGGCCCCGCTCTTGGTGTGTACAAAGTAAGGATGATACAAATATGTCCCCCAAAAAACGACTGCTTATCTTCTCCCTGCTAACCGCAGTGCTCCTGGCGCCGGCGCTGTGCCCCGCGCAAGGCCTGCCGAACGGCGTGCAAAAGGTGACCTCCGTCGAGGGCATCACCGAATACAGCTTGACCAACGGCCTGCATTTCCTGGTGTTCCCGGATCCGTCCAAGCCTACCATCACGGTCAACATGACTTACTTGGTCGGCTCGCGGCAGGAAGGCAACGGCGAAGGGGGCATGGCGCACCTGCTTGAGCATATGCTGTTCAAGGGCAGCACGAAACACACGAATATCATGCAGGAAGTTACCGAGCACGGCAGCCAGTGGAACGGCACCACCAGCTTCGATCGCACCAATTATTTCGAGACATTCAAGGCCAGCGATGAAAACCTGAAGTGGGCCCTCGACCTGGAATCGGACCGCATGGTGAATTCCTTCATCAAGAAAGAGGATTTCGACAAGGAATTCTCGGTGGTCCGTAACGAATTCGAGATGGGCGAGAACAACCCCATGGGAGTGCTGTACCGGCACACCATGGCGGCCGCTTACATCGCGCACAGTTATGGCCGGCCCGTGATCGGGAACAAGTCGGATGTGGAACGTGTGACCATGGACAAGCTGCAAGGGTTCTATCACAAGTATTATCAGCCGGACAATGCCGTACTCATGGTGGCCGGCAAAGTGGATGAGCCGCAGATAGTGGCTCTGGTGAACCAATACTTCGCCAAGATCCCCCGGCCGTCGCGCACGCTTACGCCCACTTACACGGTTGAACCCGTGCAGGATGGCGAGCGGCTCACGGTGGTGCGCAGAGTCGGCGAGACACAAGCCATTTTCGTGGTCTATCACACTCCGGACGGCAGCCATCCCGACGAGCCCGTGCTGGACGTGCTGGCGAACGTTATGGGGGAACAGTCCTCGGGCCGGCTGTACAAGGCGTTGGTCGACAACAAGAAGGCCGCCCGCGTATTCGGCAATGCGATGCAGTTCAACGAGCCTGGATTAATCATGTTTGCCGCCATGCTCAACAAGACGGATTCGCTGGACGACGCGCGCAACACCATGCTGGACACCATCGCCGGCGTGGTGAAAGAGCCGCCCAGCAAGGAAGAAGTGGACCGCGCCAAGGCCCGCCTCGAAAAGGAGGCTGAAATGGTCTTGCGCAATTCCGAAGAAGTTGGCTTGTTCCTCAGCGAGTTTATGGCCATGGGCGACTGGCGCCTGTTGTTCCGCGACCGGGACATTCTGCGCCAGGTGACACCGCAGGACGTGCAGCGCGTGGCGGCGGCTTATTTGAAGACTTCGAACCAAACCATCGGCGAATTCATCCCCGATCTCAAGCCCGACCGGGCCGAGATCCCGTCTAAGACCGACGTTGCGGCCTCTCTCAAGGACTACAAGGGCGAGGCTGTCATGGAAGCAGGCGAGGCGTTCGACCCGTCGCCGAAGAATATCGAGTCGCGAGTCCAGCGCTACACGTTGCCCTCCGGCATGCAGGTATCGCTGCTCGAGAAGAAGACACGCGGCGGCAGCGTACACGCCGTCATCACGCTGCACTTCGGCGACCTGGAGAGCCTGGCGGGCAAGAGCGACACTGCGGCACTGGCCGGCGCCACGCTGATTCGCGGCACGGCCCACAAGAACCGGCAGCAGATCCAGGACGAGATCGATAAGCTGAAAGCCCGGCTCAACGTGAACGGCGGCGCAACCAGCGCGAATGTCAGGATCGAAACCACGCACGAGAATCTGCCCGCGGTCCTACGGCTGGCCGGCGAGATTTTGAAAGAGGCCACGCTGCCGGAATCGGAATTCGAAGAGATCCGCAAGGAACGGTTGACCAGTCTCGATTCCGGGAAGACCGAGCCGACTTCCCTGGCCTTCACCGAAATACGCCGCACGATGTATCCGTATCCCAAGGGCGACGTGCGTGGAACACTCTCGATCCCGGAGGAAATCGAGGAAGTAAAAAGTGTAAAGCTGGAAGACGCAAAGGCCTTCTATAAGCGGTTCTATGGCGCGTCGTATGGGCAACTAGCGGTGGTGGGCGATTTCGATCCGGCGGAAGTGAAGAAGGAGATCGAAGCCCAGTTCGGGTGGAAAAGCCCAGCGCGGTTTGAGCGCGTCAAGTACGGGTTCCAGAAGATCGCGCCCGTGAACCAGACCATCGAGACGCCCGACAAGCAGAATGCGGTGTTCATCGCCGCCACGCGGCTGCACGTCAGCGACAAAGATGCGGATTACCCGGCGCTGGTGATGGGAAATTACATGCTGGGCGGCGGCGGCCTCAATTCACGTCTGGGCGCGCGCATCCGCGTGAAAGACGGTTTGAGCTACGGTGTGGGTTCGACCCTGTCGGCCAAGCCCAACGAGGAGGACGGTCAGTTTCAGACATACGCCATCGCCGCGCCGCAGAACGTGTCGAAGGTGGAGGCCGCCTTCAAGGAGGAGATGCAGCGCGCGCTAGCCGACGGCTTCAAGCAGAAGGAACTGGACGACGACCGGACCGGATGGCTCCAGGAACAACTGGTGGAGCGGTCGGACGACGACTCACTGGTGGGCATGCTGGTGTCCAGGGATTACGACGGACGCACCATGGCCTGGGATGAGGGACTCGAGAAGAAAGTCTCCGCGCTGACGGCCGACGATGTCGGCAAAGCCGTGCGGCGCACCATCGACCCGGCCCAGATTTCGATCGTCAAAGCCGGCGACTTCAAGAAAGCGGCAGCCGCCGCGAAGTAAGATAGCGCGGTGTTACCGAGCCGCGACCGTCACGGAGCGGTCACGCCACATTCTTGTGCACCGCATCCATCTGCGCCCTCAACAATCGCGTCGGATATACCCACTCCAGCAACGGCGTGGTCATGAACGTGGTCACCAGCGCCATCAGCACCATGATGGAAAACATGGCCGGAGAAATCACGCCGATATCCAGGCCGATGTTCAGAATCACCAGTTCCATCAAACCGCGCGTGTTCATCAGAATGCCGAGTGACGCCGCCTCGCGCCAGGGCATGCCGGCCAGGCGCGCCGCGAACATGGACCCGCCGAGTTTCCCGGTGATGGCCACCACAATGACGATGGCGCTGTAGAGCCAGATCGCCCGGCCGCCACCCACTCCGATGCGCGTGCGCAGACCCGTAAAAGCGAAGAACAGCGGCAGCAGCAGCACCACGGTCACCGATTCGAACTTGTGCAGCAGGTAATGCGTGAACTCCTGGGTCTTCGGCATGATCGCACCCATCAGGAAGGCGCCAAACAGTAAGTGGATGCCCAGCCACTCGGTGGCCAGCGCGGAGACCAGCACCAGCACCACGATCACGGCCACCAAATTGTCACTCAAGCGGTCCCGCTTGCGAAACTCGCGCTCAAACGCGGGCAGTATGCGGCGCACCACGAACACCATGATTAAGACATACGCCAACGAACCGGCTATCGTCACCCAAGCCGGTCTGGCGGCGTGCGTCACGCGCACCAGCACCACGATGTAGGCCAGAATGCACCATCCGGTGACATCGTCGACCGCCGCGCAGGCGATCGCCATGGTGCCCATTCTGCTGCGCAACAGCCCGCGCTCGGTCAAAATCCGCGCCAGCACCGGGAATGCCGTGATGCTCATGGCCGCGCCCATGAATAGCGCAAATCCGGTGAACGTGACCCCGTCGTCCGAGAGCCGGGGATAGAGATACAGCGCCGTCAATCCGCCCAGACAGAAGGGAGCCACAATGCTCACATGGCTTGTAAGCACCGCCGCGTGGCCATACCCGTGCAAGTCCGAAGGATTCAGCGCCAGCCCAACCACAAACATGAACACCACCAGGCCAACCTGGCTCAACGCGTTGAGGTAGCTCAGGCTGGCTGGAGGGAACAGCGCGGCGGAAACACCCGGCACGAGCCAGCCCAGCAGCGATGGCCCCAGCAGAATCCCCGCCACCATCTCGCCCATCACTTGCGGCTGATGGATCTTCTGAAATAGGAACCCCACCAGGCGCGCCGCCACCAGAATCACGGCGATCTGCAGCACCAGATGGAAGAGATCGAGCATCACTCTCCTCGCTTCCCGGGCGTCTGGCGGACGGCCCGGAAGGCTACTGGCGCACAGCCAACCAGGCTGATTTTGCCTTCCATGGTCCGCTTGCCAAGCTTGCCGGCGATGGTGGCGGCTATGGTCCCGCTTGGCGATTTGGCGGTTAGAGTGGAGCCGTCGATGGTGGCTTCCAGCGTGGCCGCGTGGCCGTCATGCAAGGTGATGAGGGCCTCGGTGCCCGATTGGGAAATGCTCCAAGCCAGTTGCCGCTGCAAACTCCCCGGCGGGTTGGCGCAATTGGCCGTGGGATCGGACTCGATCGCCCATTCGCCGCCGATGGACAACGGCGCCGGGATGCCCCGCCCGGCTTCCAGAATGCCGAGCAGACCCATCACCGGCACACCCACTAAGAGCAGGTATGCGGCCACCAGATTGTTCTTGACTAGATTGGCGATCCTCCGATTCTAGCGTGCGCGGTCCCCGGCAGCAAGGCTGGCAGTACCAGAACCGGGCGCCGCCGCGCTATAAGATAAAGAGGGGTTGTCATGATGCTTCGTCCGTATCTTCTCGCAGCTTCCTTTTCCGTGCTGGGCCTGCACGCCCAGGCGCCCACACTGGCCGTGGATGCCAACGCCAACCGCCATCCCATCAGTCCGTTCATCTACGGCATCAACGAGTGGAGCGACCAGGGGCTGATGGCGCTGATGCGCATTCCGGTTCTGCGCTGGGGCGGCGATGACGCAACCAGTTACAACTGGCAGACCAGCGTGAAGAACAACACCGGCGACAACCCGTGGTGTTACGAAAACTATGGCGTCAGCCCCGACTTCGACGCGTTCCACACCGCCAACCTGGCCGCCGGCACCGTCAGTCTCGGCACCATCCCGCTGATGGACTGGTCTCCCAAAGCCGCCGGCGAATGCAGCTTCAGCGTACAGAAATACGGCGCGCAGAAGTCGGCCGCGCCCGACAATCCCGACTGCGGCAACGGCGTGCTCCTCAATGGCAACCAGGTCGCCAACGATCCCAACGACGCCTACGTTCCCGTCACCACGTCCTTCGCCCAACAATGGGTCGCGCACATCATGAGCACCTTCGGTCCGGCCAGCGCCGGCGGCGTGCGCCTCTGGAGCATGGACAACGAGCCGGAGTGGTGGTATTCCAACCACATCGATGTGTACCCGCAAGCCGCCAGCTATGACGACATGCTGGCGCGCAATATCAAATGGGCGACAGCGGTAAAAGCCGTGGACCCCACCGCGCTCGTCACCGGACCGGTGCCCGGAGGCTGGTCGGGGATGCTCTTCTCCAGAGTGGATATGGATAGCGGCTGGAGCAAGGCGCCCTTTCAATACTGGGACAACCCGACCGATCAGAACGCTCCTACGCACGGCGGTGTCGCGTGGATTCCGTATTACCTGAAACAGATGAGCCAGCAGCCGGCGCGGCTGCTCGATTACCTGGACGTACATGCCTACATCGCGCCGTCGGGCCTCAGCGGCTCGCAGGGCGACACCGCCATGGAAACTCTGCGCATGACGTCAACGCGCGCGTTGTGGGACCCCACCTATCTGGTGCCCGGCGGCGGCTTTTGGGACGCCACCGGAGCCGAGGTAGCGCCCCATCTGATTCCGCAAATGCAGCAGTGGGTGAACCAGAATTATCCCGGCACCAAGCTGGCGATCACCGAATACAGTTGGGGCGCGACGAACGTGATCACCGGAGCCATCGCGCAAGCCGATATCCTGGGCATCTTCGGCGCATACGGCCTCGACCTGGGAACGCTCTGGGGACAGCCGGCGACCACCGATCCCGGCGCATTCGCCTTCAAGATCTTCCTGAACTACGACGGCAACGGCAGCCAGTTCGGTGGCACCGGCGTCTCGGCCACCAGCAGCGACCCGGATACGCTCTCCATCTTCGCCGCACAGCGCGTGGACTCGGCTTTGACCGTCCTGGTGCTCAACAAGACCACCGGCGCTATCGGCGACTCCATCAGCCTCGCCAACTTCACGCCGGCCGGCGCCGCGCAAGTGTGGCAGTACAGCCCGGCGAACTTGGCGGCCATCGTGCGCCAGACTGCGGACATCAATGTCGGCGGCAACAGCCTCACCGCCACGTTTCCGGCGTATTCCCTGACCCTGCTGGTGATTCCGCAGGCGCAGAGCGCCATGAGCGTGCCGCAGCCTGTGGTCTCAGCCGTCACCAGCGCCGCTTCGTATGATGCAACCGGCGTCTCGCCCGGACAGATCGTGAACGTCTGGGGACAGTCGCTGGGACCGGCGAGCGGTACACTGGCGCAACCCGCCAACGGCGTGTGGGGCGCTTCCTTTAGCGGCGTGCAGGTCTTCTTCAATGGCAATTCCGCGCCCATCTATTACGTGTCCAATACGCAACTGAATGCGATCGTTCCCTATGAGGTCGACGGGCAGACCACCGTCAACGTGGTCGTTGTGTATCAGGGCAACGCCTCGGCGCCATTTCAGGTAGCCGTTGCGGCGGCCAAGCCCGCCATCTTCACCGACGATACTTCGGGGCATGGCCAGGGCGCAATCTTGAATCACGATTACACCCTTAACAGTCCGGCCAACCCGGAAGCGCGCGGGCAGTATGTCTTCATCTTTGGCACCGGCGAAGGATTAACCACACCGCCGGGTGTGGATGGCCGCATCACGGGGACGCCACTGCCCACGGCGAACCTCACCTGTTCGGCCATCATCGGCGGGCAGACCGTCACGCCGGAATACTGTGGCGAAGCGCCCGGAGCGACCGCGGGGCTGGTGCAGGTGAACGCCCTGATCCCGCAGTCGGTGACGCCCGGCGGCGCCGTGCCGGTCACCATCGCCATCGGCGGCGCAGCCAGCCAGGCCAATGTGACTGTGGCCGTGAAGTGAGTTTTATGCAGTTCCATATTTGCCTGTTCACCGCGATCCCGCTGTGCGCGCTGGGCCTGCACGCTCAGTCCGCGCCCACGCTGGCCGTCGACGCCAATGCCAACCGCCATGCTATCAGCCCGTTCATCTACGGCATCAACGAGTATGCCGACACCGGCCTGGGCGCCATCATGCACATTCCGGTGCGCCGCTTCGGCGGCGACGCCACTACGAGTTACAACTGGCAGATCGATGTCAGCAACGCCGCCAGTGACTGGTACTTCGAAAACTATGCGCAGTACAACGGAGCCGTGCCCCCGCTGCCGGACGGGTCGTCCTTCGACCTGTTCCATGAGGCCGATCTACAGACCGGCACACTGAGTCTGGGCACCATCTCGCTGATGGACTGGACGCCCAAAGACGCCGCCAGTTGCAGCTTCAGCGTCGCGAAATACGGCCCGCAACAAAAGGTGAACCAGTACAATCCCGATTGCGGCAATGGCGTCCTGGCGAGCAACGGCCAACAGATTATCAACGATCCGCACGACGCCTACGAGCCCATGGACCAGACGTTCGCCCAGGACTGGGTCGCCTACCTCATGAAACGGTACGGTCCGGCGAGCGCCGGCGGCGTTGCCCTGTGGAGCATGGATAACGAACCGGAGTGGTGGTGGGGCGTACACATCGACATTTACCAGAGCGCCGCGACCTATGACGACATGCTGGCGCGCAACCTCAGATTGGCGCAGGCCGTGAAAGCCGTGGACCCCAGCGCGCTGGTCACCGGTCCGGTGGCCGCCGGGTGGCCCGGCTACTTCTACTCCCGCGCGGACTTTCAGAGCGGATGGAATACGCCCCCTTACCAATATTGGGACAACCCGACGGACCAGAAGAACAACGGCGGCGGCGTGCCGTGGGTCGAGTATTACCTGCAGCAGATGAAGCAGTTCGAGCAGCAGCACGGCTATCGCTTGCTTGACGTGGTCGATATTCACGGCTACATCACGCCGGATACGCTAACCGACACTCCCGGCGATACCGCGACGGAAGCGCTGCGCATGACCTCCACGCGGGCGCTGTGGGACCCCAACTACATCGTGCCGAACGCGACCGCCGGCGATAACGAATACGACGCCAACGGCAACCTCACCGCGCCGCAACTCATCCCCCGCATACACCAATGGGTGGACCAGAATTATCCCGGCACTAAGCTGGCCATAACCGAATACATGTGGCACGCCCTGGGAAGTATCACCGGCGCCATCGCGCAGGCCGATATTCTGGGCATCTTCGGCCGCGAAGCGCTGGACTACGGCACGCTGTGGGGACCGCCCGCGCCCACCGATCCCGGCGCATTCGCGTTCAAGATCTTCCTGAATTACGATGGCAACGGCAGCCAGTTCGGCGGCACCAGCGTGTCGGCCACCACCAGCGATCCGGATACACTCTCTATCTTCGCGGCCCAGCGCGTGGACTCGGCCTTGACCGTGCTGGTGCTCAACAAGACCACGGGCGATATCAGCGACTCCATCAGCCTCGCCAACTTCACGCCCGCCGGCACGGCGCAAGTGTGGCAATACAGCCAGGCGAACCTGACGGGTATCGTGCGCCAGACTTCGGACATCAATGTCAGCGGCAACAGCCTCACCGCCACGTTTCCCGCGTATTCGATGACGCTGCTCGTAATTCCGCAGGCGCAGAGCGCCATGAGCGTGCCGCAGCCGGTAGTCGCCGCGGTCACCAGCGCCGCGTCTTATGACGCCAGCGGCGTCTCGCCCGGAGAAATTGCAACCATCTGGGGACAGTCGCTTGGACCGGCGAGCGGCGCGCAGGCGCAGCCTTCCAACGGCGTATGGGGCACTTCCTTTAGCGGCGTGCAGGTCTTCTTCAATGGCTATCCTGCGCCTATTTACTTCGTGTCTAACACGCAACTGAATGCCATCGTTCCCTATGCAGTCGCCGAGCAGACCATGGTCAACGTGGTGGTGGTGTATCGGGGCAACGCCTCCGCGCCATTTCAGGTTGCCGTCGCGCCGGCCAAGCCCGCCATCTTCACCGACGATACGTCGGGGCATGGCCAAGGCGCAATCTTGAACCAGGATTACAGCCTCAACGGCCCGGCCAACCCGGCGCTGCGCGGGCAATATGTATTCATCTACGGCACCGGCGAAGGACTGACCACGCCGCCGGGCGTGGATGGCCGTATCTCGGGGACGCCGCTGCCCAACGTGAGCCTGGACTGTTCGGCCATCATTGGCGGGCAGACCGTCACCCCGGAATACTGTGGAGAAGCGCCCGGCGCGACTGCTGGGTTGGTGCAGGTGAACCTGCTGATCCCGCAGTCGGTGACGCCCGGCAGCGCCGTGCCTGTCACAGTCACCATCGGCGGTGTGACGAGCCAGGCGGGAGTGACTTTGGGGGTGAAATGACGATGAAGATTCTCTCCTGTCTAACTGTCTTACTGGCAGCGATGCCGTTGGCCGCGCAGCCCACCACTCTCCGGCAGGCGGCGGCGCCGCAGGGCATTCCGATCGGCGCGGCGGCATCGGCGGACGAGTACGGCCCGCCCGATCTGCTGCTGAATACGTCCTACGCCAATTTGCTCTCCAGCCAGTACAGCATGCTGGAGCCGGGCAACGCCATGAAGTGGGACGTGACCCAGCCCACCCAGACCACTTACAACTTCGGGCCGGGCGATGAGTTGGTGGCATTCGCGCAGGCCAATCAGATGCGCGTGCGGGGTCACAATCTTTGCTGGTACACGCAGTTCCCGTCGTGGCTGCAGCCGTATGCGGAGACCGCCACGCCTGCACAGATGGCAACCCTGCTCCAGAACCACATCACCACCGAGGTGACCCATTTCGCGGGGCAGGTATTCGCGTGGGACGTGGTCAACGAAGCCTTTGACGACTCCTCGGCCGCCGCCCTGCGCGATTCCATTTGGTACAACCAGCCCGGCATCGGCCAGACCGGCACCGGGTATATCGCGCAGGCGTTCAAGTGGGCCCACGCAGCCGACCCCAGCGCGCTGCTGTTTTATAACGACTACAACATCGAGGAGCCGGGCCCCAAGTTCGACGCCGTCCTCAGCATGGTTCAGGACTTTGTGAACAACGGCGTGCCCATCAACGGCGTAGGCTTCGAAATGCACGTCCTGAACGCCTACTATCCGAGCGCCACCCAACTGGCGCAGAACATGCAAGCGCTGGCGGCGCTTGGCCTGCAGGTGCACATCACGGAAATGGACGTCCGCCTGCCGGTGGATGCAAGCGGCAACGCCTCGGCGGCGGATCTGCAGACTCAGGCCCAGATTTACCAGACCATCATGACGGTGTGCCTGCAGCAGCCCAACTGCACGGCGTTTCAGGTCTGGGGCGTCTCCTACAACGATTCGTGGATTCCCAGCGTCTTCCCCGGGTATGGCGCGGCGCTGCCGTTCGATTTTAACTACAAGCCCACGCCCGCGTTCACCGCGCTGATGACGGCCATGCAGACCACGACTACGCCGCCGTCGCTGAAGGTGAGTAACGTCGTGAACGCCGCAAGCTATCAAGGCGGCCCTGTGGCGCCGGGAGAAATCGTGACCGTTTACAACTCCACGTACGGCCCCGCCACACTGGTGCTCGGCCAACCGGACGCGACCGGCAAATTCCCGACCAACGTTGGCGGAGTGCAGGTGCTGTTTGACGGGGTGCCTGCGCCGCTGCTCTACGCTTCGGCCAACAGTGGCGTGGGCGCAATTGTGCCGTTTGAAGTGGCGGGCAAGCAGCAGACGGTGGTCGAGTATCAGTACAACCCTGCCAGCGGGGCGGCGGTATCGAATACCGCGACCCTGCCGGTGGCCGCCGCCGCGCCGGCCATTTTCGCCCTCAATGAAAGCGGCAGCGGACCCGGCGCCATCCTGAACTTGGATTATACGGTCAACAGCGCGTCCAATCCGGTGTCTGCGGGCGGGTATATTCAGGTATTCGGCACCGGCGGCGGCGCGATTGTGGGGGGTGCCACGGATGGCGCGCCCGCGTCCGGCGCGGCGAATCTGGCCACGCAACCGGTCACGGCGACGATTGGGGGCGTGGCGGCGAAAGTCGTGTACGCAGGCACGGCGCCGGGCCTGGTGAATGGCGCCATGCAGGTGGATCTTCAAATCCCGGCGGGCCTGACGCCGGGTCCGCAACCGGTAGTGATCACCGTGGGAACGGCGGTGAGCCAGAGCGGCATCACCGTGGCGGTGCAGTAGGGGTTGACCTTGAGAAGTTGTGGGGCAGGCCCTCGGCCTGCGCGGGGCTCTCAGCCCCGCTTCTCGTGAGCGAAGCTCGCTCGCCGGGTGAAACCCGGAAAATGGACCCGGACTATTGCCTGTTTGTCCGGTTCGCGGACGGGCTGAGCGGTCAGGTGCAGTTGCGCGAGGAGGATTTTGCCGGCGCGCTTTTGCCACTGCGGGATATACAGTTCTTCGAGCAGGTTTTCCTGGACCACGGCGCAGTGGCTTGGCCCGGCGAAATCGACCTCGCGCCCGATGCAATGTATGAAGAGGTCGCCAGACAGCCGATCGGCGCGGGCAGATCGAGGTGACGGTTTTGCCCCGATGCTGCTCCGTCTGGACGAACGCGACGACCTCACCCCGGAGGAAGAGGCGCTGGCGGAAGTGCTGACGCTGCTCATCGAAGACTACGAGGAGAAGCGCTACCCCATGCCTCGTGTGTCGCCCAACGAATCGCTGAAGGCGCTCATGGACGATCGCGGATTGAAGCACAAGGACATCTGGCCCGTGCCAGGGAACAAAGGCGCGGCTACCGAAATTCTGAATGGGCGGCGGTCGATCAGTAAGGCGCAGGCGAAAAGGCTTGCCGAGTTCTTCCAGGTTCCCATCGATTTATTCGTCTGAGACGGACGCGGTGAGCCCGGGAGTCTGGCCGCCTCGCGGCACGCCGCAAACGGAACGCCGGTTGAAGGCCGGGAGCGGACGAGCTTGGCTCGCCGGGAGCGGGGCTGAGAGCCCCGCGCAGGCTGGGAGCCTGCCCCACAAGAACAGATCGGTCCGCCTGTTAAACTATAGAATCAATTATGGCGTTGAGTAAAGATTTGCTGGAGATCCTGGTTTGCCCGCTGTGCAAGGCGGACCTCGACCTGAAGCCCGACAATAGCGGCCTGAAGTGCGTCCAGTGCCACCGCGTCTATCCGATTCGCGACGATATCCCGGTGATGCTGGTCGACGAGGCGAAGATCGAAGAGTGACCGGCCTGTCCATCGGCTGCCGCGTGGCCGTCATCCGGCTGCGCTCGCTGGGCGACTGCGTGCTTACCACACCTGCGCTCGATATCCTGAAGCGCGCCCGCCCCGACCTGCGCATCGCCGTCGTGGTGGAAGACCGCTTCCGCCCGATCTTCGAGCGCAATCCCGATATCGAAGCGCTGCTCGGCCCAAGCTGGCGCGAGCTGCGCGCGTGGTCTCCCGAGTTTTGCCTGAACCTGCACGGTGGCAACGCCAGCGCGCGCCTCACCGCCCTTTCGGGGGCGCCCCAGCGCGCGGGATTCGCGCACTATCGCTGGCAGTCTCTCTACAACGTGCGCATCCCCCGCGCGCAACAGATCCTGGGCGAAGAGCGCACGGTCCATACGGCCGAACATCTGGCATCGGCCATGTTTTACTTGGGTGTGCCGCGCGTGGAGATCCCGCGCGCCAGGTTGTTTGCAGCAATGCCGTTTGCCGCCGCGCGCCCCACCGCCAGAGGTTACGCCGTCGTCCATCCCGTCGCCTCGCAGCCCGATAAGACCTGGCCCGCCGCCGGCTTCCTCGCCGCCGCGCGGCATCTGCACGAATCGCTGCATCTCGATCCCGTATTCATCGCCGGACCGGGCGAAAACCTCGCCGCCTTTCGCCAATACCGAACGGTGATCGGCGCGCCGCTGGACGAAATCAAATCCCTGCTGAGCGGCGCCACGCTATTCCTGGGCAACGATTCCGGACCGGCCCATATGGCCGCGGCGTTCGGCCTCCCGGTGGTCTCGATCTTCGGCGCCTCCGATCCGGCCATCTGGCATCCCTGGCGCACCGAATCGGTGGTGGTCCAAAACGCGGCCGGCATCCAATCGGTCACCGAACGGCAGGTGCTCGACGCTCTGGAGCGCATGCGGGTGCACGCATGAGAGACCTGCTGCGGCTGCTGGCTTTTGCCAAACGGTATTGGGCCTACCTGCTTCTCTCGGTGTTCCTGATGGCCTGCGTAGGCGCAGCCCACGGCATGACCGCGCTGCTGATCGGGCCCATCTTCGATCGCGTGCTGAATCCGGCGTCCATCGATGCGCCGGTATTGCTGTTCAAGGACCCGGTGTTCCATCACCCGGTCTATCTCAGCAACATCGTGCCCGGCGCCATGCACAACCGCAGCATCTGGACCATGGTGGCCTTCGCCATCCTGGCCGTATTCCTCACCAAGGGAATCTGCGACTATCTGGCGAATTACCTGGTGAATTATGTGGGGTGCTCGGCGGTCACGGACCTGCGCAACACGGTGTTCGACAAAGTGGTCAGGCAGGGCGCGCAGTTCTTTGAGGCGCACTCCACCGGGCGGCTCATGTCGTCGATCATGAACGATATCGAGAAAATACAGGTCGCGGTTTCGCACATTCTGGCGGACCTGCTGCGGCAGACATTCGTTGTCCTGGGGCTGCTGTTCGTCATCCTGAATATGGACTGGAAGCTGGCCCTGGCGAGCCTCACCGTACTGCCCTTCGTGCTGATCCCGACGGCGCGCATCGGCCGCCGCATTCGCCGCACCAGCCGCCGAAGCCAGGATCACGCCGCCGAGTTGAATGAGATCCTGCAGGAAACCCTCAGCGGCCACCAGGTGGTGAAGGCCTTCGGCACCGAACAATACGAATCGGGCCGCTTCCGCCAGACCGCGCAGCGATTGCTCAAGACCAACCTGCGGTACGTGCGCCAGCAGGCGCTGGCCTCCCCGCTGATCGAGATCTTCGGCGCGCTCACCATCGTCGGACTGCTGACCTACGCGCGCACCCAGATCAAGGCCCACACGCTGACGGCCGGCGAGTTCACCAGTTTCGTGATTGCGCTGCTCATGATGTACGAGCCGGTGAAGCGCCTCACCGGCATCCATAACATTTTCGAGCAGGCCATTGGCGCGTCGCAGAAGGTTTTCGAATACCTGGCGCACGCCGAAGAGATTCAGGAGAAGCCGGGCGCCGTCAAGCTGGAGCGCTTCACCGGCGCCATCCGCTTCGAGAACGTCGCTTTCCGCTATCCGCTTTCGCCCAATGGATTTCAGTTGAAGGCCCTCAATCTGGAAGTGAAGGCGGGCGAAGTGGTAGCGGTGGTGGGGCCGAGCGGCGCGGGCAAGACCACGCTGGTTAACCTGGTGCCGCGATTCTACGACGTCACCTCCGGCGCCGTGCGCATCGACGGGCGGGATGTACGCGATTTCGATCTGGCGTCGCTGCGGCGGATGGTGGGGATCGTGGCGCAGGATACTTTCCTGTTCAACGACACCGCGGCCAACAATATCGCCTACGGCCGGCCCGGCACGCCGATGAGCGAGATCCGCGACGCGGCGCAATCGGCGCTGGCGGACGAATTCATCTCTAAGCTGCCGGAAGGCTACAGCACCATCATCGGCGAGCGCGGCGTGAAGCTCAGCGGCGGGCAGCGGCAGCGCATCGCCATCGCCCGCGCGCTGCTGAAGAACGCGCCCATCCTGATCCTGGACGAAGCCACCTCGCACCTGGACACCGAATCGGAAATGCTGGTGCAGGACGCGCTGGGCAACCTGATGGCGGGCCGCACGGTCATCGTGATTGCGCACCGGCTGTCCACCATACGCCGGGCCGATAAGATCGTGGTGCTGGAGCGCGGCGGCATCTTCGAAGTGGGCACGCATGAAGAACTGGTGAACGGCGGCGGCATTTATCAAAGGCTGCACGAGCTGCAATTCGTGGAGGCGGGGAGCGCGATGGACCTATGAGCACACGCAGTATGACGGGCTTCGCGCGGGTGCGCAAGACGGCGCCGGACGGCGAGATCGCGGTCGGCATCAAGAGCGTGAACCATCGCGGCCTGGATATGCATTTCCACATGGCCGCGGAACTGGATCCCTTTGAAGGCGCCATTCGCAACGCGGTGAAGAGCAAAGTCGCGCGCGGGCACCTGCAGATCAACGTGGCGTTCAATCGGACTGCGCCGGCGGATGCCTCCAGCCTGAACCGGCCTTTGCTGCAGGCTTATCTCGCGGCATTTCGGGAAGCGGCCGGCGAGTTCGGCGCGGAAGGCAAGCCCGATCTGAACGCGGCGCTGCGCGTGCCCGGAATGCTGCAGGCGGGCGTAAGCGAGGAACCGGACGCCAGTCTGGAGCAGGCGCTGCTGGAAGCCACCGAGGAAACACTGGATCTGTTGAACCGGTTTCGCGAGCGCGAGGGCGCGGCCATGGCGGCCGAGATGCGCGAGCGATGCGCATCGGTCTGCGATCTGGCGGCGCAGATGGAGAAAATCCGGTCGCGCGCGACCCAAGCTTTCCAAAAGAGACTGAACGAACGGCTGCGCGAGTTGCTGCGCGGCGCCGGCATCGAGCCGCAGCGGTTGGCGCAGGAGGCGGCCCTGCTGGCCGAGCGCAGCGATATCAGCGAGGAATTGGTCCGCCTGAAGACCCACGCCGCGCAACTCGAGAAACTCTTGGATGCCAGCGGAGAGGTCGGCAAACGGCTGGATTTCCTGCTGCAGGAGATGAACCGGGAAGCCAACACGATCCTGTCGAAAACCGGCGGGCTGGGAGACCTGGGCCTGACCATCACGGACCTGGCGCTGGCGGCCAAAGCCGAGATCGACAAGCTGCGAGAACAATCGCTGAACCTCGAATGACAAAAGCAACCACAGATGGACACAGATGGACACGGATAAGAATCCGGTCTTTTATCTGTGTTTATCTGTGTCTATCTGTGGTTCCATTATGACGACAGTCTTTATAATCTCGGCGCCGTCCGGGTCGGGCAAGTCCACCCTGGTACGGCGGTTGCTGGCTGGTGTGCCGGGGCTGATGTTTTCGATCTCGTATACCACCCGCGCGCCGCGCGGCGGCGAGGTGGAGGGCGAGAACTATCATTTCCTCGCGCGCGGGGAGTTCGAGGAGCGCATCGGCCGGGACGAGTTCCTGGAACACGCCCAGGTTTTCGGGAACTATTACGGCACCCACCGCGGGGTGCTGGAGCAGGCCCGGGAGCGCGGCCTCGACCTGGTACTCGACATCGACGTGCAAGGTGCGCGACAATTGAAGAGTAAGATTCCAGAAGCGGTGACTGTTTTTATCCTGGCCCCGTCCCGCGAGATCCTCGAGCAACGGCTGCGCGCGCGTGGCGAAGATTCCGACGCGGTAATCGAACGGCGGCTTCGCGACGCGGCCAACGAGATCCGAAATTACAGCGTTTACGACTACGTGCTGATTAACAAAGAGCTGACCCAGTCCGACCAGACGCTGGCGGCGATCGTGGGCGCCGAGCGGGTGCGGCGAAACCGGATGGAAGAGCAGATCCGGCCGATTCTGGAAACTTTCGAGAAGAACGTATAAAGGATGCATCAGAATATGGGCGACAAGATTCCGCGCAACAACGCGCATTGCACCATCCCGGACGATGCCGAACAGAGCACCTACCGCTTCATCATCGTGGCCGCCAAGCGCGCCCGCCAGTTGCAAGGCGGCGCGCGGCCGGTGCTGCCCACGTCCTCCAAGAAGCCCACCATCATCGCCATGGAGGAAGTGCGGCGCGGATTGGTGAAATACGAGATCCTGGGCCCTCCGCCGACGGAAGAACCACCGGTTCCCGAACCCGTCCTCTAAACCAGCGCTATGAACATCGTCCTGGGCGTGGGCGGAGGCATCGCGGCTTACAAGTCGGCCGAGTTGGTCCGCCTGCTCATCGAGCGGGGGCACGGCGTGCAGGTGGTGATGACTGCCGGCGCGCAGGAATTCGTCCGGCCTCTGACTTTTGCGGCGCTCACCGGGCGTAAGGTCGTCACCTCGCTGTTCTCCACCAACTCCGAGTCGACGCTTTCGAGCGCCATCGAGCATATCGGTGTGGCGCAAGAAAACGATCTGCTGGTGGTGTCGCCCGCCACCGCCGATCTGCTGGCGAAATTCGCGAATGGCTTGGCGGACGATTTCCTCACCACCATGTACCTCGCGTTCACCGGTCCGGTGGTGCTGGCCCCCGCCATGAACAGCAACATGTGGCTGCACGCCGCCACGCAAAGCAACCTGGAGACTCTCCGCCGCCGCGGCCACCGCATCGTGGACCCGGAGGAAGGCCAACTGGCCTGCGGCATGGTGGGTCCGGGGCGCCTGGCTGCGCCCGAGCAGATCGCCATGGCGGTGGACGCCGAGATCGGGAGGCGCCGCGACCTGGATGGCGAAACCGTGCTGATCACGGCCGGCCCCACTCAGGAACCGCTCGACCCGGTGCGCTACATCTCCAATCGCTCCAGCGGCAAGATGGGGTACGCGCTGGCCGAAGCGGCTGCGGCGCGCGGCGCCAAGGTCGTGCTCATTTCCGGGCCGGTCCATCTGGCACCGCCGCGCGGTTGCACGTTCATCGCGGTACATACCGCGCGCGAAATGCGCGACAGGGTGTTCGAAAATCTGCAACCGGCCAGTGTCATCGTCAAGGCGGCGGCCGTCGCGGATTTCCATCTGTCGAAGGTGCCCTCGCAGAAGATGAAGAAGACCGCCGCGCGGCTTTCCCTCGAACTCGACCCCACGCCGGATATCCTTGCCGAACTGGGCCGCAAGAAGGGCGACCGCCTGCTGGTGGGCTTCGCGGCCGAGACCGAAAACCTGCAACAGGAAACCCGCCGCAAGCTGGAAGCCAAAAACTGCGACATGGTGGTCGGCAACCTGGTGGGCGGCGAAGGTGGGGCCTTCGAATCCGACCAGAACGAAGTGCTGCTGGCGCTACGCAGCGGCGAATTCATTGCCGTGCCGCGCGCCTCCAAACGCGAAGTCGCCGATCGTATTTTCGACGAAATCCTGAAACTTCGGCTGCATATATACGCCACCAATGGACGCTGAAACTCTGCGCCAGTATCTGGAGTATTACCAAGACTTGGGGATCAAAACGCTCTATCGCCGCGCCGCGCCGGAACCGCTTGCTAACGCGCGCGGCTCAGTAACCGAGCCGCGACCGTCAGGGAGCGGTGAACCGCTGTTTCGCATCCTCGACGACATCGGCGATTGCCGTCGCTGCCGCCTGCACGAACAGCGCAACAAGATCGTCTTCGGCGTAGGCAACGAGCAATCCAAGCTGGTCTTCGTGGGCGAAGGTCCGGGCGCGGATGAAGATGCGCAAGGCATCCCGTTCGTCGGGCGCGCGGGCCAACTGCTTACGCAGATGATCGAAGGCACCGCGAAAAAGGAAGGCATTCCGCTGCTGCGCAAGGACGTCTACATCTGCAACGTGGTGAAATGCCGCCCGCCGGAGAACCGCCAGCCGCAACCGGACGAGATGGAGATCTGCGGCCAGTTCCTCGCGCGCCAGTTGCTGGCCATCAGTCCCAAGGCCATCTGCGCGCTCGGCTCGACCGCGGCGAAATACCTGACTCACAGCAAAGAAGGCGTCACCCGCATGCGCGGCAACTGGTATAAGTGGAATGATATTCCGGTGATGGTCACTTACCATCCCTCTTACTTGCTGCGCGCCTATAACGTGGAGCCCAAGCGCGAAGCGTGGGAGGACCTGAAGAAGGTCCTGCATTTCGTCTACGACTGACCGAAGATCCGGTTAATTCGTCGCGGCTGCCTGCGGCTCCTCGCCCCAGATATACCTGCTGAACCACTCGTAGTTGTGCTCCATCACCGCTCTCTGCTGCTTGGGCTTGTTGATGGGATGCCCGAAGCCTTTGTACAAGATCAGCTTCACCGGAACACCCCGGTCCTTCAAAGCCTGGTACAACTCGAAAGCATTGGGCGGCGGGACGCGTTTGTCCTGATCCCCATGCTGGATCAGCGTGGGCGTTTTCGCCTGGTTCACATAGAAGATTGGGGAAGTCTTCCGATAGATCTCCGGATCGTCCCAGGGTGTCGCCTTCAGGTACTGTCGCGTGAACGGATGGATGTCGGTATTCACGTAGTAAGTGGACCAGTCCGAGATCCCCGCGCCGACCGAAACCGCCTTGAACCGGTCGCTGTAAGTGGTGATGAACGCCGAGATATAACCACCCTCGCTCCAACCCATGGAGCCCACGCGATCCCGGTCGACCATGCCCTTGCCGATCAGAAAATCCACGCCGGAAATCACGTCCTGGTAATCGCCAATCCCCAGGTTGCGCACATTCAACGCCCGAAACTTCGCGCCGTATCCGGCGGAACCGCGATAGTTCGGCTGCAAGATCAGCGCTCCCTTGGCCGCAAAACGCTCGACCGGGTAGTATCGATCCGCGCGCCGCGCAGGCGTGTCGATGCCGGTCGGCCCGCCGTGAATCACCACCAGCAGGGGATATTTGCGCGAGGCGTCATAATCCGCCGGTTTGACGAGTACGCCTTCAATGGGCGTCCCGTCCGTGGAGTTCCACCGGATCACTTCCCGCGTAGCCAGGCGGAAATCCTTCCACTGCTCGCTCAGATTGGTCAGGTATTTGGGAGCGAAGTCCTTCACCGGCGATACGAAAACCTCGCCGAACCGGTCCGGCCCAGAGACGACTCCCGCCATGGTCCGGTGATCGCGCGTGAATGTCGCGCCAGATACGAAAAGTTGGTCCGGCCCGCTCACCCGCTGCACCGCCAGTGTTGCCGGGTCCAGCCGGAATACGTGCGAACTCGTTTTCTGCAGCGCGCCAAAGTAGATGCCATCCGGCCCCCAGTCTTCCAGCCGCGGATCCTCGTCGAAGGCGGCCGTCAGTACGCGCATCTCCCCGCCATCCGCCGGTACCACCGCGATGCGGGAATTCGTATAGAAGTAGAACTTCTCTCCGTTCGCCGTCGAGAAGGCGATCTGCCGCCCATCCGGCGACCACACCGGACCGTTATGCGGGCCATTGGCTTCCACCAGTTTCTTCAGAAACTTGTCCGCGACATTCACCACATAGATCTGGGCGGTGCCGGAGGAACCGAGGTCCGGATCGCGCGTGGCGCTGAAAGCGATGCGCTTGGAATCGGGAGACCACGAGAAATCGCGCACGCTGAATTTGTCGCCTGCGGTGAGCGCCTCGGCTTTAGGCCTCTGTTTGGGATCGGCGGGAATCTCGGCGGGCGCCTTGATCAGCCACAGGTGCAGCATGGAGTAGTCGCCATTCACGATCTCGAAGTCGCCGTACTTTTCTTTGCGGTCCTTCTTTTCCTTCGGGTCCGGCCCCGTGGAGGTGTAAGCGATGGCGCTCGCGTCCGGCGCCCATTCGAACGCGTCCACTCCGTTATCCTCGCTGGTCAGTTGCGCGGCTTCCCCGCCGGTCGGCGAGATTAGGTAGATCTGGCGCTTGCTGTCGCGCTCCGAAGCGAAGGCGATGCGCTTGGAATCGGGCGACCACTTGGGGCTTTGGCTCGATTTCTTGCCGCTGGTAAGCTGGTAGCGCTCGCCTGTGGAGAGCATGGCGATCCAGAGCTGCTGCACGAATTCGTCGTCTTCCCAATTCGTCTGTTGAACTGTGTACGCGACGTATCGGCCATCCGGCGAGATCTCGGCGCTTTGCACGGATTGCATGCTGAGCGATTGATCGATGGTGGGCGTCTGGGCGCACCCGATCGCGCAGAACAGGATTAAAAGCAGGAGCGATACCTTGCACATGGGGTCATTATATTGTGGCTAAAAATCAAACGCCAACTGATCGGCGTAGTGCTGGCGGCGGATGCTGTCGATCTCGCGGGCTTCGCCGGTGCGTCCCCAATGCTCCAGGATCCAGATCTGCTCCCAGGCGCAGTCTTCCAGCACGCGACGGTCGCCCTGCCGCTCGGCGGCGCGCTGCCAGTCCTGGAGGATTTCAAAAGCCTCGGCCAGCCGGTCTTGCGCTTTCGCCCACGTCAGCGCGCGACGCGCCAGCTTCGAGGCCAGCGGCCAATCCGTTTCCAGCGCCCGGGCGAAGGCGTGCTGCAGATCGGGCCAGTATGCCGTGAGATCCGACGTGGGATCCTCGGCTCCGGTTTGTGCCTCGAACACGCCGGCGGCGGCAAGCGAGTGATAGCGCGCCCAACGTTTGGCGTCGCCCCGCAAAGCCACCCGCTCGCGGACCAGCGCCGGAACGAGAAACCGCGGACCGTTTTCGTCCAGCGGCGCAAGCACATCCTGCGACACGAACCCGGCAACCATGTCGCGCGCTTCCTCCGCCTCGGCGTCGGCGGTGCGCACGGCCATATCGAGGGGGAAGCCGGATGCCGCACAAGCGCACATGGCCGACAGCAGCCGCTGCGCGGGGCCATCCAGGTTACGGATGGTGTCCGCTAACTGAGCAGGGTCCCGGCCGGAAGAAGCATCCAGCGGAACCGCCGCGGCGGAGAGCGCAGGCGCGAGATCGTTGTGCCGCGTGGTCATCAGGACCGACGTCCGCCCGCGCGGTGCAAGTAAAGCGGCGGTGGCCGCCACGGCGTCGTCGAGAATCAGCAGGCAGCGATGCCTGGCCGCGAGACGGCGGAGTTCATTCAGGTTGGATTCCAGATCGCGGTCGAGCCGCACCCCCACCTGCGCTGCCAAGTCGCCCGCCAGCGCGGCGGCGGTGCGCGAGCCGCCAGTCAGCCAGAAGACCGCGTCAAAATCCTCCTGATGCCGGCGAGCGAATTCCAGGGCCAACGCGGTCTTGCCGGCGCCGGCGGCCGCCTCCAGCACGGCCATGCCCGGCGTGTCCGCCAGCAGCGCGCAGAGCGTTTCCAACTCGGCGTCGCGTCCTTGAAACGATGGCTGCCGCGCGGGAACGAAGGACGCCTCCCGCGGCAAGGGCGAAAGGCCCATCAACCATCGCTTGATGGCGCGGAATGCGGCCAGACGATTCTGGCGCAGATCGAAAAAATTCTTGCGCCGCAGCAGATCGGGAAACTTCGCGTCGCGGCAGAGTAACGTCGCGAAAGCGGTGCCCACCTCGGCGGCCTGCTCCCAAAAGACCGATTTCCAGCGCTCCAGGACCCAGCGCGGCGGGACCGCTTCCGGGGAAAGCAGCACCAACACCACATCGGCCGAGAGGCCTTCCTCCGCCTTCGCGATGAGGTCGCCGCCGGGGGGCATCTCTCCTTCCTCTAACAGGATCTCCACGCCGGCGCCGCGTTCCAGGAACGCCGCGAGGCTATGGACGATTTCGCGATCCGGCGTGGAGTAGCAGGGGAAGACCTTGAGCATGCCTGACGCTTCCATTATCGCAGGCGCCGACGCCCGAGTCGGGGTTCTCATTGATTGGAGGGCGGGCAATCTTGCCCGCAGCCAGCTACAGGTGGATGCCGCGAAAGATGTCGATCACGTCCTGGGCCAGGCCTTTCACCACGTCGGCTATGGCCTTGCCCGCGGCTTCGGCATCGCCGGCTATCTTTTGCCCGGCCGCCGTGCAGAGGAAGACGAAGAGATTGCCGGCCGCGAACGCCGCGGCGCTGGCGGGATCGGATGGAACTGCCACGATGAGCGCCGGCGCCGGCGTTGGATTCGTAGTCGGAGTTGGAAGCGGTGTGGTTGCCATGTTATTAGGTGCTCCTTCCTGAATTGGTATTGATTAGCTCGCTGCAAGACTGTTCACCTTTTACGATAAGCACGTCGCTTTGGGGCTGCGGCGGGGCAATCGCTGCAACTTATTGAAACAACGGGTTAGTCCGATTTTGCGAAACGTGTGAACGAAGACCGGCGCATGTGCCGGACGTCGCCATCTGACTGCGGTTTAAACAGGCTTCAAAATCGCCTTATCCGGCTGTTATCCAAAACCATCTGGCGTACCATGGAACAAGGAGTTCGAACAAAATGGCGAGTCTCGATTGGTCACAATGCCCCGCCGTGGAGAGCGTCCCCGGCAAGGTTAGCGGCGCGTGGGTTTTGAAAGGCACGCGGATGCCGGTGTCCGCCATCTTCGGGAATCTGGAAGCAGGGGCCAACATCGACGACATCATGGAATGGTTCGACGGGCTGGACCGCGAACAGGTCAAGGCGGTTATCGAGTTTGCCGCCCGCAGTCTCGACAAAGCGCCGGTGTACGCGCCTTAGATGCCTATCTCGATCGCGCAACTCTCGTGCCGATCCGTCCGTACCTTCAAAAGCCACACCGTGCGTACCGCGGCGCAGGAAGGTTGGGACAAGCTCAGGAATGGCGATCTGCCGACCGCAGCCGAAGAGGCCGGGTTCGACCTATTGCCGACGACCGACAAGAACATCCGCTACCAGCAGAATCTTGCAGGCCGCAAAATCGCGATTGTGGTTATCGGCCAGCAACAGTGGCCGCGGCTCCGGCCTCACATCCAACGCGTCGTTGAAGCTGTCAATGCGGCCACTCCCGGCAGTTTCGCCGAGGTGGACATCGCTTACGAGTAGAATCGCCGAACCGAGAACAGCATCTACGCCGGTCTGGCTGTCCTGTGCCATCAAAGCGTGCCTCCGGCCACATGCGCAAAGTTCACGCGCGAGTCTGGAGACCCGCCGCAGGCGTGGACGCCCGCCCCACCCATGCTAAAATCGGCTTACCCCGCTATGAAAACCAACGCCGAAACGGAACGAATGTCACGGCCGCTGGCCGAGGTGGATCCCGACGTCTACCAGGCCATTCTCCACGAAGCCGAACGCCAGCACTCGCAACTGGAACTGATCGCCAGCGAAAACTTCGTCTCGGAAGCCGTGCTGGAAGCTGCCGGCAGCGTCTTCACCAACAAATACGCCGAGGGCTATCCCGGCAAGCGCTACTACGGCGGATGTGAATTCACCGATATCGTCGAGAACCTCGCGCGCGATCGCGCCAAGAAACTGTTCGGCGCGGAGCACGCCAACGTGCAGCCGCATTCCGGCTCGCAGGCCAATCAAGCCGCCTACGCCGCCGTGCTCCAACCCGGCGACACCATCCTGGGCATGAACCTCGCGCACGGCGGCCACCTCACGCACGGCCACAAGCTCAACTTCTCCGGCAAGACATATAACATCGTCCCCTACGGCGTGCGCAAAGACGATGAGCGCATCGATTACGACGAGCTAGCCCGCCTCGCCCAGGAGCACAAACCCAAGATGGTACTGGCCGGCGCCAGCGCTTATCCGCGCATCCTGGATTTCCCCCGCTTCCGCCAGATCGCCGATTCCGTAGGCGCATTGTTGGTGGTGGACATGGCCCATATCGCGGGCTTGGTGGCCGCCGGCCTGCATCCTAATCCGTGCCAGTACGCCGACATCGTCACCTCCACCACGCATAAGACGCTGCGCGGCCCGCGCGCCGGACTCATCCTCTGCAAAGAGGAATTCGCCGCGGCCGTGGACAAAACCGTTTTCCCCGGATTTCAGGGCGGACCGCTGGTGCACATCATGGCCGCCAAAGCCGTGGCCTTCAAGGAAGCCATGGAACCCGGCTTCGTGGAGTATCAGAAGCAAGTCGTAGCCAACGCCCAGGCCCTGGCCGGCGCGCTGATGGACGCGGGCTTCCACGTGGTGTCCAACGGCACCGACACCCATCTCATGCTGGTGGATGTCTTCTCCAAAGGCATTCGCGGCAAAGAGGCCGAGGCCGCGCTCGACCGCGCCCGCATCACCGTGAACAAGAACGCCATCCCTTTCGACGTGAATCCGCCCATGAATCCCAGCGGCATTCGGCTCGGCAGCCCCGCCGTCACCACGCGCGGCTTCGGCGAACCCGAGATGCGCGAGGTCGCGTCTCTGATCGCCGAAGTGCTGCAGAACATAAGCTCGGAAGACGTCGTCGCCGCCGTGCGGCGCAGGGTCGAGACGCTGACCGAGCGCTTCCCCCTGTACGCCTGGCGACGTCAGGCCGTCTTCGCGCGCGCTTGATAAAGGGCCATGCCCCTGCGCATCGTGTTCGACGTTCGCCGCGTGCAGGACTTCGGCATCGGCACCTATATCCGCGGCCTGCTCCACGCCCTGGCCGCCATCGATCGATCCGACGAGTACATCCTGGTGGCGCTGCCCCACGATGCGGGTGCCGCGGGCGCCGCGGGCGCCGCGGGCGCCTTCTCCGGCCTGCCGCCCAACTTCAAAACCGTCACCTACCGCAAGACCGATTCATATGCCTTGAATCACCTGGCCTTCCCTTGGTTCCTGCATCGCCTGGCGCCCAGCCTGGTCCACATTCCCTTGAACCAGGTGCCATTGTTCATGATGGATCCTTATGTGGTGACCATTCACGATATGGCCAGCCTGCTGTTCGAGACCGGCTCCGGCCTGCGCATGCAGACCCGCCGCTTCCTGCTCCGCCGCGGATTGTTGCGCGCCAAAGCCATCATGGCGGTCTCCGAGGCCACCCGGCGCGATGTCCATGACGCCCTGGGCATCCCCGCGGACCGCATCCGCGTGGCCTACAACGCTCCCAATCCGGATTTCTTCCGCGAGCCGGACGACGCCCACGCCCGCGAGCGCATTCTGGAACGCTACCAGATCGACTACCCCTTCCTGCTCTACGCCGGCAACATCCGCCCGCAAAAGAACATTCCCCGCCTGGTCGAAGCCTTCGCGGTGGTCCGTGAACAGCTTTCGCGCCACCCCGTCTACCGCGACCTGCACCTCATTATCATCGGCGACGAAATCTCGCGATATCCCTCCGTGCGGCGCGCCGTCATCCAGACCCGCGTCGAAAAGGCCGTGCGCTTCCTCGGCTTCGTCCCCTTCGAAGCCCTGCGCGTGTTTTTCGAAAGCGCCGCCCTGTTCGTGTTCCCCTCGCTCTACGAAGGCTTCGGCTTGCCGCCGCTGGAAGCCATGGCCACCGGCACGCCCGTCGTGGCTTCGAACGTCGGTTCGCTGCTAGAGGTGCTCGGCGACGCCGCCTTGCTGGCGAACCCGGAAAACGTCTTCGAAATCGCCCGCGCCATCCAGGACGCCCTGCTCGACGAAGATCTCCGCGCCGATCTCATCGCCAAAGGCAAAGCCCAGGCGGCGCGCTATAGCTGGGACCGTACCGCCCGCGACGTCCTGGAAGTCTACCGTGAAGTGAGCGGCGTCCGCTAGAGTTGTGGCGTGGCGCAGACGATCGTTGTTTGTCGTCTGCGCACCGTGCTCGAACTCGGCAGGCCACGAAAAACGATGGTCTGCCCCACAGCTAATTCCCGTCCAAGCGGCGTGCTCGTGCTACGATGAGCCCAACAAACCCATGACGTTCCCCGCTGCTGTTCCGGAAATCCCCGCGGCCAACGTCGACAAAGCCGCAGCCTACTATGTCGACACTCTGGGCTTCACCTTCGATTGGGCGGACGACCAAGGCGGCATTGCAGGCATCTCAAGGGGGAATTGCAGACTGTTTATCACTAATCGCTCCTTCCGGGAGTCTTATGGCAACACGGGCCCTATCCTTTTCTGGCTCAATCTCCACGCAAGGCTGAGGTAGACGAACTCTTCGCACAGTGGAAGGCCGCCCAAGCCAAGATCGTTTCCGAGCCCGAGGACAAACCATGGAAGCTGCGCGAGTTTATGGCCGCCGATCTTGATGGCAACCTCATTCGTGTCTTCTATGATTTCAGGGGCGACATTTAAGAGAACCACACATGCCGAGTACCGAGCCCAAGGCGTAGAATTCACTCGGGGAGTTGCCAACATGCCATGGGGCTCGCGCGAGTTCGTGGTGAAGGATTGCGATGGCCGTCTGCTGGCTTTCGGCGCGAACCTGTATCCTGAATTGGTCCGCGAGCGCAGCTCGCTCAGGCCGCCTGTCACCGCTTCCCGTGTTTTACTGAAAGAGGGGACGCCACCATGACTTATGAGAGCATCTGCGTGCAACACGACGGGCCGTGTGCCGTGGTCACCCTGAACCGTCCGCAGCGGCGCAATGCGCTGTCGCTCGAGTTGATGCTTGAGCTGATCGATTGCCTGGGCCAGATTGGCCGCGATCGCGCCATTCGCGCGGTAATCCTGGCCGCGGCAGGCAAGGTCTTCTGTTCCGGCCACGATCTCTCCGAGATGGTGGGCCGCGATATCAACGAATACCGGCGCCTCTTCGACGTGTGCAGCGAGCTGATGATGAAGATCCAGGCCATTCCGCAACCGGTCATCGCGGAGGTGCAAGGCATCGCTACCGCTGCGGGATGCCAGTTGGTGGCCACCTGCGATCTGGCCATCGCGTCGGACCAGGCGGCCTTCGCCACGCCCGGCGTGCGCATCGGCCTGTTCTGCACCACCCCCATGGTGGCCTTGAGCCGCGCGGTGGGACGCAAGCGCGCGCTCCAAATGCTGCTCACCGGTGAGATGGTGGACGCGGCCACCGCGGCGGACTGGGGCCTGGTCAACCGCGTGGCGCCGGCGGCGGAACTGCGGGCGGAGACGCGAAAACTGGCGGCGCGCATCGCGGAAGCCAGCACCCTGACGGTGTCGCTGGGCAAGCAGGCATACTATACGCAGATCGACCTGGACCAGCCCAAAGCCTACGCCTACGCCAAGGAAGTCATGTCCATGAATTCGCTGGCTGCGGACGCGCAAGAGGGCATCTCGGCGTTCCTGGAGAAGCGCGCACCGTGTTGGACGGGGCGGTGACTCCAGTTAACTTTCGTCAACCGAGAGTTAACAACCTATAACACTATCCGTTACCGGCAGTACCTTCGCTAACTTGCCTTGGCAGTCCCCGCCACGGTATCCAGTAAGAGGAGCCTGGAGGAATGTCCGAAAAGAGGAAAGAACAGCGGCGATTCACCAATGCCATGTTTGCAGTGGCCTGGGAGGACGCCCGCGGCCAGAGCCGCTCCCTCAGAGTCCGGGGCTTGAATGTTTCCAAGTCCGGCATGCGCATCGAATCCAGCGAAGAGATGCATACGGGCGTGCCGGTCAGTTTGCAGGCGGAGCGCCACGAGCTCAGCGGCAAAGCGACGGTTCGCAACTGCACGCGGCGTGGCTCGGCGTACCTGGTGGGGCTGGAGTTTTCCGAAGAAACCAAGCGAACGGTGCACCTGCCGCTGGTGGACTCCGTCGATTATTACGAGGTGCTGCAGGTCAGCCCGAACGCAGAGCCGGAGACCATCCGCCGCGTGTATCGCATCATGGCCGCGCGCTTCCATCCGGACAACCCCCAGACCGGCGATTCCGAGCGGTTCCTGCTGCTGAACGATGCCTACGAAATACTTTCGGACCCGGAAAGGCGCGCCGTCTACGATGCCGCACGGCGCGTCGGCGAATGCCAGCCGCTGCCGACCTTCGAGTTGAAGGAGTTCGTGGACGGGATCGAGGGCGAGCAGAACCGCCGGCTGGGTATCTTGTGCCTGCTCTATAATCGGCGGCGGGCCGACATGGAGCATCCGGGCCTTTCGTTGCTGGAACTGGAACGGCTGATGTCGTTTCCGCGCGAATACATCGCATTCGCGGTCTGGTACCTCAGAGACAGAGGCTTTCTGCAAATCGGTGACAACTCCGATTGCGTGCTTACGGCGGCGGGAGCGGACCACGTGGAAACCAACTCTCCCCGCAACGCCGTGTTTCACAGATTGCTGCGGGCCTGACAGCGGCCGCCCATTGCACCGCTTACTTACGTGCGCGGCTCGGTAACTTCCCTGCTTTACCGACCCGCGACCGTTACCGAGCCGCGACCGTTACCGAGCCGAGACCGTGAGGGAGCGGTTCTACCTCAAAATCAGCACCGCCATCTTACCGTCCGTAGTCAAATTGTCGCCCGTGGCATTCTGCCCGTTCCGCGGCACATTCGGACGATCCACCATCTCGAGCGATTGCACCTTGCCGGTCAGCACCAAATCGTTGACCACCTTCGAGCGTTCCAGATCGATCTGCGAATCGATCCTGTGGATAAACGTGCGGTCCTTGGCGGAGAAGTCGATGCCGGTGTCGTGCGTGGCGGCGCACACCCACACCGGCTGGCCCCGGTATGGATCGGGCCGCAGCCAGATGCGCAGGTGATGGCGCTTCGAGAAAGTGTTGTTCGTCTTCTCGAAGACCATATCCGGCGGACGCCCATCCAGGTACAGAATGGAAACCGGCGCCTCGCTGTATCCCCGGTCCTCGGCGAGGGCGCGCAAGGTTTCCAATTTGGATTTCTCCCCTAGCTTGGATGCCTGGCTCCAGCCGGCGCCGGCAAATGCGCCCTGCAACTCCTCCTGGCTGCCGATGAACATCAAAGTCGTAATGTCCGATTCCTTGGGCGGCTTCTGCGCGCGGGTCTGGAAGGGCTGCCGATTCACCAGACCGATCAGCGCCCGCGGATCCGCGACCGGTTGCAGCGCGGCATCGGCCGCGGGCGGCGGCGCACCGGTCAGCGTCAGCGCGGCAGTGAGCTTCAGGTCCATCTCCACGCCGGAATCGTAACTGATATCGCCCTCCGTCTCTTTAAACACGGCTTTCTTGGCGGCGCTCAGAAAGCCGCCGAGGCCGGAATACTTCTCCGTAACTTTATCGATACCCGAGTCCATGCGCGCGGAAAGCGTTTCATTCGCGAGTATGCCCTGGATCTCGCCCTTATCGTTGACGCTCTCGCGCGCGTTCTCCACGGCGGTCAACAGCGTGTGTACCCGTATGCGCCGGCCACCCATCTCGAGTTCCCGGAAATCGAGCGCCAGCGTGGCGCGCACCGTTGGGTCGGTGGCGGCGCTGGCCCCCGTGACCACACCTCCGAGCGTGACGCCCGCTGGTATGGCGAGCGCGCCATTCACCAGCACCGGCGCGATGACCATGGTCTCCACTGGGTCGTCCGGCTTGGAAGTGTTGGAGGCGATCTTGGTCTTCAGCCGAACCTGCAATTGGGCGCCAGCGGGGACCTCCAGTGCCAGCACCGGCAGCGCCAGCGCCCACCCCGCCATCAGGCTATTTCTCAGCCAGTTCGGATACGGGGCCATCTACGTCCTCAATACGGATCTTCAGGTTGGTGCGCGCGTCCAGCTTAACAATGGGCACTTCGAAGCGCGCCACGATCATGCGGTCTTCGGAGTGCTGTCCTGGGATCTTGTCGCGGGTGAGCAGCGAAGCGTTGAACTTCTGCCCGAGAATGGGGTAATACTCGAAAATCCGTTTGGCATCCACCTCGGACACCGGCGTGCTGGTATAGTTCTGCCCATCGGCTCCCGTGGCGGATACATCCACGCTGCGCACGACAAAGGGAACATCGGACGGGTTCGCGAAACGGAAATCGACCACCGCCAGGGAACTGTTGTCGTCCACCCCCATGGTGCGCACCTTCAGGATGGCGCCCTTCAGTTCGACATGCGCGCCGCGCTGAAGATAGAGAATGCCGGCGACGGCAATCAGGATTACGACCAACCCGATGCCGAAGGTCAGCAGGAATTGTTTGCTCAGGATCGTGGGACGATCGCCTGGCTCATACCCGGCCATATAGGAAGATAATAGCAACAGGCGATGCACTGGACCGCGCGTACCGGAAAAACGCTGAAGCTCGCCACCGGCGACATCACCCGTGTGGCGGTGGACGCCATCGTGAACGCCGCGAATTCCGCGCTGGCGGGCGGAGGCGGCGTGGACGGCGCCATCCATCGCGCGGGCGGCCCTTCCATCATGGCGGAGTTGGACCAGATCCGGGCGCGCATCGGGCGGTGTCCCACGGGCAGCGCGGTAGCCACCGCGGCGGGCGCGTTGCCGGCGCGCTACGTATTTCACGCCGTCGGCCCGGTCTACCGCGATGGCCAACAGGGCGAGCCGGAATTGCTGGCCTCCTGCTACCGGAAGTGCTTCGATCTGGCCGAAGAACACGGCGCGCGCTCAATCAGCTTTCCGGCGATTAGCACGGGCGTATACGGATATCCTTTGCCCGAGGCGGCGGCCATCGCCGTGGGCGAGGTGGCTCGGCAACTGGAACGCGCGGAATGCGCCGTCCAGGAAGCCGTCTTCGTCCTGTTCGATCGCAGGTCGTACGATGCGTTCGCGCAGGCCGTCGCAGCATTGACTTAGCTAACGGACTTAGTCTATACTAAAACTGATGCCGGTTAAGATCAACATCCATGAAGCCAAGACCAATCTCTCGCGGTTGCTGGTGCGCGTTGAGTTGGGCGAAGAGATCATCATCGCGCGGGCCGGGAAACCGGTTGCCCGGTTGGCCCCCATGGAATCTAAGGCCGGAGAGCGGCGGCTGGGATCCGCCGCCCGGGAATTCCAAACCCCCGACGACTTCAATTCTCCGCTGCCGCCGGAAATTGAGGACTCGTTCTGGCGTTAAAAATCCTGCTAGACACGCACGCCTTCCTCTGGGCCATCACAGACGACCGTCGCCTGACGCCGCAGGCTCGCAAGATTCTTCGCACGGCCGACCTGTTTCTGAGCGTAGCCAGCCTCTGGGAGATCGTCACCAAAGTGCAGATAGGCAAGCTGCCGCTTCCCGAACCGCCCTCGCGCTATCTGCCCCGGCATATCGCCGCACTGGGCGCCCAACTGCTTGCGATTGAAGCAGCGCACGTCCTGCGCCTGGAATCGTTGCCGCTTCACCATCGGGATCCCTTCGACCGGCTGCTGGTCGCGCAGAGCCTGGAAGAAAAAATGCCGCTGCTGAGTTGCGACACGCTGCTGGAGCCTTACGGCGCCGACATCCGCTGGTAGATTTGGAGGGCGGGCAATCAATCTTGCCCGCGCGCCCGGCGTAGTGGTAGCATCAGCCTGATGGCTCTGGGCGACCTCACCAAGCAACTTGCCTCGCAGGCAATCCGCAACGCGGTCAACCCGCCCGCCCCCCCGCCGAAGCCCGACAACACGGGCACGGCCATGCTTGCGCAAGTGCAAGCCATGCAGAAGGCGCTCAAGGAAGACGAGGAACTGGTCGTCTTGTTCCACGCCGGCGGCGAAGCAGTCCGCGTGTTGGAGTTCTTCTTCCCCTCCTGGAAGGTTGCCGTGCTCACCGGCGTCGATAAAGACAAGTCGGTCACGCGGGTAATTGCCGCGGTCGAATCCCTGCAACTGGTGTGCAAGGTGTCGAAAGCCGCGCCGCCAGCCGCGCCCGCGCGCATCAAGTTCGTGACGCCGCGCGAACCGTCACGCTAGTGCAGTGTCCAAGAAATAACTGTACAGCAGATTAGCTGTGGGGCAGGCCATCGTTTTTCGTGGCCTGCCGTGTTCGAGCACGGTGCGCAGACGACAAACAACGATCGTCTGCGCCACGCCGGGCACCGGAACTGTACAGTTATTTCTTGGACGCTGCACTAGCCGGCACGCGGGCATTGATACACTGTCCTTGTGATACCCGAACCGCTTTCCCCGTTGTGCCCGCCCGCGCGCCTGCTGCTGGGACCGGGACCCAGCATGGTGGCGCCGCGCGTCTACCAAGCGCTGCACCAGCCCATCGTCGGGCACCTGGATCCGTATTTCTTCGAGGTCGCCGAAGACATCCGTCGCCTCCTCGGCTACGCCTTTTCCACGGCCAACGAATTCAATATCGCCATCTCCGGAACGGGCACCAGCGGCATGGAAACCGCGGTCGCCAATTTCGTCGAGCCTGGCGAAAAGTTTGCCGTCCTGGCCAATGGGTACTTCTGCGACCGCCTCGCCGACGTGGCCCGCCGCCACGGCACCGTCGTGGCGCGCCTCGAAAAGCCGTGGGGTGAAGTGTTCGACGACCAGGAAGCCCGCGATTTCATCCGCCGCGAAAAGCCGCGCGTGGTGGCCTACGTGCAAGCGGAGACTTCCACCGGCGCGTTCCAGCCAGGCCATGCAATTTGCGAAGCCGCCCACGAGGTCGACGCGCTGGCCATCGCGGATTGCGTCACTTCCCTGGGCGGCATGCCCGTGCTGGTGGACGAAACCGGCATCGACATCGCCTACAGTTGCACGCAGAAGGGGCTCGGCTGTCCGCCGGGGCTGGCGCCGCTCACCGTTTCGCCGCGCGCCTGGGAGCGCCTCCGAAAACGGACCGCGCCGGTAGATTCTTTCTACATGGATCTGCGGCTGCTCGAAAGCTACTTCCGCGACCGCAAATATCATCACACGGCGTCGGCGACCATGTTTTATGCGCTGCGCGAGGCGCTGGCCATCGTCCGCGAGGAGGGCATCGAGAATCGTTGGGAACGCCATCGCCGCAATCATGAGGCATTCGTGGCGGGCGTGGAAGCCCTGGGGCTGCGCATGCACGTCGCCGCAGCCGACCGGTTATGGACCCTGAACACGCCGTGCGTGCCGGACGGTGTGAACGATGCCCAGGTGCGCCAGCGGTTGCTGAGCGAATACGGCATCGAGATCGCCGGCGGCTTCGGACCGCTGGCCGGCAAGGTGTTCCGCATCGGGTTGATGGGCTACTCATCCACCGAAGAAAATGTTGCCAAGATACTGGACGCGTTGCGCAAGATCCTGTCCGGCGCGATTAAATAGTGGGGCAGGCCCCCGGCCTGCGGCGGCCTCTCAGGCCGCCATCCGGCACGAGGAGCAATGACAAGATGAAAGCCAAACTTTTCCCCATTCTGCTGGCGGCCGCAGCCTGGCCCCAGACGGCGCCCACGGCATGGACTCCCGAACTTTCCATGCGAGTGCAACCCGTCGCCGATGTGCTGCCTTCTCCCGATGGCAAACTGGTGGTCTACACCCAAAGCCACGCCGTCATCGAGACGGAAAAAAGTGAAATCGATACGCAGATCTTTCTCGCCGCGGCCGACGGTTCGCATCGCACGCAATTGACGCGCGGCGAGAAAAGCGCTGCCGCGCCGGAGTTTTCGCCCGACAGCCGCTACGTGTACTTCTCCTCCGAGCGCGCCGGCAAGCCCAACCTGTGGCGCATCCCGGTGGATGGCGGCGAGGCCGAGACGCTCACCGATTGGAAAGGCGAGATCGGCGCTTTTCACGTCTCGCCGGACGGCAAGTGGATCGCATTTGCGGGCATGGAACCGCGCGCCGACGAGGAGAAGGCCAAGAAAGAGAAGCGCGACTTCCGCGTGATCGACGAAAACCCCAAGAACCACAGCCTCTGGATCGTCGCGGCCGAGCCGGACAGCCAGGGAAAGCGCACGCCGCGCCGCTTGACCAACACGCCGGACCACGTGACCGACTTCGATTGGTCGCCCGATTCCGCCGCCATCGCCTTCGCCCACACCCCCACGCCCGGCGCAGACGACTGGACCAAATCCGACATTTCGGAAGTCACCGTGCCTGGCGGCGCCGTGCGTCCCATCGCGGCCACCGGCGCCGCCGAGCACAGCCCCCGCTATTCCCCCGATGGGCGTTATCTGGCCTACGTGCGCTCCACCGATCCGGCCCGCTGGGCGGGAATCGATCGCATCGTGTTGCTGGTCCGCCAGACAGGAGAGTCGCGCGACCTGCCGCCGACCTTCGACGAGCGGCCTGCGTTGTTGGGCTGGGCCGGCGATTCGGCGCAGCTCCTATTCACGGAACCCAGAGGCGTCGCCAACGTAGTCTACGCCATGCCCACCGATGGCCTGCCCAAGCCCGTCTATGAACCCCGGCACGGCACGCTGCAAGCCGGACGCTTGAACGCCACCGGCACGGCATTCGGTTTCGCGGGCGAAAGTTGGGACGAAGCGCCGGAAGCTTACGTGCTGAAAATCGGCGATAGCATTCCGCAGCGGGTCAGCAGCGCCAACCTGGACCTTCCCAAGCTGCCATTGGGCGAAACCAAGCGCGTCACATGGAAAGCCGCGGATGGGCTGGATATCGAAGGCCTGCTGACTTACCCGGCCGGTTATAACGCCGCGCAGAAGTACCCGCTGGTGTTAGTCGTTCACGGCGGACCCACCGGCGTCTTCCAGGACAGCTTCCTGGCGCGCTATGGTCTCTATCCCTACGCCACTTTCGCCGCGCGGGGCTATGCCGTGTTGCGCGTCAATCCCCGCGGATCGGGCGGCTACGGACGCACCTTCCGCTTCGCTAACATGAACGACTGGGGCGGCCGGGACTACGCCGACCTGATGGCGGGCGTGGATCGTGTAATATCGATGGGCGTGGCCGACCCGGACCGCCTGGCGGTGATGGGCTGGAGTTATGGCGGGTTCATGACCAGTTGGATAGTCACTCACACGCACCGGTTTAAGGCTGCCGCGGTGGGCGCCGGAGTGACTGACTTGTGGAGCTTCACCGGCACCTCCGACATACCCGGCTTTCTGCCCGATTACT